>Ga0210053_1002699_pt1 | contig 15027 bp, 10 predicted proteins | sample CryGeymeta201512_FD_185467 | JGI IMG/M metagenome (GOLD analysis project Ga0210053, IMG submission 185467) | Groundwater microbial communities from Crystal Geyser aquifers in Utah, USA - Crystal Geyser metaG 2015-12 (SPAdes) (version 2) | ecosystem: Environmental > Aquatic > Deep subsurface >... | reverse complement strand
TGATTACCTGGGCACCTGCCGCAGGCCAATACCCGGTCACTGTTGAGGCCGTTAGCGATTCCGACACTGCGCGCCAGTCTTTTCTCCTCTCCGTGTCGGAATCCCTGTTTCTTGATACCGGAGCCCCGGGAACCCTGGCCACCGGGCTCTGGGCCGAATCGGCCGGAGTTAATCCCTACGGGGCTCTCTCCCTCTGGACACGCGAAGTCGGGGCCCAGTACTCCTTCAATCCTGCCCTCAACGGCAGTTACCAGGTTTCCCTCTGGTGGACCGAATATGCCTCACGCTGCACCTCGGTGCCGGTTGAAATCTACGATGGAACGCAACTGTTGACGCGAACCCTTATCAATCAGCAAAAAAATGGCGGGCAATGGAATCTGCTCGGGACTTTTGATTTTTCCGGCAATGCCTCGGTGAAAATTCTTTCCACCAACATCGAATGCACCACCAATGCCGATGGGGCCGCCTTTGTTCCACGGGAAAAACCGGCGTTGAGTCAATTGCAGATCGAAGGGCCCCTTTCGGTAAATCGTAATTCTTCTACCAGCTATCAGGTGCGCGCTGTTTATGCCGATGGCAGCAGCCTTATTATTCAGCCAGACAGCTGGAGTGATGATTCCGTGTATGCCGATATTTCAGTCAACGGAATATTGACCACTTTTGCGCCGGATTCGACCCAGATCTGCCAGTTAACCGCAGATTATACGGAAAACGGCGTGCATCTAAGTGCGGTGTTCGAGGTTACCCTGCTTTCCACCGCCATTTTGATTCTCGACAATGGCGAGCCGGGAACCAGCTTCTTCGGTGACTGGGCAGATTCCAGCGGACCCGAACCCTACGGAACAGGTTCGGTGTGGAACCGAAGCCCCGGGATGTACTACAACTATCAGGTCTCCATAAGTGGTACCTATGATCTTTTTCTGTGGTGGACTGAGTGGCCTTCCCGCTGTAATGCCGTGCCGGTTGACATTTACAACGGGACTCTGTTGCTTGACCGGGTGTTGGTGAACCAGCAGGTAGATGGCGGGCAATGGAACCTGCTCGGAACCTACAGTTTCACTAGCCTGGCACGGGTGTCGCTGGTTTCACAGAGTGCTGAATGCACCACCAACGCCGATGCCGTACAATTTGTTCCCGGAGTTAAACCTGCCCTCGATCACCTGGTGATCGAAGGGCCGGAGAGGGTTAACCGCAATTCGACGGTCATCTACAGTCTGCGGGCTTTTTATGCCGATGGCAGCAGCCAGCTTGTCACCCCTGACAGCTGGACGACCGATTGTCCCTTCGCCAGCATCTCACCCGAGGGTGTGCTGACAACCCAGACGGTCAGTACGGATCAGCCGTGCCGTCTGTCGGCCAGCTATAGCGAGGCGGGATTAAGTCGTTCTGACACCTTTGACTTCACGATTGTCAGTTCCGTGAATCTGATCCTCGATAGCGGTGATTCGGGCATATCCTTCAGCGGCAACTGGTATGTATCGGGGGCCGCTGATCCCTACGGGGCTGACTCGCTGTGGAGCCGTGACCCAGGGGGCAGTTACAGTTATCAACCTGGGCTTAGTGGTGACTTCGAGATTTCCTTGTGGTGGACGGAATTCGACTCACGCTGTACGGCGGTCCCAGTTGAAATCTACGATGGAACCCTCCTGATCAACCGGGTGTTAATTAATCAGCGGATGTCCGGTGGACAATGGAATTCCCTCGGAACCTACAGTTTTACTCAGGGAGCGCGGGTGAATATCATTTCGACCAGTGCTGATTGCAGCACCAGTGCCGACGCTGCGCAGTTTGCCACCGGGTTACCGCCATTACTCGAATCTGTGCAGATCGAGGGACCTGCGAGCCTTCCCAACACGGCGAGCGCAACTTATCTGGTGCGCGCGTTTTATCCGGATGCCAGCAATCATCTGGTGCAGCCCGACAGCTGGAACATTGATTGCCCCTACGCCAGTATTGGTACAGATGGCACCCTGACCACCCAGGATGTGTCAACTGATCAGATCTGTCGCATCTCGGTGCTCTACACCGAGGCCGGCATCACTCGAACTGCCAGTTTCGACCTGCTTATTTCCAGCTTAGATATTCTGATTCTTGATACCGGCGCGCCTGGTACTTCGGCGGTCGGGTTGTGGGAAGAATCCGGCGGAGCCAATCCTTATGGCGCCCTGTCCCTGTGGAGTCGCACGGTCGGTGACAGCTACAGTTTCGAGGTTCCGGCTGATGGCCAGTATGCCCTGGATCTTTGGTGGACCGGGTATGTCTCGCGCTGCACGGCAGTGCAGGTGGAAATTTACAATGACGGGCTGCTGCTTGACCGCGTCTGGGTCAATCAGCAGGTCAATGGGGGACAGTGGAACACCTTGGGTCAGTATCTTTTCACCGGTTCCGCCAAAGCCACTATTTTGTCTGAGAACACCGGCTGCAGCACCAATGCCGATGCCTTCAGGTTGGTTCCGGTATTCTGAAAATTGTCGTGCCTGGACAGCATCCGCCTGGTGACCTCTGGTAATGGGGACGGATGCTGTCGGTAGAAAATAAAGGATGGAACTGAACCGTGAAAAACCAGGTAATTCTCACCAACCATGTCGGAGCTGACCGAAGCCGAAGCTGGGGAAAATTCTCCTATTGTCCGGAATTTGGTTCCTTCACCTCCATCCCGCTGGTCGATGCTTTTAGCCGGGCCTGGCGTCTGTTCCGGCTGAGAAAAAATTACCAGGTCGTCGTGCTCGGGGGCGGAGCCTGGTACGACCAGTTTTACCTGCTGCTGCAGCGGCTGTGGCCTCGGCATAAACGCCCGGTGGTCAAGATCGATTGCCTCTGGTATCGCTCCGCGCCCTTCAGCCATTTCTTCCGCAAAATTCTCTTCCGCTGGCTGGATGCGGTCGTGGCCTGTTACGTGGTCTGGAGTCGCCGGGAAATCACGGATTACGCCAGCGCTTTTGATCTGCCTGAATCCAAGTTTTTTTTTATTCCCTATCACACCACCAATGTGGAAAGTTTTGCTCCCCGGAACCGGGGCTATATTTTCAGTGGCGGAAATTTTGCCCGCGATTACAAAACCCTGGCCGAGGCGGTCAAAGGTCTTGATGTGCAACTGGTCATTGCCTGCAGCAACCCTGAGGTTCGGGCCGATCTCGAACTGCCCGCCAACGTTTCCCTGGTGGCGGTCGATCATGGTGAATTCATGCGGCTGATGGCGGAATCGGGGATCAACGTGGTGTCCCTTGACGTAAGTCTGCTGCATTCAGGAGGACAGCAGACTTTTCTGAATGCGATGGCCATGGGCAAAGCGGTCATCGTCACTGATCCGCAAGGCGCAGCTGACTATATTGAGGATGGTGTCGATGGTTTGCTGGTGCCGGGGAAAGACCCCCGCCAGTTACGTGCCGCGCTCCAGCGACTGTTGAATAACCCGGAATTTGCGGCGCAACTGGGGGCCAAGGCCCAAAAAAAAGCTCAAGATATGGATACCGAAAACAGCCTTGCGGCCATAGCGCGGGTTGCCCTCAACCTGAGACGGAAGGCCTATGCCCTATGAGGCGCAGATGCGCAGGCTGACTCTTGACCAATCGCTGTTCACCACAATCGTGGAGGCCTTGAATCACCAGCGTAACCTGGTTGCCGATGGGCCATGGCTCCTTTCTGTGGTGGATGAGCTGGCCGGTCAGGGGGCGACCTCCTGTCGGTACCGCCTTCAGGTTGCAAACGAATCTGGCCACCCCGGCACTTTTTTTATCAAACAGTATACGGATCTGAGTTCGGTCGGCCGCGAGCAATGTCAAAGGGACGGGCGCATTGCTCGTTGGCTGAGACAGGAGCTCGGGGCGGATACTGAATTGAAGATCGCTGAACCCTTGCTTGAAATGGCCTCTAAGAGAATTTTGGTTTCCCGGTATATTGAAGGGGAGAACCTGAGCCCGTACTTTTTCAGAAAGCTGCGCTGGCACTGGTTGCCGGCAAAAAGCGCCAGCGACCTCGCGGAGCTTGCCGGGCGACTGGGAAAAGGGCTCATGGAGCTGCAGATGATTCCAGCGGAAAGGGTGTGCCGGTTTTTTACCGAAACCTCTCCGCCAACATTTTTCAGTGTTATCCGCTCCCAGTTGCAGAGCTTTGACACTTTTTATGCGGAGGCAGACGTTTGTGCAAAACTGGTCAGAGATGTGGTTGGGCGCGTTCTAGTGTGTCTCGAAGATTATCGTTTAAGCGGGCCAAGCTACTGTTTTCAGCATAATGATTTCATTCTGCAGAACCTGATACAGGGCGCAGGCGGCAGACTTCATCTGTTTGATTTTGCCAATTCAACTGTCGGGATTGCCTCCTTTGATATGGCGCAGATGCTCAATTCTTTCGAAGATCTGGCCTATTTGAAAACAGTATCAACTCAGCAGATTGACCGCCTGCAGCAGGCATTTCTTGCCCCATTTCAACAGCAGAAAAATTTTCACGGCGGGCTGCTGGCAGCAATGCGCGCCTACAGTGAATTCTATTCCGGCACCATTCTTCTACGGAGAACTGGAAGATTCTGGCGACACCCCCTGCGCCGCGCGCTTTTAACCCCTCCGGCACAGCGGTTGGAGAATCGGTTGCTATCCCTGCGCGACGAAATTCGCTTCTGAATCAAGAAAGGACTTTTATGCAGAAGAACCGATTTCAGAAATTTGCGATTCTGGGTTTGCTGTATGTCAACCTTGGTCGGCCACAGGATGTGCTGCCCTTTTTGAAAGACCTTCACCCTGGGGGGGTTTTCAGTGTGCTGGTTCTTTACGTACTCTTTCAGGACAGACATGACAACCGGGCTTTTAACGGGGATGTCCATGCGCTGAAAAAATGGTTCGGAATTTTTTGGCTACTGATGCTTTTTTCAACCTTGTCTTCTATCTATTTTCGCGCAAGTATTGAATTTATCTTTGAATATTCGAAAGTGATTCTGTTGTTGTGGGGGCTAGTATCTCTGCTTGAAGATGAGCAGGATCTGATCTCGGTGGCCCAGGTTTTTGCGGTTTCGGTTCTGACTCTGTGTCTACCCTTGCTGGCTGGTGGCTTGAGCATGGAGCGAACCTCAGTTGGAACTTTTTACGATCCTAACGATATCGCCATGTTCATCGCCTGTGCTCTGCCCTTTGTGCTGTTTCTGCTGCATGCCGGCAAATCTCGAGTGCGGATGGTTGCGCTACCTGCTCTCGGCAGCGGCATTGTCAGCCTGATTGCCACCCAGTCGCGTATGGGATTTCTGGCCCTGATCCTTAATGGCCTGTTTTACCTGTTTCTGAGCCAGGTTAACTCACAAAGTAATTTGCGTAAACTGGCCCTTGTGGGAGGCATGGTGTTGCTCTTTGCCTTCACTGCCGGCGATATCTACTGGGATCGGATAAAAACGACCTTCGAGACAGGACAGACGGGTTCAGGGCGCACTCTGGTGTGGGAGCGCAGTCTGAAGATGTTGTCTGAACACCCCGTTGTCGGAGTCGGCCCCGGAACCTTTATTTCGGCCTATGGGCGCACCTTGCAAGCGGGAGGTTTTGAAACAGTGGGCAATGAATACGATCGAGCCTGGAAAGCCGCCCACAACAGTTATCTGGTGGTCGCCGTCGAGCTGGGCGTCGGTGGTTTTCTGGCATTTCTAATGATTATCCTGGCTTCATTGCGCGGGCTGAACCGTGCCAGAAAGACCCCGCTGAGCAATGAGAAACAGACGCAGATGCGGAATCTGGTAAATATGGTGATTGCCAGTTTTGGTGTTTATCTTTTCTGTGCCATGTTTCTTTCCCAGGCCTATTCCTCCTTGCTCATGACCCTGGTGGCCTGTTCAATGCTCATAGCCAGAATCTGTGCCGGTTCTTGCGAGAAAGTTACCGAATCAGCCAGGTTTGGCTGGTGAGAAGCATTCTCCCTGCACATCCACTCAGGCTGGCACAAGCCCTGATGGGGTTTGCGACACCGCGCTTCAAGATTCTGGCTTATCACTCTGTGGGCCAGCAGAGCCGTGACCCCTTTGAGGTCACGGTTGTCAGTTTCAAAGATCAGCTGCAGGTGATTGAAGATCAGGGCTTGCGTGTTGTGTCCCTCGCTCAGGGATGGCAGGCGTTGATGAGCGGACAAATTTTGCCCGGGACTCTGGTTCTGACCTTCGACGACGGTTTCAGATCTTTGCAGGATTTTGTCTTTCCTCTGCTCGCCGACTATACGTTTCCGGCGACCGTGTTTCTGCCCTTTGCTTATCTTGGTCGACCCGACAGTTTTTCCTACGCCAGCCCCCGTCCCGAGTTCGAAATTCTCTCGCGCGAAGAGATCATGGCAAGTATTTCAAGGGGCGGGGAGTCGGGGCTGTCTTACGGCTCCCATACCCTTTCCCATGCGGATTTAACCTGTGTGACCCAGGAAGCCCTACTTACTGAGCTGGTTGAATCGAGAAATCAACTCATTCAGTTGGTGGGTTCCGGGTTTACTTCCCTGGCCTATCCCTTCGGGCTTTATGATGAGCGAGTTAAACTGGCGACCGTCCAGGCCGGTTATGATTGTGCGCTCTGTTTCGGCAATATCATGAGCAACAGCCGTTATATCTCGCCTTATGAAATGAAACGTGAAAAAATCCTCAACTCAACAAGCCTTACAGAGTTCAAGAATTTGATTCGGGTGAAGAATGATTTCCCGCGTAAACTTCGTCATGATCTTAAGCGGTTACGGCTGGTGTGGCCATGAACCTGTTGCAGGGAAAACAAGATAAAACTGACGCCGACCAGACACCACGGCTGAAAATTCTGCATTTAATCGCGGCTCCTCAAATCGGTGGTGCCGAGCGACTCCTGCTGACACTGGCCGATCATATCGATGCTGCAAGATTTGAACTGGCGCTAGGGGTTTTTGTCGATGCCAGAGAAGAACGCAATGATTTTTTCGTGGAAGCGCAACAGCATGGCGTCACACTCCTGCCCATCGAAATTAAGGGAGCGTTTGATCCCGGTCAGCTGTTCAAGCTGCTGCGAATTCTGCGAAGCTTCCGGCCAGATGTGCTGCATGCCCATGGCTACAAGACCAATCTTTTCGCTTTTATACTGGCCCGCTGCACCGAAATCCCGGTGGTAGCTACGGTTCATGGATGGCTCCATTCAACGAAAAAGCTCACCCGCAAGATCGACACCTTGAATCGGCGGCTGCTGCCATATTTTGATCAGGTTATTGCCGTTTCTAGCCAGATCGAGAAGGAGTTGCTCCGCTCAGGTGTCCCCGCCAAGCGACTTCTCCAACTGAACAATGTCGCAGCAATGCAGCGCAGAGGGGTTAATCAGCAACCCCTACCGGAAAGACGAAATCCTTCTGCTGCATCATTTAAAATGGTCGGATTTATTGGCCGTCTCGAACCGGTAAAAGGGGGAGCAGACTTCATTGCAGCTGCGGCCGAGATTCTTGCATCAACTTCCAAGGTGAAGTTTGTGATTGCCGGGGCAGGTTCAAAAAAGCAGAATCTTCAGGCTCAGGTTCATGAGCTTGGTCTTGAGACGCAGGTCGAGTTTCTGGGGTTTGTCGAAGATCCGGCCGCCCTGCTGCAACAGCTTGATGTCTATGTGCTGCCCTCTCTTGATGAAGGGGTTCCCTTGTCGTTGCTTGAGGCGATGGCGGCGGGAGTACCGGTTGTTGCCAGCCGGGTAGGGGGCGTGCCGGAGGTGATTGAAGCAGGAGTCAATGGTTTGCTGGTGCCCCCCCGGCGTCCGGATCTGCTGGCCGAAGCGATTAAATCCTGTTTGGACAACCCCCTGGAGGCAGAACAGCGGGCCGGGCGGGCGAAACAGACAGTCGCGCGCGACTTCAGCCTTGAACGCTGGATCGGCTGTCTTCAGGCTCTTTATCAGGAATTGTCTCAGGCGAAAACTGCAACAGGTAAAAGGGTGCGCCCCCCGGAAAGGGTGTGAAAATTCCGGGGGGCGCTGAATCTACTATCAACGTACGTATACGATACGCAGTTCTGTGGGTGCTGTCGGCCCATTGCCGGTTGAGCTGTTAACCAGCAGGTCATCAATCCAGAATTTCTGCGCCTGGGGGGTGCCATTGTGAAAGTAGGGCGCGATCATGACCTGATTCCACTGCAGGTTCGGATTGGCGCCGGTACGAATCAACACATCGTGCAGTGAGAGCAGCAGCTCACCGTCCAGCCAGTATTCAATAACGCCATCGGCAACCCCTTTTCCATCTACAATCGAATTCATTTTGAAATGGTACTTGACCTGGTACCAGCGATTGTTCTCCAGGGGGAGCATGTCGACATCCAAAAGCTTGCCGTTGATTTTTGCACCGCTGGATCCCCAGCAGATCCCATCCGGATAGGCATCCGAACTGCCATTGCAGCCGAACACTCCGCGATATTCGGTGGAATTTTTGAGATTAACGCCGATATTTGACTGGTCAATGTTCAGGGCGTCTTGAAAGCCCAGGCGCTGCTTGCCCTGGTGCATCTCGATATAGGTGGTACCGTGAGATTCGGCCGGACCCTTCCAGGCGTGATCCATGTTGGTCAGCAGGTAAAGTTCATGCGGGCCGGAATCGCCAGTGATCCAGGACCAGCCAGACTGGTACTTAACCTGGTAGCTCAGGGTTATCTCCCCGGCTTCGCTGAAAAGGTGGCGCAGGGTGCCTGTCGTAGGAATTGCGGCCCCATTCGCATAGGAAAACTCCAGAACCTTGCCTCGCACCGCATCCGATACAATCCGCGGTGTGTTGGCGCCGGCATCGTACCAGTCGCGCGCCGCCAGAGCTGTGTCGCTGAACGACTCCTGCAGCAGTATATTACTGCTGCCGGTGGCTGGGCTTGGTGTTGCACTCGCGGCGACCACGGTGACCCGTAGATTGTCAGACGCCTGGGCGCCGCCGTTATCCGTGACCGTCAGGGTGATGTCATGGACGCCAACCCCCAGAGAGACGCTGGCGGCAGCTGCATTGGAAAGCAACAGCGAACCTTCACGCCAGCTATGGGAGACAATCGAGCCGTCCGGATCACTTGAGGCGTAACCATCAAGTTTCACAAGTTCAGAACCATTGCCATCCAGGTCGGTAATTGTCTGATCACTTCCGGCATTGGCCAGCGGCGGGCTGTTGGACCCCACCGGCGCAGCTTGAGGAGTCGTCGGGGAAGCCGTCTCGGAAGCCTTTAAAAAGTCAACAACTTCGCCCTTGGTGCTTGCCGCGACTATGTCGTCGAAATAAGACACATGACCACCCCAGGCGCTACGACTCTGGTAGCCCCAGAGCATGTGGCCGCTGTCGAAGCTCTTGCCCGACCAACCGGCATTCAGGTTGTCTCCGTTCCATTTCAGCTCAGTGCCGTCGCGCCAGATACGAATGTCGTCGTTGGCCGGATCGGCAAGGATCGTATAATAATGCCATGAACTGTCGTTGACCCAGGCACTGCTGTCCGTGTTCGGATGGGTGTCGGCAGTGGTGCCGTTTTGCACGCAGAGGTTGTAGTTCGAGCCGTCGAAAAAACACAGGCTGTTGTTTTTGTGGGAGATCATGTTTCTGACCCCGGCAACTTCGTTGAAGTAGATCCACTTGTCCTGGTTGTCTGCGCCCATGGTGTAGCCGGGATCATGTTTCCACCAGAAGCCGGTCCAGACATGACTGGCACCCGAAACATTGTAGGTGGCCATCCCCAATTCGAGGATTGAGCTCGGCCAGGTGATGCGGATCGATTTTCCGGTAGAACCATGGGCATCATCCCAGGCACCACCAATTTCGACCCGGTTGCAGTAGTTATTATTCCAGAAGTAGGTTGCCCAGTCGGAGGGCCCTTGCGTACAACCATTCCAGTCGGCGCGATTATCAAAATTGTCACTCTTGTAAATCGTGGCTGACGCAGTGGCCACCAGCATCAGGCTGACCAGCAGGGTTATGAGAAAAATACAGCTATTCCGTGGCACAGATTTGGGTGAATATTTCACCAGATAATTCATAATATGCTTTTTCATTGATGACCTCTCATGATGGCAGAACCCTTGGATCCTGCTGTTCACGTCGTTGTCAACCTCTTTGACTCTAGCAGCTTTTCTGCTTTGGGCAAGGGTTGAAAGCGGTTTACTCCCCCGCGGAAATCAGACAGATTCCCGCAGGGGTTTCCCCGTTGTTTATTTACTGCCCGATCAGGGTGAAACTATCCAGGCGGGTTTTCCATTCGCGTGCTCTGAAACGCAGGGTGTGCGTTCCCTTGGTAAGTTGGACAAAGTAAGGATCGAACTGTGGTGCTTTGAAAGAACCGGCCCCGCGGTTGGTTACCTCATCGATTCGCCACAGATTGAAAGCGCTGGGATCGCCGCTCGGGTTGAGGTCCCAGACGAATTCCGGGCCGTTGTCGATGCTCAGGAAATAGGAGTCAGATCCATTATTTGCGGAAAAGACCCGGGCTTCGATCTTGTAACTCCCGGTGGCGGGGACAGTGATCTGGAAGCCGGCGGTTCCGCTGTTGTTAAGGGTGCTCTCAATATAGGCTCCACCATCGGCTGCGCTGTCTGTCACTTTTCGCATGGCGCCAACGAAAACTCCCGTTTCTGCTTCGATCCAGTCTGTACTCAGGGGGGCCGGGCTGTTATCGGCCTGGTTGGTATCAATGGCTGAAGAGGCGCTTACGAGAACGAAGCTGAACTGATCAATTCTGGTATCAGGCTCGCGGCCACGCAGAACCAACTGGTAGGTTCCAGCCTGCAGTTGAACGGTAAAAGGGTCGAATTGGGGCGCGCTGAAACTTCCGTTGCCCCGGCTGGTGACTTCGTCATCTCGCCAGACCTTAAACTGGCTGGCCGCACCCGCGGGGTTCAAATCCCAGATAAACTCCGGTCGGTCGTCCAGTTTAACGTAAAAGGAGTCGCTTCCAGAGTCGCTCGCATAGACCCTGGCAACCATTTTGTAAATTCCGCCACGTGGAATGCTGACCTTGAAGGTGGCCGTGCCCTGATTTGTCTTGGTGGTGGTGATATAGGAACCGCCACCTGCACTGGCATCGGCAATAATTTTCATGGGTGACGTCAGGTATCCCGTTTCTGCCGCGATGATCTGTGGTTGGGAAATAGAAAAAGTATCGTCGGCCATGCCGTTGCAGTTTTCATCGATGTGGTTACCGGTGATTTCTTCTGCCGCCGGGGAGATGGCCGCTTTGGTGTCATCACAGTCCTCAGCCTGTGCGAAACCATCCTGGTCGAGATCATCATCGTCGCTCAGGCCATTACAATTTTCGTCGATGCCATTGTAAGGAATTTCCCTGGCACCGGGATAAATGGCCGCGTCTTTGTCATTGCAGTCGCTGGCTTTATCGTAGCCATCGTTATCCTGGTCGGTTGGCGCCGCAAAGGCTTCCTGCGAATAGCCGCTTTCCTGGCCCGCGAAATTATAGGCAGTTATAACAATGTAGTGGGGCTTGTTGGCATCGAGACCGGACAAAATGCTGTCGACGCTGTTGCCGACATCAATGGGGGAGGGGCCTTGGTCGGCATCTGTCCCGCTAAAAGAGCCTGGAAGATAGCCGTAATAGATCTTGTAGCCTGCGAGTTCTGTTTCCTGGTTCGGGATCCAGCTGAGACTGATCTCTTTCGCGCCAGCCTGCGCGGCGAAAAACAGAAGAAGAATGCCCAGAGTTAACAACAACCTGGTCATCTGATAGTGGTTTCTCATGTCGTGTTCCTTTCATTTTTCTGATGGGGCTGTACGACCCAAAATGAAACAGGTCGCCAGCAATTAGCTCTGGCGACCCGGCCGACTTTGGGATAATCCCTTAAGCCCCGTGATTCTGCGCCCCTCGGTTTCCCGTGGTTTGCTCTTTTCAGAGTGATCTTTCCCCGCTGCTCTTGCGAGCAGCGGGTTTCTGTGGATCAAGTTTGGTTCTCGGGCGGGCGCTTCAACGAAAAAACGCTCAGCCCCGATTTTTTACCGGAAATGAGCGTTCGATGCAGAAGAAGATGAAGACAAAAAGTAGCTTTCGAAGCACTCTCTTCGGCAACCCGGCTATCCCTTTATTTTGGGATCCGTGGCTTTGCGTCACCAGATTTCTCTGGTTTTGCCTTTATCGGAGATTCTATTTTTTATTTTGAGGTAGTGTCTATTATTGTTAGACTCCTTTCAATGAAAAGAAACAAATTAAAAAAAAGTGTAATTCATAAGAAGCACGATAAAAGAATCTTCGACCTGAGTCAAGTTGTAAGTACTTAACTTTCGTCTATATTTTAATTACTTAAGTATCGATACATTCGTATTCAGTTTGTTTTTTAGTCACCGAATTATTTCATCTCATGTTACAGTTTTTTCGCGTCTGCGAAAGTTGAGAATGTAATATCGGAGTAATGGCCGAGTTCCTATAGGTTTTCGTCTAATAGGCCCATGTCGTAGTCATAATAAATTTCGTATCCCGTCCTCAGCGACGTAATCAGCCGTCCGTGCATACCGATGATTTGCTGGCCAACGAAAAACTGGCTCATATGGCCGCAGCATACCAGCCAGAGCTCGCAAAAAGGTATCCAGCGTTTTGAAGGTGGCTCGCTTTTCCACCTGCAGATGCAGCCAGCCATCTTCGTGGCTGTATTGGCTGTTCAGCGCGCCGAGTTCCGCCTTCAGGGTGTCGGAGACTCGTGTCGCCTGGACGATGATGGTAGTGGTTCTGGCGGAGAAATCGTCGGTGTCCATGGTTTACCCGGTCATTTTCAGCGTTCACATCAGAGATTCCGTTGCAGGCCAAGCTGTTTCCACAGAAAACCGAAATCAAAGGGTTGACCACCCTGATCCCGCTCTCGGCGTGCTTCGAGGTGCTCGTACGACTCCAGTAGTTCGATGACGGCCTGGCGCCCTTTGGCGCTGCGGATGGCCTGGCGCGGTGTTCTGTTGCCGAGCGCCGGAATCTTTTCGTCAACCCAGTTGGTGTACTGTTTGCGCAGATAATCATGCACAATGGTCGTCATGACCTCCGGTGGAAGGTCGAGAGGTGCAGCCGGTGCGGCGGCTTCCAGCGCCTTGGGGGAGCGGGGATCGACCAGCTCGCGGCTCTGGTGGCGCAGGGTTTGGCCGGCGATCTGTTCCAGCCAGACGCGACTTTCATCGGCCAGCTTGCGGGTGCGGCAGAACATTTCCAGAACATCCTTCCCGGTCAGGGTCAGTGACGCCTGAATCCGGCTGCGGCCAGCGTCCAGTTCGGCAATCCGCACCCATCCCGCATCACCATCACCGTCAACGTCCGGTTGCGCTGCCAGCAGTGCCGCGAGTGTCGTCCGATCGCTGACCCGATAGCGGTCGGTGGTGCCGAGAATCGGCTCCCCGCTCGATGCGTCCACCAGCTCAGGCAGTGGCAGCGGGGTGATCAGGGTCTCCAGCCAGTGCAGACCGATCTGCCCGCCGATAACCTCGCGGGCGCTCGCGGAAGCCCAATCGACCCCTTTCATCTCGAAAAGAATTTCATCCCGGCAGGCCAGGCCGTCGTCGCGGTCGAAGGGATAGACCGCCCCGGAAAGAACCCAGCCCTCATCTTGCGGAACCAGACGCGCGCCGAAAATGTCGCCGCGCACCAGGGATTGTGAAGCGCTGCGCTCGGCAACCCAGGTATCTGGTTGCTCGGGACGCAGCAGGTCATGCAGGCGCAGGCCCTCACCGGGGCGGCTTTCGCGGACCTCGTAAAACCCGAGCATGTTCTCGCTCAGCCTCCGCAGCCAGTCCCTGCCGGCGGCGGGGAGCAGCGGCCCACCGGAACCGAGGAGCAGCTCGTGAACCGGCTTGCGCTCGCCGTCAATCTCCAGATGGGCATCGGCCAGCGTCCATTCGCCGATATTGACCTGCAGCATCTCCTGTAGGTGCGGCGGCAGCTCGTCGATGACCTGCATCTCATCCTCAGCGGGATCACCGAAAAAATCGCAGTGCACCGCCTCCGCCACCTCCTCGGGATATCTGGTCGACAACCAGTCCAGTGCACGGGATGCGGCACTGCTTTTCTCGCGCTGGCGCGAGGCACGAGACTCCTCCTTGAGCAGACAGCACTTCTTATATTTCCTGCCGCTGCCACAGGGGCAGGGTTCATTACGACCGATATTGCTCATAAACACCTCATAGCGTCATTCCAGTTCGATGTCGTTTTCTTCGCACCACTGCAGCAAGGCCTGGCGAGTCCGCTGTTGTTCGAAGACGTACCAGTCGTCCAGCAGGCCCTTCTGCTTCAAAAAATCCTTGAACCGCCCGTAAGCCCCCCGGCGGCGGAATATCGTCAGTATCCGGTCGACCTCTTTCGGACACTGGCTGCGGACAAAATCCATAACCAGAGGCTTGCCGAGGTCGAGGTCGTTCTTGTGGGGAATGCCGACGTAATCATCGCTCTCGTCCAGGTCCTCGGGCAGTTCATCGTAATCGGACATGAGCGAGGCATAAAACGTTTCCCCGGTTTGGCGGTGAACCACGGCGGTACGCTCAAAAAGTGCAGCGCCGCTGACGAAAAGAAAAGCCTCTTCGATGGTGTCATAAGTCATGTCAACAGATCTCCTCTTCAGCATTTCGCGCTCGTGGAGCACCTCCCACATTCCATTCTGATGCAACCAGGTGGGGTCGGCATTCTGGAGAATGAACTCATCGACGTCCATTCCCTCGACGGTGGGCGGCCGCTTGATACGTTTCTGTTTCCCGCCGATGAAAATGGTCATGTATTCCTCACGCCGCTGCTTGCGCGCGGCCTTTTCGGCGGCAGTCCGTTTTCTCTTCGATTTTTTCATATTTTATCAGCTGGCACAAAAGGAATCAGGCCGAGCCGGAAGGCTTCTTTCTGAAGCTCCAGCCGCGCCTTGCGGATATCAACCATAAAACCATCAACCAGAACCATCCAGACCAGCGGGTTGTCGTAGAGTTTACTCGGCAGAGTCTAGTACCCTATAACACATAATCTTTCGCATCTTGCTGGTTATTTTCCGCGTCAGCTGCGTTATGATAATCGCTGTTTAGCTATGGCTAGGCAGCGATCATCATGCCTTACTGACACGAAAAATCCCTGCGCAATCTTACGAAATCCTATGCGTTACAGGGTACTAG
>Ga0210053_1002684_pt1 | contig 15088 bp, 14 predicted proteins | sample CryGeymeta201512_FD_185467 | JGI IMG/M metagenome (GOLD analysis project Ga0210053, IMG submission 185467) | Groundwater microbial communities from Crystal Geyser aquifers in Utah, USA - Crystal Geyser metaG 2015-12 (SPAdes) (version 2) | ecosystem: Environmental > Aquatic > Deep subsurface >... | reverse complement strand
GCGATAGCAGACGTTGAACACGCTCGCCTGGTAGCGCGTGACGAGTTCGCCAAACGCCTCGGCGTCACCGCGACGGGCGCGTAGGATCAGGCCGCGGTCAGTGGGCGCGTCCATGTTCGTAGTGTAATACAGAATTGGGAGGGGAAAAGTTGCAGGGGGGAGGAAGTTGAGGCCGTAAAACCTTTTGGACACGGATTTCACGGATTGCACGGGCGAACACGGATTTTTAAAAACCCCGTTTGCTAAATCACGGTAACTCTCAGAGAGTCAAAGTTACAGGGATGTTTTCGTGGTAATATCCCGTTGCTATGATCGTTCACCCTCCCCGCCACCTTGTTTGGAGTACGGACAAGGTTGACCTGCAAGACCCTTTCCAAAAGCGCTGGCTGTTGCGTCAGACCCTGATGCACGGACGGGCGGAGGATATTCGCGGTCTGGATTTAAGTGAAATTAAACAAGCGCTGAAAGATTTGGCGCTGCCGCCAGAAATTGAATCGCTGTGGCGGCGCTATTTAGAGTATGTCAATGCAAGGGATAAAGCCAATTTAAAGAGAAACAATCAATGAACAAGATAGAAACCAGGCTTGCCAAGAAGATCTTGGATTCCCATAAATTGGGCAAAGGAATCGGTTTTAGTGGTGAAGAAAATGTCCTTCTCGAGCGCTGGAGAGTTCAAGGGATAATCAACGAGGATGCGTTCATGGATGTTACAAGTCATAGCCCACCTCGTAAAGAATATATTCAGGGTATAAAATATCCTTTCACACGTCTTGGAGAACAAGAGAGAAATAAGAATTGGTATTTGAGCTTTCGAGATAGCAGAGGCATCATTATTGTTAGGGATATGCTCACTGTGATTGCATTCTTGATCTCCTTATATTTGGCAATTTGTCAGGTTTTCAGCAAATAGCAATACGCATGAAATTAAAATCAGTGAACGATAGCAGGAAGCCGTGCAAAGTCGTATAATTTCAGCAGCCGCCATGACAAGCATCTACCGTCAAAAACTAATCAATGCAGTCTTGTTCTTTGCAAAAGAAACAAGGCATGTAAATACAACAAAGTTAATGAAGTTGCTAAACTTCTTTGACTTTGAGCATTTTAGCCAAACTGGTTATCCTTCAATCGGGTTGGAGTATTTTACTTTTGAAAATGGACCCGTCCCAAAAAAATTCTGGATTGAAGTAAAAGATGCTAACCTGCCAGATGATTTAAAGGATAAGGTGTCAGTCAATGTCAAAGAATGGGGGCAAGGCAAAAAAGAAATGGAATTTTTAGCCAAAGCGAATGCTCAGGTAGATTTCACCATATTTACTCCTCGTGAAAAGAAAATCCTCGACAAACTGGCTTTTATCTACAAAGATGCAACCGCCAAGCAGATGTCTCAAATTTCCCACGAAGATGATATGCCTTGGGAAGTCACAAAAAGAGAAAAAGGGCTAAATCAAATGATTGATTACCTGTTAGCTATCGACGATCATTCAGAAATAGATAAAGAAGAAGCGAAAAATAGTTTGAAAGAACACTTTGCCGCCATGAAAGCGTTCAACATAGAGCCAGTAAAATAATATGCCAAATCCTGGGGATGTGTTTGTATATAAGCAATATGTATTTGAGGATGGTAGCCAGCGAGATAAATGGTTTATCGTCCTCAATACTTCTGATTCCGAAAAACCTTGCATTGTTTTGAAGACAACATCGAATGGAAATCATTATCAGGGATGTGTCAAAGGATGTAATAAAAATCGCAGATGTTTCTTCGCTCCAAATTCTTGGCAAACTTGCTTTAGCATTGACACTTATATTCAACTTCCTCAAATATTCCATTTCTCTACTGCCACCCTATTGAAAGATGGCTTTGCTGGAAGGATAGAATTTAAACAACCTCTTACCAGTGATTGTTTCTCCCAACTCAAAAGTTGTTTGGCAGGTTTCAAAGATGACATATCTCAATTACATTGGGATTTGATTTACAAAAACAAAAACGCCTAACACAGGAAGAATGCAGCACAAAGCGGAAAAGGATTTATTTCATGGCGACAGCGTTGGATAAAGCAAAAAAGAATAAGGCGGACGAGTTTTATACGCAGATGCCCGATATAGAAGCGGAGATGCGCCATTATCAAGCGCAGTTTCGCGGCAAGGTCATTTTCTGCAATTGCGACGACCCCTACGAGAGCAATTTCTTCAAATACTTTGCGATGAATTTCAATTTCCTGGGTCTCAAGAAGTTGATTGCCACCTGCTATACCGAATCCCCTGTCGCCTCCCAGCAATTATCGTTGTTCGACGTAAAGAGTTTGGAAGTGAAAAGCGCCGACGCGAAACGCCCGTATAAAATTGAGATTACCGAAGTCAAAGATGAAAACGCGGACGGCGCGGTTGATTTAACGGATGTTGAGTATCTGCTCAAAAACAGGAAGAACCCTCTAACGCTGTTGAAAGGCGATGGTGATTTTCGCTCGGCTGAAAGCGTGGAATTGCTGAAAGAAGCAGATATCGTGGTAACAAACCCGCCCTTTTCCCTGTTCCGCGAGTATGTCGCACAGTTAGTGGAGTATGACAAGAAATTTATTATTATCGGCAGCAAAAATGCCGTAACGTATATGGATATTTTCAAGTTGATACAAGAAAACAAAATGTGGCTCGGAAATGGCTTCCCCAACGGAAACGCTTTTTTCAAGATTCCTGAGGAATATTCACGCGAATGGGCGGATGGGGTTTATAACCCTGAAACTGGATTGGTCAAGTTTCGTAATGTTGGCTGGTTCACGAATTTGGATTTTGAGAAACGCCACGAAAACATAACTTTATATAAACAGTACACGCCCGAAGAATACCCGCGCTATGTCAACTATAACGCAATCGAAGTGTCGAAAACCGCTGAAATACCCTACGACTATGATGGCGAAATGGGCGTTCCAATTACATTCCTCGATAAATACAATCCCGAACAGTTTGAAATTATTGGGTCAAGCAGGTTTGTCGGAAAGCCAATGACTCAATTTGCCAAAAAAGGAACATATATGGGCGGCGGTATTAGGTTCTATCTCTCGAATGGAAATGGCACTTATCAACGTCTTTACGATAGGATTGTGATTAAGCGAAAAGGCAGATAACCATGAAAATCGAATTGCACGAAATCACCGTCCGCGCAGTGGCGGAAAATTATGTTGACAACGATGAAGAGGGCGTGGTCGGCTACAACGGCAAGCTGAATATCCGCCCGAAGTATCAGCGCGAGTTCGTCTATGACGACAAGAAACGCAACGCCGTCATTGATACCATTCGCAAAGACTTTCCGCTCAATGTCATCTATTGGGTGAAAAACGAGGATGGGACGTTTGAAGTGTTGGACGGACAGCAACGGACAATCAGTTTTTGCCAATACGTCAAAGGCGATTTTTCTGTGGACAATCGCGCTTTTCACAATCTAACCAATACCGAACAAGAGAAAATATTAAACTATAAATTGATGATCTATTTCTGCGAAGGCAACGACAAGGAAAAATTGGACTGGTTCAAGATAATCAATATCGCGGGCGAAAAACTCTACGACCAAGAGTTGCGGAACGCCGTGTATACAGGAACTTGGCTTACAAACGCAAAATCAATATTCAGCAAAAGCAATTGCGCGGCGTATCTGTTATCGAAAGACTACGTAAGTGGCTCGCCCATCCGCCAGGAGATTCTCGAAACTGCGCTCAGTTGGATTGCAAACGGCGAGATCGAAAAATACATGTCCATTCACCAGCACGACCCCAACGCGAATGAGTTATGGACGTATTACCGAAACGTGATCGAATGGGTGAAATTAACCTTTACCGTCTATCGCAAGGAAATGAAAGGCATTGACTGGGGCGGGCTGTACGACCAATTCAAAGGCGAAATGTATGACGCCAAAAAGCTGGAGAAGAAAATCCAAGCCCTGATGATGGATGACGATGTTACAAACAAAAAAGGAATCTATTCGTATGTACTAACCCGCAACGAGAAATATTTGAACATCCGCGCTTTTACCGACAGTCAAAAAAGAGCGGCATACGAAAAGCAGAAAGGTATCTGCAAAAAATGCGGCAAATACTTTGAATTGAGCGAAATGGAAGCAGACCATATTAAACCGTGGCACGAGGGCGGCAAAACGTCCGCCGAAAATTGCCAAATGTTGTGTAAAGAGGATAATCGAAGAAAGTCTGGTAAATAAAAAAACGCAGGCTAAAAAAGCGCGCGCGTGGATAGCAAGTATTCGCTGTCGTTCTCAAACACTTCTCTGGCTTCAAGTTTTTTCGCTAGCGAGCGGAGTCCACGGGCGCGGGGTCGTCCATAACAGAAGCCCTTGGGCGGCAAAAACTCTGTTCATCTTTTTTGATGACATTCAATAGATGAAAACATCAGATGGGTAACCACCGACATGCTCGAAAATCAAATTTTCATAAGTTACTCAAGCAAAAATAGAGATTTAGCCGCTAGGTTATATGAAGATCTTTTAATGGAGGGGTATCCAGTCTGGATGGATAAAGCTCTAGAAGAAGTAAAGGAATGGAAACCTCAGATAGAAGACAATTTAAGAAAATCAAATAGGTTTATCGTTTTAATTTCTTCCTACTCAGTTAAATCTAAATGGGTGCTTCACGAAGGATCCATTGCTTATGCTCTTAAGCAACTTATAATTCCTCTACAAATAGAAGACTTTGGAAAATTGTTAGCAACGGATTTACCAATATGGGTTGAAGAAAAGCAACTTGTAAATTTTGTAGAAGGAATTATTGATTATCCGAATCGGTTACGAAGAGTAAAGCAGTATTTAGGGGAGCCACTCCCCATACAAAAACACCTAGAAGAGATGATGATTCAATACAAAACTTCGGGAATGTTGTTAAGTGAAGTGGCATTGAATTTGATTGAAAAACACAAGGACAAAATTGAATTCCCAGAGGGTTCGGAGGAGTTAATTGAAAAGAGCAGACGTGCTTTGCATGATTATTGGACGCAATATGCTGAACTCGAAAGAAATTATGATAATGCAAAAATTGCTATAAAGAACTTGAATGAAACATTAAAGTCATATTTGTCCGACATTAAATTTCAGCGCGCTTTCATTGTTTACCTTTGCATTACTGTGGCTTATTATTTCCTTGTTTTACTTTATATTTATTTTAATTAACACAGCGTGTACCCTGCTCTTGCTCCGTTCGGCGGGGACTGGTTGGTTTCGAGTTTTTTCTGCTCGCGAGCAGAGTCCACGGGCGCGGGGACATTCATAAGCGGAATATGCCCCCAACACAAAGCCCCCGAGCGGACTCTCCTCCTCGGGGGCTTGACTAGCGGACTATCCGACCAGCCGACTAGCCGACTACACTCACCAACTTCCCCTTCACCACGATCACCTTCCTCGGCTCCTTCCCCTCCAGGAACTTCTGGACGTTTTCACTTCCCAGCGCCGCGGCCCTCACCTCCTCCTCCGTCGCTTCCGCAGGGACAATGATTCGGTCGCGCACCTTGCCGTTGATCTGCACGGGCAGTTCGATGGAGTCTTCCTTTGCGGCGGCTTCGTCCACTTGCGGCCAGGGTTGTGTGTGGATGGAATACGGCTTGCCGAACTGTGACCACAGTTCTTCGGCGATGTGCGGCGTGACGGGCGCCATCATCTTCAAGTAGATTTCCTGCGCTTCTTTCCACTCATCACTGCCGACCGCGCCGGCTTCACGCGCCTTGTACATCTCGTTCAACAGTTCCATCAGCGACGAGACGATGGTATTGAACTCGAATTGCTCGAAGTCCCGCGTCACGCGGCGCAGGGTCTGGTGAACCTTTCGGCGCAGACTCTTTTTCACTTCATCGGAAGCAACTATCGGCTCGCCCTGAGCGGAGCGGAGCGTAGTCGAAGGGTCGGTGAACAGCGTCCACACGCGGCGCACCCAGCGCGCGCTTCCTTCGATACCCTGCGAATCCCATGGCGCGCCCATCTCCCAACGCGCGAAGAACATGATGTAGGCGCGGATGGTGTCCGCGCCGTATTTTTCCACGAGAACGTCGGGCGCTTCCACGTTGCCGCGGCTCTTCGACATCTTCTCGTTGTCCTCGCCCAGCACCATGCCCTGGTTCCGCAACTGGATCATCGGCTCGTTGCCTTCGGTGATGCCCGCGTCCCGCAGCGCCTTGTGGAAGAAGCGCGTGTACAGCAGGTGCATCGTCGCATGTTCGATGCCGCCCGTGTACGTGTCAACGGGCATCCAGTAGTTGTACTCGGCCTCGTCGAACGGCCCCTTGTCATATTTCGGCGACAGGTAACGCAGGTGGTACCACGACGAGCACATGAACGTGTCCATCGTATCGGTCTCGCGCGTCGCAGGTTCGCCGCACACGGGGCAGGGCGCGTTCTTCCACGTGGGGTGCAACTTCAACGGCGACTCGCCCGTCGGCTTCCACTCCACGTCTTCGGGCAACAGCACGGGCAGTTGGTCTTCCGGCACGGGGTTCCAGCCATCCTTCTCACAATAAACCATCGGGATTGGCGCGCCCCAATAACGCTGGCGTGAGATCAGCCAGTCGCGGTAGCGATAGTTGACCGACTCCTTGCCGATGCCCTGCGCCTCCAGCCAATCAATCACCGCGCTGATGCCGGGATTCTTTCGACCTTTTTCTGTGTTGACCTTCGTCCCGTTGAACGGACCGGAGTTGACCATCACGCCGGGTCCCGCGTACGCGGACTCCAACACCCCCGCTTCGGGTACAGACGAATCATGATTCGTCTCTACGGGGCGGATGACTTCGACGATGGGCAACTCATACTTTTTGGCGAACGCGAAGTCGCGCTCGTCGTGCGCGGGGACCGCCATGATCGCGCCGGTGCCGTAACTCATCAACACGTAGTCCGCGATCCAGATCGGGATGCGCGCCTGGTTGACGGGGTTGACCGCGTACGCGCCGGTGAACACGCCGGTCTTCTCCTTGTCCACGGCCTCGCGCTCGATGTCCGATTGACGCGCGGCCTGTGCCTTGTATTCGTCCACCGCGGCTTTCTGCCCGGGCGCGGTGATCTTTTCCACCAGCGGATGCTCCGGCGAGAACACCATGAACGTCGCGCCCCACAGCGTGTCGGGACGCGTGGTGAAGACAGTGATCAGTGACCAGTCATCAGTCATCAGTGTGGACTGATCACTGTTTACTGATGACTGATTACTTTCCACGCGAAACTTCACCTCCGCTCCCTCCGAGCGTCCAATCCAGTTCGTCTGCAGCGTCTTCACCGTCTGCGGCCAATCCAAACCATCGAAGTTCAACAGTTCATCGGCATACTTCGTCGCCTTGAAGAACCATTGCTCCAGGTTCTTCTTGATGACGGGCGTGCCGCAGCGTTCGCAGTGACGGTCGTCGCCCCAGACCTGTTCGCGCGCCAGCGTCGTATTGCAATGCGGACACCAGTCCACCGCGGACATCTTGCGATAGGCCAGTCCCATCTTGTACAACTTGATGAAGAACCACTCGGTCCACTTGTAGTATTCGGGCGCGGCTGAGACCATCTCGCGTTCCCAATCGAACATCGTGCCCATCGTTTTCATCTGCTCGCGCATGTGCTCGATATTCTCGAACGTGCGCTTCATCGGGTGGATGCCTTCCTTGATGGCGGCATTTTCCGCGGGCAGGCCGAACGCGTCGAAGCCCATCGGGAACAACACGTTGTAGCCCTTCATCCGCATGTATCGCGCGCGCGCATCCGCAGGCGTCATCGCGTACCAGTGACCTATGTGCAGGTCGCCGCTGGGATACGGCAGCATCGTCAGCGCGTAGTGCTTCGGCCTGCTGTTGTCAATCACCGAGCGATACAACTGGTCCGCTTCCCATTTGGCCTGCCACTTCTTCTCGATGACCGCAGGCGCATAGGCGTTATCCTGGCGCTTATTCTCTTGCGCCGCGGGCGCAGATTCCACAGGGATGATCGCGCTGGGTTCTTTCAATTTCGCGATAACCGCCTTCAACACCTCCGCCTTCACTACTATGGATTTATCCTTGACGGGCTCGATCGCCGTCGCTTTTTTCGCAGTGACGACTCCAGTCGTCCTGGGCTTCGTCCCTTTCCTGACGGGTGCGGGCTTCGGTTTGCTGACGGCTTTCGCCTTCGCACCCTTCGTTATCGCGGCCTTCTTGACGGGCGTTTTGACAGCCACTTTTTTCGCGGTCACTTTCGGCGCGCTCTTCTTGACTACGATTTTCTTCGGGGTAGCCTTCTTCGCTTTCCCCTTCGCGGGCCCGGACTTCTTTACAGACACAGTCACATTCTTGACCTTCGCCGCCACGATCTTTTTGGCCTTTACAACTTTTTTCGCCTTCGGCGCAGGTTTCTTCTTTGTGGTTTTCTTTTTTGTTGCAGCCATTCTTACCTCTTTGAAATAATTTTCATTGATTGACGTTTGACTTTCAACCTTAGACCTTTGACCTGAGGGTCTAAAAACAAAAATTCCTTCATCCACTCAGGGACGAAGGAATTCCTCCGCGGTACCACCCGGGTTGCGTTAGTTTTGTAGTTTGTTAGTTCCGTAGTTCGGTAGTTTCGGATTATGTCAACTATGTAACTACACAACTACGTAACTATCTAACGCCTCTCTTTTGCGATAACGGGCGTTCCCGTCGCTGACTACTTGATTTCACCAGCGCAGTCTCCCCTTCGACATTGCTCAGGGGTGGACAGGCGAGTTCGGTCTGGGTATTCCCGTTGGATACCAACGAAGGGCTTCCACCTCGCTTTCCCTTCTCGCTGACGGGATGACCTACTACTCCTGCCGTGACATTTGTTGGTCGAAATTAATTTCGACCTACGTTAGTGGACCCAGGGGGATTCGAACCCCCGACCTTCTCAATGCCATTGAGACGCGCTCCCAACTGCGCTATGGGCCCGGGTGACAGTTATCAGTTATCAGTAATCAGTTTCGGACAGTGATTCAGACTGAAAACTGATTACTGAACACTGTTCACTGTCCAGTGGACCTGAGGGGATTCGAACCCCTGGCCTCCTCAGTGCGATTGAGGCGCGCTCCCAACTGCGCTACAGGCCCGTTTGCAAGGCGAATGATATTCTACCTGAGGGGTATGGGGATGTCAAGCAAAGTTTGGCGGGTTTTGGCTGTAAAATAGACCCATCTTTTTCGCCGAAGGCTACCATGACCGAACCAACTCCCCAACCCATCTACCGCATCACCGACCTGCACGAATCGGAACGCCCGCGCGAGCGGCTGGCCTCCCTCGGCCCGCAGGCGCTCAGCAACGCCGAGTTAATCGCCATCCTCGTGCGCGTGGGCGTGAAGGGCGAGAACGCGGTCAGCGTGGGACAACGCCTGCTTTCGAAATTTGGCGGCTTGGCAGGCTTGCACCGCGCGCCCTTTGCAGAGTTGAAAAACCAGCGCGGCATCGGCGACGCCAAGGCCTCCCAGATCAAGGCCGCCATCGAGTTGGGACGCCGCCTCACGCTCGAATCGCCCGAGGAACGCCCCACCATCAACAGCCCCGCGGACGCGGCCGCGCTGGTGGTATATGAAATGTCCGCCTTCGAGCAGGAGCATCTGCGCGTCATCCTGCTCGACCGGCGCAACCGCGTGCTCGAGACGGTGGAAATCTACAAGGGTTCGGTCAATTCGTCACAGGTGCGGGTCGGCGAAATCTTCAAGGAAGCCATCCGCAAGAACGCCTCGGCGCTGATCGTCATCCACAACCACCCCAGCGGCGACCCAACCCCCAGCCCCGACGATGTGGCCGTGACGCGCGCCATCGTCCAGGCGGGCAAGATGCTGGATGTGGATGTGCTGGATCACATGGTCATCGGGCAGGGAAAATGGGTGTCGTTGAAGGAGAGGGGATTGGGATTCGTGTGACCATAGCCAGCGCATTCCATTGACATCCACGCTGTAAATTTATATACTTATCTTGCAGAATGTTTTGCCAATCATCACCAAGGAGTTAAGATGACACCCCCAAACGAACCTGTTGCTTCCTCCGCCAATCCCGGCAAATCTACCGCCAACCGCTGGGCGACCGCACTGACATCTCTTTCCGTGATCGGACTGGTCGCTGTTCTCATCATCCTGTTCGCCAGCTTGGTACGCCTGTCTTCCCTCCAGTTATGGGGCATCCTGGTCGCGGTGATTCTGTTATTGCTGGTCGGGCTGGGAATCGGCGCGAACGGCAAGTGGTATGGCTTCCTGATCGACAGCCGAAACCGCACCAGCCTCTCGCGCCTCCAGGTCAGCCTGTGGACCATCCTCACCCTTTCCGCGTTCCTGGCGATTGCCCTGCCGCGCAGCATACCGTCAGCGCTTGGTATGGCCAATGAAAAAGCAGTAACTCAATGCAGGGCGGAATACATCCGGGAAACCGAGCAGATCGAAGATATCGAGGCGCTTCGCATCCAGGACCCCAAAGCGGCCGCGGCCGCCGAGGAGCGCGCCGCGGCCGAATGCGTTCCCAATCCCCTCAAGATCCGCTTTCCCGAGGAACTCCTGCTGGCGCTGGGCATCAGCACGGCTTCCTTCACCGGCAGCGCCCTGGTTCTGAGCAATAAACGCAACAAGTCGGAACTGGGGCTGACCCTGGACCTGAAACGAAAGATCGTGGATGCCGAGAAAACCCTGACCGAAAAGCAGAATGTGTTGACTCAGATCACCAAAAACATTGGCGATGCCAGCCTCGCCATCCAGGACGCGCAAAAGAAATTGAATGATCCGGGCGTTACAGAAAAAACCCAGGCGCAGAAGGATCTCGAAGAAGCGCAGGTGCGATACAACAACGAGTTCGGCAAAAAGCCCCAGGCGGAAAAGGATTTTACCGAGGCAAAGCAAACACTCGACAGCCTGCAAACCCAACTGGGAGAATTTCGCGAAGGACTGCTCAAGGTCAATAAGACGCCGCAGGAGGCGACCCTCTCGGACTTGTTCCAGGGGGATGAGATCGGCGATTATTACCTGGTGGACCTGTCCAAAGTGCAGATGTTCTTCTTCACCGTCGCCATCGTCGTCTCGTACGCGGCGGCCCTCGCCGGGATCCTGAACGACCAGGCCGCGCTGATGAACCCACTCGGCGTGGACTTCCCTTCCTTCTCGTCCAGCCTGAACGCCCTGCTCGCCATTTCCCACGCAGGCTATTTGACGGTCAAGTCTGTGGATCACACAAAAACGACGGCCTGAACTTGTAGTACAATAGCCGCGAAAGATTATTGGAGGTTCGCCATGGAAGAACAAAAAGAAGAAAAAAACTGGGCCAGCGGGATCATCAAGATCATCAACCCGGAACGAAGCGCCGGCATCATTCAGCAACTTGATGGGGAAGACGTGCTGTTCGCTTTTAGCGATATAAAAAGCGTTGTCTACGATATGAAAAGCGTTGTCACCCTGGACATTGGGCAGGAGGTGCTTTACAGCCTGGAAAAGGACTTGCGCCTCGGCTTGAAGGCCAAAAACATCACCCCGCTGGATCTGATAAGCAAAGCCTGATCCGCGCCGAAACAAAAAACTCACCCCGGTCAATGGCCTGGGTGAGTTTTTTCTAAACCACCCCAGCGGCGACCCGACCCCCAGCCCCGATGATGTGGCCGTGACGCGCGCCATCGTCCAGGCGGGCATGGCTGGATGTGAACGTGCTGGATCACATGGTCATTGGGCAGGGGAGGTGGGTATCGTTGAAGGAGAGGGGATTGGGGTTTGCGTAAGAAGGAAAACAGTCATAGTGAAATGTGTTCGCTCGATTTTCCACATAAGACACCGTACGAGAGCATGATACGGAAAGTTTCCGTATCATGCCTGGTTGGTACGCCCTTACACGACAAAAGTTTTCCGAAGGTATAATGTGGGTATAGGAAAAAACCACATCATGGCAATTGAAGACAAAATTCGTGAATTAGCCGCCGCCTATGCCGATGAACTAAAGTCAAGGATAGTGTCTCGTGTGGAAGAAATGAAAGAAGATGATAAATCCCACTTTTTGATTTATCAGGTTCTTGGCATTACAGATGAAGAAGGGGAGTTGATAGATGTTTCCCAAAACAAAGGAAGATTTCTTTACAAATATGCTGGCTCTTTCCTCGAAGAAGCGGCCTCTTTGTGTTTCAAAAAAACGTATCCTCATGCAAATCGCCAGCGAATTGAAAATACAATCGGAAAAAGACCCAAAGAATTTGAGATTGACTGCTTGATTGATACAGACGCCATTGAAATTAAGTGGCGAGACGCAACTACTGATGGCGACCATATAACAAAAGAACATACTCGAATTCAAGCCATTAAAGCGCGAGGCTTCACACCGATAAGGGTGATGTTTTATTATCCCAACCGAGGCCAGGCGATAAGAATACAAGAAACATTGAGAACAATTTATCAGGGTGTTGGCGGGAAATATTACATGGGTGACGAAGCGTGGAATTATATTCTTGTTCGTACTGGTGTTAATTTGAGACAAATTCTCATAGGTATTGCCGAAGAAAACAGAAAGGCGCAAAATAAATGACGGTCTTACACGGTAATTGCCAGGAATTAATAGGAACGCTTTCTGCCGAAAGTGTTGATCTGGTTTACCTTGACCCCCCCTTTTTTACACAAAAAACGCATTCTTTAGCGGCCAGGGATAATTCAACAGAATTTTCATTTGAAGATAAATGGTCATCATTACAAGAATATTTAGCCTTTATGCAAGATGTCTTAACGCAATGTCGCAGGGCATTAAAGGATACGGGCAGCATTTTTTTGCATTGCGATAAGTCGGCATCTCATCATTTGCGAATTTTGCTGGATAAAGTTTTCGGTGAAGAAAATTTCCAAAGCGAGATTATCTGGTTTTATAAAAGATGGTCTAATTCAAAAAAAGGCTTGCTGAATTCCCACCAAACAATTTATTTTTACAGTAAAACGGAAGAATTCAAATTTAGTACAATTTACACAGACTACTCGCCTACAACAAATGTTGACCAAATTTTACAGGCCAGGGTTAGAAACAGCAACGGAAAGGTCACTTATCTTCGAGATAATGACGGCAATGTAATATTGGGAGAAGAAAAGCGCGGTGTTCCACTTTCAGATGTTTGGAATATTCCCTTTCTAAACCCAAAGGCAAAAGAAAGAACCGGGTATCCAACGCAAAAGCCCGTCTTGCTGCTGGAAAGAATAATTGAAATTTCCACAGAAAAAGGCGACTGTGTTCTTGACCCGTTTTGCGGAAGCGGCACGACTTTGGTTTCAGCAAAATTAATGGGTAGAAAATATGTGGGTATTGATATTTCCCAGGACGCGGTTGAATTGAGCGAAAAAAGACTCCTGGAACTTATAAAAAGCGAATCGCAGGTACTGGCGCTTGGCGAAGAAAGTTACCTGGATAAATCAGGCTACGAAAGAGCAATATTGAAAGCAATTGACGCCGTTCCAGTGGAACGAAATAATGGCATTGATGGATTTATTAGGTATTATGTTAATGGGCATCCCGTTTCAGTAAAAATTCAAAAACAAGATGAAAGCATTGAAATTTCAAAGCGAAAATTGATTAATGCCAGCAAGACTAAAAACTGCAAATTAATGATTTTGGTTAAAACTCAAAAAGAAATTGAAAATTCGCTTTTTAGTTGGGATGACGATCATGTGTTGGTGATTGACTCGTATGATTTGCAAATAAAAGATTGGATCGAAGAACACAGCGGAAAGATAACAGAAGATTCCTTAAGCGACAGTCCAGCATATATTGACTCAATAACCAAGAGCGTGGCAACAAAGCGCGCAGTGGACGTGTAGGTCCAGGCGGGCATGGCTGGATGTGGATGTGCTGGATCACATGGTCATTGGGCAGGGGAGGTGGGTGTCGTTGAAAGAGAGAGGATTGGGGTTTGCGTAAGAAGGAAAACAGTTGTATAGTTGAACTAACTACGTGCGGCTTCGTTCAACTCGGACAGATGCGGCGGCTTGATGTCCCTTTGTTCCGTCTTTGTCCCCTTCCGCCGTATCAATCCTTAATTCGTTAGGCGTTTGTACGATTTCTCTGTAAAAGGTTTTGCAAACGAAACGGCTAGCTCAACTATTCGTAAAGTGGTTTATGGACAAATTATGTTTGAAAACAGATTTAGAGATTTAGTTGCAGAACCAAAAGATGTAGTGTTTTCTAGAATTAAGGTAGATAAAGTTTTAGAATATTTTCATGCAAGAAATGATGTCACCCACTGCATTGATCAAGACAACAATCACTATATTATCAAATTTGCGAGATATACAGATTCAAATTTCAAAAATGAAGTAGCTATACTTCAAGAAATAAAGAAATATAGCTGGCTGAATGTTCCGAGAGTAGTTGAACATGGTTCATACAAGAATATCGACTACATTGTATTTACTTATATTCAGGGATTTAGAATTTCACAAAGAATTGACGTTTACGAACGAAACACAAAAATATTTTGCAACATATTTGGTAAAAATATTGGCATGATACATACAATGGAAGGTAAGTTTGAAAAAGTCAATTTTAGGAAATTTCATACCCTCGTAGATAATGATACTGAAGATATTAATCTCAAATCAATAAATTCATGGCTTGCAGAACATTCACCAATATCCATAAATGAATGTTTTGTACATGGTGATCATCATTACGCAAACATCTTGTGGTCAGAAAACGGTATCGAAGCGACGTTAGATTGGGAATTAGCTGGAATCGGGAATCGGGAATACGATATTGCGTGGTCTACTGTAGTAAGACCTGGGCAGCATTTCTTCCTCACTGAATATGAAGAAGATGAAATATTAAACGGATATCAAAAAGCAAATACGTTTGATTTTTTCAAATACCAATATTACAAAATTTTGGTGATATCGCATTTTTATAAATATAGAAACGAAACAGGAGAATATAAAAATTGGATGAACCGAGAACTAAAGAAGATTACGAGCATAGAAATGGTTAATTGTGACGGAAACGCCTAACGCCAACCGTTATACAACCATCAAAGACTCCTCTTCACCCCAAACTCGCGAAACTCCCCCGTCACCTCTTCCCATTCAATCCTCGACTCATCCACCCGCGAAGAGCGCGGGCCCTGCTTCATCATCTCGACAAACTGCTCCACCTT
>Ga0210053_1002670_pt1 | contig 15136 bp, 10 predicted proteins | sample CryGeymeta201512_FD_185467 | JGI IMG/M metagenome (GOLD analysis project Ga0210053, IMG submission 185467) | Groundwater microbial communities from Crystal Geyser aquifers in Utah, USA - Crystal Geyser metaG 2015-12 (SPAdes) (version 2) | ecosystem: Environmental > Aquatic > Deep subsurface >... | reverse complement strand
GCGCGGCGACGAATTGTTCCCGCAGCAGAGCGTGTCGAAACTATGGGTGACGATGACCGTGCTCGACCAGGTCGATGCCGGACGCCTGTCGCTGAACCAGCGCGTCGAAATCGGGCCCGAAAATCTCACCGTGTTCCACCAGCCGATCGCCGCGCGCGTCGCGCGCGAAGGCACCGTCGTCGAGACCGTCGGCAGCCTGATCGACCAGGCGATCACGCACAGCGACAACACCGCCAACGATTCGCTGCTGCGCACCGCCGGCGGGCCAGAGGCAGTGCGCGCCTTCGTCGCCAAGAACGATCTCGGCGCGATCCGCTTCGGCCCGGGCGAACGCCTGCTCCAGGCGGGCATCGCCGGGATGAACTGGAGCCAGGCCTATTCGCAGGGCCGCACCTTTTATGCCGAGCGCGCCAAGGTGCCCGATTTCATCCGCAAGAAGGCGCTCGAATCCTATGTCGCCGACCCGATCGACGGGGCGAGCCCGATGGCGATCGTCGATGCGCTGGCGAAACTCGAACGGCGCGAACTGCTCGGCCGCGACACCACCCGGCTGCTGCTCGAGACCATGTCGCGCACGAAGTCGGGGCCGCAGCGGCTCAAGGGCGGCGTGCCGCCGGGCTGGCGCATCGGGCACAAGACCGGCACCGGCCAGGTGTTCGGCGCGACCGCGACGGGGTACAACGACATCGGCATCCTCACCGCGCCCGACGGCACCCGCTATGCGATCGCGGTGATGCTCGCCGAAACGACCGCGGGCATCCCCGAACGCATGCGGCTGATGCAGAACGTCGTGCGCGCGGTGGCGGATTATCACGGGCGGTGACGGGTTTGGCGCGGCGCGCTGATTTTCGCTGCAGCGCTTATGGACCCTGAAACGAGTTCAGGGTGACGAATTTGGAGGGGAAAGCACAATTTCTCGTCATGCTGAACTTGTTTCAGCATCCATAGGCTCTAGCGTTATCGGGTCATGCAACGGTCCGAATTCCAGCCCTGCGTCTACATCTTGGCTAGCGCAAAATACGGTGCGCTCTACATTGGCGTGACATCCGATTTGATGCAGCGGCTCTATGAGCATCGCAGTGGTTCTGTTGCCGGCTTCACCAAACGCCACAACGTCAAGAAACTGATGCGGTTCGAACAGTTTGGCACCATGGAACTCGCGATCGCGCGTGAAAAGCAGCTCAAGCGATGGCATCGCGACTGGAAGACCAATCTCATCGAACAGGACAATCCGGGCTGGGTCGATCTGGCGGTGGGGTTGGGTTTTGATCCAGTCTGACTCTGGCGCTTATGGACCCTGAAACAAGTTCAGGGTGACGAAGAGGAGGTGGTGGTATCTCGCCTAGCCGCTTACGGGCTGCTATCGCCGCCCAATGTCGCAGAATCACCTCTATCTCGTCGACGGATCGTCGTACATCTTTCGCGCCTATCACCGGCTGCCGCCGCTGACCAACCAGCATGGCGAGCCGGTCGGCGCGGTCTATGGCTATACGACGATGCTGTGGAAGCTGGTCGATGCGCTCGACAAGGCCGACGGGCCGAGCCACCTTGCAGTGATCCTCGACAAGGACGGCAAGAGCTTCCGCAACGAGATCTACGCGCAGTACAAGGCGCACCGGCCCGATCCTCCCGAGGACCTCGTCCCGCAATTCCCGATGATCCGCGACGCGACGCGCGCCTTTTCGCTGCCGTGCATCGAGGAGGCGGGCTTCGAGGCCGACGACATCATCGCCTGCTATACCAAGGCGGCGGTGCGCGAAGGCTGGAAGGTCACGATCGTCAGTTCGGACAAGGACCTGATGCAGCTGATCGAGCCGGGCGTCGACATGCTCGACACGATGAAGAACGTTCGCATGGGGCGCGAGCACGTCCTCGAAAAGTTCGGCGTGCCGCCCGAGCTGGTCGGCGATGCGCTCGCGCTGATGGGCGACGCGTCGGACAATATCCCCGGCGTTCCCGGGATCGGCCCGAAAACCGCGACCAAGCTCTTGCAGGAATATGGCGATCTCGAAAGCGTCCTTGGCGCCGCGCCCGAGATGAAGAAATCGGCGATGCGCGATCGCTTGATCGAACATGCCGAAATGGCGCGCCTGTCGCGCGTGCTGGTCGAACTCGACTGCTCGGTGGCGCTGCCGATCCCGCTCGACGACATGGCGCTCGACGGCATTCCCGAGGAACCGCTGCGCGCCTTTCTCGACTATCACGGTTTCAAGTCGCTGCTGCTCAAGCTCGGCGGGCCGCTGTCGGCGGGCAACAGCGCGGGCAGCCGCGATTTCGCCGCCGCGATCGCGGGCGACGGCAATGCGCCGGCGGCGGCGGCCACGCAAAAGCCGAAGGCGGCGACGCTGACCGCGGTGCCGTTCGACCGTTCGAGCTATGAAACCGTCACCACCGTCGAGGCGCTCGACGCCTGGATCGCCGAGGCGACGCGGCTGCGCGCGGTCGCGATCGATACCGAGACCGATTGCCTAGACTGCATCACCGGGCGGCTCGTCGGCGTCAGCCTCGCCACCGCGCCAGGGCGGGCGTGCTACATCCCCGTCGGCCACGGCGGCAGCGACCTGCTCAGCGAAACGCCGGTGCAGATTCCGCTCGCGACGGTGACCGCGAGGCTCGACAAGCTGCTGCTCGACGAGAGCGTGCGCAAGATCGGCCACAATATCAAATACGACATGGCGGTGCTGGCGCAGCACGGCCTGGAATTCCGCAATTTCGACGACAGCATCGCGATGAGCTTCGCGCTCGACGGCGGCGTCCACGGCCACGGCATGGACGAGCTCGCCAAGCTCCACCTCGACCATCAGTGCATCGCCTTCAAGGAGGTCTGCGGGACCGGCAAGAGCCAGATCAGCTTTGCCGAGGTCCAGCTCGACCGCGCGACCGAATATGCCGCCGAGGATGCCGACGTCACCTTCCGCCTGTGGCAGCTGCTGTCGCTCAGGCTCGCGCCCGAGGGCGGCACGCGCGTCTACCAGATGGTCGATCGCCCGCTGATCGCCGCCTTGATGCGGATGGAGCGCCGCGGGATCACCGTCGACAAGGTCGAACTGGCGCGCCTGTCGAAGGATTTCGAGGAAGAGATCGCCAAGCTAGAGACCGCGATCCACGCCGCCGCGGGGCAGGAATTCACCATCGGCAGCCCCAAGCAGCTCGGCGACATCCTGTTCGACAAGCTTGGCCTCAAGGGCGGACGCAAGGGCAAGTCGGGGGTCTGGTCGACCGACATCAACGAGCTCGAACGATTGAAGAAGGACGGCGTGCCGATCGCGCAGATGCTGGTCGACTGGCGCCAGCTGTCAAAACTCAAATCGACGTACACCGACGCGTTGCAGGAACAGATCAACGCCAAGACCGGGCGCGTCCACACCAGTTACTCGATGACCGGCGCGCAGACCGGGCGCCTATCGTCGACCGACCCCAATCTGCAGAACATTCCGATCCGCACCGAGATGGGGCGGCAGATCCGCCATGCCTTCGTCGCCGGGCCGGGCAACATCATCCTCGCCGCCGACTATTCGCAGATCGAGCTGCGCCTCGCCGCGCACATGGCCGACGTCCCAGAACTGCGCGAGGCGTTCGCGCGCGGCGACGACATCCACGCCGCCACCGCGATGGAGCTGTTCGGCGAGGTCAACCGCGACACGCGCGGCAAGGCCAAGACGATCAATTTCGCGATCCTCTACGGCATTTCACGCTGGGGCCTGGCGGGACGGCTCGAGATCAGCCCCGACGAGGCGCAGGCGATGATTTCGAAATATTTCGAACGCTTTCCCGGGATCAGCAACTATATCTCCGAAACGCTCGAATTCGCGCGCGAACACGGCTTTACCGAGACGCTGTTCGGCCGCAAGACGCATTTCCCGCGGATCAAGGCGCCCAATCAGGCCGAACGCCAGGGCAGCGAGCGCGCCGCGATCAACGCGCCGATCCAGGGCACCAGCGCCGACATCATCAAGCGCGCGATGGCGCGGATGGAGCCGGCACTCGCCGAGGCGGGGCTCGACGACGTCCGGATGCTGCTCCAGGTTCACGACGAGCTGGTGTTCGAACTGCCCGAAGGCGAGGTCGCCGCCGCGCGCCCGATCATCGAGCGCGTGATGGCCGAAGCGGCGGCGCCGGCGGTGAAGCTGAGCGTTCCGCTGGGAATCGAGATCGGCACCGGCAAGAGCTGGGGCGCGGCGCATTGATGCGTCTTTTCTGACTTCCGTCAGACCCGGTACCGTAGCGACAGCTTGGCTGTCGCGGCTCAACGCAATAATACCCCCCTAATCGCGTTCGGCCTGCGCGACCGCGTCGGAGGCCCTGAGCGCCGACAGGATCCGCATCAGGTGATGGATGTCGTCGACCTCGACGTCGATCATGAAGGTGTGAAAATCGCCCTCGCGGTTGGTCAGGCGCAGGTTGAGGATGTTGGCGCGGTTGAGCGCGAAGACGCTCGATACCTCGGCGAGCATGCCGGGTTCGTTGCGCATCACGACGGTGAGCCGCGCGGTGCCGCCCTCGCTGTCTTCGGACCAGCTCAGGTCGACCCAGTCGGCGTCCTCGCCGTTGGCGAGCACGTCGCAGTCGATCGCATGGACCTCGATCCGCTCGCCCTCGCGGCGCAGCCCGACGATGCGGTCGCCGGGCAGCGGATGGCAGCATTCGGCCAGGCCGAAGGCGACGCCCGCGCTCAATCCCTTGATCGAGATCGCCGAGCCGCGCCGCGACGGGCGTTTGGCAACCGATTTTTCCTTGAGGATGCCGGGCACGAGCGCTTCCATGACCTGCTCGTCGGTAAGCGCATGCTTGCCGATGGCGTAATGCAGTGCGTCGGCATCGGCCATCTTCAGCCGTTCGCGCGCCGCCGCCTCCGCCTTCTTGCCGATCCGCGCGGGGATGCGGTCGAGGATATCCTCGTACAGCTTGCGCCCGATCGCGGTGACCTCGTCACGTTCCTTGTGGCGGATATGGCGGCGGACCGCCGAGCGCGCCTTGCCAGTGACGACGAAGCTGAGCCAGCCCGCCTGCGGCACCTGTTTCTCCGACGACAGGATCTCGACGATGTCGCCATTCTGCAGCAACGTCCGCAGCGGCGCGATGCGGCCGTTGACCTTGGCCCCGACCGCCTGATCGCCGAGATCGGTATGGACGTCATAGGCGAAATCGACCGGCGTCGCGCCCTTGGGCATCTGGTGCAATGCGCCCTTGGGGGTGAAGGCGAAGATGCGATCCTGGTACATCGCCATGCGGGTGTGTTCGAGCAGCTCGTCGGCATCCTGCGTCTGGTCGAGGATTTCCATCAGGTCGCGGATCCAGCTCGCCTGGCCGTCGGGCTTGTCGCCCTGTTTGTACGCCCAGTGCGCGGCGAGGCCGTATTCGCTCTTGCGGTGCATGTCGGTGTCGCGAATCTGGATTTCGATGCGCATGTTCTCGCGCGTGATGACGGTGGTGTGGAGCGATCGATAGCCGTTGCGCTTGGGCGTCGAGATATAGTCCTTGAAGCGCCCGGGGACCATTTTCCAGTGACGATGGAGCACGCCCATCGCGCGATAGCAGTCGTCGGCATTGTCGGTGATGACGCGAAAGGCGATGATGTCGGTCAGCTGCTCGAACGCGACATGGCGTTCCTGCATCTTCTTCCAGATCGAATAGGGATGTTTCTCGCGCCCCGACACCTCGGCCTCGACGCCGCCTTCGGCAAGCACCTTGCGGATCGCCTTGGCGATTTTCTCGACCTTTTTCTCGCCGCCTTCGGACAGTTTCCTGAGCCGGTCGCAGATCGTCTCATAGGCGTCGGGCTCGAGCTCCTTGAACGCGAGCAGCTGCATCTCGCGCATGAATTCGTACATGCCGATCCGCTCGGCGAGCGGGGCGTAGATATCCATCGTCTCGCGCGCGATCCGCCGCCGCTTGGCCTCGTTGGCGATGAAATGCAGCGTGCGCATGTTGTGCAGGCGATCGGCGAGCTTGACGAGCAGCACGCGGATGTCGTCGGACATCGCGAGGAGGAACTTGCGCAGGTTCTCGGCGGCCTTTTCGCTGTCGGTCTCGGCCGAGATTTCCTGCGCCTCGATCGCCGACAGCTTGGTCACGCCGTCGACCAGCCGCGCGACCTCGGCGCCGAAATTGTCCTCGATCTCCTGCGCCGTGGCGATCGTGTCCTCGAGCGTGTCGTGGAGCAATGCGGTGACGACGCTTTCGGTGTCGAGCTTCAACTCGGTGAGAATGCCCGCAACCTCGACCGGATGGCTGAAATAGGGGTCGCCGCTCGCGCGTTTCTGGCTGCCGTGCTTCTGCACGGTAAAGACATAGGCGCGGTTGATCATCGCCTCATCGGCTTGCGGGTCGTATTCCTTGACCTTTTCGACGAGTTCGTACTGGCGCAGCATGATATGACTGTGGGGCTTCGACCCGGCATTGCAACCGGTTATTTACACCGCTGAAGGTGCAGGGGCGCGGTCAGGCGACGATTTCCTCGCCCTTGGCGGCTTCCTGCGCCTGGCGCGTCCACATTTCGGCATAGAGGCCGCCGCGCGCGAGCAGCGCCTGGTGGCTGCCGGTTTCGATGATGCGGCCCTGGTCGAGGACGAGGATCTGGTCGGCATCGACGATCGTCGAGAGCCGGTGCGCGATGGTGATCGTCGTGCGCGCCCGCGCCACTTCGCCGAGCGTCGCGAGGATGCCCGCCTCGGTCCGCGAATCGAGCGCGCTGGTCGCCTCGTCGAGGATCACGATCGGCGGGTCCTTTAGCAAGGTACGCGCGATCGCGACGCGCTGTTTCTCGCCGCCCGACAGCTTGAGCCCGCGCTCGCCGACCTCGGTGTCCATGCCCGCGGGCAGGCTGGCGATGAAGCGCGCGATCGCCGCGCCTTCGGCCGCCGCCTCGACCGCGTCTTCGCCGGCGCCCTCGCGACCGTAAGCGATGTTGTAGCCGATCGTATCGTTGAACAGGACGGTGTCCTGCGGGACGATGCCGATGTTCGCGCGCAGGCTGTCCTGCGTTACTTTCGCAATATCCTGCCCGTCGATGAGGATGCGGCCCGCCTGCGGATCGTAGAAGCGGAACAACAGCCGCGCGATCGTCGACTTGCCCGATCCCGACGGCCCGACGATGGCGAGCGTCGACCCCGCCGGCACCTCGAACGAGACGTCGTCGAGGATGACGCGGTCGTCGTCATAGCCGAAGCGAACATGGTCAAAGCGGATCGCGCCCGTACGTACGTCGAGCGGCGCGGCATCGGGCGCATCGGCGATTTCGGGCGCGCGATCGGTCAGCGCGAACATCGCGTCCATGTCGATCACGCCCTGGCGGATCATGCGATAGACCATGCCGAGCAGGTCGAGCGGGCGGAACAGCTGCGCGAGCAGCGTATTGACGAGGACGACGTCGCCGACCGCGAAGATGCCGCGGCTCCAGCCCCAGACGGTGAAGCCCATCGCGCCCGCCATCATCGCGTTGGTGATCAGCGACTGGCCGATATTGAGGATCGAGAGCGAATTTTCCGATTTGACCGCGGCATCGGCATAGCGCTGCGCGGTCGCGCCATAGCGGTCGATCTCGCGCCGTTCGGCGTTGAAATATTTGACCGTCTCGTAATTGAGCAGGCTGTCGACCGAGCGCGACACGGTGAGCGTGTCGAGGTCGTTCATCTCGGCGCGCAGCGCGTTGCGCCAATCGGTGACGCGGCGCGTGAAGGCGATATAGACGATCACCATGACGATCGTCGCGAGCGCCAGCCAGATGCTGAACTTGAGCCAGAAGATCACCAGCACCGCGGTCAGCTCGATCGCCGTCGGCGCGATGTTGAACAGCATGAAATAGAGCATCGTGTCGATGCTCTTGGTGCCGCGTTCGATGACCTTGGTGACCTCTCCGGTGCGCCGCGCGAGATGGAAGCGCAGGCTCAGCGCATGGAGATGCGCGAACACCGCCGAGGCGAGATGGCGCGTCGCCTGCTGGCCGACGCGTTCGAACACGACATTGCGCAGATTGTCGAACAGGACGCCGGCGAAGCGCGCGCCGGCATAAGCGACGACGAGCGCGATCGCGATCGTGACGGCGGGTTCGAGCCCTGGCTGCATGCGGTCGACCGCCGCGCCGTAGACGAAACCCATCGACAGCTGGACGCCCTTCGACAGCAGCACGAGCAGCCCGGCGACGACGATGCGCAGCCGCTGGCCCGGCGCGTCGGCGGGCCACAGATAGGGCAGGAAGCGTTTGAGCGTCGGCCAGAGCGGCGCCTCGGCGCGGCTGTTGAGGCTGGCGCCCGCGTTATGGCGACTGGACATGGGGCCCTATCTAGGGCGGCGGTCGACCGATTGCACGGGGGCGCCGGCCGAATGACGGGATTATCGCTCGCCAGGGACCGGGAATCGGCGCGAGACGGGCACGTAGCTGCGCGCGAGCGCCAGGTCGCCCGCCTGGATGAGGATGCGCCGCACGGTGGCCAGCGCCGCTTCGTCGATCGGATCGGCGGCACGCTGCGGCGGCGTCTCGCGGGCCAGGCCGAGCGCGCCGGCGCGCGAACTTGCGTAAGTCGGTTTCATCTCAGTCCTTTCCCGGTCGTTCCCGCAAAAGGAGAGCGACCGCATTCCCCGAGGTCACCAGGTAAAACGCGCGCTTCGTCCCAGAGTTTCATAAAAGTCAGGCGCTTGGCAATGGACGGTTAACCATGGTCGGCGCTCGCCGATCGCCTCGACGCGTCCGCGACCGGCGCCGCGGCGATCGCCATCCCGGCGATTGCGGCGCGGCGGATTGAACGCTAGAGCGCGGACGACGCGAGACGACACGCATCGGTCACTGGGGAACGAACCGCATGGGCATGGGCGATCAGGGCAAAACGGCCGCTCCGCCGGCAGGCGATCCGCGGGTCGGCATCGTCATGGGCAGCCGCTCCGACTGGCCGACGATGCGCTGCGCCGCCGACCTGCTCGCCGAACTCGGCATTGCGCACGAAGCCAGGGTGATCTCGGCGCACCGCACCCCCGATCGCATGGCGGATTACGCCAAGGGCGCGGCGACCCGCGGCCTGCGCGTCATCATCGCCGGCGCGGGCGGCGCCGCGCATCTGCCCGGCATGGTCGCGGCGATGACCTGGCTGCCGGTGCTCGGCGTGCCGGTGCAGTCGCAGGCGCTGTCGGGCATGGACAGCCTGCTGAGCATCGTCCAGATGCCCGCCGGCGTGCCCGTCGGGACGCTGGCGATCGGCGAGCCGGGGGCGAAGAACGCCGCGCTGCTCGCCGCCGCGATCCTCGCCGGGACCGACGACGCGCTTGCCGCGCGGCTCCAGGACTGGCGCGCGGCGCAGACCGACGCCGTGGCCGATACGCCCGAATGACGACGCCCGAATGAAAACGATCGCGCCGGGTTCGACAATCGGCATATTGGGCGGCGGCCAGCTCGGCCGGATGCTCGGCGTGGCGGCGGCGCAGCTCGGCTATCGCGTCCATGTGTTCGCCCCGGCCCCCGGCCCTGCCTGCGATATCGCGTCGAGTTTCACCCGCGCCGACTATGACGACGCCGAAGCGCTGGCGCGCTTTGCCGCCGATGTCGACATCGTCACGCTCGAGTTCGAGAATGTCCCCGTCGCCAGCGTCGAATCGATCGCGGCGACCTGCCCCGTCCTCCCCGGTGCCAGGGCGCTCGCGGTCGCGCAGGACCGGCTTGCCGAGAAGCGCTTCGCCCGCTCGCTCGGCATCGCCACCGCGCCCTTCGCCGAGATTGCGGGACCTGGGGATTTCGCCGCCGCGCTCGCCGCGACGGGGGCCCCGGCGATCCTCAAGACCAACCGCATGGGCTATGACGGCAAGGGCCAGGCGCGGATCGCCGATCCCGCTGATCTCGCCGCGGCTTGGGATCGCGTCGGCGGCGTCCCCTGCGTGCTCGAGGGGTTCGTCGACTTCGCGGCCGAATATTCGGTCATCCTCGCGCGCGGAAGCGATGGCGGCTGCGCTTTCTGGGACAGTCCGCACAACGTCCATGTGAACGGCATCCTCGCGCAATCGACCCTGCCGGCCCCGGCGATCGTCGCGGCGCAGCAGGGCGCGGCGCGCCGCGCGGCGCAGGCGATCGCCGAGGCAATCGATTATGTCGGCGTGCTGGCGTGCGAATTCTTCGCCGGCGCCGACGGGCCGGTGTTCAACGAAATGGCGCCGCGCGTGCACAATAGCGGCCACTGGACGATCGAGGGCGCGGTCACCAGCCAGTTCGAAAACCATGTCCGCGCGATTTGCGGCCTGCCGCTGGGGTCGACCGCGCCGACCGGCGCGGGGGTCGCGATGAAGAACCTGATCGGCGAGGATGCGAACCGCTGGGCCGAACTGCTAGCCGACCCCGACTGCCACCTCCACCTCTATGGCAAGGACGAGGCACGCAAGGGCCGCAAGATGGGCCATGCAACGTGGGTAATCCCGCCGGGCAGGTCGCCGTGAACCATCCCGAGATCGTCCTCGTCATCGCGCGCGCCGCCAACGGCACGATCGGGCGCGACGGCAAGCTGCCATGGCACCTGCCCGCCGACCTGCGCCATTTCAAGCGGCTGACGATGGGCCTGCCGATGATCATGGGGCGCAAGACGTTCGACAGCCTGCCCGGGCTGCTCGACGGGCGGCGGCACATCGTCCTCACCCGCGACGAGGCCTGGGACGAGGACGGCGCCGAACGCGCGGGGAGCGTCGCCGAGGCGATCCGCATCGCCAACGCCCCGCATATCGCGGTGATCGGCGGCGCCGAAATCTATCGCGCGTTCCTGCCCCGCGCCGACCGCATCGAGCTGACGCATGTCGCCGCCGACATCGCCGGCGATACCGCGATCGACCTGCCCGATCCCGCCGAATGGCGCGAGATCGCGCGCGAGGATCATCCCGCCAAGGACGGTCGCCCCGCGTTCAGCTTCATCACCTTGGTGCGCAAGGCGGACACCGAAACGTGAACGCGTTGCGCATCGACAGCACCGGGCCCGTCCCCGAAGCGCTGCGCGGCGGGATCGTCGCGCTCGGCAATTTCGATGGCTTTCACCTCGGGCATCAGGCGGTGGCGGGGGCGGCGATCGACTGGGCGCGCGCGACCGGGCGACCCGCGATCGTCGCGACGTTCGACCCGCATCCGGTGCGCCATTTCGCGCCGCACGTCCCGCCGTTCCGCCTCACTAGCCTCGACCAGCGATTGCGCCTGTTCGGCGCCGCCGGCGCCGATGCGATGTACGTGTTCCAGTTCGGCGACGCGCTCGCCTCGCTTCCCGCGCCAGCCTTCGTCGCCGAGTGGCTGGCGGGCGCGCTCGACGCGACGGGCGTCGTCACCGGCGAGGATTTCACCTTCGGCCACAAGCGCGGCGGCGATATCGGCGTGCTGCGCACCGAGGGCGCGAAACACGGCATCGAGGCGCGCGCGATTCCGCCGATATTCGACGCAGGCCAGCCGGTCAGCTCGAGCCGAATCCGCGATGCGCTGAAAGCCGGCGATTGCGCGACCGCCGCGCATCTCCTCACCCGGCCCTTCGCGATTGAGGGGATCGTCGTCCACGGCGACAAGCGCGGCCGCGAGATCGGCTATCCGACCGCCAATATCGACATGGGCAGCTATCTGCGCCCGCGCTACGGCATCTACGCGGTGCGCGGGCGACTGGCGGACGGCCGCGTGCTGAACGGCGCGGCCAATCTCGGCATCCGCCCGAGCTTCGATCCGCCCAAGGAATTGCTCGAGCCGTATTTTTTCGATTTTTCCGGGGATCTCTACGGCCAGTCCGTCGAGGTCGAGCTGGTCGAATTCCTCCGTCCCGAGGGCAAGTTCGACACGCTCGACGCGCTGATCGCGCAGATGGAGAAGGATTGCGCGCGAGCGAAGGAAATTCTTACGATTTAAACCGTCGCCTAGCCCGGCTGGAGCGGATCGACGAGGGTCGGGCTGGATCCCAGCCTTCGCTGGGATGACGCAATGTTGCGGTGCGGCGCGCTCGCCTGTTCCCAATCCGCCAACTCCCCGCTAAACGCGGCCTCCTATGACCGACGCACCAGCAGCACCGGGCGCCCAGCCCGATTACAAAGACACCGTCTTCCTGCCCAAGACCGACTTTCCGATGAAGGCCGGCCTCGCGCAGAAGGAGCCGGCGATCCTCGCCCAATGGCGGGCCGACGATTTGTACGGCCAGCTGCGCGAAGCCCGGAAGGGCCGCGAGCGGTTCATCCTCCACGACGGTCCGCCCTACGCCAATGGCGACATCCACATGGGCCATGCGCTCAACAAGGTGCTCAAGGACCTCGTCACGCGCACGCAGAGCCTGCTCGGCAGGGACGCGCCCTATGTGCCCGGCTGGGATTGCCACGGGCTGCCGATCGAGTGGAAGATCGAGGAGGCCTATCGCAAGAAGAAGCTCGACAAGGACGCGGTGCCTGCCGCCGAATTCCGCGCCGAATGCCGCGACTATGCCGCCAAGTGGGTGCAGGTGCAGCGCGAACAGTTCGAGCGGCTCGGCATCCAGGGCGACTGGGACGACCCGTACCTGACGATGAAGTTCGAGGCCGAGGCCGCGATCGTCGCCGAACTGCTCAAGTTCGCCGAGACCGGCCAGCTCTATCGCGGCGCCAAGCCGGTGATGTGGTCCCCCGTCGAAAAGACCGCGCTCGCCGAGGCCGAGGTCGAATACGAGGATATCACGAGCACGCAGATCGATGTCGCGTTCGAGATTGTGGAAGCGCCGAATGCGCCTGGCCTCGTCGGAAAGCGCGTGGCGATCTGGACAACCACGCCGTGGACGATCCCAGTCAATCAGGCTTTGGCGTATAGCGAAACCGCTGATTATGTCGTGCTCAATTGCGTGGACGTGTCCGGCGGAAACATCGATATCATCGTGGCTCGCGATCTTGTCGCCGAGTTCTGCCACCGGTCGGGTATACCGCTCCCGATCGAATATGGTGGCGATTATGACCTTACTTCCCCTTCACCACCGGGCGAGCCTTCAGCTGTAGCGGAGCCATCGTTCGCTTATCTAAGCGATGACGCGCTCGCCGGGGAGGGAATGTACGTATTTAAAGGAGCGGCTTTTAAAGACGCGACCGCCCGCCACCCGATGCACCATCTCGGCGGCTTCTTCGCCAAGCCGCGCCCGTTCCTCCCCGGCGACTTCGTCACCACCGATGCCGGCACCGGGCTCGTCCACATGGCGCCCGACCATGGCGAGGACGATTTCCTGCTCTGCCGCGAACATGGCCTGAGCCCCGTCTTCGCGGTCGAGGGCGACGGCAAATATGCCGACGACTGGGGCTGGCTCGGCGGCCAGGGATCGGTGATCAACAAGGCGTTCAACGCCGCCGAGGGACCGATCTGTTCGGACCTTCGCGCCGCGGGCGCACTGCTCGCCGCGTCGGACGATTTCACCCACAGCTATCCGCACAGCTGGCGTTCGAAGGCCAAGATCATCTTCCGCGCGACGCCGCAGTGGTTCATCGCGATGGACGAGCCGGTCGACCGGCAGGTGCCGCGCTGCGCCGACGAGGCCGACATTCGCGCTGCCCAGGGCAATGGCGAGACGCTGCGCGAGACCGCACTCGACGCGATCGAGCGCGTTCGCTGGGTGCCCGAACGCTCGAAGAACCGTATCCGCTCGATGGTCGAAGGCCGCCCCGACTGGGTGATCAGCCGCCAGCGCGCCTGGGGCGTGCCGATCGCGCTCTATATCGACGAGAATGGCCAGTATCTGCGCGACGACGCGGTCAACGCGCGCATCCTTGCCGCGTTCGAAAACGCCGGCGCCGATGCCTGGTTCACCGCCGACCACGCCGCTTTGCTCGGCCCCGACTACAGCCTCGACGACTGGACGCCGGTCACCGACATCCTCGACGTCTGGTTCGATTCGGGCAGCACGCACGCGTTCGTCATCGAGGCGCGCTACGGCAAGGGCGTGCGCGCCGACCTCTATCTCGAAGGCAGCGACCAGCATCGCGGCTGGTTCCAGTCGAGCCTGCTCGAAAGCTGCGGCACGCGCGGGCGCGCGCCCTACGACGCCGTCCTGACGCACGGTTTCGCGCTCGACGGGACGGGGCGCAAGATGTCGAAATCGACCGGCAACGTCGTCGATCCCTTGAAGATCATGGACCAGTCGGGCGCCGACATCCTGCGCCTGTGGGTCGCGAGCACCGACTATTTCGACGACGTGAAGGTCGGCAACGAAGTGCTCAGCGGCGCCAGCGACATGTACCGCAAGCTGCGCAACACCTTTCGCTACCTGCTAGGCGCCTTGTCCGATTTCGACGAGGACGAGCGCGTCGCGCCGGCAGAAATGCCCGAGCTCGAACGCTATATCCTCCATCGCCTCGCCGAGGTCGATGCCGAGATCCGCGCCGCCACCGACGCCTTCCAGTTCAGCCGCTATCTGCGCGCGCTGACCAATTTCGCCGCCGACGACCTGAGCGCGTTCCTGTTCGATATCCGCAAGGACTGCCTCTATTGCGACATCGGCCCCGCCGCGCCGCAGGGGACCGACAAGCGCCGCGCCTATCGCAGCGTGCTCGACACATTGTTCCACGCGCTCGTCCGCTATGCCGCGCCGATCATCCCGTTCACGGCCGAGGAAGTGTGGCAGCAACGGTTCCCCGATCGGGGCAGCGTCCATTTGCTCGAATGGCCCGAGGTCAATGCCGACTGGCGCGACGAAGCGCTGGCGGCGAAATGGACCAAGGTGATCGCCGCGCGCGAAGCGGTGAGCGAGGCGATCGAACCCTATCGGCGTGAAAAGACGATCCGATCGAGCCTGCAGGCGGAAATCGCGATGCCGCCGGTCGTGGGCGCGGGCGATGTCGAGATGGATGAAATCTGCATCGTCTCGCAGGCGCGGATCGACCCCGCCGCGCAGGACATCACGGTAACGCGTACCGAAAACGCCAAATGCGGGCGCTGCTGGCGGCATCTGCCCGAGGTCGACGAAGACGGCGCTTTGTGCGCGCGCTGCGAACGCGTATTGGCCTGACGATGACCGAATCGACCATCACCCCCGCGCGCGTCCGCGCCTCGCGGCGGATCGGCGCGCTGATCGCCGCCTTTGTCATCGCGCTCGACCAGTTCGCCAAATGGGTCGTCCTCGTGCCGCTGAGCCTGCAGAACCGCCGCGACGATCCGCTCGAGATCGTATCGTTCTTCGACCTGCGCTATGCCGAGAACCGC
>Ga0210053_1002665_pt1 | contig 15168 bp, 18 predicted proteins | sample CryGeymeta201512_FD_185467 | JGI IMG/M metagenome (GOLD analysis project Ga0210053, IMG submission 185467) | Groundwater microbial communities from Crystal Geyser aquifers in Utah, USA - Crystal Geyser metaG 2015-12 (SPAdes) (version 2) | ecosystem: Environmental > Aquatic > Deep subsurface >... | reverse complement strand
ACCGGCCTCGGCACCATGGAGGGCAACCGGCTGACGCGCTTCGTCGAGAAGCCGCCGCTCACCGACCCGTGCCACGCCGCCATGCACATCTACGCCAATGCCGCACTCGAGTACATGGACAAGGGCAAAGACGTGGCGACCAACGTCATCCCCGAGATGATTGCCGCCGGCGAGAAGGTCTGCGGCTTCCTGGACCCCGACGCCTACTGGCACGACGTGGGACGGCTCTCCGACCTAGACGAGGCGATCGAGCTGTTTGAGGGGGGCGAGTTGAGGATGGTGTGACCTGGCGGTTGCCGCAAGAAGGCGCAGAAGACGCAAAGGAGGAGCGACCGAGATCGGCCCTCAGACGTGCCCTTCCCTTGCGCCTCTTGTGCCTCTTTGCGGCAGTTGCGGCTGTCAGTACGTCCCCAGCCTCAGCCCCTCATCCACGAAGAACCGGTACGTCTCGTAGTCGGTCGTCGTCGGGATCGAGTGGTCGGAATGCAGGATGTACCCGTAGCCGTCCTTGAGGGCGGGGATCTTCTCGGCGAGCTCGGCGCGCACGGCGTCAAGGTTGTTGGCGACGAGGTTCCTGGCGTCCATTCCCCCGCACAGCGAGAGCCGGTCGCCGAAGTTCCGCTTGATCCGGAGCGGGTCCATACCTGCCTTCACCTCGATCACCTGAAGACAGTCCATCCCCGCCTCCACGAGCCCGGGAACCAGCGGCTCCACAAAGCCGCACGAGTGGACGATGATCTTCAGCCCCAGTGAGTGGCAGTAATCGAACGTTCGCTGATGGGCGGGCTGGACGATCTCCCGGTACATCGCCGGCGACATGAACGGCCGGTGCTTGAAGCCCATGTCCTCGTAGAACCAGATGCCGTCAGGCTTGCCTTCTTCGGCGAAGAGCATCTCCAACAGGTTGACGGTCAGCTTGGCGTAGGTCGCCGTCATGTCTTTGACCCAGTCCGGATCTTCCGCCATGCCCATGAGCATGTACTCGTGACCGCAGACGGGGTGCATCAGCTCGAACACGTTCACCCCAGCCCAGCAGAAGAACAGCTTCCGGTCGGCGGCGTGCTGCTTGGCGTTGCGGTACGCCTCGAAGTTGACCCGCCGCCGCTCCGGCGTGAGCCTCGGCTTGATCAACTCCTCCCACTTCGGCCGGCTCTTGACGGCGAAGTCCACGTGCTCCGGCGTCGAGTCATGCAGCTTGTGCCGCCGCAGCACGGCGCCGTTGCCGTCCCGCGTCAGGACGGTCTCGTCCGTCTCCTCCAGCACCTCCGGCTGAAAGTCCTGGTCCGCCACCATGCTGAAGCACCAGCAGGAGTGGATGTCCAGCCCGAAGTGCTTCGTCAGGTCCTCCCCCGGGGCAATGTGCCCCTGCTGCTGCCACTTCTGGTGCGTGGCACCCCAGAAGTGCTCGTAGACGCCGATGCGGTCGACGGGCTGGCGGTGGAGGATGTTGTGGATGCGTTCTTGGCTGGTGAGGGTGAGCATGGGTGGCTCCGTTCGGTAGCAGTATGGCGGTCCCAGACGTCTCCGGCACGCGTTCCCGCGAGCGGATTGTAGCCCCGGGACCGCGCTCGCGAAAGGTCAGACCCGAGCCTGAGGGGGTCAACCTCGTCTCCGCAGATCCTGGTGTAGGAAGTAGAGCGCGATCCCTTGCACCGGGAAGACCAGCACGGAATAGAAGAACCAAGTCGCCGTCTCCCCGTACAGCAACCAGAACGGCTTCGGCTGCAGGGTCTGCAAGTACACCTGTTGCGTCCACAAAGAGAGACCTACCTGGAACGCATGCACGAATGACCCAATAGAGAACCCGAGAAGTGGCATGGCAGTTGGACCCGCAATGAGAACCGCGAATATCACGAACGTTTGCACACGGGCGCCCTTCATGCGCTTGCGGGTGACCTCGCGTGCCTTCCCAGGCGAACGTCCCTGAAGGACCACTGCCGGTAGCGCGGGCAGCCGTGTCGCAACGACCCAGGCAGCCGTGGGAGCAGAGAGCATCACTCCGAAGACAAGGCAGGCCAGCATCAGATTCTGCCATGCCGCGACCGGACTCTCCCCGATCCATCGAGCAATGGCCAGACCGGCAATGCACGAGGGGACGCAGTACAAAGCAAGGAGCAGGCCGACGGACAGCAGGAACTTCACGGTCCACCAGTATACCGGAGACGACCTCAATACGCGGGTAACCACTTCCCGTGCCGCCACGCTCCGCCGCTTGTCCATCTCCGCCGCGACGAAGACCACCGCGGCCAACCCGAGCAGCGACACCACGCCGTGTGCGACCCAGCTAAGGGCCTTGGTGACCGCCTGCGCAGTCCGAACGCCCGACCCGCCGGGGGCTCTGATCCAGACCGAGGCCACATACCAAACCAGCGACTTCAGTAGGGGAAACAGAGGGGTCGCCAGCACCGCCGTCACGGCCACGCAATAGAAGACCCCGAAGCTGCGGCGATACAGCGCAAAGGTGCGTCCGGCGATGCTGATGACATCCATTGGCTCCCCCTTCCCGTCCGGTCCAACAGAACCTGAAGTCCACCACGGTCAGCGTTCCTGCCCCGGAGCGGTGGCACCGCTGGGGCCGGTCCGCTGGCGGCAGAACGGCGGCAATCCAATGTCTCGAATCATGTGCCCCGGCACGGTGCCGTGTGGGAACGTCGTCTCGACGCCCAGCCGCTTCAGGATGTTGCGCAGGAAGCTGACGGTGCCGAACTGCCGCGAGTTCGCCTGGTACAGGGCCAGGCGCTGCAAAGCGCGGTGAGAGGCGTACCCCGACTCGGGCAGGGCTTGGTGGAGATCAAGCGCCATCTTCAGCAACTCGACCAACGCGTCCGGGTCTGCCACCTCATCCCGCTTGATCTGCCCCCAGGTTCGATCAAGCGTCGGCGGGTGAAAGGCAAGCTCATAGGCTCGTTGCAGTTTCTCGCGCGGGGTCATGGCGCTGGCTCCCAGGACTTCAGATCACTTCGGAGATTCTCCAGGTTGTCGCGCACGACGGGATCGCTTCGGAATCGGGGAGGAAGCTGTTCGACCGCTGCCGCAACTTCGTCGTAGGTGAGGCGGCTTTGCGAGCACAGGAATCGCACGTCGCTTTGGTCGATCTCGTCGTACCGGATGAGCTTGCTGGCGACGAGTTGCGCGGGAGACACCGTCTTGACCGTCAGACGCGCGCCTTGCCAGAGCACCACCGAGGAGGCATCGTCCGGCTCAGGAAGCGCAAGCAGTAGGGGCGAAACCCATTCGAGGTGATCGCCGGCGAAGTCCTCGCTCGGGTTAACGGGCACCCCGATCGCTGCTGCTGCGCAACTCAACTGGCCGTAGTCCGCCGACGAATAGGGCCCGGCGATGTCAATGTCGAGGCTCGTCCGATCTGTCTCGCCCAACAGCATGACCGCTGCGCTGCCATACACAACCAACGTCGCCGGCCGCTCCAAGCGCTCGTCCAACGCAGCGAGATAGGTTTCGAGGTCCTGTCGGTTCATCCCGGAACCACCGTGGCTCAACGGCTGAAAGCTGACTGCTGACAGCTTGCCCTACGCCGGCGTCAACACCTGCAACACCACGCCCTTCGCGAGGTCCTTCGTCGCTTCCTTGTACTCCGCCATGTGCGGCTGACCGAGGTGGGTCTCCAGCGCCTCGACGCTCTCCCACTTCTCGACGATGGTGACGGCGTTGTCGCGGAGCGGGACCTGCGGGGGCAGGCCGGTGGGCACGTCGACGGTGGGGCCGTACTCCAGGCAGCCTACTTCGGCGTGGACTTTGGGGACGAGCTTGTGGAACTCATCCAGGAAGGCGTCACGCTTGCCTTCGACGACTTCGATGGTGGCGATTACATAGATCATTGAGGTCTCCTTCCGGGTGTTGCCGCGAAGAGGCGCAAGAGGCACAAAGAGGGCGTTTCCCCTCTGCGCGGCTTGCGCCTCTTTGCGGCTCACATCTCCATGGTCATTCCGTCGTCGGCGAGGAAGACGCTGTCACCGAAGAGGGCTCGGGCTTTCTTCAGCTCACCCTCCGGGTCGTCCAAGATGTCGCGACCGTGGTGGAGGAAGCCTAGCCGGCGGACGGTCTTCGCGCTGCTTCTCAAGTAGCTGCAGATGTCCTCAACCTGGTGGTGGCCGGTCTCCATCAGGAGCAGGTCGCAGTCGTCGAGGAGGCTCTCCAGCTCCCTGATGTCCTCCACGTCGCCGGAGAATACAACGCTCTTGTCGTCCGCCTCGATCCGGAAGGAGTAGGACTGCCATTGGTTCGGGCGCGGCGGCGGGCCGAGGTGGTTGTTGTGGAGGGCGGTGACCTCAAAGCCGTCGTCGCTGAAGATCAGCCCGTCGCGGAAGTCGGAAGCGGCGAGCTTGTAGTCGAGGCTGAAACCGCCTTCGGTCCCGGCGAGCAACTGCTGAATGCCCATCCACGTGACGAGGTTGGGAAGGTAGACCTGCACTGTTTTCCCGGACAGCGGCTTGTCCCTGGAGATGCCGTTCAGCTTCCGCATGTTCCACAACAGGTTTGGCAGCCCGCCGACGTGGTCCATGTGGCAGTGGGTGATGAAGATCGCACGGACGGCGAGTAGGTCGATGCCGAGCAAGTGCGCCGTATACGAGCAGCCCTCGCCGGCGTCGAACCAGTAGACCGTGCCGTTTCGCTCGATGGTGAACGACACGTGTCTGCGGCCGGGCATAGGCTCGGTGCCGGAGCAAGTTCCGAGGAAGGTGAGGGTCATGGTAGGTCGTCGCTGGCAGTGATAGGACTGATTGGACTGATAAGTCGGATGGGTCCTATGCCGCGTAACCGAGTCCCACCCCTATCTCGGCCGCCACCCGTCGCACTTGGGCTGCGGCTGCCGCGTACTCCTCAGCGGTCTTCAAATGCTCCAGCATCAACGGCACGTCGCGACCGCGGGCGTCAAGCCCGCGGAGGAAGGTGGCGTAGTCCATCCGGCCGGTGCCGATTGGCGTTTCGTTGAGGTGGATTGGGAAGACGCTCTCGTCCTGCACCACGTCTTTGGCGTGGCAGGCAACAATATGGGGGCCGAGCTTCTCGAAGCACTCGCGGAGCACGGCGCCGGTGTCATAGTAGCGCCGCGGGCAGTTGATCAGGTTCACCGGGTCGAGGTGGACGCCGAACGCGGGCCGGTCCACCGCGGCGATCAGCTCGAGGGTGTTCTCCACGCTGTCAGGCACCGCCCACGGAAGCATCTCCATGGTCAGCTTCGTGTGCCGCGGCTGGACCTCATCGAGGATGCCCTGGACGATTCTGACGCCCTCCTCGACGAACCGCGGCTCGAAGTTGTCGGGATGCGGGCCGCTGTGCCGTTGCGGGTGCTGGGCGCCGAAGATGGCGACAACACACTGGGCGCCGATCAGCTCGGCGAGACGAAGCCCACGCACGACGCCCGCCCGTGCCGCGCCGCGCTTCTCGGGGTCGGGCACGTTCAGCCCAGTCCACACGCCGACCTCGGCAACCATCAGGTTGGCGCCAAGGAGTGCTTCGCCGTACTCCTGACACAAGGCTTCGTTCTCGGGGTCCAGTCGCGGCGCGTAGACCGCGCCGTAGCCCAGTTCGCGGGCTGCAGTAATGAGCTTCTCTGGCGTGCTTTGGTCGCCGAACAGGGGACCGCCGAATCGGATCATGGGAACACCTCGGACTGGAACAGGGTCGCGCCTCTCAGTTCGGTGCTCGTTGGGCGGTTCCTTTGTCGGCACGTCCTTACGCCCGCTCACCCCCCCTGCATAGATCCTCACATTGTCAAACTCCCCCTCCGACCACGCGATCAATCCGGGCATGTCGGCGTTGGTTACTGGCTTGGGGTCGACGTATTCCAAGGCCAGCTTGCCGTCGACGATGAGTTGCACCTTCGCGGCGAACACCTGAGCGATCACGTGGCGCCATTCCCCGGGCGTGGCGACGCCGCCCTGGCCAGTCATCCCGTAGAGGGTCGAGTCCGACAGCGTCAAGTCCCCGCGGGGGCCACTCCCGTCCGAGGCGCCGCCGGCGAACTCATGCAGCAGCGTCACGTCCGCGCCTGCTGTATAGATCCCGGCTGACACCAGGCCCAGTCCGAACAGTCCTGCCCAACACCTTCTTCTGTTCCGCTTCGCAGATGCACCTCCATGCAACCTGAACACCACGTCCCCAAAGCTCAGGGGCTACGCGTCGCGGGTGCCAATGGTCGTGGCTGCGAGCCGTCGTGCGTTTCACCGCAGAGGCGCAGAGAGGACCGGAGTGTCTGACGGCCCGGCCTGGCAAGTCAGACAGGTTTCCTAACCTGTGAACGCGCCTATCGTCGCGTGCAGCCCTGCGGGGGCAGGTACACAGGTTAGGAAACCTGTGCCACGAGGCTTGGCCTTCGCGAGGGTGATCCGGCCGGCATCGGTCCATCCTTGCGGGCCAGCGAATCCGTTGTGGACGAACACGTGCCGCACGCCTTCCGGGCTCGCCACAGGAAGGCGGACCGTGAGGGACCACGGGCTGGCTCGCTCCGCCTCCAAAATAACGTCCTTGCCTTTCTCCGGACGGAGCAACACCTGCGGCTTCCTCGCGTCCCCCTGCAGGCACCGGCCGAAGATGCGAACCCAGCCGCCCGGCGCCGCTGTCGTTCCAGTGTCCCCCTGCACCCAGTAGACCGTCGGGCAATTCAACCGCACAGGCTTCGAGACGCCGCCTGCCCCGCCACCCGGAACAGGTACCCGCCCTTGCCGAGCGACTTCGGCACGACGAACTTCACTGAAGTGTCACTCGGCTGCAGGCACTCCACCTGCCTGCCGGCCGCCTTCCACGCCACCCCAGGCGAAGGCGTCCCGAGTTGACCGTCCGGGAGCTTCTGCAACTCCACCTTCGGCGATTCCCCAAACCCGTCTCCCGACACGAGCACCGTCTCATCGGGTTCCACCGGGTCGGAAGCCCAGAACACCACCGGCTCCCCGTGAAGTGTGGCAGCAAACAGCAGCAGTAGACAAGCCGAATCACAGAATCTCACCGACTACGCCTCCCTATTGACGACAGCCGCGCAGAACCCGGCCGCAAGTCAGCTCGAGCCATTGTTCGTCCTCCTCCCCCGCCCTTCCTCCGCACCGGAGCACAACGGCTGCACCCACCGAAAACAAGTCAGACCGGTCACCCCACTCCCCTCGGAAACCTGGCACCGCCTCACCTGTCTCTACAGGTCATCCGACCTGGGGAGGTTTCCCATGGGACCTGCAACATCCCGCTGCACGATTGCGTTCCTGTCCGTCGCCCTCCACGGAACCCGCGCCGACCGAATCTACTTCAACCTCACCGGCTCCTCCCATAGCTCCAACTGCGGTTCCTCCTCGTATCAGAGCTTCACCCTCGGGAATGCTCCCCAGGTCGTCCACGTGACGCGCCCCACGACCGTGATCGTCACGCAGCAACCGACGACCATCCTCGTGACCGGCAACTCGCGGGTCGTCATCCAGCAGTGGCAGCGGCCCTACGCGTGCCGCCCGTACATGAACTCAGACTACCTCTATCATGGCAGCGCTCCGGCGGGTTGGTACATCGGTGTTCCGAACGCCAACCGCTATCCGGGCTTCCCATACTCGTACCCCGACTCGTCGTGGGGAGGGCGCAACCCGCCCGGCGTGGCAAGTGTGGCAAATGGGCTGCCCAACTGGCCGAACTCCTCGACCACGCAGAGCTTTCGCTCGGCGTGGAGCCTGACAGGAAGGTAGCAGGACTGGTCCCGCTGCGCGCTCCTTCTCCGGGCAGGACACGGCGGCTTGTGGCGGAGGTCAATCGTCGCCGCTGCTGACCGCAGTCTCGGCTCCCTGCCCCCAGTCGCCGTTGTGCATATTCGTCGGCTGGATCGAGTTCCAGTACCTGCCGCAGGCAGTCCTGGGCTTCCGCGACGTCGCCCTGCTCTTCCAGCAAGTCGGCAAGTACAAGCAACTGCTGGATGGCCGCCGCTTTGTCTTGACCGTCGAGGTACGCCTGGATGAGCTGCCTGCGCAGTGTCACGTCGTCCGGTCGCGACTGGATTCGGGCGATCAACTGGAGGGTGCGGCGGCGGGCAACGCGCTGCCCCTCGTCCGCAAGCTCGCTGCGGTCACCCACGTGCTCCAATGCAGTCCGCCGGACTGCTCTCCGGTCCGCGGGATCGAAGGGCTCCTCAGGCTCGCGCTGAGATTCACCGCCGCCCAGACGCGCACCCACAGGCAGCTCGCCCTCCTCGGTCGACGGTGTTTTACGCCACTTCGTCGCCAGCAAGAAAAGTAGCGCCGCGGCCGTCCACAGACCAAACAGGAAGGCGAGTTCGTAGAGTTCAGCCAAGTCAACCATGGTGCTGCGCTGTCCTCGCTTCCGTCGGCGGTGCCCGGTGGTAGGTGGCTCCGGCCTTGCCTGAAGCCGTGAGCCTTCTGGACACCGTGGCGCCGGCATTGTACACTGACCCCACTCGACGGGTCAAGCATTCCGTGCCACCCGCCGGCCTGCTTCGGACGCGGAGTACCTCGTTGCCGGGATGTGCCTGGAGAAGGGCGACCTGGCAGCGGCTGCAAAGCACGCCAGGGGGGTCGTCAACGAGTGCCCGACCAGCAAGTGGGCACCCAGATGCCAGCTCATGGTCGGCGACATCCTCAGCCAGAAGGAAGCCTGGGACCGCGCCAGCGAGGCATACGAGAAGGTCGTGGCCGACTACCCGGACTCCAAAGAGGCAGCCGACGCGCAGTTCCGGATCGCCAAGATCCACTACAACCAGAAGGAGTACAAAGAGTCGCTGAGCGCCTTGAGGGACGCCCTCTCCGTCGCCAAAGCCGCCCGCCTCCTCAATTCCAAAATGGTCACCGACATCCGCAACCTGCTGTCGCTGGCCACCGAAATGGTCGCGAAGTCGAAGGACGACGGGGCCCCGCCAGAGTGAGGCGGCCGGCCAACAGGTCGATGCCAAGCAAGTGCGCCGTGTACGAGCAGCCTTCGCCCGCGTCGAACCAGTAAACGGCACCGTTGCGCTCAATGGTGAACGACACGTGCTTGCGGCCGGGCACAGGTTCGGTTCCAGAGCAAGTTCCGAGGAAGGTGAGTTTCATCTTCGTGGCCGGTACTGATAGGACTGATTGGTCAGCTCGGTCGCGTAGGTCCCAGAAGTCCCAGAAGTCCCATGGGTCCCATAGACCCACCCCAACGCCACCCCGGCTTCGGCCGCCACGCGCCGCACCACAGCCGCGGCCGCCGCATACTCCTCCGCCGTCTTCCGGTGCTCCCTCATCAGCGGCACGTCGCGGCCGAGGGCGTCCAGACCGCGCAGGAACGCGGCGTAGTCCATCCGCCCGGTGCCGATCGACGTTTCGTTGAGGTGGATCGGGAACACGCGCTCGTCCTGCACCGCGTCTTTGGCGTGGCAAGCGACAAGGTGGGGGCTGAGTTTCTCGAAGCACTCGCGGAGCACGGTGCCCGTGTCATAGTAGCGCCGTGGGCAGTTGATTAGGTTCACCGGATCGAGATGCACCGCGAAGGCCGGCCGGTCAACGGCCGCGATGAGCGCGAGCATGTTGTCGGCGCTGTCCGGAACGGCCCACGGGAGCAGTTCCATGGTCAGCTTCGTGTGCTGCGGCCGAACCTCATCAAGGACGCCTTGGACAATCCGGATGCCTTCTTCCCCGAACCGCGGCTCGAAGTTGTCACGATGCGGGCCGCTGTGCCGCTGCGGATGCTGGGCGCCGAAGATGGTGACAACGCACTGTGCGCCGAGGAGGGCCGCCAGCCGCAGCCCCTGCACGACGCCCTCTCGCGCCTGGCACCGTTTCTCCGGATCGGGCACGTTGCGCCCCGTCCACACACCGACCTCGGCCACCATCAGGTTGGCGCCGAGGAGTGCCTCGCCGTACTCCTGGCAGAGCGCCTCGTCGGCCGGGTCGAGCCGCGGCGCGTAGACCGCGCCCTAGCCCAGTTCGCGGGCAGCAGCGATGAGCTTCTCGGGCGAGCTCTGGTCGCCGAAGAGGGGACCGCCGAATCGGATCATGGGAGCACCTCAATCATCTGAGTTCCCGAGCTGTTCCTGGGTCGGGTCCTCGGCTTCGTTTCCGGCGCCTCCGTCAGCCGAGGTGAAGAATGCGACGCACTCTGCAGCCTTTCCTGTCGCGGCGCCGGCCCTGTCAAGCGCGTCGCGCGCTTGCGGCTCGTCAAAGAGATCCCGGGGGGTGAGTTGTGCCGATTCGTCGCCGTTGGACGCGAGGATGTGTTCGCGGCTGCCCAGTGCGTAACAGGCAGCCATGAGATCCCAGACGCTGTTGCTGACGGTGTCCGGCAGGTATTGCGCCGCGGCAAGCAGATCGTTCAGGTCATCCGCCGGCTCGTGCGTCTGGGGAACCGGCCCTTGCGTGGCAAGCACTGCCTTTGCGGCGTTCTCCACCGCCAACTGCGCCTGCTGCACGCACACCGGGAAGTCGCGTCGGTCGAAAGCCCCCTGTGCCGCGTCGCGCGCCTCCCTTGCCAACCTCAGCCGGTAGTCACTGTCGTCGCCCGAGTTCACGGTAGCCCTCCCACGTGATCTCCCAGTTCCCTTTGGGGCGCCGAGCCCACTCCCAGCGAAAGCGCTTCCGCGTTCCGGTGCGACGCAGCCCCGACTGCGCGGTGATCTCCTTGATGCGGCGGAGCCCGTCCTCCAGGAACCCGGAGGGGTCATGGAGGACCTGCGCATCGAGTCCGAGATCGAGGTAGTAGGAGGGGAACTGCGCCCCAAATTCGGCCGGAGTGACAGCCACGAAGCTCGCCATCGGGGCGCGCCGACTGCCCACGGCGGTGCGCAGTCGAGTCTGTCGCTCCCCCGGGCTGGGCGGTAGCCCCTCTGCCACAACGAACAGGTCCGTGTCACTGCCAAGGCGCGCGTCGCCTCGCGCGCGCGAGCCGAACAGCGCACACGCAACGAGGTTCTCGCCCAGTTCCTGAGAAAGCGCGTCCAGTGTCCGATGGTAGCGTTCGCCGTCTGGCATCATAGCGCACGAGTTGTCGGATAGGTAGTAGCCGACATTCTACTCCGCCTGCTGCGGCCCCTCAACAGCAGCCCCTCTCACTTCCCCGCATAGATCCGCACATTGTCAAACTCCCCCTCCGACCATGCGAGCAATCCGGGCATGTCGGCGACGGTCACCGGTTTGGGGTCGACGTACTCCAGCGCCAGCTTGCCGTCGACGAGGAGTTGCACTTTGCCGCCGAAGACCTGGGCGAGCACGTGGTGCCATTTGCCGGGGGTGGCGACGACACCGTCTTTGACGAGCACCTGTTCGCCCAGGCGGAGGATCTTCCCGGCGGTGTTTCCGTTGCTGGCGAAGCCGAGGAAGTAGCCGCCCTCGTAGGCTGCCTTCTCGGTTCCCCAGAAGGCGGTCAGGTCGCCCGGGTTCTTCGAGCGGGCATCGAACTCGAGGCGAACGGGCGACGCTACCTTCTTCGCGTAACCCAGGAAGCTGATGTCCGCGCAGGTCAGCACGCCCTCCTTGATAGTCCACTTGCCGCGGAGCGTCTTCCAGTCGGGGCCGAGCGCGTCCCGCTGGAAGTCGTCCGCCTTCACAAGCTGCCACTCGATGCCGCCGGCGGCGACCACTGCGTTCTGGAACCGCTGCTGGAGCGCAGCTTGGTCGGCTGCCTCCTTTGCGCGGCGCTGCTGGTCGGCATCGGCCTGAGCCTTGAGCCGGTCGTACTCCGCTCTGATCTGCTCGGCAGACAGCAGCCGCGACCAGACCTTCACCTCGTCGATCAGCCCGCGGAAGTTGCCGGAGTCACCGGGCTTCGCGTCGGGGCCACCCCAGTTCTCGTAGCCGATGGTCAGCACGTCGCTCGTCGCGATCAGCGGCTGGGTCACGGCCTTCTCGCCGACCAGCTCGCCGTTGCAGTAGACCTTCACCCCGACGCCGTCTTCACACGTTGCGGCAAGGTGGTTCCAGGCGTTCGCCTTGAGCACCGGGCTGGTCGTCAGGTTGTACGACCACTGGTTGCTTTGGTCGGTCGCCTCGAAGCTGATTCCGCCCTCGCGAATGGCCAGGACGTACGGCGCTGTGCCTCCCCGGCTGCGCTTGGCCACCACGCCCCAGCGACCCTTCAGTTGATCCGGCAGGACCCACGCTGAGACGGTGAGCCGGGGGAACTGGAGCAGGGCCTTGTCGGCGACGACGAAGTAGCCGCCCCCGGTGCATCTCGGCGCCTTGCCCGAAACGCTTGCTTCGTACTCGATCTCGCCGGTGGCGGTAGCGAAGAACTCCTTGCCGGCTTCGTTGCGCGCAGTCTTGCCGAAGGGCGTGTCAAAGCTGTAGTAGGCCACCGGGTCCTGCTTGTCCAGGAGTGCCGCGCGCTTCTTCCGCAGCTCTTCCCGCACCTCGCGTTCAGTGACCTGCGCGTGTGCTACGTTGACGAACTGGTTCTCCCGCAGCAGCACGCCGACGCAGCCCGAGTCGGTGTAGACGCCGCGCTCGGCGTTCTCGACTACGTTGTGCTCCGCCACCAAGTCCTTCAATCCGGGGTGCTCTTCGCTGACGCCGAGGAAGCGCAGCTCGGCACCGTTGTGAAGGTGGTTCCGTCGGTGCACGCTGCAGAGCGCCAACGGCGACGTGCCGCCCTGCGATTGGAGCCCGAACGTGCCCAGGTATGAGGCGCCGGCGTTGTCGGCGTTATTCGGGCCGAAGCGGTAGCAGTTGCCTTCGAGGATCTCGTTATCCAGGAACTGGCAGTACCAGCTCGGCTGGAAGTGGCGATACCACCGGCCGGAGTTGTAGAACCCGCCGCCGCGCGTCGCCTTGTTGCCGGCGGCGACATTGTCGATGGAGGTGCCGTAGTACTGCAGTGCGATGCCGACATCCTCGAACTCATTGCCGACGAACAGGTAGTGCCGGTGGAGCATGGTGATCGTGATCGCCGACTGCTCGTCCGGCAGCACAGCCCACGGCCGATCCAGCGTGACTTGGCGCCCTTCGTACTTGGCGAGGCGGCGATACTGCCCCATGCCGCGCCCGCCGAGGATGAACACGCCGGCGCCGACCCAGTCTGCCTTTCGGTTCCAGCCAGGTTCTTCCGTCAGCGCGAAGCGGTCCGGCTTGATGTCGGTCACCGTGCCGTAGAACGCGCCATAGCCGGCATCGGTGGTCATCGCCTCGCGGTCCCAGCCGTGGGCGAAGCGGAGCTTATTGTTGGCGTAGTAGACGTTCTGCGAGTAGGCGCTGGTGTAGCAAGCAAGCCCGCCGCCAGTGGACATAAGGTCGGCGCCGAGGATCTGGTTGTTCTCCAGAATCAGCCCGTCCGAGCCATCGAGGCAGTACCAGCCCCAGCGGCCGTTGTACAGCGTGTTTCCGGTCACGCGGGCGCCGCGGACTCGAAGCAGGTAGAGCGAACGGCCCGAGCCGTACAGATCGCAGTCGGTGATCTCGACGTTCTCGCCACCCAGCCGCACCGTGTCGCCGCCGCCGGTCGAACGCTTCAGTGAGGCGCGGAAGCGCGCGTCCACCTCTGCGGGCTTCAGATGCCCGCGGTACATGTCTGCCCGGACCCGCACGCGCCGCAGAAACGTGTTCCCAGAGTCGGGCTGCCCGAGCGTGCCGGCGATGCCGTGAATGTAGTTGCTGCAGTAGACGGTGAGGTCTTCCACGCCGAAGTGGTCGGTGCCCTCGATCAACGTGCACGGATCGTCGGTGTCGGGCCAGAAGAGGCAGACGAACTCCGTTCGCTCGCCGCGCAGCACCGTGTACTTCGGGACCGTCAACGTCCCGGCGAGTTGGTACCGGCCGCGCGGGAAGTAGACCACGCCGCCGCCGTTCTCTTCCGCCTTCTTCAGCGCCTCGCGGATTGCCGTCCCGTCGCTGGGCGCGCCTTCTCCGGTGGCGCCGGAGTCCCGCACGTTGAACACCTTCTCCGGCCAGGGCTGGGGCGGCGCGACAGTGATCCGGCCGGCGTCCGTCCACCCTTGCGCGCCGGCAAACCCGTTGTGGACGAACACGTGCCGCGCGCCTGCCGGGCTTGCCGCAGGAAGGTGCACCGTGAGGGACCACGGAGTGGTCTGCTGCGCTTCGAGAATGAGTTCCTTACCGACCTCCGGGCGGAGCAGCACCCGCGACTTTCCTGCAACTCCCTGCAGGCACCGGCCGAAGAGGCGAATCCAGCCACCTGGCGTCGCCGCTGTCCCGGCATCGCCCTGCACCCAGTAGACGGTCGGGCAGTTCAGCCGGACCGGCTTCGAGGCGCCGCCCGGGCCCGTCACCCGGAACAGGTACGCGCCCTGGCCGAGTGACTTCGGCACGACGAGCTTCACCGAGGTGTTGCCCGGCTGCAGGCACGCCACCTGCTTGCCGGCCGCCTTCCACGTGGTCTCGGTCGCAGGCGCTCCGAGTTCCCCGTCCGGCAGCTTCTGCAACTCCACCTTCGGCGACTCCCCGAACCCGTCCCCTGACACGAGCACCGTCTCGTCGGGATTCACAGGATCGGAGGCCCAGAATACCGCCGGCTCACCATGGAGCGCGGCGGCAGACAGCAGCAGCAGACAGACCGAATCGAGGAACCTCACCTGACAACGCCTCCCTATTGGCACTCGGCCGAGTGTAGGTCACGGTAGCCGACCAGCTCGAGGTTGTTCTCGCGGATGGCCGCCGCCACTGCGTCGGAAGTGAGCATCGCAGTGTCGGCTGCACGCGCTCTGGCGATGCTCTCGCCGGCCGGGTCCCACGCGGGTCGCATGGCCTGCATCTCCGGCACGTCGAGCCCGGGGTGGGTGACTTGCAGCCAGAGCCCGGGCGGCAGCTCGGCCAACACTTGTGCGGTGGCTCTGCTCTGCTCTTCAGCGGCGGCGGCGCCCACTGCGAAACCAAACGGTGCCGGTGTGGTTCCGCAGGAGTAGGTGGACATTGGCGCTCTGGAGGGGCCGCTGCGGCTCGAGGACACAGCGGGACGACTCCCACTCGTGGGTGCCGGTGCCGAAGGTGGCGACCTGCCCCCACAAGTTGGTGCCGTCCTGATACGTGATATCGACGTACAGAGAGTAGTCGCCGTCAGGAGTGCCGGAGACGTTCAGCGCCTTGCTCTCTCCCTCGATTGCCAGCGGAGCCGGTTCCTTCTGATTGACCGCGATGTTCTGCGCGGCGCCCAACAGAGGTCGCCGATGCGTTGGAAGCCGAACATCGAGTAGTAGATGAAGAACGGGATGGTGTTGACGGCGTGGGTGGCGTACGCCGTCCCGGCGGCAATGAAGGA
>Ga0210053_1002660_pt1 | contig 15183 bp, 19 predicted proteins | sample CryGeymeta201512_FD_185467 | JGI IMG/M metagenome (GOLD analysis project Ga0210053, IMG submission 185467) | Groundwater microbial communities from Crystal Geyser aquifers in Utah, USA - Crystal Geyser metaG 2015-12 (SPAdes) (version 2) | ecosystem: Environmental > Aquatic > Deep subsurface >... | reverse complement strand
CAATTTTAGTATCTAGTATTTCGTATTTAGTATTTAGTATTTCCACCTTCCCAAACGGCAAAATCTTATAACCATAGTTTTCTACTTTACCGTCCGGATTCCGGAGAATAGGCGACACCGCATCCAATTTATTTTCCTCCGCAAATTGAATTAAGGATTCTATTACATTTTGTTTTTCTTTTTTAATATTTAAAATTTGAAATTTATTTAACAATTGATATTTAAGATTTAACAATTTATCTTCAAACTCAATATCATCATTCAGCACCAGCATCCACTTCGTCTCGACATCTCTTGCCCCCAAATTCACTCCACCCGCAAATCCCAAATTCTTTTCTTGAGGCAAATAAACTAAATTTTCTGTGTCATCCCCGCCCCCGATCGGAGTCGAGGGCAGGCTCCGGCGGGGATCCAGACCTATGATCGTAGATTTATTATCCACAACTATTATTTGATAATTTTTATCTTTAAAATAATTTAGCAAATATTTTAATCCTTTAAAATTATTTAATGTTGGAATAATTACTGTTAAATTCATTGCTTAATTTTACAGGAAATGAATGGGGTTCGGCATCGATATCTAAAAATGTGCTACAATGTAAATATGGATAATAAAGAACACTTTCTAAAAATTTATGCTAATCTCCCTGTTAATTTACGTAATGAAATTATTGCCGTTCTTCCAGATGTAGGTCCTATTACTTGGAATGTGGCTTATCTCGAAATTTTTAATAATACTAAATTAGCAAAAAAAATATTAGAAAAATTATCTAATTTTAAAATTATATGACCAATAGGGAAGAAAATCTTATAGAACTTGTTGTTTCTCGTCTTCAAACAATGCCTGAAAACCTGGCGATTTCAATTGGCTCTGCGGGAACTTTTAAAAAAAAAGATTTAATTAAGCATGTCAAAAAGTCTGATTCAATTGGAAAAATGATTGTTAAGGTCGAGCTTGATTATTTGCGTTCTTTAAAAAATATTACTCAATCTGTCCTTAATAATGCATAAACCTACAATTCTTGTCACGATACCAAGCCATGATGATACCACCCGTTACCTTTCTGCTTGGTCAAAAATAGTAATTAAATTAGCCTTTCAAAAAAAATACCAAGTAGTAATCTTAAAAGGCAAACAAGCAAATCCAAAAGAATTTATAAACGCCGTAGAAAAAAATCAACCTTCATTTATTTTTTTCAATGGTCACGGCAATGAAACCACTATCACTGGCCATAATAATCAGCCTCTTGTTGACGTAGATACAAATATAGAAGTTTTAAAAAATAAAATTATTTATGCTCTCTCTTGTCAATCTGCAAAAAAACTTGGACCAAAAAGCATCAAACAGGGGACGAAAACTTATATTGGGTACACCGAAGATTTTATCTTTGTCTATGACACCAATAAAAATAAACATCTGGAAAAAGATGAGATTGCTAAATGTTTTTTAAGCGCAAGTAATCAAATCGCAGTCTCATTATTAGAGGGAAAGACAACTGGACAAGCTTACGCCGATTCTCAGAATGCTTTTCAAAAACAAATTCCTAACTTATTAACAAGTGAGAGTAAGACGGAACAATCGTCAATGATGCGCTATTTAATGTGGGATATGAAATATCAAGTTTGCCTTGGCGATCAAAATGCGAAAATATGAACCAGACAATTCTTTTTATTGACGGTGCATAAAATTGAAGATGTGCTAAAAAAATATTCTATTGTAAAAAATGAATAGTAATGTATAATTAGATATATCTTTTTAAACATATTAAGCTTTAAAAGTTATATAATTATATGAAAAGACATCTTGATTTTAAGATTAGCCAACACTTCAGAGAATATAAACAAGTTCTTATATTACTTGGTTCACGTCAAGTTGGAAAAACAACTTTAGTTAAAAAAATATTTCCTGATGGAGATTATTTTTTGGTCGACAATGAACCAATAAAAAAAATCTTTGAGGCGTATGATATTGAGACATATAAAACTTTAATAAATAAGAATTCTAAAGAAATTATTGTAGATGAAATTCATCTTCTCAGTAATCCAGGTAGGGCAGTAAAAATCATATATGATCAGTTAGAAAATATAAGAATAATTATTACTGGCTCCTCATCTTTTCATATAAAAAATAAAACTGGAGAAAGTTTAGCCGGCAGAAAAATTGATTATAATATTTATCCGCTCACTTTTTCTGAATATTTAACTCAAAAGGGTATTGAAAAAGATCTAAATTTTAATATTATTGAAAAAATAATTAACGATAAAGAATACAATCCAAAAGATCAATTATATAAATTTGATATAAAAAACATATTAAATAGCGTGTTAATTTATGGACAATATCCTCATTCAATCAAGAATCCAAATGATGAAAAATATCTATTAAATTTTGTTGACAGTCTTATTTTTAAAGATATTTTGGAGTTAAGTTTGATTGAAAATAAAAAATTGGCTAAGGATTTGCTAAAGTTATTAGCTTTTCAAATTGGAAATCTCATAAATTATTCTGAGTTAGCTGTTAGTTTAAAAGCTGATCAGCGGACAATTAAAAGATATATTGAAATTTTTGAACAAAGTTTTATTATTTATAGACTATATCCTTATTCAAAAAGTAAAAGAGATGAAATAATTAAATCGGCTAAAATATTTTTTTATGATAACGGGGTCAGAAATGCTCTTATTGGTGACTTTTCTGATTTAAATTCAAGGATAGACAAAGGAGCTTTATTTGAAAATTTTATAGTTGGAGAATTAATAAAGCAACACAGTTATTCTGAAAAAAACTTTAAATTTTATTATTGGAGAACAAAACAAGGTTCGGAGATTGATGTTGTGTTGGAAAAGGGGAAAGAGCTTATAGGAGTAGAAATAAAATATAAACGAAAGGCCTTCAATAAAGCTTTTAAAAATAGATATCCTCAGGCAAAAGTCAGATTAGTCACAGCGGATAATTTTTATTAAAATCACCCTTCCGCTCCCTTATTCACCCCTCCCGCAAAACCGAGATTTTTCTTTTTGTTATCAACAATGACAATTTTATAAGGTTTGTCTTTAAAATAATTAAGTAAATATTTTAAGCCTTCGACGTTGTTATATGTAGGAATTACTACCGTTAATAATGTAGCCACACAACATTATACCTTTTAAATTGATAAATTTGATAAAATATACTGTATATGAGTAATCTTTGGGACTATAATAAAAAGGAGCTAGAAAAAACAGAAGAAGGAAGAATTAAAATATTGGAGCGAATGATAAATTTCGGAGTTTATCTGAAAGATAAAGAAAAAATTCCGATTAATGAGGTTAAAAAATACTGGAACAAGTTAAAACTTGATCAGGGAAGGAAAGATTTTCTTGAATTTATCATATGGGGAAAATAGGTTTTACTTCATTTCAAAAAATAGTTTTTGACAAAATCTCTCAAGAAAAATCTTTGAGGGAAATATTCTATTTTGGTGGTGGAACTGCTTTAAGCGTTTTCTATCTTAATCATCGCTACTCCGTAGACTTAGACTTTTTTTCGGAAAAAGAATTTGATAAAGATATCATCATAAAATTTATAAATTCACTATCAATCCAATTGGGAACTTCTGTAAAAATGACGAAAAAAGAGATGGTTATGTGGTTTGATTTACAAAAAGGAAAAGAAACGCTAAAAATAGATTTTTTTAACTTTCCTTATCCAAGAGTTGATAAAAACTTAATTTTCCAGGGAGTTGACATCGATAGCCCAAGAGATATTGGTGCTAACAAATTACTTCTTTTAAATTTAACGGGGGAACCTAAGGATTATGTCGATCTATATTTTATTCTAAAAGAAAAATGCACTATTTGGGATTTACTTAATACCGTTAAAACTAAATTCAGACTCGAACTTGACCTAATTTCCTTAGGAGAGGATTTTTTAAATGTGGAAAAGATTAAATTTCTCCCGCTAATGATTAAACCATTGACTTTAGATGAACTTAAGTCTTTTTTTAAACTTCAAGCCACTAAACTCGGAACGAAAATTATTTAACACCCACGCAATCCAAACTTATTATTTTCTTTTAAATTTGATAAAATGAAAAGATGTTCACTTATTTGTTTATTGACGGAACTAATCTATACGCCGCTCAATATGAACTTTTTGGTCCTTCTAAATATTTGCATTTTCCTTCTTTTCTAAAGCAAATTGAAAGTAAACTTCATATTAATTTTGATCAAATTTATTTTTATGCTTCCTATTCACCTCGATCAGAATACCCAACAAATAAGGAAAAATTGTACCTAAAAAATGAGTCTTTTTTTTATCGTAGTGTAAAATCTATACAAAAATTAACATTCTTTAAGGGATATCGCTCACCAACCAGCGGAAAAGAAAAAGAGGTAGATGTAAAGATAGCGGTTGATATTGTTGATTTTGCCCACCTCAAAAAATATCAAAAAGTATTTCTTCTTACCGGAGACGCGGACTTTATGGAAGCTTTAAAAATTCCGAGTAGATTAGGCCTTGAAGCAACAGTGCTATGTTTGGAAAACAAAATTATGTTTAAAGCAATCCTATTTTATAAAACTTTTGTAATAAAATTTACTGATAAAGTTATTACGTTTAACAAAATAAGAAAAAGGCCGATTTATTTAAAAATAGATAAAACAAAGGTCGAAAAAGGATATTAATAAAAAGACCCGGCATGCAAGCATGTCGGGCAGATTAATTACAATATACCATTTATTAACTATGCTGTCAATACCAAAAAAAATCGTTTTTTTCAATGTGTCAAGCTGTCAAAGACGGAAAATTAAAAACCAAACTCTATGCGATTGATACCTGGAGAGGTGATGAACACGCCGGATTTTATGATGAAGCTATTTTTACAGAAGTTAATACAATAAAGAATAAATATTATCCAAAGCAGAACATATTTTTACTCCGAAGTTTATTTGACAAGGCGATCACACAATTTAAAAATAATTCAATTGACCTACTACATATAGACGGACTCCATACTTATGAAGCGGTAAAACATGATTTTGATAATTGGTTTAATAAAGTAAAAATTGATGGAATTATTATCTTTCATGATACGAATGAAAAACAAGATGATTTTGGAGTATACAAGCTTTGGGACAAATTAAAAAATGATTTTAAGATCAGAGGAATAAAATGCACCATCTAATATGTTAAAATAAATAAATGAAAATCGGTATCGATATCTCAATGCTTGCTGATTTCTTCACTATATCTTATTAAATTTTCATCATCAATAAACCTTAAGATGAACTTGTTATTTTCTAAAATCTCCAAAGACACAAACCCATTTTTTTCTAAATAAAATTTATCTATATTATTCTTTTTGATTTTTCTTGGGTCGGCTCCACCGCCACCACTGATAATTTGCTTAAAACCACAGGTATTTTTACTATCTATATATTCCAATATGTGAGAGTGACCGGAAAAATACATATCAACCTTATTACGGCATAATATCTCTTCTAATTCCTTTTTTCCTGACCAAAATTCGCCTGAATGAGCTTCATCAAAAGTTATTATTGGATGATGTCCTAAAACAATTTTCAAATTTTTTTTACTTTGCTTTAATTCATTTTCTAACCATTGTTGTTGTTTTAATTCAAAATCATTTGTGTTAATGATAAATAAATCCACATTTTCTACGTTTCTTTTATAAAAGTAATCTGGCATTTTCCATAAACGTGATGAATATTCCAAATAACATTCTTTGCAACCTAAATAATCATGGTTTCCAAACATAATATAAAATGGAAAATTTAGATCTTTATAAGGTCGCTCAAACTTTTCTTGGAACTGATGATCATTGATACTATTTACGCCTTTATCATAAATAACATCCCCTAAAATAAAGCCCTCAAAGCATCTACTAATTGAACAGTATTTTTTTATTGCATTAGCAACGTTTTTTTGTTTTTCATTTCCAATACCAGTATCACCTAAAAAAATTAAATTTTTATTCAATGACTTCTTATTTTTATTTGCATATTTATTAAAAGAAACAAATAAAATTACTCCTAATAATGCTATAATTATGAGTGTAAAAAATGATTTTTTGTTCATATGTCAGATAATAAACAATTATACACCGACCAGTCAGAAGATTTTCTTTTAAATTTCTTTGATAAACCTCAATCTCAAAAACAAGAAGAAATATATAAAATATTATCAAAAAATCCTCCTTGGCCAATTCTTTATCATCTTTCTCCACAGAGAGAATTTTTACTCGATTGGTATAAGTTTAAAAAAAACGCTTCAATTCTTGAAATAGGTGCTGGATGTGGAGCTTTAACCGGCTTATTTACCAGAAAATTAAAAAATGTTTATTCTAATGAGCTTACTTCTATTCGTGCAAATATTATTGAACATCGTTTTTCGGATAAACCAAATTTGACTGTTTATGCAGGAAATCTTGCAGACTTAGATTTAAAATTAAAAGTCGATTATTTGAGTGTCATTGGCGTACTTGAATATTCCGGAAAATATATAACTCAGGTTACCGGAGATAATTACTATCAACCGTTTCTAAACTTTCTTTTGTTAATCAAAAAGTTTTTATCCAAAAATGGCCATTTACTTTTGGCGATTGAAAATAAAATTGGGTTAAAATACCTTGCAGGCGGAAAAGAAGATCATTATGGAACTCTGTTTAGATCAATAGAAAGTTACCCTTCTTATCAGGGAATTAGAACATTTTCAAAGAATGAGCTTTCTGATTTATTACATAAAGCAGGATTTAAAAAAGTTGATTTTTACTATCCTTTTCCTGATTATAAAATGCCATCAAGCATTCTTACCGATGAAGGTTTAAGTCAAGACATTAATATTTCTAAATCCTCTTATGCACCAATTTCTGATCTTTCAAATGAAAGAATCCCGCTTTTCAATGAAATTACTATGGCAGATAGTCTCGATAAAGAAAATATATTAGGGAAATTTTCTAATTCCTTTTTAATTGACGCTATAATATGAAAATTTTATATGTACGAGGAAATCTTTATCGAAAATTGAAATATCAAGTTACTACTATCATATACCAACTCAATGATAGAATAATCGTGAGAAAATATGCCGGTAACCCGAAAGCTCAACCTCATCTTTTACATCTGAAAAACGTAAAAAAAACTCTTTCTAAAATTCTTCCTAAGAATATACTTTTACCTGAAATTCTTGATTACAAAAGTAACTATATTGAATTTGAATATGTTAATTTACCGTCGTTAGAGTCGCTTATTGAAAAAGCAATTATTAATCATCAATTTGAATTAACAAAAGATTATTTGCATATTTTTAAAAAGACTCTTGACGGACTTTCAAAAAAAACAACTAACCCTTATGAAAATAAACAATTCATTGAAACTTTTGATCCATTAAAGAATTATCAATCAGAATTAAAGGAGAAATGCATTTCTCCTGGTATTCTTGATCTAAATCTTGATAATTTGATATTTGATTCAAAAAATAATAAAGTTTATTTAATTGATTGGGAATGGACTTTTGATTTTTCAATCCCAAAAAATTTTGCTTCATTTAGAACATTATTTTACCTTTCATTTAAATTTCAATCGTTAATTGCTACTTTTTGCTCAATTGATTTTCTCTGTTATGAAATCTTTGACAATTTCTTTGTCCCTAAAATCTGGTGGGATATATTTGACTTTACTAAGGTTGATATTGAAAAATTTCTGTATTATGAGTTCAATTTTCAAAATTCAGTTGATGATGTAAAACGAGACTTTAGAAAAATCATTGCTTTTAAAGATAAAAGACTCCTGAGTAAGAGCATCACACCAAATTTGGACTCATATATTCAGGATATAATTCTTATGAAATTCTCAGAAGCTAAAAACCATGAAACAGAACTTAAAAAAATACAAAATGAACTCACTCATATAAAATATGAATTTGAACGTGTAGAGGGCATATTAAACCATATAAAATCTGCTAAGTTCTTTAAATTATGGCAGAAGTACTGTACAATTAGGGATAAAATTTTAATCTTGTTATATTCTAAATAATGAAAAAAATTGCTTTTTTTACAGAAAGGCTAAAATCTGGCTTTGGTGTTGACAATGTAGTAAATGAACAAGCAAATTTATTGTCAGGCAAACATGAAGTTGTTGTTTTTACTACCAATATTGACAATGATTTTGTTAAAAAAGCTAAATATCCAATCTACAAATTGGATATCCCTCTTTCATTTAATCCAATTAAGCAGGATTTAATCTCTTATAGAAAATTTAAGAATTATAGTCATTTTTTCAAATTATTTGATACGTTTGTTATTCATACTCCTACTTTCAATAGCTGGTCTCCTTTATTAAGTAAACTGGGAAAATTAATTACTTATTATTATGGCAATTCCCCAAGTTACGGTTATAAATTCCCCAATAATTTAAGAAAAGATATATATGATATTTCTGAAAAAAAATTTTATTTTAATTTCAGTGAACATATTTTTACGATTTCAAATTTTTTAAAAGATCAGTTACCAAAAAAGGTTCAAAACAAGACCATTGTAAACTATTTAGGGAAAGAACATGTTACTCGCATTAAAAAATCGATCACTAATAATGACTTATTAAAGTTTAAAAAGAAATATTTTATTGAAGATGATGAAAAAATTTTTATTTATGTAGGAAGACTCGATTACAAAAATAATCCGTATAAAAATACCGGACAATTAATTAAGATTAATAGATTTTTTAAGAAGATATATAAAAATAAATTTAGGTTAATTGCTATTGGAGTTCCTGAAAATAACATTGAAATAGAATTTTTTAATAATCGTATTAGCTTGATAAGTAATGCATCTAATAAGCAATTAGTCTGCGCTTATCTCCTTAGTCATGTTTATTTAACTCCATCTCTTTGGGAAGGTTTTAATTTACCAATATTAGAAGCACAGGCTTTGGGTTTACCAGTTGTTGCATATAATGTAGGTGCTCATAGTGAAGTAGTAAATAACAGAAAATCAGGTTTTTTGGTTGACGATTTTAGTGAGTTCTTAAAAAAACTTTTGTTATTGTCAAATAATAACCAATTAAGAAATAAACTATCTTATGAAGCAAAAATTAACTCAAATAACTTTTCATGGAATAAAAACGTTAGATTAATAGAAAAATATTTGTAAATATGAAAAATAAACTTGTTTCTATTGTAATTATCAATTACAACGGTAAGGCTTTTCTAAAAAATCTTTTTGAATCTATATTCAAACAAAATTATAAAAATATTGAAATCATTTTTGTTGACAACAATTCTAAAGATGAATCTATCAAATTTATAGAAAATGAAATTTTTACTAAATATGATTTAAAAAGAATTACAAAAATTATTAAATTAAACAAAAACTTTGGATTTGCACCAGCTAACAATATAGCTGTAAAACAAGCTAAGGGCGAGTATATTCTTTTTTTAAACAATGATACTACCTTAACAGTTAATTCTATTTCCGAGATGGTCAAAACTTTGGAAAAAGACTTTTCTTATGCTGGTGTCACACCTAAAACTTATCTATCGAGATATAAGCCACTGCAAGTGTTTGACTCAATCGGAACATGTATGGATAAAAATGGCTCTCCTTACAATAGAGGAATAGGGCAAATCGACCTAGGCCAATATGACAAAGAGGAAGAAGTATTTGGTATTTGTTTTGCGGTCGCTTTAGTAAAAAAAGATATTTATGTTAACTCTTGTGGACTAGACAATAGTTATTTTGCTTATTTTGAAGATGTCGATTGGTGCTTTAGGATTAGAAAAATGGGTTATCTTTTTCTTACTTGCCCCACATCGTTGGTATATCATCATCATTCAGGAACTTCTTCAAAAAAAAGCTATTCTTGGAAATATTATTTAATATTCAGAAACTACCTAAGAACTGTTGTTAAAACCTTTGGTAAAAAAAATTTATGCAGGGTTATTCTAATAAAAATTAAAGATCTAATAAAAGCTTCTCTTAATCAAAAGAATAATTATGAACTAAGAAAAGCAATGATAAAAGTCGTTTTTAATTTCTTTTTAAAAGATATGTATATTTATCTAATAAAAAGAATAAATACTCGTAGAAATTTTATTGATAATATTACTGATGAGTATATTTTTAATTTTTCTAAAAATGAACCTAGTAATTTCTTTGATCCTGTTAATTATAAATTAATTATTAATTTCGATTCGATTGAATTTGCAGTAATAAAAAGCTATTTAATAAATAGTAATAAAAAAAAGAAAATATTAGAGGATTGGGATAAATTGAAAAGATTTATCCTTTATTCAAAAACAGACGATAAAAAAAACAAAATTATTTTATTCTTTAATAAATATTTTTCTAATTACTTGAATAAAGCATCTCTAAATTATATAGCCAACCATTTGAATAAATATAATTTACCATGATCTCTTAGAACTGTTTTAAATAACATTATTTTAGATAAATCCATTCCTGTTTTATTTGATTTAAAGTTCTACTATTAAAAGTAGTAAGCAAATTACTAATTTTGATCAAGTGTCCATTTTGATAATTCATTAAATTAACTTTGTCTGTAAATCGTTATCAATCTTTAAATCAATAAAATTATACTTGTAAATGTCTTTGATTATTATTAATAATAATACTTTATCAATCTTAATGGTATTATCAGCGGGTAATAATTAAATTTTTTGATTTCCAATTTCCTAAAAGTCTTTCTATTTTATTTTAATTAAATAATAATTCAAAAACCAAATCCTCTTCTTTTGTTATTTTATTTAAATAAAACTCACCATCAAAATATATATTTGGTTTACTTAATTGTATTGTAATTGGAGTAACAACTTTATTCTCTAAAGGCTTGATTGTAAAACAATATTTAATATTTTTAGAGTTATAAATCTCTTTAAAAAATATTTGAAAATACTCATTATCATTTATTTTTTTATAATCTATCAATGTTTTTCTAATTTGATTTTCACATTTACTATCAAAAACGATTAATTCATAAGGGGTAATAATTTTTTTTCCAAACGTAGAAATAAAAATATTTAATCCTGTCAATTTTCCATAACCAGAAATAAAAGTTTGATAAACATTTGTGTTATTTGTAATGCCGCCTAGTATGTGATTATTATTATCTGGATAAAGATTATATGATTGGGATTTTTTTACAGGCGGGTATTCGTCAGGGATATTAGGATAATTTTTAAAAATTGCACAGTATTAACCAATTGAATAATCGGACTGAACTGAGGCTAAATTAGTTTTGAGGCTAAATCTACTGTGATTTCAGTAAACTATTAATATCAAACAAATCATTTTGTTGTTTTCTCATAAGTACTGCAAAATCATTATCACTCATATTATACGCAATTTTGTCCAGATCCTCAAATGAAAGGCTAGGGTTTAGAAAGTTCTTATCCTGTTCTTCTGATATTTCTTTAAGTTTTTCATATGGGGTTGTGTACTGTCCGTATACTTTCTTTTCCCGTCCTTTAAAATCTACGAGAACTTCAGTGACAAATCCACAAGGTCTGTGATAATTTAGATAGGGATTAAACCAATTCTCAAAGAAATTATTAAACTCTCCGGTCAATCCTTTATTGATATGAAAGTATCCTAAATTTTTTCTTATGACTGACCCATTCTTTGTTTCAACTAAGGCGTTATCGTTACAATGACGACTGCGGGATTTTGTTTGATGAATTAAAAGTTTATTTAAAAGTCTTGCGACTATCTTGTTGATAAATTCAGATCCTCTATCAGAATGGAAATTAAAGATATGAAAAGGATATTGTTTAAGAAGTAATTGTAATGCGTGATACAGATATTCTTCAGATATTTGAGGAACACAGACGGCTACTTCCCACTGTGTAATTTCATCAACTGAGTTGATATGATAAACATCTCTTTGGTGGACTGTATCAACCCGTATTGAGCCAGGAATACCGTTTGTTTCAGGTTTTGTTGTCTCTCCTATTGGTACAAGATGGGCTTGAGTATGGTGTAAATATTTTGCTTTGTATTTTTCATTATCTCTTAAATTATTAATATGTGAGAAAGAAATATGAGAAATATTTTCAAAATCTTTATGATGAAATATTTCATATTCCCGTCTCATAATTTCATGAGTAGCGGCGGAAGATAACCTGTAATGTAGTTCATCAGTCTTTTCCAGTAACTCGATATCACTGCCCGTATAGGTCCTATGAACATTAACCCGAATATATTTTTTATGAGATAAGTTTCCCTCAAGACAACTTTCTATCAGATGATGTAACTGGCTGTGTTTGTAACCAGTAAATATTTTCAAAACAATTAAGACCAGATGCTTTTGTTTCCGGTTCAAACGCGGATAATCAAACTTATCAACAAGTGATTCTATGATTTCATACCGGTCTTCAATTGTTTTCGCTTTCATTACAAACTTTTGACTACCCTTAACAAAATTCCGTAACTGGTCTAAAGTCTCTAAACGCTTTATGTCCATAAATACATCCATACACTGATTATCACAGATTTTGAAGCCTTCAGTTTTACTCCGATTTTTCAATGAGCAATCGGGCTAATTAGAGTCCGAAAATTGATTGGTTCGTATTAGATCATAATTCAATGTCATCGAAATAATAATTTTTCTCAACCCGTTATATCATATTCTTTGTCATCGAAATCGATCGGGTAATAGTAACTAAAACATTATCCTGTAGTCTTTTTTAATTTAGTAATTAAAAAATCTATCTCTCTTCGTAATTCTACCATATCTAATTTGTCATAAATTATTTTAAGTATGGTTTTAACTTTCTTATCAACAGTTTTATCTTCGATAATTCTTTTATAAGGTGTTTTTGGTTTATCATATTCTTTTTTAATAACTTTACCGTTCTTATCAAGTAGCTTTTTAATAAGACGGGAAGATGGAATAAAAAAATTATCATAATAATCAGCTTTTTCATAGATGCTATTTAAAAGGTCAATTTGAGGTTGAGTTTCATATCGATGATAACCAACTAAGAGTCTTATCTTATCCCCATTTTTTTGTTCAACATGAGCATTATCATTTTTATGATATGGTCGGGAACGGGATAATCTAAATGTTTTTTCTTTTTTTGTTTCCGCCTCTTTTAATCTATAGAAAAGTAAGGATAAAATAGTCGGAGCATTATCAGGATGATATTCTAAAATTTTATGATAAATACGTGTCATAAGTATTTCATGAATATTTGTTACGGATGATAGACTCTTGCCAAAACCAGTTGCTCTTACACACCAACCGTTAAATACGTCGGTATAGTTACCGGTGATGGCAAATCTCCCACCAGCATTACCTCCGTTATGCTCAACGTAGTCAACCTCAACAAATCCACTTTGTGTTACTTTACTACCAAAGTTAGCCTTAATAGGAATTTGTTTATATAGAGATAAGTTACCTTTTCGTTTTTTAGGATAAAGAGAAGATAAAATATTTTCAGGAAATGTTTTAATTATTCTTTTAACAGTACTCTCCGAAATATTTCTAACTATTTTAATATCGTCTAAGGAATACGGGTTAATCTTTCCTGATTTTTTTAGTTGAATAAGATAATCAGGAATCATCACAACTAATCGTTCGGCACAAATCTTACCCGATAGAATCCAACATTTATAAAGAAGGTTTTTATGGACTATCAAATATTTTGTTTTTGGTCCTCTTCTTTTTCCTTTTCTTTTTATAGGGTAGATAATAGGGGTTAGACGTTTTCTAAGTAGTCGTCTAACAGCCGTATTTCTTTTAACTTTAGTCAACTGACAATAGTCAAATAGAATTTGCCCTCTTTCTTTTTTTGAGGATTTACGGTATTGACTGACATATTTTTGAGTCAATTGCATTTCAAATTGGTTGATCATAAGATATATGGGAAACTTTTAATATGAGCCCATAGCTTAACTTTTTACTCAACCAATTTCGATGACAATTAATTATGAACTATCAAGGAGTCGTTCGATGACAATATATATGACCTAATGCGCGGTAATCAGTTGAATCGGTCGAGTCGGTCAAACATGATATAATTAAACCATGAAAGTGCCAAAAAAACTGCAATCGGTTTTATGGTCAACCGACGTTTCAAAATTAGATCTTCAAAAAGATAAATACTACATTATTCATCAGATACTTTCTTATGGGATGATGGATGAAATTCATTGGGCATTAAAAAATTACTCTAAAAAAGAAATAATTGAAACATTTAAGAGGTCTTTTAAAGATTATCGAAGACAACGTTTTTATTTAGTCAAAGATGCCCTTTTAGAATTAAATGATTGGCATCCGGACGAGCGTTACTATGTCAAAAATACACCTAGAATTATTGGATAAAGAAAGACAAAAAGTTTTTGAAATATTATCCGTTTTTAAAAATAACGGATATTTAGGCGGAGGTACTGCATTAGCATTGCAAATCAACCATAGACGAAGTGAAGATTTTGATGTTTTTACTTTTCAACCGCTAAATAATAAATTAAAACTTAAGATTGAAAAAATATTTGGTCAGGTTAGTTTTTCATTGAATACCTCTGATCAAATTAATTTTAAAACGAAAGAGGGTATTAAAGTAACCTTTTTTTGGTATTATTTTAAACCAATTAGTGATTTGGTTAAAACAAGTTCATTGTCAATGGCTTCAATCGATGATATTGTTGCTGATAAGGCATATACAGTAGGATTTAGAGCTGTCTGGAGGGATTATGTTGATATTTTCTTATTACTAAAATCAGAAAATTATAGTTTGAAAAAAATTATTGAATTGGGAAGAAAGAAATTTCGGGGTGAATTTGTTGAGACACAATTTTTAGAGCAACTGAGATATTTTGACGACCTTCAAATTGTTCCGGTTGATTTTGTGAAAGAAAAATATAAAGATGAGGAAATAAAAAATTTTCTTCAAGAACAGGTGAGAGGGTATTTGAGAAATTTATAAATTATTAAATAGTTTTGTACGCGTAATTAACCTACTTATTAAATATCCAATTATTCCGCCTCCAACCACATCTAAAAAATAGTGGCAACCTAAATAGATTCTAGAATAACTAATTAAAATTGCCACGAGATAATAAAACCACCTTCTTTTTTTATCAAAAAATGTCAGAACGGTGGCCGAGGCGAAAGCAGTGGCGGCGTGGGCGGAGGGGAAGGAAAAATCGAGAGGACAGGAAAAAGTTGAAA
>Ga0210053_1002659_pt1 | contig 15188 bp, 13 predicted proteins | sample CryGeymeta201512_FD_185467 | JGI IMG/M metagenome (GOLD analysis project Ga0210053, IMG submission 185467) | Groundwater microbial communities from Crystal Geyser aquifers in Utah, USA - Crystal Geyser metaG 2015-12 (SPAdes) (version 2) | ecosystem: Environmental > Aquatic > Deep subsurface >... | reverse complement strand
AAACATAATGCTGTCAATTTCCATCCCTGTAAATGCAAGTGGGTCAAATGATAAAGCAAGTACTCCGCCTGTTAAATGAGCAACTTCATGCTGAATTATTGATGCTGTTTCTTCTTCTATTGTTTCGGAATGAAAAATTCCGTTTGAACTGTAATATTCAATTGTTATTAAATTATAGCGATTAATATCGGTTGGATATGCTCCTAACATTGTAATACAATTTTCGTGATATAATGTTGAAGCATTTGAGTGTTGTGTTATTTTTGGATTAATAAACACTTCAAACGGTGTTCCTGTTTTATCTTTTCGTTTTACAATAATTATGTTTCTGTTAATTCCAATTTCCGGAGCAGTAATTCCATCAATATTTCCTTGATATAAGGAAATTGTACGATACATCCTGTTAATTAAAAACTTTGTTGTATCATTTACAACCTTAACGCTTCGGGAATTCTTTTTTAATATTGTCGAATCGGCAGAAATAAAAGCTGAAAGAATATTTAAAGATTGTGTTGAATCGTCATCAAATATTAAATTAGCTTCTGATTGTGTGTAATATAAACTATCAACAACAACTTCAGGCACAACATCATTATGCTTTTTGCAGCCAAAAATTGCAAAAACCCAAATAGTTAAAACAACTGAAATTAAAACTAAAAACCTAATCATTTCTTAAATTTTAAAAATGTAAATTTACAAAAATTATTAAATATCAAAATATTTTTGTAGTTAATAATTTTTAATTTGTTGATTATTCGCTATTTCATCATTATTCTTTTTAACTCAATTAGTAATATCTTTGCAAATATATTTTATGGCTGATAATGTTAATGACTTACGATATAATTGTTGTTGGTGCTGGTCATGCAGGTTGCGAAGCTGCATCGGCTGCAGCTACGCTTGGCTCTAAAACTCTTCTTATAACCCACGATTTAACAAAAATTGCTCACATGTCGTGCAATCCGGCTATTGGTGGTATTGCAAAAGGTCAAATAATCCGCGAAATTGATGCTTTAGGTGGTAGAGCAGGAATAATTACTGATAAAACAACCATTCAATTTAGAATGTTAAATCGCTCAAAAGGGCCTGCAATGTGGAGCCCGCGGGCACAATGCGATAAAACTCTTTTTACTATTGAATGGCGCAAAGAACTTGAGTCAATTAAAAATTTAAGTTTTTGGCAAGATGATGTTAATGCATTAATTATTAAAAACAAAAAAGTAATTGGGGTTAAAACACGCATAGGAGTTACTTTTAAAGCTAATGCAGTAATTTTAACAAATGGCACATTTTTAAACGGATTAATTCATATAGGCAGACAAAGTATATCGGGCGGAAGGATTTCGGAAAAAGCAAGTATTGGTTTAACTGAACAAATTGTAAAACTTGGCTTTAAATCTGATAGAATGAAAACAGGAACACCAGCTCGTTTAGATGGAAGAACTATAAATTTTACTCAATTAATTGAACAAAAAGGCGACGAAAATCCCGAAAAATTCAGTTTTTTGCCTAATGTTAAAACCCATTTGCAACAACAAAGTTGCTTTATAGCCCATACAAACGTTGCCGTTCATAAAATCCTAAAAACAGGTTTCAATGATTCACCATTATTTAATGGAACAATCACAAGCATTGGACCAAGATATTGCCCAAGCATTGAAACTAAACTTATTACTTTTAGCGATAAAAACAGCCATCAGCTATTCATTGAACCAGAGGGAATAAATACTTGCGAATATTATATTAATGGCTTTTCGAGTAGCTTACCTTGGGATATTCAATATAAAGCTATAAACAAAATTGAAGGTTTAGAAAATGCTAAAATATTCCGACCAGGTTATGCAATAGAATACGATTATTTCGACCCTACACAATTACATCCTACTTTAGAAACTAAACTAATTAAAAACTTATATTTTGCAGGTCAAATTAATGGTACCACCGGATACGAAGAAGCCGCTGCTCAAGGTTTAATGGCAGCAATCAATGCTCATCAAAAAAACAATAAATCTTCCGAAATTGTATTAAATAGAAATGACGCATATATAGGCGTTTTAATTGACGATTTGGTAACAAAAGGTGTTGACGAACCATATAGAATGTTTACATCCAGGGCTGAATATAGAATATTGTTACGACAAGATAATGCCGATTCCCGCTTAACTAATATTGGTTACAATATAGGATTAGCTACCACAAAAAGATATGAGATATTTAAAATCAAAGAAGAGCAAATTAAAATTTTATCTAAATTTTTAAAAGATTACTCTGTTGAGCCCAAAGAAATAAATAAAACACTAAAACTTGCCGGGACAAATGAAATTAAGCAAAAAACTAAGGCAATTGATTTATTATCGCGTCCACAAATTAATTTAAAAATGCTCTTTAATAATATTAAAGATTTTAATAAAATTTCAATTATAAGTGAGCTTCAAAACGATGTTTTGCAATGTTGCGAAATTGAGGTAAAATATATTGGCTATATAGAGCGGGAAAAACATTATGCAAATAAAGCATTAAAATTCGACAAACTTAAAATACCTATTAGTTTTAATTTTAATAAAATCTCATCTTTGTCAACCGAAGCCCGACAAAAATTAAGCAAAATTAAACCAAAAACAATTGGGCAGGCATCAAGGATTCCAGGCGTTTCGCCATCAGATATAAATATACTTTTAGTTTTTTTAGGTAGATAGGGTTTCACGTGAAACAAAAAATTAAATTATGAACAAAATTAGTGGAAATATTGTTGATGTAGTTAATAAAACTATTTATAAAGGTGAGATTTATTTTACCGACAAAATCAAAAAAATAATTAAAACAGAAAATGTTGATGAGCAATTTATATTGCCCGGATTAGTAAATTCTCATGTTCATATAGAAAGTAGTATGCTTTCACCTTTTGAATTTTCGAAACAAGTTGTAAAACACGGAACAGTAGCAATTGTAACTGACCCACACGAAATAACAAATGTGTTAGGAGTTTCTGGAATAAATTATATGTTAAAAAACTCGAAAAATGCTCCTTTAAAAATATTTTATGGCGCCCCTTCTTGTGTTCCTGCAACTACTTACGAAAGTTCAGGTGCAGAATTAAATTCCAAACAAATTGACACATTATTTAAAAATAACAAAGTACATTTCTTAAGCGAAATGATGAATTTTCCAGGAGTAATTTTTGATGATATCGAAGTACATGATAAATTAAAAATAGCAAAAAAATATAATAAACCTATTGATGGACATGCACCCGGATTAACAGGTAAAAACTTAGAAAAATATATAAATAGTGGCATTACAACCGACCATGAATGTTTTACTTTAAGTGAAGCACTCGGTAAAATTAAATTAGGAATGAAAGTGCAAATTCGAGATGGAAGCGCTGCAAAAAATTTCGAAGCATTGTATAGTTTAATTGATAGCTATCCAGATATGATAATGCTTTGCACAGATGATTCGCACCCCGACGATTTAATAAAAGGACATATAAATTTAATTATAAAAAAAGCATTTAAAAAAAAGCTAAATTACTTTAATATTGTTCGCTCTTGTACTTACAACCCTATAAATCATTATAATTTACCAGTGGGGTTAATTCAAAAAAATGATTTTGCTGACTTTGTTGTTTGTAATAATCAATATTATAATAAAATAATTTCTGTGTTTATTAATGGCAATAATATTTTAAAAAATAATTATAAAGTAATGAAATTAAATTCGCCTAATAATTTTAAAGCATCAACAATAAAAAGTGAAGATATTAAAATAAATAAAAAGGGGAATTTTTGTAATGTAATTAGTGTAATAGATGGTGAATTAATAACCAGAAAAGAAAGAATAAAAAATGAAAATGTTTTTAATATAAATGAACTTAAAAAAGGCTACAATAAAATTGTAGTATTAAACCGTTATAAGAAAAACATAAAACCTATTATTGGTATAATTAAAAATTTTAATATTAAAAAAGGTGCAATTGCAAGCACTATTGCTCACGATAGTCATAATATTATTTGTGTCGGAAAAGATGATTCTGAAATAGTAAAAGCAATAAATATGCTTATAGATTCAAAAGGCGGAATTTCGGCAAGCTGCAAAAAAAATAGTATAATTTTACCATTAGAAATTGGTGGTATAATGACGAATAAAAGTGCAAAAGTAGTTGCAAATAAATATAAACAAATAAGCAATTTTGCAATTAATAAATTAGGTTGCACGCTAAAATCTCCTTTTATGACAATGTCGTTTATGGCATTATTAGTTATCCCAGAATTAAAAATTGGCGATAAAGGATTATTTGATATTAGAACTTTAGAATTTGTAAATTTATTTGAAAATTAAATGTTTCACGTGAAACGCATAAATGAAAATATTTTATCACTTGTAAGCAATTTGCCTAGAAATCCAGGAGTATATAAATTTAAAGATTTCGATGAAAAAATTATTTATATAGGTAAAGCTAAAAATTTGATAGCGTAATAAACAGGTGACTGTTAAAAAAATCCAAAAAAGCATATTCCTACTTAACAAAAGGTTATGCAATTTTGGACTATGAAAATTCACATGGAAGCAAAATTAGATATTGAAGTTGACAATTGCAACTTAAAAGAATTGACAATTTCGTTTTTAATTGCATTAAGATTGTTATTTGAGAGTTTTGTAAAGCAGGCTTTAATGCATTATTATTATGGATCATTGTCATCAGGCACTTTGAGCAAACAACTTCAAACAAAGAAAATAGTACAGAAATCTCATAACACATTGACCAAGATTAAAACAATATTTGGTGATATTTGGATACCACAAATACAAGTTCGCATATATCAGGATAATAAAGAAAAGCAGCGAAGCATCACACGTCTGTTATTAGGAGTGGAGCCGAGATACCAGATACCTGGATTTATGAAAGAACTTCTTGGGTTGCTTGCGAGTCTTACGACTTATCGGGTAAGTCATAAAATAGTGGGTATGTTTAGTGGCTTTAATTGTAGCCTGATGAGTATTTGGCATAGTGTTCAATGGTTGGGGAAACAAATAAATTTATCATTATTATCAAAAGATGGCATCAACGAATTCGAGGCAGATGGGACAGGAATCACCACCAGGGGCAGCGGCAAACGGGGAAGTGAATTAAAGGTTGTATATCAACGTAATAAAAAAGGGAAATTGCATTTAGTAGGAATAGCTATAGGAAAATATAAAGAAGCGTCCAATTGGCTACAAGCTATGGGCGGAGCTATAGAAGAAGGCATCAAACAATTTGGGAAATTGGTATTGGCAAGCGATTGCGACAGTTCCATTACCGAAACAGCCTTGCAATGTGATGATAAAGTAATTTTACAAAGGGACTTATGGCATGTGTTTCATCAGATGAAATACTATCTTTGGCAGGACAAGGTTGAAAAGACTATCCGCAACAACATTATCTCATTGGTATATAAACTGATGTTGATAAAAGAACAATTTTCAGTAGAGCACCGTCTTCGACTTGTTGGTATTGTGATAAATAGCCTTATACAAAATGGGTATACCCATACGGCTACTTATTTAAAAACCTGCACAGAAAACTTTTACACTTATCAGGAAGAAAACAATACAAATATTTACACGTCAAAGACAGAACGAAGTATGAGAACGGTTAATGCCCGCATTAATGTTGGAGTGTGGAGTGATAATGGGGCACTCAACGTAACTAAAATCCGGCTTTCTTTTTATTACAATGGGATTGGTATGTCTGATTGGAAAAAAAGAGACAAAGCAGCATGAAAAAAGGAAAAATGATGCCGGTTAGAAGACCAATAGCAGGTGGTTTTGACAATAATAGCAGAAAATGCTTTTTATAAAAATGATGAGTAAATATATAAACATGATGAGAATACCAGAATAACAAAAAAATTGCTAAGTCACTTATTTTTTACGCTATCAAAAATTTAAACAAAAGAGTTAGTTCATATTTTAATAAAAATTTTCAGGATGCAAAAACCCAACAGCTTGTTTCAAAAATAACAAATATTGAGTATATTGTTGTTGGCTCCGAAACCGATGCCTTACTACTTGAAAATAACCTAATTAAACAATACCAACCAAAATATAACATACTACTTAAAGATGATAAATCGTATCCATGGATTTGTATAACAAATGACACATTTCCTAAAGTTTTTAAAACAAGACGTGTTTTAAATCCTGATTACCATTACTTTGGTCCATACTCATCGGGTTATTTGTTATATACATTATTAGATTTAATAAAACAATTATTTCAATTAAGAAACTGTAGTTACAATTTAACTATAGAAAATATTAAGAAAAATAAATTTAACACATGTTTAGAATTTCAAATAGGTAATTGTTTGGCACCATGTGTTGGTTTGCAAAGTGTTAATGATTATAACAATAACATTAAACAAATTACAAACATTTTAAATGGTAATTTAAGCGAAATAAATAAATATTTAAAAAATAAGATGATTTTTTTTTCAAACTCTTTGGAATTTGAAAAAGCAAATGAACTTAAAAACAAATTGCAAATATTATATAAATTTCAGACTAAATCTATAATAACCAGCCAAAAAATAAATAATGTTGATGTTTTTACAATAACAAAAGATAAAGATTTAGGGTTTGTAAACTATTTAAAAATAAATAATGGTTGTATTGTTCAGGTACATAATGTATTAATGAAACAGTATATAAATGAAACCGAATCGGACATGCTTTTAAATTCAATTATCAACATAAGAAATTTATATAAATCAAATTCCAACATAATTGTAGTTCCATTTTATTTAGATTTTAAAATTAACATCGCTAAATTTTTGGTTCCCAAGAGAGGAGAATTTTTAAAATTATTAGAATTATCGCAAAAAAATTTAAAGCATTATATATATGATTACAATTTAAAAAAATTAAAAGCCGATTACGGTAAAGTTAATATTAGATTACTCGAAGAAATTAAAAATACTTTAAATTTAACTGAATTACCAGTTCATATAGAATGTTTCGATAATTCTAATATTCAAGGAACAAACCCTGTTTCATCGTGCGTTGTTTTTAAAAATGCTAAGCCAAGTAAATCGGACTACCGGCATTTTAATATTAAAACCGTTGTTGGTCCCGATGATTTTGCTTCAATGGAAGAAGTTGTTGAGAGACGTTATAAACGTTTATTAGAAGAAAAACAACACTTACCTCAACTTATAATTATTGATGGCGGAAAAGGGCAATTAAGTGCTGCTTATAAGGCATTAAATAAATTAGGTTTAATAAATAAAATAGCATTAATTTCTATTGCTAAAAAACTCGAAGAAATATATAAAATGAACGATCCTTTACCTCTTTATCTTGATAAACGAAACGAAACACTTAAACTTATACAAAAAATGCGTGATGAAGCTCATCGTTTTGGAATAACATTTCACAGAATTAAAAGGTCTAATGAATTTATAAAATCAGAGTTACAAAATATAGAAGGAATTGGCGAAAAAACTATTGAATTGCTTTTAAGTAAGTTTAAAAGTGTTGAAAATATTAAAAATGCATCTAACGAAGATATTGAAAAAATTATAGGAAAATCTAAAGCAAAATTTTTGATTACATATTTTAATAATAGTCAGTCTTCGAGTGTATCAGACTGATTTACATTTCTTATTTATTTTCCAGATAACTCCAACATCCTTTTAATAGGAATAATTGCTCTTTTAATTAAATTTTCTGACAAAATAATTTCAGGTTTTTCGTATTTTAAGCAAATATAAATTTTATTTAATGTATTTAATTTCATAAAATTACAATCGTTACAACCGCAAGTTGAATCTAATGGTGGGGCTGCTATAAATATTTTATCAGTATTAGATTTTTGCATTTGATGTAAAATTCCTGATTCGGTTGCAACAATATATTTATTACTGTTATCTGTTATAGTAAATTTCAATAATGCAGCAGTAGAGCCAATAAAATCGGAAATAATTAATATTTGTTTTTTACATTCGGGATGGGCTATAATTTTTGCATCTGGATTTTCTTTTTTTATTTGCAAGATAGCTTCTAAAGAAAACTGTTCGTGAACATGACAAGCCCCATCCCAAATTACCATATTTCTTCCGGTTAAACTATTTATATAATTACCAAGATTTTTATCGGGTGTAAATATTATTTTTTGTTCTTTCGGAAAACTCTCAACAATTTTAACAGCATTTGAAGAAGTACAAATAATATCCGATAACGCTTTAATTTCAGCACTTGTATTTACATAAGAAATAACAATATGCTCAGGATAATTAGCTTTAAATTTAATAAATTCATCAATAGGTATTGAATCTGCAAGCGAGCAACCAGCTTTCATATCGGGTATCAAAACTTTTTTTTGTGGCGAAAGTATTTTTGCAATTTCGGCCATAAAATGAACACCGGCAAATAAAATTATATCGGCATTATTATCGGCAGCTTTTTGTGATAATTGCAAACTATCTCCAACAAAATCGGCTATATCTTGTATTTCATGTATTTGATAATAATGTGCTAAAAGTATTGCGTTTTTTTCTTTTTTAAGTTTTGTTATTTCCTTTACAACATCTATATTAGCATTAATTTTAATATCTAAATATCCTTTATTTTTTAAATCATTCATATTTTTATTAAATATTTAAAAATCAAAATTAATTTCTTAATTTTAATAATTCATATTTTTTTTGATTTTAAAAATATAAACTATATATTATTATTATAAAAGAAAATTTAAAAATTGTTTTAATAATTATGATAATATTCGGTTAATTGTGTTTATATATTTTTTAAAGAAACCTTGTTAAATTGAAAAATTAAATATTAATAACATTATATTAACAATAAATATATTATTAAATCAATCAATTATAATATTAATGAACAATGTTAATAAAGTTATAATTGAAATAAAAATGATAAATACATTGTTAAAAAAGTTAATTAAAATGTTAGTTAATTTTTTTGAATTTAGTCAAAATGATTTTTTAAATATAAAATATTAGATATAACAAAATCAAAATTCAGATTTCAAAATATATTTTTTACCATTAATAAATTTTTATTTAATACTAATTAACAATTATAAAAAAAGAAAACAGTCTGATATTAAACGTTAAAGAAATTAAGTAAAATAGAACTGTTTAAGAAATAAAGAATTAACATTGTTGATAAATAAAATTGGAATTATATTAATAATTAAATAAATTTTTTTTTATACATTTGACAATTATTGTCAAATAAATTTAGAATTTGAAAACAACAGGTGAAACAATAAGAGCAAAGAGAGAAGAAAAAGGTTTGTTTCTTCGTCACATTTCTAATAAACTTAAAATTGATACTGCTATAATTAGCAAAATTGAACGTGGCGAAAGAAAAGCAACAAAAAAACAAATAATTATGTTGGCAAAAATTCTTGAATTAGATAAAGAATCATTACTTATTCAATATTTGAGCGAAAAAATTCTTTATGAAATTAAAGATGAAGAATTAGGAATGCAAGCATTGAAAGTAGCAGAAAATAATATTAAATATAATTTAAAAAATAACAAATAATATGACAAAATTACTATCAATAAAAGAAGCAAGTAAGTGGGCGAGTGAATATTTAGAAAAAAATGTTACAGCTTCAAATATTTCTTATTTAATTCAATATGGCAGAATAAAAAAAATCGGAGAAAATGGTTCTACTCATGTTGTAAAAGAAGAACTTGTTGAATATTATAAAGATATTAAAAAGACAAGAGAAGAATCATGGAAAGGCCAACTTGGCGATGACTTAAACTGGGCTTTATCTTTTGAACAATATAAAGAAGCAGAAACTACAAAACATGTTCATAGATTACATCCATATAAAGGGAAATTTATTCCTCAACTTGTTGAATATTTTTTAGACGAACATACAGATAAATTCAAAAAAGAAATTTATTTTAATAGAGGAGATATTGTTTTAGACCCTTTTTCTGGAAGTGGAACAACAATGGTTCAAGCTGCTGAACTTGACATACATGCTATTGGTATTGATATTTCAATTTTTAATTCATTGATAGGAAATTGTAAAATAACAAAGTACAATCTTATTGATTTACAAACAGAGATTAACAGAATTTCAAAAGAATTAAAATCATTTATTTTAAATTCTAAGACTATAGAATTTGAGGAAAAATTATTGAAAGAGCTATATGTTTTTAATAATGAATATTTTCCTGTCCCTGAATACAAGTATAAAATTCAACGCAAAGAAATAAATGAAAAACAATATGGTGCGGAGAAAGAAAAAATGTTTTTACCTGTTTACAATAAATTAGTTAAGGATTACAACATAAAATTAAGGCAGGACAAAGATCATTCATTTCTTGATAAATGGTATTCACAACATGTTAGAGATGAGATTCAATTTGTGTTTCATGAAATAAAAAAGATTAATAATGTTGAAACAAAAAAAATAATCAGTGTTATATTAAGTAGAACAATTCGCTCTTGCAGAGCAACTACACACGCTGATTTAGCAACATTACTTGAACCCATAACAACAACATATTATTGCAGTAAACACGGCAAAATGTGTAAACCACTTTTTTCAATTCTAAAATGGTGGGAAACATACTCAAAAGATACAGTTAAACGATTAAACGAATACGAAAAATTAAAAAACAATGTTTTTAGTTATTGTTTAACAGGAGATAGCCGAACTATAAATATTTTTGAAGAATTAGAAATAAAAAATAAACAATTTGCAAAACTTGTAAAAAATCAAAAAATAAAAGGAATTTTTTCTTCTCCGCCTTATGTTGGATTAATTGATTATCACGAACAACATGCTTATGCTTACGATTTATTTGGCTTTGAACGAAAAGATGAATTGGAAATAGGACCGCTTTATAAAGGACAAGGACGGGAAGCAAAACAAAGTTATATACATGGAATTAGCGATGTACTTAATAATGCAAAAAAATATTTAGTTGATGATTTTGATATTTTACTTGTTGCTAATGATAAGTACAATATGTATCCAACTATAGCTGAAAATTCCGGTTTGCAAATAGTAAATCAATTTAAGCGACCTGTTTTAAACCGCACCGAAAAAGATAAAGGGGCGTATTCTGAGATAATATTTCACTTAAAGAAAAAAAAATAAACTATGAAAAAATATTACGAAATCCAATATATACTCCGATATTATGAGGAAAAAGATTACGCATCTGTAATTATTAAAGCTAATTCAGATGAAGATGCTTTAAAAAAGTTTGCGAAAATATTTGACATCAAAGAACCAAAACGATTGAATGAGCCAATGTTTATGTGGAAAGATGGTCAATGGATGGCTTCCTTCAAATGTATTAACGAAGTAGAAGAAAATGTTTGTCCTCAATGTGAAGGAAGTGGTAAAATTCATCTTAATAAATAAAAACAATGCCACTAACTAAACTTCAAATCCAACAAGTCGAAACTGTTTTACGAAACAGTCTTCGTCACAAATTTCAAAATTACAACCCAGAGCCAGGCTCAATGCCTTTTCATACCCGGTTAATTGGAAAAGACCGTATGGCTTTGTTTTCGTTTATTCATTCTTTGAATACAAATTTTGGAACAAGTATTTTTGAACCAGTAGCATTGGCTTTAGCTTCTTCAAGTTTTGCAACAGCACAATCTCAACAAACTGCTGGAACTCAAATTTCATCAGAAGCACATACTGTTATTCAAAACATTATGGACAATCTTTCAACTGCTGCATCATCGCCAAATAAAATTGAAGAAATAAAAGCAATAAAAGCTGTTTGCAAGAAAGGAGAAATGAAAATTGTAAAACCAACAAAAGTTGATGTAAAGCTTGTTGGACATGATGGAACAATTTATTTATTTGATATAAAAACAGCAAAACCCAATGCAGGTGGTTTTAAAGAATTTAAAAGAACACTTTTAGAATGGGTTGCAACAACTCTTGCTTCAAATCCTAAAGCAAATGTTCAGACTTTAATTGCAATTCCATACAATCCGTATGAACCAAAACCATATAATCGTTGGACAATGCGAGGAATGCTTGATTTACCAAATGAACTAAAAGTAGCCGATGAATTTTGGGATTTTATTGGCGGAAAAGGTGCTTATTCAGATTTATTAGTTGTTTTTGAAAAAATTGGAATTGAATTAAGACCAGAAATTGATGCTTATTTTGCACGTTACAATAAATTATAAAAAAATAAAAATGAAAATTTCAATAGCATCCGACCACGCTGGTTTCGAATTAAAAACTAGTGTAATAGAATGGTTACAAAAACACTCATTTGAAGTGTTTGATAATGGTTGTTTTAGTGATGAAAGTGTTGATTATCCAGATTTTGCACACAAAGTAGCCATAGATGTAACAAATAAAAAAGCTGATTTTGGAATTGTAATTTGTGGAAGCGGTAACGGTGTAAATATGGTTGTAAATAAATATCCCGAAATACGTTCTGCACTTTGTTGGAACAATGAAATCAGTAAATTAGCTCGTTTGCATAACAATGCAAATATATGTGCGTTACCAGCCCGATTTATTTCAAAAGAAGAAGCATTAGTTATTGTTAATACTTTTTTAACAACAAATTTTGAAGGAGGGCGTCATCAAAAAAGAATTGAAAAAATTCCTATTTCTAAATAATAATAATTAGGAGCGTTAAAAAAAATAGTTTAAATATTCATTTTTTTTGTAAATAATTTATAAATATTTACTTTTGCAAATCAATTCCCAAAATAAAATAAGATGTTTTATTTAGATTTGTTAATGGAAATGTTGTAGTTTCCGGAAATTATTATTTTAAAATGACAGATTGCAGAACAGGTCACTCTTTTCATATACCAGTAATGGGAATAGGTTATTCGATTGATGCTCCCGTAAAGGTTGCTCATTATGGAATTACTTCTACAATTTCATTGGTTGACGATGGTATAATAGAAAAAATGCGTCAGTTTTATTGCCAGTATTTTCAATTACCTTTCAACGAAATTACTCAAAATGATGATGATTACAGAGCTAAACGAATAACTGCTTACCTTAATTTAATTGATGAAATTGTAAAACAAAAATTTGAGGAACTTAAAAACTCTATCGAAAGCAAATCTAAAGAGCTGCAAAAATATTTTGATATGCTTCCCGATTGTTCGTGGCTAAAGGAAAAATACGCATCGTTTTCGCTAAAGGATAATGTTACAGAATTTAAAAATTGGCTCAATGCCAATTTAATAGCTGGAAGTATTGATGTAAATATTATGACCAAACTCGATAAAGTAAATTACCGTGATGGAGTAAAACTTCCTGTAGAGTATTGTGATGCTCATGCTGCATTCAGAGGATTTGCCAACTCAATATTAACGTCATCATTGGTATTATCGGCAGGAATGAATCCACGATTATACAATTATATCGAAAAATTTGATGAATTTTTTCCTAATGAAAAAGGAGAGTTTAAAAAGAAAATTACTTTAAAAGTCAGTGATTTTCGTTCGGCACTTATTCAGGGAAAATATTTTGCCAAAAAAGGAATCTGGATATCAGAATATCGTGTTGAGTCAGGTTTAAATTGTGGCGGACACGCATATATTTCGCAAGGAAATTTAATGGGTACGGTGTTAGAAGAATTTAAGAGAAATCGCGAAACTCTTACAAAATCAATAAACGAAATTTTATTTAATACACTAAAATCCAAAAACAAAACTATTCCCGATAAAGAGCTTAATTTTAAAATTACAGCTCAGGGCGGAGTTGGTACTAACAACGAACACAATTTTCTTCTAAGTTATTATAATATTGATTCAGTTGGCTGGGCTACTCCTTTTTTATTAGTTCCCGAAGTAACTAACGTTGACGAACAAACTATAAAATTGTTGCAAAGCGCTAAGGAAGATGATTTATATTTAAGCAATATTTCTCCTTATGGAGTGCCGTTTAATAATTTACGTAATAACACAAAAGATATTGAACAGGAAAAACTTGTAAGTGAGGGAAAACCCGGAGCTCCTTGTATAAAAAAATATGGTGCTTTTAATGCTTACTTTAATGGCAAAAATATGTGTACCGGCTCAAGAGAATACCAAACACAAAAAATTAAAGAATTACAAGCACTTAATTTAGATAAAAAAACTTACGATAAAGAATATAATAAAGTTGTTGAAAAAGTTTGTATTTGTGTAGGTTTAGGAACAGCAACTTTAATAAAAAACAAAATACCTTATACAAAAGAAGGAGAAGGCGTTTCTATTTGTCCTGGCCCTGATATGGCTTATTTTTCAAAGATATTAAGTTTACAGGAAATGGTAGCCCATATTTACGGTAGAACAAATGTTATTGAACGAACCGACCGCCCTCATTTCTTTGTTAAAGAGATTATAATTAACATTAAGTACTTAAAAGAAAAAGCCGAAGATTCTTCAACCTCCGATAAAGAAAAAGAAAGTTTAAAAATATTTAAGCAAAATTTATTCGAAGGTATTAAATATTATAACAAATTATACTCGACAGTTAAAGTTGATGATGAAAAGATTGTAAACTCATCATTAAAAGAATTGGTTAAGTTAGAATCAGAATTAAACGAAGTTAAGTTTTAATTTCATAAAAAAATTTAAAAAAGAAATCCTGGATTTTATAGCCACCCGATATACTTGTTATCTTAAAGCTCAAATGTGAGAGGGGGTGTTTGAATAGTACGTTTAAAGATTCTTAAAGAACTTTCGTTGTTTTCTAAAATGCTTTGGTTGTTTGCTAAACGGCTAACGTTGTTGCTAGCCCGGAGCCCGCAATGGTTCGTGGGGACACGAACCATTTGGAGGAGCCCGGCATGCCTCAAACTCGAACATTATAAATCAGACACTGACTTTATGGACAGGCACGTAAGTAAAAGTAATAATTTTTTTATTTTATTTCAAGATACTAAATTCATTATATTGTGTCAATGATTTATTATGTCGGGTTTTCAAACAGCTTGCCTCTAACGGACAGGTGCTGCTGACGGCGGGGTTTTAATTGGTTCATCAGTCTCACCCGTTACTAATTTTATTAATTGTTCTTCACTTGCAATCTTCCGTTTCCCCCCGCTGGGCAGCAGAACCGTGTGTGTGCCCTGCATGAGCAGTGCACACCCGTTCCAATGCTATTAAAAAATTGCAAAAATACTAATAATTTTTATAATAGCAAACAAAACGGGTGTTTTTTT
>Ga0210053_1002652_pt1 | contig 15201 bp, 12 predicted proteins | sample CryGeymeta201512_FD_185467 | JGI IMG/M metagenome (GOLD analysis project Ga0210053, IMG submission 185467) | Groundwater microbial communities from Crystal Geyser aquifers in Utah, USA - Crystal Geyser metaG 2015-12 (SPAdes) (version 2) | ecosystem: Environmental > Aquatic > Deep subsurface >... | reverse complement strand
CGCGGAAGACATCTTCCGCGGCGTTACGTTTTCCGTTCCCAAAGGCGCGCGGCTTGCCATCGTCGGTCCCAACGGCTGCGGCAAGACCACCCTCCTGCGCATCCTCGTCGGCGAGGATGAGGCCTCGTCGGGAACGGTAGCCCGCGCGAGGTCCGCGCGGATCGGGTACCTTCCGCAGGAGGCCGACTTCCAGATGGAGGGGTCGCTCTGGGACGCGTGCCTATCCCCGTTCGAGAGTCTCATCCAACAGCAGGACGAACTCCACCGACTCGAATCCCAAATGGCAAACGCGGACGAGGAGGCGATGGCGCGCTACGGCAAACTGCAACACGACTTCGAACGGCGCGGCGGATACACGTACGTGACGCGCATCAAGCAGGTGTTGACGGGGCTGGGATTCGACGCCGCGGACTACACCCTGAGTCTGTCTCACCTTTCGGGCGGACAGCGCACCCGCGCCTTTCTCGCCCGCCTCCTGCTCTCGGACCCCGACCTGCTCCTGCTCGACGAGCCGACCAACCATCTCGACATCCGCGCCGTGGAGTGGCTGGAGGGTTATCTCGCGCAATGGGGCGGCGCGGCCGTCATCGTTTCGCACGACCGCTACTTTTTGGATCGCGCCGCGAATGTGATTTTGGAAATGCGTCCCGATGGCGCGGAGATTTATCGCGGCAACTACACTCACTACCTGCAACAGCGCGAAGAACGTTGGAACCGCCGCGAGGAGATCTTCGACGGCGAAAAAGAAAAACTGCTCAAGGACGTGGAGTACATCAAGAAAAACATTTCGGGGCAGAACACGTTGCAGGCCAAGGGCAAACTCAAACGGCTGACGCGCGTCGTGCAGGCCATCGAACAGGTGGGCATGGACGCGGCCGTCAGTTCCAATTGGAGTCAGTTGGATATCGCGACGACCACCAGCCCGTTCAGCGTGGAGGAGGCCGAGCGCCGCGTGCGCCGACTGCGCCTGCCCGATAACCGTCCGCCGAGATTCCATCTGCGGTTGAAAACTGCCTCGCGTTCGGGCGAGTTGGTCTTGCGGACGAAGAACCTGCAAGTCGGCTACCCCCCAGACAAACAGCGGGGCGATGCTGGCAAGTTGCTGTTTGCCGCCGAGGATATTACTTTGCGCCGACAGGATTGCGCGGCGTTGATCGGTCCCAACGGCGCGGGCAAGACCACCTTCCTGAAAACCATTTTGGAAAACCTGCAACCTTTGCACGGGGAAGTCAACCTCGGCGCGTCGCTCCACATCGGCTACTTCGCCCAGGCCCACGAGGGACTCGACCCGCGCAAAACTCTCATGCAGGAGATCCAGTCGGTGCGGCCTGAGTTTTTGATTCACGAAGTGCGTGACTTGTTGGGCAAATTCCTGTTCTCGGGCGATGACGCCTTCAAACTCGTGGACATGCTCAGCGGTGGAGAGCGCGGACGTCTGGCCCTTGCCAAACTCGCGTTGCAACAGACCAACTTCCTCCTGCTCGACGAACCGACCAACCACCTCGACATCCCCGCGCAGGAAGTGTTGCAAGCCGTGCTCGACGAATACAGCGGGACGATCCTGCTCGTCAGCCACGACCGTTATCTGATTGACGCCCTCGCCACGCAAATCTGGGAGATCGCGCCGAAGACTTCCGAAGTCTCCGAGACTTCGGAAGTCTGGACGCTTACAGTCTACAACGGCACGTACTCGCAGATGAAGGAAGAACGCGAGAAGCAGGCGGCGAGACTCGCGGAACAGCAAACTGCTTCCGCAAAACCGTTAAACGTTAAACGTTCAACGTTAAACGCTAACGCGAAAGCCGAACGCCGAAAAATTGCCCAACTCCAGGAACTCGAAAACGCCATCGCCACCCTCGAAGCGGACTTGGCGAATCTGGGCGCGCAACTTGAGAGTCCGCTGGTGAATCCGAAGGAAGTCGCAAAACTGGGGAAGGAATACGAGCGCGTCCAGAAGGAGATGGATGAGAAGTTGAGGGAGTGGGAGAAATTAAGTGTTTGATCTGTAAGAGGAGATTGCTTCCCGAAGGTCGCAACACTTGCACCGCACTGCGTTCGGTGCAGTGCAGGTGTGACGGATAAAATCTTGGGTTTCTTCTCCGAGTTTTCATGATACAAATGGGCAACTACGGAACTATGCAACTAAAAACTAAATCCATGTTCCTCTTTTACTTTTCCATCACCCTCGCGATTTGCTCCAGCGCGCTGTACCATTTCGTCGCCAAGAGCACGCCAGCCAATGTCAACTTCAGCGTCTCCCTCCTCGTCACCTACGCGGTCGCGTTCGGCGTCGTCCTGCTGACCCTCTTTTTCTTCCCCATGCCGAACGGACCGGCCTACGAACTGAAGCAACTCAACTGGGCCAGCATCGGACTTGCCATCGCCATCGTCGGCATCGAATTCGGCTTTCTGCTCGTCTACCGCTCAGGCTGGCATCTCGGCATCGCCGCGGCGCTGACCAACGTGGTTGCGTCGCTGATCCTTGTCCCTGTAGCGATTTACTTTTTCAAAGATAAAATCTCGTGGGTGAATATTGTCGGGATTTTCGTCTGTTTGGCTGGCCTGGTTATGCTAAATTGGAAACGATGAGGATTTCAATATGCCAATAACTTTCACTTTTGCGGGCGACGAGTCAGGCGATGTCAGTTTCAATTTCGGTAAGGGCGCGTCACGCTATTATGTGATGGCGGTTATCGCCACAACAGAGCCGCAAAAATTACGTCAAACCCTGGCGGAGGCGCGCCAGGAGTCTGGTCTCCCCGATACCGATGAGTTCAGTTTTCATAGCATGTCATCCACCGCGATACGCCAACGGGTTTTCCTGGCGCTTCGACGCGCTGATTTTGAAGCATGGGCGCTGGTGGTGGATAAAACCAGTTTGATCGAGCCTTTTCATGTAATGAAAAAACTGGGCTTTTACCTCTTCTTTGTCACCGAGTTACTTCAAGCCATTCCCGCCGAACAGCGCGAAAAAGCCACTCTCATCCTGGATGAGTTTGGGGGCGAGCCAAACCTGCCATTGGAATTTCGACGCTATATGAAGCGGCGCAACATTCCACGCCATTTTAGCCGTGTGTTGACAAAACGTTCTAAAAGCGAGCCACTCATTCAGGTCGCGGACTTGGTTGCTGGTTCCGTCTTACGGCGGGACGCTCATCGTGACTCGGAAGCCTTTGATATGATAAAAACCAAGTTTCGCGCGGTTTTGGAATACCACCCTTAAAGCAACCCGCCCCGCTAGCCACACCGTCATCACTTCCAGACGGGGGCGGGGCCGCCACAATCGGCGACCTTTCGCGGGGCGGGAGAAGTCTTTCGACTTTTATGCTTGTATAATACTGATATTCCCTCTCGGAGTCAAGACAAATTTTATGGAATTCATCCCCCGTATCCGCTCCGCCGCCCGCATCCTCCTCAAGGGCGACCTCAAAAAGAATCAGCGCAATCCCATCCCTGCCATCACGCCCGAAGAAGTGGCGGAGATCAAGCAGTTCTTCCCGCGCGAGAAATACTTCATCTTCGGCCATGCCCGCTCAGGGACGATATCGCGTTGAGTTGAAAAAGATAAGGAATTTTCACTATGCCAATTACTTTCACTTTTGCGGGCGATGAATCTGGCGACGCAAGTTTCAATTTCAAAAAAGGAGCGTCCCGCTATTTTGTCATTGCTGTTATCGCGACACAAGACGCAGACAGTCTTCGCTCTGTCCTGGAAAATTTACGAACGCGGGAGAACTTTTCACAGGGATTCGAATTTCATTTCAATGCCCTGACTTCGGAAAAATTGCGCGAGAAAACCTTGTCTGCTCTTAAGGGCGCAGACTTTAAATCCTGGGCGCTTATTGTGGATAAAACCACGATCCCTACGACGCTTCGGGCGCTGACAGGAATGGAACTGTACCTCTTTATGGTGGCAGAACTCATTAGCCATATCCCTGCGGACGTCCGTGAGAAAGGCACCCTGATTTTGGATGAAGTCGGATCGGCAGAAGCGGCATTGGTCGGACTGAAGCGCATGTTGAAAGCGCATGGCATTCGGCACGGGTTTAGCCGCATTTTTTTTCGCCGCTCGCGCAGTGAAGACCTGATCCAGGTTGCGGATTTGGTGGCTGGCGCAATCCTTCGCCGCGACGCGAAGAATGACCATGAAGCCTTCGATTATATAAAGGATAAATTGGTGGAAGTGTTTGAGTATTAAAGCAACCCGTCTCGCTAGCCTTGTCCATCAACATAGATGGGGGCAGGCGGCCACAATCGGCCACTTTTCGCGAGACGGGAGAAGTCTTACGACTTTTACACTTGTATAATACTGATATTTCCCCTCGGAGTCAAGCCAAATTTCATGGACATCCTCTCCCGTCTCAAATCCGCCGCCCGCATCCTCATCAAAGGCGACCCCAAAAAGAAAAATCGCAATCCCATCCCCGCTATCACTGCCGAGGAAGTGGCGGAGATCAAGCAATTCTTTCCCCGCGAAAAGTTCTTCATCTTCGGCCACGCCCGCTCAGGGACAACGCTCCTCATGCGCCTCGTCCGCCTGCACCCCGAAGTGTATTGCAACTACCAGGCGCATTTCTTCACGCGCCAACCGTTGCTCAAGTCGCTGGTGAATACGCCCGACGCTGAGGAGTGGCTGACGCGCAAGTCCAACCGCTGGAATCAGGGACGCGACCTCTCGCCCCTCGTCCTGCGCGCCGCCGCGGACGTGATCCTCGAACGCGACGCCGCCCGCGCAGGCAAAATGATCGTCGGCGACAAAAGCCCCTCATCCACCATCCACGGACAGGCCGTGCGCGACATGCACGCGGTCTACCCCGACGCGAAACTGGTCTACATCGTCCGCGACGGGCGCGACGTGCTCATCTCCGAGCGTTTCCGCAACTTCGTGGAAGAGTCCAAGTTTCTGAGCGCGGAGGACAAACGCATCATCGAAGACCTGCGCAAAGACCAGACCCAATTCACAAACGGCACGCGCTCGATCTTCACCGAGACCTTCATCCGCCGCGTGGCGAAGGGCTGGGTCGCGAACCTGACCGAGACCGAAGACGAAGCCCGCCGCCTGTTCGGCGAAAGTTATTTCGGGATGAGATACGAGGATTTGCTTTCAACTCCTTTCGATGAGATGACCAAACTCTGGAAGTTCCTCGGCGCAAAGAAAATCAACAAGTCGCTGGCGAAGGACATCCAAACCGAAATGTCCTCCAACCCCGACGAAGAATGGCAAGCCCAACGCAACGGAGATATTTCCTCCTTCCTCCCAAAGGGACAGGCGGGCAACTGGGGACGTCTCTTCACCGCGCGCGACAAGGCCGTCTTCAAAGAGATCGCGGGAGAGATGTTAGTAAAATGGAATTGCGAGAAGGATTTGAACTGGTAAAGATTTAAACACAAAGGACACGAAGTACACAAAGGGGGAAGAAAGAACAAGGCCATCGGATTTTCCTTCGTTGCCTTTGTGACCTTTGTGTTTAGAAAAAGGCAACTATGAAATTTCTCATTGCCGGACTCGGCTCCATCGGACGCCGACACTTCCGCAACCTGATCGCCCTCGGCGAAAAGGATATCATCCTCCTGCGTTCGCATCGCGCCACCCTACCCGATGACGAATTGGCGGGCTATCCCGTTGAAACAGATTTAGCGGAGGCGTTGAAAAAGCACAAGCCCGAAGCGGTTATTGTCGCTAACCCAACCTCCCTGCATTTGGATGTCGCCATCCCTGCTGCGGAAGCGGGATGCCATATTCTGTTGGAGAAGCCTGTTTCAAATTCGCTCGACAGGCTCGATGTTTTGCAAAAAGCCGCCGAGAAAAGCGGGAGCAGGATTTTGGTGGGATTCCAATTTCGCTATCATCCCACTTTGAATAAAGCGCGTGAACTGATCCAGGCAAGCGCGCTCGGCAAGGTGCTGACCGTCCACGCGCATTGGGGCGAGTACCTGCCGCAGTGGCATCCGTGGGAGGATTACCGCCAAGGTTACGCGGCGCGCGCGGACCTCGGCGGCGGAGTCATTGTCACGCTGACGCATCCGCTGGATTACCTGCGCTTCCTGCTCGGCGAGGTCGAGTCGCTGTGGTCGTTCAACGGCCATCTCTCGCCGCTCGAAATGGATGTGGAAGACGCGGCCGAGATCGGGCTGAGATTTGTCAGCGGGGCGGTGGGTGGCGTGCATCTGAATTATTTCCAAAGGCCGCCTGTTCACAGGTTGGAAATCGTCGGGACGGGTGGCACGCTTCGCTGGGACAACGCGGATGGCGTGCTACACCACTTCAAGATGCCTGCTACGTTCGGGACGTTCAGCGAGGAGCCGCCCGCGCCCGTCGTCGAGGCGGTCGCGCCGCCCGAGGGCTTCGAGCGGAACCAACTCTTTCTGGCGCAAACGCGTCATTTCGTGGAAACCGCCGCGGGGGAGTCTGAACCGAGATGCACGCTCGCGGATGGCGCGCGGGCTCTTCGTCTCGCGTTGGCCGCGCAAGAGTCACAGAAGTCGGGGCGGGTTGTCCAAATCACATAATGGCTTGTTTCAAGTGTACGCCGTTGGTCGAGTAGGCGGCGAACGGTACTACTGTTTGCATCCTGCCATCTGTTGCCGCCGTATCGAGACCAACGGTAACCAGTGAACAAAATCTTGCATGGAGCGTGATGGTCTCGATACGCCCCTCAAAGAGCATTCGGGGCTACTCGACCACCGAGTAAAATTCCAAAATTCAAAGACTGAATTTTGAAGTATAATTTGCGGGCATTTGAAAAATCTGTAGGGTATAGCGAGTCTGCCGACAGGCAAAATCCTTCGGGATTCGCTATGCCTCTACCAAAACAATCACGGAGTAACCATGGCAAAAGCAAAACTGATTCCCCCCTACGGCGGCAAACTGGTGAACCTGGTCGTCGAAGGGAAAGAGCGCGACGAACTGCTGGCGCGCGCCTCCAAACTGCCCTCGATCAAGATCACCATGCGCAACTTGTGCGACCTGGAACTGATCGCCTCGGGCGGATTCTCCCCCCTGACCACCTTCATGGGCAAAGCGGACTACGAGCGGGTCCTGCGCGAAATGCGCCTGGCGGACGGGACGCTCTGGCCGCTCCCCATCACGCTGACGGCTGACCCGAAGGAACTGCCGACCGTCGGCGAGGATATCGTCTTGCGCAACGCCAATAACGATGTGATCGCCATCATGCAGTTGGACGAGGTTTATCACTGGGACCTGGAAACCGAGGCCGCGCTGGCCTACGGCTCCACCGACTCGAAGCACCCGATGGTCTCCGAGATGGCGCGCTGGAACAAGGTCTGCATCTCCGGCCCGCTGCAGGTTGTGAACATGCCGAAGTACTACGACTTTGTGGACCTGCGCCAGACGCCCGCCCAGGTGCGCACCCTGCTTGAAGACATGGGACACGACAACGTGGTCGCGTTCCAGACCCGCAATCCCCTGCACCGCATCCACGAAGAACTGACGAAGCGCGCCGCGGCCCAGGTCAAAGGTTCCCTGCTGGTTCACCCGGTCGTCGGCATGACCAAGCCCGGTGACGTGGACCACTACACCCGCGTCCGCACCTACAAGGCGCTGGCGGACAACTACTACGATAAAAAAGACACCCTGCTCAGCCTGCTTCCGCTGGCGATGAGAATGGCGGGGCCGAAGGAAGCATTGCTCCATGCCATCATTCGCCGCAACCACGGCGTGAACCACTTCATCGTGGGGCGCGACCACGCGGGACCCGGGAACGATTCCAGCGGCAAACCGTTCTACGGTCCGTATGACGCGCAGGAAGTGATGAAGCAGTACGAAGCCGAGTTGGGCGTCAAGATGATCCCGTTCGAAATGCTCGTCTACCTGCCCGATGAACAGCGCTACGTCGAAGAGAAGGATGTGCCGAAGGGCGCCAAGACGCTCAACATCAGCGGCACGCAAGTGCGCGACGATTATCTCGCCAAAGGCAAACTGCTCCCCGAGTGGTTCACCCGCCCGGAGACCGCCGAAATTTTGCGCGAGATGTATCCCCCGCGACACAAGCAGGGCCTCTGCATCTGGTTCACCGGCTTGAGCGGTTCGGGAAAATCCGCGACGGCGCAGGTGGTGACTTCACTGTTGCTCGAACGCGGGCGCGAGATCGCCATCCTCGACGGCGACGTGGTCCGCACGCATCTTTCCAAAGGCCTCGGCTTCAGCAAGGAAGACCGCGACACCAACATCATCCGCATCGGCTTCGTGGCGGGCGAGATCGCCCACGCGGGCGGCGCCGTCATCTGCGCGGCCATCAGTCCCTACCGCGCCACGCGCGCCGAAGCCCGCAAGATGGTCGGTGAGAACTTCGTGGAATGCTACATGGACACGCCCGTCGAAGTCTGCGAACAGCGCGACGTGAAAGGCCTGTACGCCAAAGCCCGCCAGGCCATGCTGGACGGCAAACCGATGGGCTTCACCGGCGTGGACGATCCGTACGAGCCGCCGATCGAACCCGAGATCAGCCTCCAGGGTTTCGGCGCGACGCCCGAAGACAACGCCCGCACGATCCTTGCCTATCTCGAAAAGCAGGGCTACATCCTGCCGCAAAATTAGACTAAGCGCCGTCATTGCGAGCCGCGGAGCGGCGAAGCAATCTCCTTGTTGGACTGGGGATTGCTTCTCGTAGACTCGCAATGACGGCGATTGTGTTTTATGATGACCAATCGCCTCGCCTCTTTCCTGACCCTCGGCCTGCTCGCCGTTATCGGGACCTTTCTCACGCTGACGGCGACTCCCGAAGGCCTCGGCCTCTCGGACGACTCCATCGCGTACATCGCGGGGGCGCGCAGCCTGCTGGCGGGCGACGGATACCGCGAGGCCTGGCTGGAATCGAACCAGCCTGTCACACATTTTCCACCCGCTTTTTCTGGCACGCTCGCACTCACCGGCCTGACGGGACTCGACCCGTTGCGCGGCGCGCGCTTCGTCAACGCGTTGCTGTTCGGGCTGAACGCGGCCTTGCTTGGTCTGCTAGGTTGGCGCATGACGAAATCGTCCATGGCAGGCATCGTGCTGGCGGCGCTGTTCATCGTCAACGACTCGCTGTTGCGAGTCCACGCGGTGGCGATGAGCGAGCCGTTGTTTTTGTTTTTTAGTTTAGGGGCATTTTTGTGCTTTGATAGGTGGGCGATTGAAATCGCCACAACATCTGCAAAGCCGACCTTCGTCGGCTCGGGCGAAAAAGTCCACGAAGGTGGACTTCGCAAAGGTAGGAGCGACTTGAGTCGCCCAACCTTGACAACCTTGTGGCTGATTGCAACCGGCCTCCTCACCTCCCTCGCCTACCTGACGCGTTACTCCGGCCTCGCGCTGGTGGCTACATTTGTTGTCTCGCTCATCCTCCTGCAAGACACCTGGAAAAAACGCATTACCAGCACGCTCATTTACCTCGCCAGCTTTGCCCCGCTGGTTGCCGCGTGGAGCATCCGCAACCGCATCGAGGCGGGGAATGCCACCAACCGTTCGCTGGCCTGGCATCCCGTGACGGCAGAGACTCTCGAGCAGGGACTGCGCACGTTCTCAGAGTTCCTCATCCCTGTGGAGGAGTGGCGGCGTCCGTTGTTCAAGACGCCGGAGATTTTTATGGCGGTGATTGCCGTCATTTCGATTGTTGTTTTGTCATGGGTCATGTTCAATGGATTGCGCCGATTCTTCAAACCGTCCACACCCATGCCCGAAGTAATTGGCTTTACCAACGGGCTGTACATCTTTGGTTACATGGCTTCGGTGCTGTTCTCCATCAGCCTGTTCGATGCCAGCACACCGTTGAAAGTGCGGATCCTCGCGCCCGTTTATTTGCCGTTACTGTTGCTCCTCGTCAACGCGGGGAGGTGGGTGTGGAATCGCCGTCAGCGCGTGGGGCGCGGGATCGTGATCGGGTTGGGTCTGCTCATCTTTAGCGTATCCATCGTCGGCCAGGCGCGAACGGTGGCGGAACTGTCCAAAGGCGGACAGGGCTACGCGTCCTTCAAGTGGTACGATTCAAAAGCCATGGACTATTTGCGAACCCTGCCTGCCGATATTGCCATTTACACCAACGAGCCGGGCGCGGTCTATCTCTACACGGGACGCGGCTGTCGCGTCCTCCCCGAGCGCGTGGACCCCGTCACCGGCCTCGCATGGGATAATTTCGACGAGGGCGTGGCGTTCGTGCGAAACGATGTCCGTTCGGGATACGCCGTGCTGGTGTTGTTCGATGTAGATTCAGAGGACGCAGCCGATTATGAACTGTTGACCGACGGCTTATATCTCATCATGAAATCTGGCGGCGACGCGGTGTATTACGCGCCGCCTCCGTAGTTGTTGTGTCCGTCATTGCGAACCGCCGTCCTGAGCGGAGGGTCGAGTAGGCGGTGTTCTTTCGCCGTATCGAGACCCGAAGTCGAAGGACGAGCGGTGAAGCAATCCCCACCTTGGCGAGGAGATTGCTCCCTGGCACTGCCCGCCAGGGCAAGTGTCGCTCGCTTGGTCTCGGTACGGCCTCGGAGTACCTCGGCCTACTCGACCAGCGCTCGCTCGCAATGACGGCGGAAATTGAGGATGTGAAAATGACCATTCAAGAAAAATTTGATTTGACGAATCGCGTCGCCATTGTCACCGGCGGGGTGGGCCTGCTCGGCGCGGAGTTTTGCCGCACGCTCGCGGAAGCAGGCGCGGCTGTCGCAGTCGTGGATTTGAACGCGGACGCCGCGAAAAAAATTGCGGACGACCTGACCCGCGACGGTTACCGCGCGCTGGGAATCGCCACCGACATCACCCAGCCTGATTCCGTTTCGACGATGGTCGCCTCGGTCCTCTCGACCTTTGGGCGGCTCGATGTGCTGGTAAATTCCGCGGCCCTCGACCCAAAATTTGATCCCGACGCGGCCGCGAAGGGAATCGCCCCGGGCGCGTTCGAAGACTATCCGCTTGACCAGTGGAACGCGGCATTGGATGTCAATCTCACGGGGACGTTCCTCGTCACGCAGGCATGCGTCGAGCCGATGCTGGCGCAGGGCAAGAAGGGAAGCATCATCAACATTTGCTCGACCTATGGACTCAACGGTCCCGACCAGCGTATTTACATCAAAGATGGAAAACGCGTCGCGTTCAAGCCTGTTTACTACACCGTGACCAAAGCGGGCGTGATGGGTTTCACCAAATACCTGGCCGCGTATTATGCAGGCACGGAAATCCGCGTCAATGCGCTCACCCCCGGCGGCGTGTTCAATAACCACGAAGAATACTTTGTCACCAATTATTCCGCCAAAACCATCCTGGGTCGCATGGCAAAGAAAGATGAAATGAACGGCGCGTTGCTGTTCCTCGCCTCGGACGCGTCCTCGTACATGACGGGAAATAATGTGGTTGTGGATGGAGGATGGACTGCCTGGTAATTGGTAATTGGTGATTGGTAATTACCATTTACCATTTACCAATTACTGATGACTGAACACTGATAACTGATGACGAACATACTCGCAATCATCCCCGCTCGCGGCGGATCGAAAGGAATCCCCCGCAAAAACATCCGCAACTTCGCGGGCTATCCGCTGATCGCGTGGAGCATCGCCGCGGCGAAGCAATCCGCGTCGGTGACGCGCGTCCTCGTCAGCACCGATGATGGGGAGATCGCGGCGGTGGCGCGTCAATTTGGCGCGGAGACGCCATTCCTGCGTCCCGCGGAGTTCGCACAGGATAACACCACCGACCTGCCTGTCTTCATCCACGCGCTGAAATGGCTGGCCGAACATGAAGGTTACAAGCCAGATGTGGTTGCGCAACTGCGCCCGACCTCGCCCATCCGCCCGCGCGGACTGGTGGACAAGGCCATCGAAATCCTGCTCGCGCATCCCGATGCGGACAGCGTGCGCGGGGTCGTCCCCGCGGGACAGAATCCGCACAAGATGTGGCTTCTGATAAACGAGAACAGTCCGATGAAGAACCTGCTCGACGTGGACGGGATTGACGAACCGTACAACGCGCCGCGCCAGATTCTCCCGCCCGTCTACTGGCAGACGGGTCACATTGACGCGATCCGCACGGCGACGATTCTCAACGGCTCGATGAGTGGCAAAACGATCTATCCGCTGGTGATTGACCCGCGCTACACGATTGACATTGACAACCTACAAGATTGGGCGCGCTACGAGCACCTCGTCGCCACAGGCAGACTCGACATGGTCTGGGCGGGACGCGTGCGGAGGCCGATGCCGTCCACGATTAAGTTGATCGTTTCCGATTTCGACGGCGTCATCACCGACAACCGCGTCTGGACGGACGAAAACGGCAAGGAAACGGTAGCCGCTACCAGGTCCGATTCGATGCGAGTGCGCGATCTGCGCGAGCGCGGGGTGGAGGTCATGATCCTTTCGTCGGAACCCAATCCCGTCGTCAAAGCACGCGCCGAAAAGATGGGTGTGGAATCCGTCCAGGGAATTGATATCCGCGGCAAGGGCGAGGCGCTCAAAAAGTTGCTCGCCGAAAAGAAGGTGGACGCCGCGCATGTGGTATACATTGGCAACGACCTGAACGACCTGCCGTGCTTCGAGATCGCAGGTTGGGCGGTGGCGGTCGCAGACGCGTATCCCGAAGTTTTGCAAGCCGCCGATCATGTGTTGACCAAACCCGGCGGTCATGGCTCGGTGCGCGAGTTGTGTGAGTTAATTTTACATAAACTGTAGCACGTCATTGCGAGCCACCGTCCTGAGCGGAGGGTACCCCCGAAGTCGAAGGACGAGTGGCGAAGCAATCTCCTCGCAACATTGGGGATTGCTTTGCTCGCTTGGTCTCGATACGGCCTCGGAGTACCTCGGCCTACTCGACCAGCGCTCGCTCGCAATGACGGAAACTAATAATAGGAGAAAACATGGCACGCGAAATTAAACTGGGAAATCGAACGGTCGGCGACGGGCATCCCACCTACATCATTGCCGAGATCGGCATCAACCACAACGGCGACCTCGACATCGCCAAGCAGATGATAGACGCGGCGGTGCATGCGGGCGCGGACGCGGTCAAGTTCCAAAAGCGCACGCCCGAGGTTTGCACACCCATCGAACAGCAGAAGCAAATGCGCGAGACGCCGTGGGGCTACATCACCTACCTCGATTATCGTTACAAGGTCGAGTTCAACGAAGCGCAGTACCGCGAAATCGACCGCCATTGCAAAGAGAAAGGTATCGCCTGGATGGCCTCGGTGTGGGACGAACCCTCGGTGGACTTCATGGAAAAATTCGATACGCCCGCCTACAAGGTGCCGTCCGCGTCGCTCACGGACCACGCGCTGCTCAAGCACGTCCGCAAGACGGGCAAGCCGATCATCATCTCGACGGGCATGTCCACGATGGCGCAGATCCACAAAGGCGCGAAGGCCGTCGGCGATGAAAATCTCGTCATCATGCACTGTACCAGCGCTTATCCGTGCGAACCCGAAGAGTTGAATCTTAAAATGATCGAAACGCTCCGCCGCGAATTTCCCAACAACCCCATCGGCTATTCGGGACACGAAGTCGGTCTCGTCCCCTCGGCGGTGGCTGTCTCGCTCGGCGCGTGCATGGTGGAACGTCATCTCACGCTCGACCGCGCCATGTGGGGCAGTGACCAGGCCGCGTCCGTGGAGCCTGGCGGCTTCGAGCGCCTCGTGAAATACCTGCGCGTCACCGAGGCCGCGCTCGGCGATGGCGTGAAGCGCGTCTACGAATCTGAAAAGGGTTCGTTGAAAAAATTGCGCCGAGTCAACGACGAGTAAACGTGTTGCGTGTTGCGTGTTCCGTAATGGTGAATTGATGAGTGTCGTTCAGAAATTCCGACGCGCCGTTCGGCCTGCGGGAAAGACCATGCAGGCGATGGCGCGTTGGAAGCGTCTCACGTTCAACAACGCGCCGCCCATTTTCGGAAATGCCAAGCCGAAGAGCGGGTCGCATTTGCTGTTGCAGGTGTTGAACGGCTTTACCCAGATCATGCCGTATCTCTATGTTGAGGCCGATCCAATAAGAACGATCGCAAAAAACGGAACACGCAACACGCAAGATGAAATTTCAACGGAACTGAAACGGATTCCATCCGGCGTGATCGGCTGGGGATATTTGGACGCGACGCCCGAAAACGTCTCTTTCCTGACCTTGAGCGGGCGCGTCAACTTTTTCATTTACCGCGACCCGCGCGACCTGCTCGTCTCCCAAGTCTTCTTTGCTACAGAAATGTATGAAGAACACGGGATGCACGACTTCTACAATTCCCTGCCCGATTTCAGCGAGCGGCTCAAAGTTGCCATCACCGGCATTGACCGCAACGGGCTGACCATGGTCAGTGTGAAGGGACGTTACGAGGGCGTGTTCCAATGGCTGGCACAGCCAAAGGTGATGTCCGTCCGCTATGAGGATTTGGTCAATAACCGCGACGCAACCCTGAACACCATGCTCGAAGAAGTAGAGAAGACAGGCTACATAATCCCCACCCCGCGCGAGCAGGCGTTGTCCGTTTTGGTGGACGCGATCCAGCCGAAGAAAAGCCACACCTTCCGCGCGGGGAAGACGGGCGGGTGGCGCGAGCATTTTAGCGAGGAACACAAAAAGTTGTTCAAGGATGTAGCAGGGGATTTGTTGGTAAGATTAGGTTATGAAAAAAATAATGATTGGTAAGGGCGGGATGAAAGAGTTTTTCACCCAACGCATCAAACGCGGACTTGTCCGCAGGCTCAATAATCTCAAGATCGCGGCGATGGCGCGAAAAGTTTCTCGCCAGGAACCACAGCCTTCGGGCGCGCCTGTCGTCTTCTTCAAGGCCTCCACGGGGATTGACGATCTCTCGTGGAACAGCGGATTTCATCTGTTGGCCTCGTGGGCGTTGCGCTTGCAGGGCGTCCCTGTCGCATATTTCGCGTGCAATGCGGGGATGAGTCACTGCGTTCTCGGCACGAACCGAGACCATCCGCAGAAAGAACCGCCATGCAGATCGTGCATTTATCAATCGAAGACGCTGTATACAGGTATACAGGTACATAGGTATACAGGTACACAGGTAAACTGGTTCGATTTTGATCGCGACGCGCAACTCGCATCCCGCATCTCGCAACTTTCTCTCCCTGAGTTAATGAATTTTGAATACGAGAACATTCCCCTCGGTGCGCTGTGTTTGCCTGGATTGCGCTGGATACTGCGAATCCAGCACCTGAACGATGACGAACCGACGCGTTATCTTTTGCGGGAATACATCTT
>Ga0210053_1002639_pt1 | contig 15224 bp, 16 predicted proteins | sample CryGeymeta201512_FD_185467 | JGI IMG/M metagenome (GOLD analysis project Ga0210053, IMG submission 185467) | Groundwater microbial communities from Crystal Geyser aquifers in Utah, USA - Crystal Geyser metaG 2015-12 (SPAdes) (version 2) | ecosystem: Environmental > Aquatic > Deep subsurface >... | reverse complement strand
AAGGCGGTGGAGGCGGTGGAGAAGTCGATTGAGCAAAAAGAAGTGGTCAGTTTATAGCTAGGTCGCACCGGTCACACGTTCGGAACAGGAGCATAACCTTGGATAGGCTGAAGCGAATAACATTCAACCCCACTGTGATGGGCGGCAAGCTCTGTATCCGCGGGATGCGTGTTACGGTTGGGACTCTCGTCGGCTTGATTGCCGCGGGCCATTCCATTCCGGATGTTCTTAAAGCCTATCCTTACTCGACTTTTGCACCTTGAAAACCGAACATCCAAGCAGTCCCGACAGGCCGTTTTCAGCGCCATGTGGCCGACCCGGAGCAACACTTGACCTACCTCACCTGGCATTGTCCAAGTGAAGCTACGCCGCCTGATAACCGATTTGGTCAAGCCTTGCACATCGCTCGAATGAGCGGCGTCATCACTTCCTGCAGGGTTTGTCCTTGGGTCAAACCGGCGCTGATGAACAAGCCCAGGCACCACAAGCTTTGCGCCTGAGTGGCTCGACGCCATGAAGCTGGGCTACCATCAAGCTTCACCTTGAGTTGGCGTTGAAGCTGGTCGCGAAGGTCAGGGTCATGTTGGGCCGCACGCAGTAAGCTGTACACTACGGCGACCAGAGCGACATGGCGTTGGATGGCGCCGAAGTCCCGTAGCTGATACTGATCCAGCCCTTCGGCCTTGCCTTCCTCGTGATAGACTTCAACGGGCCAGCGGTGGCGTCGAATGCGGGTGATGCCAGCGGCTTGCCAGATCAAGCGGTTGCTGTTGAAAAAGGTAGGGTTGTCCGAGAGGTCAGCCTGGCGGTAGTTGATGACCAGGCGTTGTTTGCCGAAGTTGTGAATGTGAGGGGTGTTGCAGTAGCTATAGTAGGTCTCGTGGTCTCCCTTGAAGGGGATGGTGATCTGCCGGAAGACTGGTTTGCCCTGGTGCTGAAGCGCTTCCAGGTGTTCTTGCTTGAGCCGATCGGCGAAGTCTCCCAGGGTCCCCTGACCGGTTTTCAGGTTCACCTTGTCTGTCTCTGCCAACGTGCCCACATAGGACAGGTTAAGGGTTTGATCCAGAAATCGGCAAAAAGTCGGTTGGGTGAACCAGTTGTCGAAGGTCACCGGCAAGTTCAAGTCTGGGTGCTGGGTCACCAACTGCTGGAGCAAGTTCTGAACCATAATCAGCTTGCTGTCATACAGTTCGCGTAGACCTGGGTGCTTCTTCTGCTGGCGTTGCCAGACCCCTAGCAAGTAGCCGCGCCACTTCCTGGGGTCGCTCTCTTTCAAAGGCTCTTTGCTGGCCTTGAGCGGTACCTGGGCAGCACGTAGACCCTCTTCGAGCTTCTCCAACTCCACCGGCTTCCAGAGTTGAAACAGCGCCGGGTAGTCGGTATCGTCATCGCTGTAGTGAAGGGTCACCAAGTTGTGTGCCCAGACATAGGTACCCGTGACGTGGTCGAACAGCTTGGCAATCTGCTCGAAGTCCTGACCGTAATGCATGAGCAGGGTGTCATCTGCGCTGAGCACCCCTTTCGGTTTCATCCGGGTTCCTGGCAGGCCGTCCAGCAACCCCAGCCGAGCCTGGTTCAAAGCCTCCAACGTGAACGGGCTTTCAGTCATCAAGCGGTTCAACGAACTCTGATTACGGCTTTCGATGACAAACAGCCGGTTGATGCCGTCCACCGTCTTGTTCTCGGAGACGATCAGCCCGCTGATGTAGCGCTCGAACTCGACGAACGCTTCGGCAGAGAAAACGCCCTGGAAGAATGGCGCATAATGCCGCACCAATTCGGGAAACTCGACCAGTGGAAACATAGGACACCTCCAGAAGCATGGTTTTTGCCTTGGATTGTACCGTTTTTCCCTGGCCAATGGCTGTCTGCTTGGCTATTCAGTTGTCAATGTGCTGCAAAAGTCGAGTGATCAATCCACCATTTCCATCAAAATCGGTCCAGAAAGATTGCTATGAAAAAAATACTTTTCTGTTTTCTTTTATTAACTGCGCTGGCTTGCAATCTGATCGTGCCTCCAGTGACTTCAGTCCCGGCAACATCCGTACCCGATGCGCCCTTTTGCCAACCAAGCCAATCCATTAATGAAAAATCAAACGGGCAGACCATCCGTTTAAACAAGGGGGAGTTGTTGCGCGTCGAACTGGCTCAAAATGCGTCCACCGGTTCTGAATGGCTGGTGGACAGGATCGAACCTGAGAAGTTGACCGATATGGGAGAGGATTACAATTATGGCGCGAACCTCCCACCGGGCAGCGGCGGCATTCAGTTGCTATGTTTCCAGGCTGTTAGCGCTGGCACAACGACTTTGCGGCTTATCTATCGCCAGCCATGGGAGGCGGATGCCACCCCAATCCCGTTCGCGCCTCCTGATTTTGAAATCACAATTGTGATCAACGAGTAATCTAACAGGAACTGACATGGATTTTAAACAAACCCAACAAGCTTATACCCGCCTGAAGGATCAACTCGAACAGGGTCGCATCACTGCTGATGAATTCGAAACCCGCGTGAACGAAATGGTTGTGACCGACTCTACGGGTGTACTCTGGCAGATCGGGGTCAGCAGTGGCAAATGGTATCGGTATGATGGTCAGACCTGGGTGGAAGATGTCCCTCGGGAAATCCTTTCTGATGGACAGTCATATCCTGCGCAACCCGCATTTATCCAGGTTCCCGTATTTCCACCCACTCAAGCCAGTCCGCAATATGCGGAACAGCCCAAGAGAAGGAATTGGATCGGCGGATGCCTGATTGCCGGGGCTTTGGGGCTTTGCAGTCTGATCATGGCAGTGGGCGGCTGGCTGGCATGGAACTATAATCCGTCGCCTGTGCCTCCGCTTGTGGCAACGCTGCCTAGGCCAGCTATTCCTTCCGTGCCGGCAGTAGTCCCATCAACACCTTCACCCGAACCCCTCGCGGGCCCCGGGTTTGCCCCTGACCTGGTTCAATTTCAAGATGACTTCTCAAATCCAGGCAGCGGTTGGGGTATCCATCAGGGTTCTAATGGTTCAACAGACTATTCCAACGGCAGTTTCCGCATTAAGGTGACAAAAGCATCCCAATTGGTGTGGACGAACCCAAACCAGTCATTGCAGAACGATATCAGCATCAATGTGGAGGCCACCAAGGCTGGCGGCCCGGATGATAATGAATTTGGTGTTATCTGCCGTTATCAGGACAGTGACAATTTTTATTATTTATTCATCACCAGTGATGGACACGCCGGTATTTTCATGTTCAAGAATAACGAAGGGACACTGCTGACAGGCGATGCGCTGATTTCCAGCGATGCCATCAAGCAGGGCGCGGCGACCAATAGCATCCGTGCCGACTGCGCAGGCAGTACACTGACACTGTATGCCAACAACCAGCAAATTGCCAGCGTCACTGACTCGAGTTTTAGCAGTGGCGATGTTGGTCTGATTGCAGCGGCGAACGAGACGCCCGGTGTGGATATCCTGTTCGATAACTTTATCGTCTTCAAGGCAGGGTATTAAAAATAGAGTATCTGTTTGTAAAAACAAGGAGGAACCATGTTAGCTTTTGTTCCATACGATGTAGGCGTACCGTGGGTGTTGATCGCGGCGGCGGCGGTATTTAGTGTCGGCGCCGCGATCGTTCTGACATTGATCATTTCAGTCGTTGAGTCGATAGTGATGCTTTTACTTAAGTGGGACAAATTTGGTCGAAGCCTGTGGGCGTCTTTGCTGATGAATGTGACTTCCACGATCTTCGGCGGCGTGCTGATTGCGTTGGGATTGTTCGGCGGTTCGTACATTTGGCTGGCGGTTGCCTTTGTGCTTTCCGTGTTGATTGAGGGCGGCGTATTGATGTTGATGAAGCGCGGCGCGGCGCGTCAAAACTGGATCGTAAGCCTGATCGCCAATCTTGTGAGTTATTTGTTCATCCTCCTGCCTTTTGTCTGGCTGAATGCTTGATGGGACAACTCAGCCTGCCTACGCTGACTGGCCCTGCTCACAGCGTCTCAGATGCTGGGGCGGGATTTTTGGTTGTGCAAGTATTGTTGCCGAATTCGCTCCCCACCATTGACTACATCCTGCTTTACAACGCGCTGGCTTTCAGATAACGTGTTGCGCCGCCGCAATTGGATTGTTGCTCTCGGCTCTTTCTTTGACCTTGACCCGGTTCAGTTTAAGGTGGGGGATTCTGGTCGCCGGGCTGGGTTCCGTTATCTTCCATACCGGTGGCGGTTCTATACAGGCGATCATATATATCAAATCATTGTCAGGTAAGCCTGTTATCTTATGGCAGTCCATAAATATCTGCAAACAGGAACAACATGATGAACAAGGTGTTCGGGATATGCAAACCAGTAACGCTTCTTGCGATTGCTCTTCTGCTGTCGGCCTGCCATGCACGCGGCACAGAAAGCCAGGTGGTGGTGTACACCTCGGTGGATCAGGTATATGCAGAGCCTGTGTTTAAGGCGTTTGAAGCGAAAAGCGGGATACGTGTCCTGGCAGTTTACGATGTGGAGGCCACCAAAACAGTGGGGCTGGCGCAGCGTTTGCTGGCAGAAAAAGGAAACCCCCAGGCCGACGTCTTTTGGAGCGGGGAATTCACGCAAACCATGTTCCTGAATGAGCAGGGTATTCTGGCGCAATACCGCACGCCCGCGGCCACCGGTCTGCCATCCGCGTACGTGGACCCGCAGGGATACTGGTACGCGTTTGGTGGTCGGGCAAGGGTAATTCTGGTGAATACTGATTTGGTCAAACCAGGCGAAGAGCCGGCCTCAATTTATGACCTGCTGGCAGAGCGTTACCCCGGCCGCCAACTGGGCCTGGCAAACCCGTTATTTGGCACGACCTCCACCCAGGTGGCGGCGTTGTATTCGCTGAATGGTACAGATGCCTCGCGTGCATTTTTCCAGAAAATAGCGCAGCGCGGCGTGCAGGTGGTGGATGGTAATTCGGTGGTGCGGGATATGGTGGCGGATGGGCAACTGGCGTGGGGCCTGACAGACTCGGATGACGCCTGCTACGAACTGCAAAAAGGCGCGCCCGTCAAGGTGGTCTTTCCAGACCAGGCTGAGGGGCAGATAGGAACGCTGGTCATCCCCAACACCGTGGCGTTGATCGCCAACGCGCCTCATCCTGAAAACGGGCAGGCGCTGGTGGACTACCTGCTCAGCCCGGAAGCTGAAGCGCTGATGGTGAAACTGGGTTGGATTCAATTTCCGGCGCGCCCTCTCCCGCAGGGGCTGGCGCCAGCCTGTTTCGCGGGTGTCAGCCTGCGCGGCATGAGCCCGGGTCTCGAAGAGATTTACCAATATCTGGCCGCCGCCCAGGCCGATATGCAAGAGATTTTTGTGCGCTGAATCCGAAATAAAGTGTCCAGAATCATCCGCCTGCTCATTTTGGGAGGAATTGTGTTCAGCCCGTTGCTGGCGCTGTTGATCGCCGGCATTCTCACGCTGACCCACGGGAACACGGAATGGTTGTTACTGGCCTTACCCTCCGGGCGGCGTTTGGGGATTCTCTGGCGCAGTTTGGCGATGTCTGCCGGCGCTGCCGTCATAGACGTAGCGCTGGGCGTGTTAATCGCCTGCGCCTGCTGGGGCTGGAGCCGGCGGTTCGCCTGGCTGCGCTGGCTGCCCCTGGCATTAATTGCTCTACCTCCATACATTCATGCTCTGGCGTGGAACGATGTGGTGCAGCAACTCTCGTTCCGCTTGGGTACACTTCGACCACCGGGAGAGTTGCTCAGCGTATGGGTAATGGCCATGTCATTGCTGCCGGTGGGCATTGGGCTGGCGCTGATTAGCCTGGAGAGCGTGGCGCGTCCGCTGGTGGACGCGGCGCGCACATCCCGGGATGACCAGGCCGTCTTTTGGCGTGTGGCGCTGCCGTTGGCGGCCCCGTTGCTGGCGGCGGGCGGCGGCCTGATCTTCCTGCTCAACCTGCTGGATTACAGCGTGCCATCCCTGTTTGGCGTTAACGTTTATGCGCTGGAAATCTTTGCCGAATTCAGTTCCAGCAACCAGCCCGTGCGGGCGTTGCTCTTGTCTTTTCCTTTGTTGTTGATCGCCTTCGGCGTGTTGTTCGCCGGGCAGACCTTTCTGCGCCGCGTGGCGCAACTCCCGTTGCGGGGCGTCTCGCCATGGAGCGCCCCTCCGCAGTGGCGCGGCGGGTTCAGTTTCTTTCAAAAGGCGGCGCTGGTGGTTTGGGGGTTGCAAGGATTAGTCCCACTGGTTGTGCTGGTGAAGTTGACCGACAGCGGGGGAGGCTGGCTGGCAGCCCTCCAGTCGGCTGGCAGCGAGTTTGTCTTCTCCTTCAGCGTGGCCGGCGCGGCGGCTCTTCTCAGTCTGCCGTTGGGCTGGCTGGCGATGGAGGAACTAAATCGGCGCGCCCGCATCAACCGGCTGGCCGGGTGGCTGTTCCTTCTGCCTGTGGCGATTCCCGCCCCGCTGATTGGAATCGGCCTGGTGACGCTCTGGAACCATCCCATCTTCGACAGATTCTATGCCAGCGCCGCGATGCCTGTGCTGGCCGCGCTGGCGCGCTTCGCGCCGATGGCGGCGCTCGTGCTCCTGGCGCAAAACCAGCAGGTGGACACGCTGCTGCTGGATGCGGCGCGCGTTTTCCAGGCGCGCGATGGACAGACTGCCTGGCGGGTGCGCCTTCCGCTGCTGTCCCCGGGGCTGTTGGCGTCGGCCAGCCTGATCTTCGCGCTCACGCTGGGTGAATTGGGCGCCACATTGATCGTGGTTCCACCCGGACAGCCCACCCTCACCCTGCGAATTTATAATTACCTGCATTACGGTGCGAGCGATGTGGTGGCGGGGCTGTGTCTGGCAATATTGTTATTGACCCTGGCCGGCGGGGCGTTCAGTGTTTATTTCATGGCGGCCTGGTCGCGTCGAGTTGCCTCGCTGGAGCAAAGATGACGACCATCGAGATCCGTCAACTTTCCAAATCACTTGGCTCAGTGCAGGTGCTGGAACGATTCTCCCTGGAAGTTGCAGATTCCGACTGTGTGGTTGTGCTTGGACCTTCGGGGAGCGGCAAGACCACCCTGCTGCGCCTGATCGCCGGGCTGGAAATGCCGGATGCTGGGGAAATCCTGCTGGATGGGCAGCCTGCCAGCCGGCCGGGTTGGGTTTTGCCACCCCACCGGCGCAACCTTGGCATGGTTTTCCAATCCCCGGCGCTCTGGCCGCACATGACCGCCGCTGAGAATATCCGCTTCGGCCTGGCCCATCTAACCAGGGAGGAGGCGCGGCAACGGACAATGGACCTGTTGGCAGGGCTTGCGCTGGACGGGCTGTCCAAACGCTACCCACATGAACTTTCCGGCGGCGAAGCCCGGCGCGTGGCGCTGGCGCGTGCCCTGGCGCCCCGTCCCAAGTTGCTCCTGATGGATGAACCGCTCACCAACCTGAACGCGGAATTAATCCTACAATCGCTGGCGGTCATCCACGCCCACCTGGAAAAATACCGCCCCACGCTGGTTTACGTAACCCACGACTCCCAGGAAGCCACGGCCATTTCTTCCCAGGTAATCAGACTATCCAAACGGAGCGAGGCTTGAATACGTGGAAGGTCATCCTGCAGTTTCTGCTCGGCATTGCGCTGGTGGGTATGGTGGGCGCACTGGTCTGGGCGCTGCTGCCGCGCCCAAAAACGCCGCCAGGCTGGCAAATCATACGCCCGCCCACGGATGTGATGGCGTTGACTCTCTACCAACAGGCCATCTGGAGCGGGGGACGGGATGGGGTGGTGAGAATTGACCCCGCCAGCGGCAGCCTGCTGGAGAATGTGCAGGCCGACGGCAAGGGCTTCCGCTTTGTGACCTCGCTGCTTGCCACGCACGACGGGGCCCTCTGGATCGGTCACGCTGGGGGCGCCAGCCGCTTTGATGGCAATACCTGGAGCCTTCTGAACACAGAAGGCGGTTTGCCTTCCAATCACGTCCTGGCGTTGGCAGAGGGGAGCGCGGGTGAACTCTGGGTGGGGACGGAGGCTGGTCTGGCCTGCTGCCGGGCCGGAGTCTGCGCCACCTACAAAAAACAGGATGGGCTGGCAAGCGATACCGTATCAGTGTTGTATCTGGACAGTAAAGGGATATTGTGGGCAGGGAATGGCTACTCCAGCGGCGGTGGACTTTCTGCCTGGGATGGCGAGACCTGGCGCATATACTCCACTTCTGACAGGCTGGTTCACCCGGTGGTCAACGCCATCCTGGAAGACAGGCAAGGCAACCTGTGGTTCGCGACCGGGTTTGCTTCCCGCGGCGCGGCCACACGCTTCGACGGGACGAATTGGAGCTCCATTACCCGCGCCGATGGCCTGGCCGGGGATAAGGTGCGTTCCCTCTTCCAGGATGCCAGCGGGGCTTTATGGTTCGGCTCTGAATATGACGGGGTGGCGCGCTATGATGGTCACACGTGGCTGACGCTCAATATCAACAATGGACTTTCAGGGTTGGAAGTCAAAGCCATGCTGCAAACGCCGGACGGCGACCTGTGGCTCGGCACCGAGAACGGCATTACGCGTATTTCAGCGCTGGCGTTGCCGAATCTGGGTGGTGGGCCGCCATAATAAAAAACGGTTCGCACATGCTGGCAGCCTGTTTCTGCCAACCACATCTGGGAGATGGCAATCGTTATAAACCAAGTTCCTTGTGGATGTAATCCAAATCCATCGTGGGCGGCTCTCCGTCCCGGAGGCGCAGGTCATTGTAATACTCGATCTGCTTGAGAACCTCGATCAATTCCTTGCGCCCTTCCGGCGTGCGCGCCGCCTGGCGGGGGGTGAGTTTGCCATCCATGGAGGGTTGGTCGAGCCAGTCCCTGGTCAAGCGTTGCAGCATCTCCTCCTGGACGATTTTGCCCTCCTTCGTCCATCGGTGGGATGTTTCTTTGCGCGGCCCGGCAGGTTTGGGTGGGTGTTTCTTATCGAATGCTTCCCACTCTTCGAACTGGTCGCCCGAATGCCGGATCAGTTTTCCCAGGATGCTTTCGAGCAGGGCTTTTCCGGCTGCCAGGCGTTGGCGCGATAGACATTCCAGCTCGATCCATTTCGCAGCCAGGCTCAAGTCGCCCAGGTTGAGAAAACTGGGTTGACCCGGCCCCTCAGTCCACTCTGTTTTCAACAAAACGGCGCGTCCCTCGGGCTTTCGACCAGATTGCTGAACAAAGGAACGGCCGCGCTGGAGCCACTCGTAGTGCAGCGCCCCGCGGTGTTCTTCGGATGGCCCGGTACAGACAAACTCTTCGCTGGCATCCAGCGCCGCCTCGACTTGGCGCGGGTCACCGCGGATGGCATATCTGGCCCTGGAGATTACCAGCGCATGTCCCTCGGCCGAGAGCGGGATGGGCGGCTTGGCAGCTTCTTCGGAAGCGCGTTTCATGGCCAGGTGCAGGGACAGGCTGTGGTCGCGATAGAAATCGGACAGGCTGGCCTGGGGGTGTTCAGCCTGGTAAGTTGTCCACAGCGCCTGGGCGGTTTCGAGAACGCTGTCTTTTTCCGATGGAGGCAGCATCAACGCCGAGCCGGTGAACGATACCCGCCCTTCCGTGCGGATCGTGCGGAACAGGCCAAAGGTCCAGCGCGTGGCGCTGTAGGAGGCCGAAATGTCGTTGACCTCGAAGGTCTCCCCGCTCAACAGGTCTTGCCCAACCACCCCGATACCGGGCTTGACTTCCTGGAACTCCAGCAGGCGCGCCCGGTTCCAAACCAGCCAGTCGTCCAGCATGGCGCGTTGCGCGTCCTTCAGTCCCGGGCCTGCTTCCTCGACAAACAGGTCAATGATCCGTTTGCCGGTGCGCGTGACGAAGTCGAAGAAATACCACTCCTGAAATCCAGGAATTTCAGCGTCATCGAAATAGAGCGGCGTGCCCGGACCGGGTTTTTGCTTGAGATAGAGTCCGATGGCCTTTTCGAAGTCTGCCTTGAAGCGGTCGCCTTGATATGCAAATCCCTGAATGCGCTTGCGCAGCGACTTTTCCGTATGGCCAGGTTCAGGCCGGCGAATGCGCGGCGCCGCTTCGACCGCCGGCCTGGGCCGGGTGGATGCGTAGCGTTTGCTGGTACCTTTCGAGATTTTGCGTTTCGGTTTTGGACTCATAAGAAAAACGTAAACTGCCCATTCTTGTAGAACACTTCCCCATCCACCTGGATGTCGGCTTCTTCGCCCATGCCGCAGATCATATCCCAGTGGATGACGCTCTTGTTGCGGGAGCCGGTCTCAGGGTAGCCCGCGCCGAGCGCCATGTGGAAGGTACCGCCGATCTTCTCGTCGAACAGGATGTTGTGCGAGAAGTGGTCAATCTCGTAGTTGGTGCCGATGGCGAACTCGCCCACGTAGCGCGCCCCCGCACCTGGGTCTAAGAGCGTGTTTAAGAATGTGGTATAGCCGATCTGGTCAGCGGATTTTCAGCGGATAAACGGATGTTTTCGGTTCGGAATCCGTTTATCCGTTGTACATCCGTTGTCCTGTTTGCGCATCACTCGAATTATTAAACACGCTCTAAGTTTACGCAAAAAAGCGCTTGACACAGAACGTATGTTCGTGTTATATTATTAGCACAAATGTACGATTCGCTGGGAAAGGAAGGCTCCTATGGTGAGAACGCGTAAAGGCTTGACTGACCGACACTATAAAATCCTGGACTATCTGGATAAGCGGCTCAATGAGCAGGGTTACCCCCCCTCCATCCGCGAGATCGGTGAGGCGACCGGGATTTCCTCGACATCCGTCGTTACTTACTATCTCAAGCAACTGGTTGAATTGGGGCGGATCGAACGCGCCCCCAAGTTCTCGCGCGCCGTACGGTTGATCAAAGAACCCGAACTCAGCGTACCCCAACGCGTGGCCGAAGCGGTTCAGAACGCGATGGCCGTGACCGACGAATTGCTCAAGATCCCTCTCGTCGGCCGCATCTTTGCCAGCGCGCCGGTGCCGGTTCCGCCCTCGGATTTCAATTATTTCGACGCCGAAAGCAGCATCAACATCGCCCGCAGTCTGCTCCCGCGGCGTGAAAAAGGAATCGAGCTTTTTGCGCTGGAGGTACAAGGCGACTCGATGATTGACGCCATGGTCAACGACGGCGACATCGTGGTTATGAAAAAGGCCGAGCAGGCGCATTGCCTCATAAAAAAGGTTACTTTGTGAAGTATCGTTGCCTCAAAAAAGATGTTACTTTCCGACAGTATACCAGGACTGTCGGAGGAGCATATGATGAGTCAACGAAGCAAACGCGAGTTACACGCAGAGGTTCAGGCAAAGTACCTGAAAGCCAGCAAAGCAGAAAAGCAAAAGATACTGGACGAATTCACAGCCAACACACAACATTTCTACACTAAATTCCAAAACAAGTTGTCTCAAACCATTGACACATTCCGAGCGTAATGCCAATGCTCCTCCACCTTCAAGAACCGATAAGTCCTGCTCCTCCCATCACGAGAACTTTCATCCTTACACTCCAACGCACTCATCACTATCCCCCCTGGCTGCGACGCCAAATATCAACAGCTACCAGAAGTTCTTGGGCCAACTGAACACAGCGCTGGGCTGTCCGAAATGCATCTTCAGCAGATTGCCGCGTAAATAAGAGCCTATCCGAAAAACGCTCCAGCCGCCGTCCTTCGCGAAGCACCCTGTGGGTCGGCAGTTGCGGCAGCTCGTTGAGCTTGGCCTCCCGCAGCCATATCCCCACCGGGGTTATGCGCGGGTCATCCTGCGCGGTGACTTTTGCACCCTGATAACTCTCCGGACGCTCGTACATGGTACGGAATTTTAGAATTCAAAATTCCCTGCCATGCTGCCCGGCGCGCCGCCCATGATAGAAGACCGGGCCAGGAGGATCGCACAATTATTGAAATCTGGGGCAATTGGGTAGTTTCCCTCTCAAGTGCGGTTGAAAAAGATTCACCGCAGAGTACCCTTCGGCTCCGCTCAGGGCAGGCGCGGAGAACGCTGAGAAATGCAAGAAAAATAACGAAAAACTCTGCGATCTCTGCGGTCTCAGCGGTGAAATCCGAGAACTGCACTCTACAGGGGGACTATCAGGATTTTACTTCACCAACTACTTCCTTCAACGTATCACACACCAAAGTAACCTCTTCAGGTTTCATATCAGCATAGAATGGCAGGGCTAAGATCGAATTACCCGCCTTCTCACTTTCCGGAAAGTCCCCAGGTTTATAACCATACCTTTTTCGATAGAAAGGCTGCAAATGAATAGGCGTGAAATAGGGTCGAGACGGAATGCCTCGCTCGGCTAAAAGGGTCATTACAAGATTACGGTTAATTCCTTCCGAAAAACGGACGGTATAAACGAACCAACTCATGCGCGTTGTAGTAAAAGCTAAACGTAGTGGGGAAACCTCTTCGATCTTTCTCAACCGCTTTAAATATTCGTTGGCCACGCTCTCTCGCTTGCGTAGAAGATCTTCTATCCTCTTCAACTGCACCATGCCCACGGCTGCATTCAATTCAGACAACCGATAGTTATACCCCAAACGACTGTGCGTTAGCCACTCATCGAATTGGTCACGTCCCTGATTCCGTAAGCTACGGAAAAGATTTGCCCATTCTTCGTCGTTCGTCACCAGCACAGCCCCCTCACCAGCCGTCGCTTGCTTGTTAGGGTAGAAAGCAAACGCCCCAGCTTTACCAAGTGCACCCACGCGTCGCCCTTTATACTCTGCTCCGATGGCTTCACACGCATCTTCGATCACTACCAAATTGTGACGCTGGGCGATCTCGAGGATTGGATCCATATCCGCTGGTTGCCCAAACACATGCACAGGAATAATGGCGCGCGTGCGAGGGGTTATTGCACTTTCGATCTTTCTCGGATCAATATTCAAAGTTTCTGGATCAATATCCACAAAAACAGGAGTGGCCCGCTCATATAGTATGCAGTTCGCAGAAGCGACAAAACTGAACGGTGTTGTAATTACTTCGTCATCAGGGCCAACACCCGCCGCAACCATACACAGGTGAAGCCCCGCCGTACCGTTCGCAACCGCCACCGCATAATCGGCCCCAGCCACCTCTGCCGCCGATTTTTCGAAAGCTATTGTTTGAGCACCAATGCTCAGATTGCGCGATTGCATCACCCTGACGACTGCATGGATTTCCTCTCCCGTTATTTGAGGCATTGACATAGGCAGGCGAAACTTCGAAAAGGAGCTGTCAGCCGAGTTGCCTAGAATGTCGCTAAGAGGAGGAACGACGGAGCACGAGACTTGCGCAAGCTGACACATGTGCCTGAGATTTTGAATCGTTTGCTCCGCGGCGCTTGGAATAGCAATGATTACTTCATCAATCCCTTGAGCCTGAATAACCTCAGGTAACTTTATTATGGGACCAAAAACTTGCAGCCCTTGAGTCTTTCTACCGATCTTTCGTGGATCATCATCTACCATGGCAACCGGCCGCAGGTTCAGTTGAGGATTGTCCCAAAGCTCGCGGGCCATTTGGGCGCCAGCAGATCCAGCACCCACGATCAACACCCGCCTGAATTCACTGAATACTGTTTTGTCCCATTTAAAGTCAGCCGGGTATCGTTCTGAAAATTTGAGAATCACCCTCCAACCACCCAACAAGAATGCGCTGAACATCCCCTCGAGGATCAACAGCGAGCGTGGAAACGAATACATCCATAGAGGATAGATGATGAGCAGGGTAGCCAACGAAAGGATTATCGAGCCTAATAATATAGATTCTGCCAACCTTATATAATCACGCCATGACGCATAGCGCCATAAAAGCTTGTAGATTCCTGTGAAATAAAAAACTGTAGGCCGCAGGAAAACAGCAAAAATCATGAAAGGCCATATTTCTCTCAGGAAATACCCAAACAGGGAATATTCACTGTAGATGATCTCGAGGCGCAGCATCATGCCAAATACAATGGAGACGAGTGTCAATATTGCATCCGCGAGAATCATAAATCCGTAACCTGACATTAGAGTTTATTAACCTCCGTAACAATCCAAAGCGTCATTGCGAGGAGGGCGTTCTTTGCCCGACGAAGCAATTTCCTCGCAGGCCATGAGAAAGTCCCCGCTCTTTGGGGATTGCTTCGCACAAAACGCTACTAAGAAACTTGACCAGTGTCACTGTTATACTGAGTTGGTCAGAGCGGGTCTACCGCGTAGCATCCCTTCAAGGAAGCACCCTGCGGGTTGGGGGTTGCGGTCTTCGCGGTAAAGCTTTTTCGGCTTGTCCGAGTTAGGGGGGCCCACAATAGCTTTCAGCCTCGCGCGCGCCTTCTCCGTCTCACCGGCCCGCGCCAGGGAAAGCAATGCCTCCACATCGGCTTTCCATTGACCGGGGGAAGGCAGACCCTAAAGGTTTTTTCGCTAACAGTGTGTTGCAATTGCAAGAAAATCCCATCTAAATGTCGAGATTGATTGCAAAGGAAACCTTTAGGGTCTTACAAGAATTTTTTCGTGCCCGGTCGGGGCAAGCGCCTCGTCGTCAGAAAAGAGTTCCTCCCGTGCGCAGCACCCTTCGATAAACTCAGGGCAGCACCTACTCGATAATTTCTCACCCGGCCGAAGTCCGGTGATGGCGATGTCAATATCACGACCGACCTGATAACCCGAAAATTCGATCAGATCAGGCGCCAGGGCCAGGCAAATCCCTTTACCGTCGGTAAAGGGATTTGCCACAAACTCTCAAAGTATCAAGGATGAGCGTTGGGATCGTCGACCATCAAGCCTTCTGTTTGGCCAGCTGTGTTCAAGGCACTATCGGCCGACACAAATGTAAGTGGTGGCAGTCCCATCCTGTGGCGTACAGCATGCAATTCTAGCAGGCTGTCGGAGAACCCCGTAGGGCGGGTTTCTTACCCGCCATATCTGGTGGCAGGTAAGAAACCTGCCCTACATTATGGGTTATTTTCGCTCTCTCCGACAGCCTGCTAGTTTTGGTGATACAGCAATCATGATCAGCCTCCTCTCATCAACCACCAGAGACAATTATACACGACACTGATTCCCAGTCACCTCCCCCAGCACTCGGATGCCGTGGATCACTGCTCCCTTTTTCATCTTATCGTCATCCACGAAACCGACCGGCTCGAGCGATACCCTCGGGCTGGTGAGCATCTCCCGCACGATCCCTTCGACCGACCCTTCGCAAAGACTTGTCCTGAGCCTGCGAAGGAACACTCAGGGCTTCGGCTCAGGGCAGGCATCTCTCCGGCATCCCCCGCCCTCCCGCAAGTACATCGGGACGAT
>Ga0210053_1002637_pt1 | contig 15225 bp, 14 predicted proteins | sample CryGeymeta201512_FD_185467 | JGI IMG/M metagenome (GOLD analysis project Ga0210053, IMG submission 185467) | Groundwater microbial communities from Crystal Geyser aquifers in Utah, USA - Crystal Geyser metaG 2015-12 (SPAdes) (version 2) | ecosystem: Environmental > Aquatic > Deep subsurface >... | reverse complement strand
TGCCGTCTTGCACGGCGCGGCGTTCGCAGGCCAGCATGAATTCGGCTACGGCGCAGGCGGCATCCGCGCGCTGGGTCATGGGCGTGGTGCCGGCGTGGCTGGCCTGGCCGGTGACGACCCCGGTGTAGCGCGCGCTGGCGTTGATGGAGCTGACCACGCCCAGCGGCAGGTTCAGCGTGTTGAGCACCGGGCCTTGCTCGATGTGGACTTCGACAAAACCCAGGTACTGGGTCGGGTCACGCTTGAGGCTGGCGATGTTGGCCAGCACCGCTTCAGTCGCTTGCCTGCCGCACAAGCCCGCCTGCTGCATGGCGGTGCGCATCGTCACGCCATCGGCATCGCGCTGGTTCAGCCAGTCCGGGTTGAAGTCGCCCACCAGCGCGCCCGAGCCCAAAAACGTGGCGTTGAAGCGCTGGCCTTCTTCTTCAGCAAACGCCACCACTTCGATGGCAAATGGCAGGCGGCGGCCCGTGCGGTGCAGCTCACGCACACAGGCCATGGGCACAAAAATACCCAGACGGCCGTCGTATGGGCCACCGTTGCGCACCGTGTCATAGTGGCTTCCAGTCAGCAATGTTTTAGATGAATTTGAGCTGTAGCCCTTGTCCATACTGTGTGAGTAGCTACTAGTTTCATAGCGTCCAACGACGTTGCCAACGGCATCCATCTGCACGTTGTCAAAGCCGCAGGCTTGCATCACCTGCTGGATGTGCTGGGCGCAGGCGCGGTGCGCTTCGGTGAGGTAGGTCACGGTCAATTGGTCTGGCGCTTCGGAGTGCTGGCTTAACGCTTCCTGCCAGTCCCACACGTCGTTGCCCAGGGTGGGCGTGAGCCCAAACTTGTCGTTCAGGCGCAGCTCGGCAATGCGGTGGATCTGGCGCAGGCATTCGGCCCATTCAAAGTCGGGGTGGCCTTGCAGGCGGCGCGCCAGGGTGGCGATGATCTCGGCCCGGCTCAGGCCGCTGCCACGTGGCCCGCGCACCGCCAGAATGAAAGGCCAGCCAAATTTGGTGTGGTAATCGGCATTGAGCTGCTGCAGTTGGGCTAATTCCTGCGCACTGCAATGCGTTAACCCGGCCTGGTTTTGCTCTTGGCTGGATTCGGCGGTGAGACGCTGGCTGCGCATGGCCTTGCCCGCCAATTCAGGGTGAGCGCGGATCAAGCCGATTTGCTGCGCGCGGCTGGCCTGGCTGACAACCTCGGTCAGGGCATGTTTGAGCTGCGCCAGCGAGGTAAACGGCCGCTGGTGCAGGGCTGCTTGCATGATCCAGGGGGAGTGCTCGTACAGGCCGTCCAGCAGGGTCAAGGCCTCGTCTGGTGTGGCGTGGTTGAGTTGGTGCAGTGTCAGGGGAAGGTTCATGCTTGTGCTGGGTAGGGGTGGGTGGCGCGCCAATGCCGGGCGATGTCCAGCCGACGGCAGACCCACACCTGCTCATGCTGGCCGATGTAGTCCAGAAACCGCTGCAGCGCCACGATGCGCCCGGGTCGCCCGAGCAAACGGCAGTGCATGCCCACACTCATCATCTTGGGTGCGTTCAGGCCCGCCGGGTCGCCCTCGGCATAGAGCGCATCAAAGCTGTCTTTCAGGTACTGGTAAAACGGGTCGGCATGGGAATAGCCTTGCGGCAGGGCAAAGCGCATGTCATTGCAGTCCAGCGTGTAGGGCACGATGAGTTGCGGCACCACGCAGCCGTCGGTTGTCTTCACCTGCATCCAGAACGGCAGGTCGTCACCGTAGTAGTCGCTGTCGTATGCAAAGCCGCCAAAGTCGGCCACCAGCCGGTGTGTGTGGGGGCTGTCGCGGCCGGTGTACCAACCCAGCGGGCGCGTGCCCATCAGTTGCGTCAACACGTCCATGGCGCGCGCCATGTGCTCGCGTTCCAGGTCTTCGGGCAGAGTCTGGTAATGAATCCAGCGCCAGCCGTGGCAGGCTATTTCGTGCCCGAGGCGCTGGCAGGCTTGCACCAGTTCAGGGTAGCGTTGCAGCGCCATGCCAATGCCAAACAGGGTTAACGGCAGACCGCGTTGTTCAAACTCGCGCAGGATGCGCCACACGCCCGCACGGCTGCCGTATTCGTAAATGCTTTCCATGCTGAGGTGGCGATCCGGGTAGCTGGCCGGGTTGGCCATCTCGGACAAAAATTGTTCGCTGCCTGCATCGCCGTGCAACACGCAGGCTTCACCGCCTTCTTCGTAGTTCAGTACGAATTGCACCGCAATGCGCGCCTGGTTTGGCCATTGGGCGTGCGGCGGCCTGGGGCCGTAGCCTTTGAGGTCGCGCGGGTAGGGCAAGGTGCTGTTGTAGGTGCTCATGAGCGGAGCCATCGTGGCGGCAGTGGATACAGCGGCATGATAGTCTCGCGCCCCGTAAATTGCCTACACTTTGCCAACGTTTAAAAGCGCATTCAAAAAGGCATCACCATGGGACTGAGTACACATGTGTTGGACACCATGCACGGCACACCGGCGGCCGGCATGGGTGTGGCGCTGTTCGCCACCGAAGGCGGGCACACGCGTTGCCTGAAACGCCTGGTGCTCAACGCCGATGGTCGCCATCCGGACGGTTTGTTACTTGATCACACCGAGTTTAAACGTGGCCATTACCGGCTGGTGTTTGCGGTGGCGGCGTATTTCAAGGCGCGTGGCGTGGCGCTGCCCGAGCCTAATTTTCTGGATGAAGTGGTGCTGGACTTTGGTGTGGCTGACCCGGCGCAGCATTACCACGTGCCGCTGCTGGTGAGCCCCTGGAGCTACTCGACGTACCGGGGGTCGTGAGGTGAATGGTCTGTCACGCAAAGCCTTGGTCTGTTGGCGACAGAGCAGGTTCGCTTCGCGTCACTGCGGTCTGTCCCGCAAGCTCAATCAGTTGGCGACAGAGCAAATTTGCTACGCAAATCTTGGTCTGTCCCGCAAAGTATCACATTTGTCCTTCAGTCAAGGTGTCGAGTTGGAAGAGGCCGCTTTTGTGCCACAGCCAGGTGTCGGTGTAGGTGACGCGACCCATGCGTACCGGGGCGGGGTAGGGCTCGGCCTGGCGCACGGTGCGTTCGATTTCAGCCATTACCTCAGGCGCATGCCGGGGCGCGCGCATCCAGCTGGTACTGGTGACGTGGCCACGGCCATCCACTTCTACTTGCAGCACCCCCACGGCATACAGCAGGGGCGGCATCCTGCCGTGGTAAATGCGACTTTGATTTTTGCCATACAAATGGCTGGCCGCATCACGCCGGTAGTCGCGCGGGGTGGCGGCCTGCGAGACAAAGCTGGGAGCCGGGCGCGGTGCAATCGCCACGGGTGCGGGTACGGGTACGGGTGCGGGTGTTGGTTTTACCGTGGCAACGGGAGGGGGCAGCGGGGTGGACGTGCAGCCCGCCAGCCAGGTTGCCACGCCAGCAACCAGTCCCAAGCCCAGAGTGGCAAGCGCGGTACGGCGAAAGATTGAATCAGCCAAGGGGAGTCTCCATGAAATAAGGGCTTTGATCAGAGCCGTACTGTGCCTTAAAAAAGGGCTTTTGAATATGGCATATTTTGCAATAAAGGTAATGGTTTGTGACAGTCATCCATGAATTTTTGACGCGTTTGGGTAGTGCCGACGCCATTTTGGTCAGGGTGCACAGCCACCGTGGCTCGGTGCCGCGCGAGGCCGGGGCGTGGATGGCGGTGTTTGCCCAAAGCAGCGTGGGCACCATCGGTGGTGGCCATCTGGAATGGCAGGCCAGCGCGCAAGCCCGTGCGCAGTTGCAGGGCCAGCCCATCGAGTCGCCGCAGCGCTTCGCCCTGGGACCGTCGTTGGGGCAGTGCTGTGGTGGCGACGTTTTGTTGCGGTTCGAGCGCGTCAGCGCCGCAGACATTGCACGCTTGCAAGCCGACTTGACCCAGCAGCAGCAGGCCTGGCCGCAGGTCGCCTTGTTTGGTGCGGGCCATGTGGGGCAGGCGCTGGTGCGGGTGCTGGCGCATTTACCGCTGCAGGTGCACTGGGTGGACAGCCGTGACGAGGTTTTCCCCCTGCCCTTGCCAGACACGGTCAGCACCGAGCACTCGCAGCCGGTGCAGATGGCGGTGACCAGCCTGAGGCCGGGCACCATGGTGTTGGTGATGAGCTTTAGCCATGCCGAAGACCTGGATGTGGTGGCGGCCTGCTTGACACGGCAGCGGGCGCAGGCCGATTTGGCTTTCATCGGTCTGATGGGCAGCCGTACCAAGTGGGCTAGCTTCAGCCACCGCTTGCTTGCGCGTGGCTTCACACCGGCTGAACTGGCGCAGGTGACTTGCCCGATCGGGCTGGCGGGCATTGTGGGCAAAGCGCCCGATGTGATTGCGGTATCGGTAGCGGCACAACTCTTGCAAGTGGTTTCTCAAAGGACGACATGATGGAAAGCTATGTGCTGGATTGGTTCAATTTGTTGCTGCGCTGGGCGCATGTGATCACGGCGATTGCCTGGATTGGCGCGTCGTTTTACTTCGTCTTTCTGGACAGCAGCCTGACCCCGCCGCAAGACGAAGACCTGAAACGGCAGGGGGTTAGTGGCGAGCTTTGGGCGGTGCATGGCGGCGGCTTTTATCACCCGGTCAAATTCGCCGTGCAGCCGCCGCAGTTGCCCAAACACTTGCACTGGTTTTACTGGGAAAGCTACAGCACCTGGCTGACCGGATTTGCGCTGTTCACCGTGTCCTACCTGTGGAACGCGGGTACGTACCTGATTGATAAATCCAAAATGGACTGGCTCCCTTGGCAGGCGATCACCGTGGCGATTTTGTTTTTGGTGGTGTTCTGGCTGCTGTACGACCAGGTTTGCCGCAAGTTTGGTCAGCGCAAAAACGGTGATGCAATCGTGGGCGCGCTGGTGTTTGGCCTGGTGTGTCTGGCAAGCTGGCTGGCCTGTCACTGGTTTGCCGGGCGCGCCGCCTTTTTGCTGCTGGGGGCCATGCTGGCCACCAGCATGAGTGCCAATGTGGCGCACTGGATCATTCCTGGTCAGCGCAAGGTGGTGGCTGCCATTCAGGCCGGGCAGCCGGTAGACCCCATCTATGGCATACGTGGCAAGCAGCGCAGTGTGCACAACACCTATTTCACCCTGCCAGTGCTGTTTGCCATGCTCAGCGGGCACTACAGCTTTACCTACACGCACCCACAAAACTGGCTCATCTTGATCGCCATGATGACCGCGGGGGCGGCCATTCGGCAGTTTTTTGTGCTGCGCCACGGCTTCAGGCTGGGCCGCAACCCCAACCCGGTGGGCTACGCCATGGCAGGCGTGGCGCTGATTTTGGCCCTGATGGTGTGGCTGACACCGCCACCTGAGCGGGTGCAGCAAAACTCAAATTCTGTAGCTACAAGCGCAGGTAATACAAGGGCTGGAGGCCAAATTGGCTATGCAATTTTGCAACCCATCCTGGCTCAGCGCTGCTACCTCTGTCACGGCGCACAGGTGCAGATGAAAAACGTGCGGCTGGATTCGGCGACCCATGTCAAGCTGCACGCACAAGCCATTTACCAGCAGGCGGTGGTGACCAAGATCATGCCCATGACCAACGCCACCGGCATTTCAGAGGCCGAGCGCATGGTGATCAAGCAGTGGTTTGAGACCGGGGCCAAGACCGATTGACGCAGCGGCGCTGCATGTCACAGAGCTGGCATGCACCGCCGTTAATGAGGCACACAAACCTCAGTTTCGGGGCGTTTTTCAGTTGAGTTTTTTCGCAACGAGTGCCAAAAATCATTGTGTGCAAACAAGTCAGAAATCACCGCCTTGATGACGGGCACGGACACTGAATTACCAAACTGACGATAGGCGTGGGTGTCTACCGGATGGTGGTGAAACGTATCTGGGTAACCTTGAATACGCGCACACTCCCGGGGGGTGATGTGGCGCATACGGCCACGGTGCATCACCCCTAACTTGTGCGAGTCACTGGTGACCAAGGTGATGGAAATGCTGTCTGGATCCAGAAACTTAAAAACTTCAAAAGACATGTTGCCGGATACCGGGTTGTACAAACCATCGCGCTTGCGCAGGTATTTTTTCTTCAGCAAGGACGCAATGATTTGAGTCAGATCAGGGTGCTGAAAAAAGCTCTCAATTTGTTCCTTGCTTAAGCTTTTTCCATCTTGATGTGAGCCAAAAGTCTTTTTGCGCCGGTTGGCGATCAGTGCATTCATGAAGGCAATCTCATCGTCGTTGCAAGCGCCCTTGATGCCAAGCTCCCACGAGTGGATCGAGTTACCGTTGCGGTAATCGATCAATCGGACGCCGTTAATGGAGAGCCTTTTTTGCTTCAAAACCGCCTGCATCCGTGCTTGAAATGCAGGCGAGCAGTTGTAAGCCTGGGGCGGATTGGGTTCCAGAATATCGCGCACCATCAGGTGATCAGTGCTGTAAAACAACTCGCTGGCCGTGTGCTGACGCTTGAATTGATGCGAGTCCGCAGCACCACGGCTTGATTGCAATGTCAGCTTGGGTTGCTGATTTTTGATGCCTGCAATATAGATACGCACCCGGTTTTGCGGTAATTTGAAATCAGAGCTGTTGAGCAAAAGACACTGAACACCGTAGCCCAAACCTTCGAGCTTGGCCACGATGGTGGCCAGCGTCCGACCGCCATCGTGCGTCGTCAATCCTCGCACGTTCTCAAGCAAGAAACCTTTGGGTTGATGCTCTGACAGCAAGCGCTCGACCTCGAAAAACAAAGTGCCACGGGTGTCAGCAAATCCCTTTTGCTTGCCTGCGTATGAAAAAGGTTGGCACGGAAAACCTGCAAGCAAAAAGTCGAAAGCTGGATAGTCCTTGATTTTGTAAATGTCACCCTGCGGCTTTTCGCCATAGTTGAGGCGGTAGGTTTCCTGGGCGTGAACATCAATTTCAGACGACAAGACGCATTCACAGGGCATGCCCAGATCGCGCATGGCTTGCTCAAAACCAAGCCGGATGCCACCAATGCCAGCAAACAGATCAACGAAGCGAATCATCTAGCTTTCCTTGTATGAAATCGACCAAGGTATCGAGCTCATCCTCGGAATACGCAACGGTGCAATCACTGGACTGGCACAGTGCGGTCAACGCTGCACTGCGACTGAAATTGCCTGCGCCGTCAAGCACGTAGGCGATGTAGTGACCGGCACGGCTCATCTGTAGCAGCCGGTCTTCAGCCAACGACGCTTTGCGCTCGATCACGCTGTTGGAAGTAACCTGAAAACTCACTTCGATACCGACCACTTTTTTACCGCGCGACACCACCACGTCAAAGGGCATGCCAGTTGCACTGTCGTAACTTTTCAATTTCACCCGGCCATTGCTTTGAACTTGGTAGGAGTTGTCGAGCTTGGCACGCAGATATTTGGAGACATAAATTTGGGCAATTTGACCCAGGCTATTGGCACTGGCACCGGTGGTGATTCTGCTGACCTGGATGTATTTTTGTTTGATGTATCGGTCAATTTCATCAGGCCGCCCCAGTAAACCGCCCAGGTCACAGCGTTCCAGCGCAGCCATGTCACTGGCGGTTGAGCTGCCGCCAAACAGCAGCAGCATGATCATGTCTTTGGCCAGATCGTTCAACGGAACCGGGGTGACAATGGCTTCACCATCAATCTTGAGCTTGGCATTGCTCAGGCCAGAAACAGGCAGCGCCTTGAACGTGTAGTGATGTTTTTTGCCCGCAAAAAGAAAATGCAGCTGGCGCTGTTTTGACTTGAGATCGATAGCAAAAACTTGTTCAAACTCTTTGCCAAGGCGCTTGATCAGTTCGCCGCCATAGTCAGCCAAAACCACCAGGTGCTTCAGGAAAAGATTGGCGGGTAAATCGCTGGCATCCATCACGCCAAAAATTTGCTCAGGGGACTTTCCTGACAGTTTCAGTACGGAAATAAATTGTTCCTGCGTTTCCAGAAGTTTTGGAATCACACTGCTTTTTGCAACCTCTGCTTCCAGCTCTTTGGGCCACCATTTAATGGCGACTTTTTCCAGGTCAGCGAGGGTTTTTTTGTATTTCATGATGGCATGGTTTGGTAGCTGGTATTTTATACAGCAATATAAAATCAGCTGGCAAATTTTCAGGCAAGAGCCTACGTTGATTGACGCCCACTATGAACCTTGTCGGCTTCGGAGGTGAACGCATCGGCGAAGAACTCGCCCGCAGGCAGACCGGCTTGCAGGTAGTCGCGCTGCGCTGACTCGACCACAATCGGCGCGCCGCAGGCATACACCTGATGGCCCGACAAATCAGCAAAATCATCCAGCACAGCGCGGTGCACAAAGCCGGTCTGGCCCGCCCAGCCGTCTTCAGGCCATGCGTCCGAGACCACCGGCACGTAGCGCAGGTTTGGCATCAGCGCCACCTGGGCTTGCACCCAGTCGCTCAGGTACAGGTCAGACGGCCTGCGCCCGCCCCAGTACAGCGTGGTGGGGCGCTTGATGCCGGCAAACTGCATGTGTTCCAACAGCGCCTTGATGGGCGCAAAGCCGGTGCCAGAGGCCAGCAAAATGATCGGTTTGACGCTGTCCTCACGCAGGTAAAAACTGCCGTACGGCCCTTCTATGCGCAAGATGTCGCGCGCCTTCATCGTGCCAAACACTTGGTCAGTGAACAGACCACCGGGCATGTGGCGAATATGCAGCTCCAGCCCCTCCTGAATCAGATGCGGCGCGTTGGCCATGGAGTAGCTGCGCCGCGCGCCGTCACGCAGCAAAAACTCGATGTATTGGCCTGCGTGGTAACTAAACACGTCATTGGCCGGCATTTGCAGTTTGAGCAGCATCACGTCGTTTGACACTTGCTTCATGGTGGTCACGCGTGTCGGCATTTTCTTGATGGCAAAAGCATCAGCAGCGCCGACTTGGCGCGACTCCAGCACCACGTCGCTTTGGGCGCTGGCGCAGCAGGTCAGGACAAAGCCTTGCGCTTCCTCGTCGTCACTCAGGGCTTTGGCCTGGTGTGGGCCTTGTGTCACGCTGCCGCTGAGTTTTTTGCATTTGCATGAGCCGCAGGCTCCGTCCTTGCAGCCGTAGGGCATGGCGATGCCCTGGGCGATGCCTGCTGCCAGCAGGGTGTCGCCCGAGCGCACCTCAAATTCGCGCCCACTGGGCTCAATACGGACGTGAAAAACCGTGGTGCTGGCGCTGCCTGTCATATTTTGGTTATCCTCAAAGCTTGTTTAGGGCTTGTTCACAAATAACATGCACATTTGGCGCGCCAGCCTCTGAAGCGCACTGCTTCGTTGCAAATCGCTTGTGCAGCAGAGCTGCACGGCACGCTTTGCGCCTTGCATGGCATCCCAAATCCGACGACCAAACGCACAGCTTATTCATGAACAAGCCCATATTGAAAAGGAGCCAATTTTGCCTGCATTGCGAAGCCCTCATTCCTTGTTGTACGCCACGCGTCCTGGGGCGCTGCCAGCACGCTTTCGGCGTGAGCGGGTGTTGATCGTCGGCTGCGCAGACGTGGGCGTGCGCGTGGCTCGCGAGCTGGGTGCGCGGGTGCGGCTGCTGGCGCTCACCTCCAGTGCCCAGCGTGTGCCGACCTTGCGCGCACTGGGCATCACCCCGCTGGTGGGCAACCTGGACCAACCGGCCAGCATCCGGCGGCTCGCTGGCTTGGCCACACGGGTAGTGCATCTGGCGCCACCGCTGGAAACCGGCCGGGGCGACGCGCGCACCCAGCAGCTGCTGGCGGTGCTGCGCCGGCGCACCCTGCCGCAACACCTGGTGTACGGCTCCACCAGCGGCGTGTATGGCGATTGCCAAGGTGAAATTGCTATTGAAACAAGAGCTGCAAATCCAGGTACGACAAGGGCTAGAAGACGAATTGATGCTGAACAACGGGTGCGCCATTTTGGCCGTGCCACCGGGGCTGGGGTGAACGTCTTGCGCATTCCTGGCATCTACGCGAGCGATCGTGTGGGCGGCACGCCGCGTGAGCGGCTGGTCAAAGGCACGCCGGTGTTGCGCCAGGCGGATGATGTGTTTACCAACCACATCCATGCTGACGATTTGGCGCGCGCTTGTGTGGCGGCGCTGTGGCGCGGCCTGCCGGGGCGAGTTTTGAATGTCAACGACGATTCGGTGCTCAAAATGGGCGATTATTTTGACCTGGCTGCCGATTTGTATGGCTTGCCCCGGCCGCCCCGGATTGCGCGTGATGGTGCGCAAAACCAGTTGTCGCTGATGCTGCTGAGTTTCATGAGCGAGTCGCGCCGCATGGACAACACCCGTCTGAAAAAAGAGCTGCGGTTTAAGTTGCGCTACCCGACGGTTGCGCAGGGGTTGGTGGCGGCATGAAAACGCCGAGCCACAAAAAAGGCCGGACGTTTTGTGAACGTGTCGGCCTGCTTGCATGCATTGCCTGTTGCGGGGTGCGTGCCCCAAGTAATGACGCAAACCCTTATCCTAGGAGGCTGTCGGACTTTCGGTACATCGGCTGCAATCCGACCACAGCGGTTCATTTTTCACCGGCTTTTTGACCCATGGCTATGAGCCAAAAAGCCGGTGAAAACTGTCCTCGCTGTGGTCGAATTTGGCTATGCCGCTCTTCGAGAACGCTTCGATGCCGAAAGTCCGACAGTCTCCTCGATTCGTCACTTGACCGCTTGTTTTCTTCATCCCAAACAATCCATTAGGGCGTGAATGCCTGGTGATCTACCTCATCATTCAGGTTAAAACCGGTCTGTCGGCACTCGCGCTCAAACGCAATTGGGCGTGAGCTATCCCACGGCCTGGCGGGTGCATAACAAGCTGATGCAAGCCATGACGGAGCGTGAGTTTCGTTGCACGCTCAGTGGCAAAGTCCAGGTGGAAGACGCTTATCTGGCCGACGAGCGCCTGGGTGGGAAAGTCGGGCGTGGCTCTGAGAACAAGGTGGCTTTTGTCGCCGCCTTTTCTGTCAGCGATGAAGGTCACCCTTGGCGCATCAAGCTCACCACGGTGGTGGGATTCAAGATCAAAGCCATCTCTGAGTGGGTCAGTCAAAAACTGTTCACCGGCAGCACCGTTTACTCCGATGGATTGGCCAGTTTCAACGCTGTGGCGATAGCAGCCGGCACCCATGAAAGCACCGTTGTGGCCGGACGAAAGCCCAAGGAGGTGTCGAAGTTGCAGTGGATCACACGGTGTTGGGTAAGCTCAAGATTCAGTTTGATAGTCAGTTGCCACAGCTTTGGCTTTCGCAAGCGCGCCAAGCAGTATCTGGGCGCTTTTGCCTATCGCTTCAACCGCAGGTTTGATCTTAAGACCTTGGCGCAACGCCTGCTGGTCGCGTCTGCCCAGTTCGGCTCGCATTCCCAGAGTTCGATTCGAGGCGTGGCTGAGGTTCATTGCTAGTCAGGTAAATTTTTTTCTTAAATAGGAAGCCCAGATTAGAACACTGTGACTCCGGAAGCTTCACCATTCAGATCGGGCAGGACTTCAGCGAGTGGGTGTTGCGGGATGAGCAGACTGTTGGACTTTCGGTAATCGATCGATCAGCTAGAAACCCAAATAAGATGAAATTAATTGAACTTAATTAACAATCCAATTGAATCTATTTGTACACATAGCTTTCTAAACTGAACGCTCTTTGATCGCGACGAAACCACGGTCAATCCAGCTTTGGAGAGCTATTTTGTCCTTGCCGTTAATAAATCCATCTGCCCAACCAACCCATTACACCGGCGTGGCCATGGTATTGCATTGGCTGATGGCACTGGCCATTTTGGGCTTGTTCGGTTTTGGCATCTATATGACAGATTTGCCGTTTTCACCGACCCGTCTGAAGTTTTACAACTGGCATAAATGGGCAGGCATCAGTATTTTGCTGCTCTCAGTGTTGCGCTTGATATGGCGCATCACGCACCGCCCACCGCCGCTGCCTGCTGCTATATCAAAAGCCATGCCCGGCTGGCAACTGGGGGCTTACCACGCCACACATCACCTGATGTACCTGCTGTTTTTTGCCGTGCCGCTGCTGGGCTGGACTTATAGCTCGGCGGCAGGATTTGCGGTGGTGTGGTTTGGCCATATCGCCTTGCCTGATCTGGTCAGCGTCGACAAAGCCTTGGCAGATCTGACCAAGCCGCTGCACAAGTTGTCTGCCTTGGCGCTGGTTGGTTTAGCCGTGTTGCATCTTGCCGCTGTGCTCAAACACCTGTGGATCGATCGCGATAGCCTGTTGCAGCGCATGTTGCCGGGCCATCACTGAGTCGACTCCGTCCTAATTCTTTCATCACCAAGCTGCTTGTATGAATAACACCCGACGACTTGTCACGTTGAGCACAGCTTTACTCGTCTCGCTGGCTCTGCCCTGCGCCGCTCAGCAAAAGCTGTTGCCCGCGCAGAGCGCATTGACCTTCACCGCCAAACAAATGGGGGTACCAATCAATGGTCGCTTCAAAAAATTTGACGCACAGGTCAGCTTTGATGCCGCAAAACTGGCATCCAGCAAAGTCGCTTTCATTGTGGACATGGGCAGCGCGAGCATCGGTATCCCAGAAATGGACATCGAGTTGCCCAAAGCCATCTGGTTCAACGTAGCCAAATTTCCCCAGGCCAGCTTTGTCTCGTCATCCTTCAAGTCGCTGGGTAGCGGCCATTATGAAGTCAGCGGTCTGCTCAGCATCAAGGGTCAAGCCCAGCACGTGACAGCACCACTGACCATGACACATGACGGCACGAGCACAGTGGTCAACGGCGTGCTGCTGATTAAACGCCTGGTGTTCAAAATTGGTGACGGTGACTGGGCCGACACGTCAATGATCGCCAATGACGTGCAAGTCACGTTCAAGCTATCTTTGAGTGGTATTGACAAACCAAAAGCCGAATCTGGTCAACCGGAGTCAATCCATTAAAGCTACAACTGCAACTGAAAACAAAATGTAGTTCATTTTCACCAAAAAACATTATTTGACGTTTGTTTTAAATATCAGTCAACCATTGCATTGCATTGCAAATTTTTTACTTTCTAACCCAGGAGTTTTTATGCGTCCCAAACTGTTCCCTCTCGCTACCGCTGTTGCCCTATTCGCGGGTGCTGCCATCGCTCAAGCCGCCATCTACGCTATTGATCCGGCTCACACTTACGCCACGTTTGAGATTGGTCACTTTGGCACTTCCACCAACAGGGGGCGTTTTGACAAAAAAGAAGGCAACATCGAATTTGACCGCGCCGGTAAGTCAGGCAAGGTCAGCATTACGTTTGAAACAGCCTCCATCAACACCGGTTTTCCCGCGTTTACCACGCACCTGAAAAGCGCCGACCTGTTCAACACTGAAAAATTCCCGACCATGACGTTTGTATCTGACAAGTTTGTTTTCAGTGGCGACAAACTGGCGGAAGTCATGGGCAGCCTAACTTTGCTGGGAAAAACCGCGCCACTGACGCTCAAGGCTACCAATTTCAATTGCTACAACAACCCGATGCTCAAACGCGAAGTGTGTGGTGGTGACTTTGAAGGCACACTGGATCGCACCAGTTACGACATGAACTATGGCATCGACTGGGGCTTCCCGAAAAACGTGCGAGTGCTGGTACAGGTAGAAGCGGTCAAGCAGTAAATTGACTATTTTTACGAACCGATTTGGGCTGCCAGCGATTCCTTGGTAACCACAAGTTTCCGATTTAAGCTATTACCAATTTACCTACCCGGCTTTGTCACGGGGTTGTTGTGGTCTAGATTTGGACATCAATTTAGCGAAGAATGTAGCCACGCGATTCAAGTGTTCGGGTGACTGCCGCCCTGGTCGCCGCAAGCACTTGTTCTAATGGTTGGGTTGCATCCACATCAACAATTGGAGCGCCCCTGAATTTCAGCATTGGGATAGCAGCCACTTTGTCACGCAGCAACTCGCGGCGATGATCGGGTTTGCGCGCGCAAGCGGTGTCCAGATCGACGTTCAGACGAATCACAAGATCAGGTTTGTAGCTGGTCATCCACGCATAGGCGGCCAGCTCGCGTCGCGCCAACCATCGAACGAGTTCGCTGCCGGATGCCGTAGTCGACAATTCTGTGCTGTCAGATACGCCGGGTATGTCCAGTTGGGGATAGCGGTCGGTCACAATAATTAGACCGCTACGCCGCAAACCCATCATGCGTTGGAATCGGCGCAGGCGACGCAGCAGGAACACCATGATCACCAGTGCCGTAAAAACCCCCGGGTTTTTCTTGTGTTCACGCTGCGCACGGGTGCTGTCGGTTTTGTGAACGATTATTCGGTCTGCCCACACGCCAACTAGTGGCAGTCGGGCAATGGCGCGCCCGACATTGCCCGACTGCTTGCCAAGGTGTGCTGCTTCGGCCGGACCGTAGCGTCGCACCCAATCCAGGATTTCCTCCCCAACTGTCGATTTTCCCGAGCCGTCACAACCAATGACCGCAATCAGTGGAGCCAATACTTTGAGTTGATTAGTCATCTGAATACCTGCGCACGTGCCGTTGACAAGACACATTTAACGTGAAACAACGCCCACAGTCGACAAGAATGGCGTGTCGTAGGGTCGACTTCAGTCGGCCATGGCGGGTTGAAACCCGCCCTACGCAGGTCACGCGTGTTTCATGCTTTGGGGTGTCCTTGTGGAACATGGACGTTAGACGGGTCACGTTCGCTGCGTTCGGTTCAGTATGTCTGCAAGTGTCTAAACAGGATGGGTAGTTGACACACATTTTGATCAATTTTTGTCTGTCAAACGCAAGTTCTTGCTGATACATGTTGTTTCCAGAAATTGAGGTCGTCAACGAGAAATCGTGACATGAACCAACCACATGGGTTTGACCGCAATGGCCGAATCAAACTTTTTATTTTAATGGCTCTATTGAAATTTCAGTGGGTAAGATTTGGTGTTTTTGATCAACATTGAGCTGACATGTGTGCGCCAAACTGTTTGAAATTGCTCTGGGTGCTGGGTGCAAATTCTCATCGGCAAGTGCCACATCGCAAACAACCACGACCTAAAAACCCGGTCAAACCGGATCAAAATCAGGCTTACAAGGGGTGGCTAGGCTTCACTTTAGGTGGATTGGAAAGGTGCTTGGTTATAAAACCCCGCATGAGGTATTCTTTGGCGTTGAAATGCGGTACACAAACAAATCATGAACTGTTGCACTTCGAACTTGAATCCGCCAAAACATCCAACGCAATGCCAAGTAATCCAAAAATCAGCGTAATCGTCGCCGTCTATAACGGCGAAAAAACCCTACAACAGTGCATAGACAGCGTTGCAAACCAGACCTATCCGAATAAAGAACTCATCTTCATTGAT
>Ga0210053_1002633_pt1 | contig 15231 bp, 14 predicted proteins | sample CryGeymeta201512_FD_185467 | JGI IMG/M metagenome (GOLD analysis project Ga0210053, IMG submission 185467) | Groundwater microbial communities from Crystal Geyser aquifers in Utah, USA - Crystal Geyser metaG 2015-12 (SPAdes) (version 2) | ecosystem: Environmental > Aquatic > Deep subsurface >... | reverse complement strand
CGTCTGCGCGACTAACCTATGGGATGATTTTTTTGCAAGTAAACTTACTATGGTGAAAATTGGGCTTATATATCTGCTGCTGGTCGCGGGTCTCTATTTGCTGGCCTTTGGGCGCGACAAAGCGCGAATCCTTCTGGCGCTGAAAAACGGCGGCGGTACTCTGGTCAATCTCTTGCCTTTTCTGCTGGCGATTTTTGCACTGGTGAGTTTAGGGCAGGAATTTCTGCCGATGCAATGGATTGAAGGGCTGTTGGGGCCGGGAAATCGCGCCCTGGCCTTGCTGCTGGGCGCTTTGGCGGGCGCCATCTCGGTAGGGCCGCCCCTGGCATCTTATCCGATTGCCGGCACTCTGGTGGCTAACGGCGCCTGGCCCCCCGCCGTCGCTGCGTTTATCCTCTCTTGGGTTTCGGTGGGCGTTTTGAGCCTGACCTTTGAAGCGAAAATTTTCAGTTGGCGTTTTGCCCTGGTGCGTAATGGTCTCACTCTGTTAACCGCGATGCTCTCGGGTTTGCTGCTGGGAGGATTGTTGTGAGCAATCCCGCCATCCTGATCCGCTTATTGTTGAAGCAACGGTTTCTCTGGCTGGTTGCGGCCCTTTACCTTTGGGCCTGGTGGCTTGCGCCCCAGCGCGCTATCCTGGCGTTGTTGGCGGGGGGCAAACTCTTTGCCTCGGTGTTGGGGTTGATCATTGCCGTTTTTGCCCTGGCCGGGTTAATGCAAACCTGGGTCGGGCGCGACCTGATCGCCGCGGTTTTGGGCCTCGAGGGTGGTTTGAAGGGCCTGCTGATTGCGGTGGGTTGCGGGGCAATTTTGATCGGTCCACCCTATGTTGTTTTTCCCTTACTCATGAGTTTACGCCGCCTGGGTGCGCGCTGGGCGGTGGTCGCGATTGTGCTGGCCGCCTATGCCCTCAAACCTCAGATGCTTCCCATTGAAGCCGAATTCCTCGGGTTGCCCTTCGCCGCCCTGCGCGGGCTGTTAACTTTGCTGCTGGCCATTCCTCTGGGTCTGGCCGTCGAGCGCTGTATGCCGGATGATGACCGCAGAAACTGAAATACAAAAAAATTCCCTGCAATTTTATGTTGATCGGTTATATGATTCGCCTTTATATTTCGAAAGGATTTTGCCTTGAAAACGTCTTTTATCCGCCGGTTGTGGGTCATGTTTGCCGCGGGATGCTTTGGCTTTTACGCGTCGGTACTCAATCGCTTACAGGTTACCGGACGTGAAAATATTCCTTCTTCCGGTGGGGTGCTCATCGCTTCGAATCATATTTCGGGGTTCGAAACCGTGTTCCTGCCCTGGATCCTGCTACGCACCTTCCCCTTGCAGATGATCTGGGCGCCCGCCAAGGAAGAGTTATTCCGCAACCCGCTCATCGGTGCCATTTTGCGCAGCTGGGGTGCATTCCCCGTGCGCCGCGGACGCGATCTGAAAGCGGGCAAACATTTGGGTCAGTTGCTCGCCACCGAAAAAGTCATGCTCTTTCCCGAAGGCACCCGCCACCGGGATGGAACCCTGGGCCGGGGAAATCGCGGTGTCGGCAAACTGATTTACGACCATCGTCCGACGGTGATTCCCACTGCCCTGAGTGACTTAAACACCTGGAAATTTCCCCATCTGGGCCAGAAAGCACGGATTTCTTTCGGCCCGCCCCTTGATTTTTCAGATCTCTTCGCCCTGGAAGACGGCAAGGAAACGCACATTGCCATCGTTGATCGTCTGATGGCGGCGATTGCCGCGCAATTGCCGCCGCCGGAAGAACCCCACCCGTGAAACCCGCGAAACTGCCCTTTCACTATGGCTGGCTGATCGTTCTTTCGGGCGCGCTGACCCTTTTTGCCTGCCTGGGCATGGCGCGCTTTGCCTTCGGCTTGTTGCTGCCGGCCATGCGTCAGGCCCTGGAACTGGGCTACGACCAGATGGGTCTGATCAGCACCAGCAACTTTATCGGTTATTTGCTCGCCGTGGCCCTCTCGCCCCTGCTCATCCGCCGTTGGCGGCCACGGCTGGTCACCTGCGCGGGGCTGCTGCTCAATGCTTTGTGTCTGTTGCTCATCAGCCGGGCCGATCATTTAAGCGCTTTGATTCTTTTTTACGGAGTGGTCGGGGCCGGAAGTGGTTTCGCTAATATTCCGTCGATGGTGCTGGTTTCCCACTGGTTTCGGCGCAACAAACGTGGGCAGGCCGCGGGCTTGATGATAGCCGGCAATGGCCTGGCGATTCTGGCCGCCGGACAGCTGATCCCCTGGGTCAATGCTGCCTGGGGCTGGCGCGAAAGCTGGATCATTCTGGCGATTATCAGCTTGCTGGCGATGATTTTCGCCCTGCTGGTGCTGCGCAACGATCCGGCGGAGGTCGGGCTTCTCCCTCATGGCCGCTATGAAGCGCTGGAGGAATCGACTTTTGTTGGCAGCACCAACGGTAAGCTGCTCGTGCATCTGGGGGTGATCTATCTGATTTTTGGTTTGACTTACATGATTTACGGCACTTTTATTGTTACCACTATGGTCGAAGACTTTGGTTTCACTGAAGCCAAGGCCGGGCAGCTTTGGTCACTGGTAGGAATTTTCGGCATCTTTTCCGGTGTCGTCTTCGGTAGTGTGTCCGACCGCATTGGCCGTCGCAATGGCATGGTGCTGGTGTATGCCATGTTCAGCTGTGCCTATCTGTTGGCCGGACTAGGCGCCATCCTTGGCAGTTGGGCGCTCTGGTTATCGGTGTTTTTTTATGGTTCGGTGCTCTTTGCCGTGCCCACCATCATGGCGGCGGCGGTTGCCGAATATCTGGGCATGGAGCGTGCCGCCAGCGGCTTTGCCACCCTGACCCTGTTTTTCGCCGTCGGCCAGATCATCGGCCCCGGCAGTGCCGGTCTGCTGGCCGAACTGAGTGGTAGCTTCATCCCCAGCTATCTGTTGAGCGCCGCCTTAACCACCATTGCTATGGCCCTGACGCTGCGGCTGAAAAATCGGCCCCCGAATAACCACCAGACTGCGAGGGAAATACCATGATCGATGCCCAGATTCTCAGTTTCACCCTGCTGGCACTGCTGGTGACCCTGACCCCCGGTGCCGATACCCTGCTGGTGGTGCGTAATGTGTTACGCGGCACCGTACGCCATGGCCTTGTGACCTCTATCGGCATTTGTAGCGGATTGTTTTTTCACGCCGTCCTTTCTGCCCTGGGGGTGTCGCTGATTCTTATGACTTCGGCCAAACTCTATGGCCTGCTCAAGCTGGCGGGTGCCCTCTATCTTGGTTGGTTGGGAATCCAATCGCTGCGCAGTGCTCTGCAGGGTCGCACCCGGCTGCAATTAGATGGCCCGGCGGCTAAACCGCGCTCCTTACGGCGCAGTTTTGTCGAAGGCGTGCTGAGCAATGTCCTCAATCCCAAGGCGGTGGTTTTTTATATGGCGTTTTTGCCGCAGTTTATTCACCCCCAGGATCCGGTGCTGCTCAAATCGCTGCTGCTGGCGGGAATCCACTTTACCCTCGCCATTCTGTGGCTGAGTCTGCTGTCACTGCTGCTGGATCGGTTCAGAACATTTTTGCTCGGCAGTTCGTTGCAACGCTGGATCGAGGGGGTTTGCGGCACGCTGCTGATTGCGCTGGGGCTAAAATTACTCTTGGATCGGCGTTAGCCGGCTTCCGCATCTGGCTGATTCAGGCGTTGGGTGATATTGCGCAGCAGTTCGCGGTCGGACTCACTGCGAAAACCGTGCAGAGCCAAGAGGTAAAAGGCATTATCCTGGCGGCGGATACCCAGGGCGCGAAAGGGGAGGGTAAAGGCGGCGAGCAAGCCCAGCACCAGAGTTATTGATGCCACCCACACCAGCCCTTCGCCAGGATCTTTAGATAATTGCAGGCCGACCGTCCAGGCCCCTTCTTTGTCTTGACCGTAGGCGGTCTGGAAAATGGCAACACCCCGCCAGACCAGGGGATTATTTACGCTTAATGTCGCGTGCTCAGCAATTTGACCGCCTTCGATGATGGTAATATCGCTTTCAATCTGTTTAAGCACCGGATCGCGAAACTCAATCTTGCGCACCGTGAACCCCGGATTTGGCAAGGCCCCGAAATTTTCACCTTTATCGTCAAGTCGGTAATCCCCCAGATATTTTTCCTGCTGATAAATACCCAGGGTCAACATTTTGCGGTGTGGATCAAAACTTTTGATCTGAATCCGTCGGCCGTCGCCAAAGACGAAACTTTCTCCTTCGCTCTGGGTGATGCTTGTCCTTGTACCCTTTTGGGGATCACGCGCTTCAAAACGTAGGGTAATCGGGTAATAAACCAGGCGGAAAGCATCAACCCGCACCCCAAAACCTAAGGGACGGTCAGCCTGAGACTGCCAGTCAAAATATTCCAGATTCAAGTGGTTCAGATAGGTGTTGATGGTGCCGACAAAGCCGGTTTGGCCCAGAGTTGCGCCCAGCATGATGAACAGCACACTGAGATGTACCAGAGTTGAGCCCCAGCGACCCACGCGGCCCCGAGTCGCCCACAGGCGATTGCCGGTGACATCGGCGGCAAACCCCAGAGTTTTCAGGCGGGTAGCGAGGATATCTATGGATGCGGCATCTAATTTCAGGGCCGCCGTGGCCGGTTGTTCCAGCCGGGCTGAAAAACGTCGCCGATCGTGCAGATTGCGGCCAATGGTGCGAATTGTACACACCAGAAGGTTGAGGGCCAGCAGACCCAGCAGCACCCGGAACCAGGGCGTTTGATAGAAAACTTCATAGCGCCCCATCTCAGGCGGGATCACCGTTCCGGGGACTGCCGCAACCGCCATGACCAGCAACAGGCCAAGGGTCAGCTTGACCGAACTGAAAAATCGCCAGATCAACCGAAAACCACCTTTGTTTGCCCCGCCGCTGTCAGCGTTTTACCTGGGTCAAACGGCCCACAGAGGCAAGAGTCTGCCAACTGGCTTTTAAGTTTGTCAGCTTCGCTTTATCCAGGGTTTCCACCTGGGTTCCTGTAAGCTGACGACTGGCAATTTGGACCTCGCCTGAGGTTTCAAGCCACAGCCGCGAGCTGGCAAGTTCAGGCGACAATTCGAGATACAGCTGACTCCCATCCGGCACCATGTCGGCCAGATACTGGCTGTCGAACATGTAGTCACCCTGATCGAGATCCGTCAGTTTTTGTGGCGCCTGGCCGCGATAAGCCTGATAACCGCTGATCACCGAATTGACCCGGTCAAAAATTTTACCGGCCTGGTCGGCAAAGGTGGGTGGCTGGGAGGTGTTGATTGTCGGATGAACCGCTTTCGCCGATGGGGAAGCGGTTTTGGGCTGCTCGGTTTTATCCTGACTACATCCCGCCAGCAGCGCGAACAAAACCAGCAAAAACAAAATACGTTGCAGCATAAGCATCACCTTTCGTGGACAGACAATTTGACCGCGCAATCCTAGCAGAAGCGCGCTGCGCCGTCATCAGGAAATGTCGGTCATGGGAAAACTGCTGGCCAGCAACGGCACAATCTTTTACAATGCCGTGCCACTGGGCCAGACAACTCTCCGCGACAGGATGTGACATGAAAAATTTGCTGATTTTATTACTCTTCTGCACTTTGCCGCTAATGGCCTGCCAATCAAAAAAGGAAGAACCCGCCACGACAGCCCCGAAATCGACGGCAGGCGATTCTGCGCTAAAAGCGCCGGAAACCTTGGCCGAAGCTGTTTCAAAGGATGCTCCTGTGGCGAGCATTGAGGAGCAGAGCCCGCCAACGCCACCCTTGTTTGAAAATTTTCAAGGGGAGCCGCAGCTCTCCCTCTTCCCGCGTGCGGGGACTTACCGCCCGGCGGATGATGATAGCGAAGGCTTGCAATTCTGGCGCACCTATATTGAGCATCTGCTGCGCACCTCCGGGCCCTTGAAAGCGGCGGAAGAAAGTGACAATGTCAAATTCGGTTTTCGCGCGATCAAGGGCATTGATTCCGTCGGCATCTTTTCACCCATCGCCGTTAAACCCGTAACCCGTTACCGGGTCAGTGCTCTACTCAGCTGCGATCTTGTCGAAGGCGCCAGTGCTGGAATTGGAGTGCTCGAATTTGATAAATTTCAATGGATTGGCGAACAGTTTTCCGAATCCATGGTCAAGGATTATCAGCGTGGTTCACAGCCGGGAATCACGCTGAGGGGCAAAGTCGAAAATCAGCCACAGAGCTTCGATTTCACCACCGGCACGGAAACCGGCATGATTCACCTGGTCTTTTTCCGCGAGGGCCCCCAGGATCGCAACCCGGTGCTGATTGACGACATCCGCATCGAAGAACTGCCTGCCAACTGAAGGTTTCGGGATTCAGGCAACCCTGGCCAGGAGATCGAGCAAGCGGCGATTGGATGATTGGTTAAGTACTGCGACGCGCAGAAAGGTTTCATCGAGGGGGGGGAAATCGACACAACTGCGCAGGAGTAATCCCTGGGGACGCAAGAGTTCCACCAGCTCAGGCGCCCTTGGCCCGGGGGTCGGCAAACGGCAGAGCAGGTAATTGGCTGCCCCGGGATACACCTGCCAACCCAGGGCTTCGAGCCCCTGCTGCAACTCCCGCCGTAACCGGGGAATGGTTTGCAGGGTCAGGGCCTGAAAATCGCGTGCGGTGAGACAGGCCCGCGCGGCGGCGATGGCCAGACAGGAAAGGGTCCAGGGTTCACGGGCCGCCGCCAGCAGTGCAATATCGGCAGGGTCAGCGGCCAGATAGCCGGCACGCAGGCCGGGGATGGCGTAAAACTTGGTCAGCGAGCGCAGCAGCAGCAGGTTGTTGCGCCCCGCCAGCTGCGGCAGCAGGGAGTGTGCGGGACAGAAATCGACAAAGGCCTCATCGACCAGCAGACGACAATCGCCCAGCTGATCCGCCACTTCCAGCAGCTTGGCAGGGGGGATCGCAACGCCACTGGGGTTGCCCGGATTGGCCAGCACCACCAGATCGGTCTCGGCGCGCCGCGCTGCTAGAATCGCTTCGGGCGCAAAGGCAAAATCATCATCAGGATCGAGATCACAGTAATCGATCAGGCAGCCCGCCTGCTGCAGGGCCGGAGCATATTCGCCGAAACAGGGACGCAAGAGCAGCGCGCGTCGCGGACGCAGTACGCGCGGCAGCAGATAGATCAGTTCGGTGGAGCCGCTGCCCGGCAGCAGCCGACTCGTGGGCAATCTATGGTACTCGGCGAGGGCGGTGCGTAAACTGGCGGCCTCCGCCTCGGGGTAGTCACTGATGCGGCCCAGGGCGTCTGACAGCGCCTGCATTACCTCCGGCGGCACCCCCAAGGGGTTGATACTCGCCGAAAAATCACAGATCTGCTCCCGCGTAAGCCCCAGCTCACGCATCGCCTGATCAACTCCGCCGCCGTGAATTCTCATGACGACACGCCCAAAAGCAGCAAAGCCAACAGTAGTCCCAGCAGGGCACTGGTGTACAAAAGCCGAAGCATGCGTCCATAGTCCGCGATGACAATCGGTCGCAGCGGCTCGCCAAAAGTTGCCTTTTCCACATAATCACCACCGTAAAACGCATCGCCGCCCAGTTGCAGCCCGAGGGCTCCGGCCGCAGCCGCTTCAGGCCAGCCGGCGTTGGGGCTTAAGTGCCGCTTTGCGTCACGCCGCATCATGCGCCAGGCACCCGGCCCATCCATGCCGTTCAGCCAGGCCGCCGCCACCAGCAACAGGCCGGTCAGCCGCGCCGGAAACCAGTTGAGCAGATCATCGAGCCGTGCTGCGACCCGGCCGAAGTGCAGATAACGCTGATTTTTGTAACCGATCATCGAGTCGAGGGTATTGACCGCCTTGTAGAGCAACCCCGCCACCGGTCCCCCCAGACAGAGATAGAAGAGCGGGGCGATCACCCCATCCGCGGCATTTTCCGCGAGGGTCTCGACGGTGGCGCGCAGAATCCCCGCTGCATCGAGTTGCGCCGTATCGCGACCGACGATCATCGCCAAAGCCTGACGCGCTGCATCCAGTTCGCCCCGCTGCAGCGCTTCAATTACCGGCTGCGATTCCCGATGCAGTCCACGCAGGGCCAGGCAGCTCGCCGCCAGCCACAGGCTGAGCAGCAGCTGCAGCCAGCCCGCCACGGCACCGGCCAGGGTCAGCGCCAGCAGCGCACTCAGCCCGGTGGCGCCCACCACCAGCAGCACCAGCAGCAGCCCGCCCCAATATTCGTCTTTGATCTGCTCGCGCAGCGGCGTTTCGCCGACACTGATCAACCGACCGATCCATACCACCGGATGCGGCCAGCCCCGCGGATCGGCAATCAACAGATCGAGAACAAACGCGGCAAGCAGCAGCTCCGCACTCATTTTTCACCTCTCGGCGCGGGCAACCATGAGAAGATACGCTGTAGATCAAGATGAAGGGTCAGGTGCGCGGCAAGCCGGTCGAGCTCGGCATCAAGATTGTAACTGGCATCTGCCCGCCCGGCCAAACCACGCCGCAAGGGGGCAAGCACCGCCGCGCGCAGTTCATCGTTGTCAAAAATTCCGTGCACATAAGTGCCCCAGATGCGCCCGTCCGCCGAGACCGCGCCATCATCCAGCATGACTGATTCGCCCGAACGCCTCTCGATGCGCAGCAGCGGGCGACAGGCCGGACCATATTCGGTGGTTCCGGCATGAATCTCATAGCCTTGCAGCCTCCTGAGGCCCGCGAATCCGGCAGTCGCCGCCGCCGGCAGCAACTGCGCCTGCACCTGATGGGTGTGTTTTTCCGCCAGAAGGGTGGTTTCAAGATCGAGCAATCCCAGGCCCTCCCCGGCAGTGCAGGAGGTCTCCACCCCCTGCGGATCGAAAATCTTCTGCCCGAGCAGCTGCAATCCGCCGCAGATACCGATGAGGCGTCCACCTCTGGCGGCATAGCGCAAAATCGCCGGGAAGATTCCGCTCTGGCGCAAAAAATCGAGGTCTGCCAGGGTACTTTTGGTTCCCGGCAGGATCAGCAGATCGAGATCATCGAGCTGGGCGGGATGCTCAACATAGAGCAGATCGACATCCGGCTCCCGCGCCAGGGCTTCGAAATCGGTGTGATTGGAGATGCGCGCCAGTCGCACCACGCCGACGCGCAGGGCAGCGCCGCGCGTAAAGTTACGCGCCAGGCTCAGGGAATCCTCCGCCGGCAGGTCGAGCTTGAGCCAGGGGACGACGCCGAGCACCGGCAGGCCGGTGCGGTCTTCGATTTCGGCAATCCCGCTCTTGAGCAGGCTGGCGTCACCGCGAAAACGGTTGATGATAATGCCCCGCAGCTGCGCGCGTTCAGCGGGCGTCAGGAGTTCAATGGTGCCGAGGATGCTGGCAAAGACCCCGCCGCGTTCAATATCAGCAACCAGAATCCCGGCTGCGCCCGCCATCTTTGCCGCCCTGAGGTTGGTGAAATCCTGTGCGCGCAGGTTGATTTCGGCAATGCTCCCCGCACCTTCCAGCACCACCAGCTCAACCTGAGCGGCCAGGCGTGCAAAGGATTCGCCGGCCTTGGCAAAAGCTTGATCCTTAAATTGATGATATTCGCGCACCGCCATGTTGCCGACCGGTCTGCCCTGCACGATAACCTGGGAACCGGTTTCACTGTTGGGCTTGAGCAGGATCGGGTTCATGTCGACATGGGGTTCAAGGCCACAGGCGGCCGCCTGCAACGCCTGAGCGCGGCCGATTTCGCCACCGCCGGGGGTGACCGCCGAGTTGTTCGACATATTCTGCGCCTTGTAGGGCGCCACCCGATAACCTCGCTGTTTCAAAATCCGGCACAGTCCGGCACTGAGGACGCTTTTGCCGACATCCGAGCCGGTGCCGCCGACAAAGAGCGCGGAAACCAGCCCTTCTCCCTGGGGGAGAAGGTGGCCGGAGGCCGGATGAGGGGCAGTTTCTGCGCAGAGGCCCCCCTCTCCCCGGCCCTCTCCCTCAGGGCGAGGGGGCTCTTTTACTTCACGCTTTTTTTCATAGCCGCGCGGGGTGACCATGCGCCCCTGAGCGTCCACCCGGGTAGCGGAATTGCCAATGATGACCAGCGAAAACATGTCGATTTCCGCGTCGAGCAGCGCGGCGAGGGTGGTAACACAAATGCTCTCCCCCTCCCGGCAGGCGTTGCGCACAATCCCGACCGGCGTCTGAGGCGCCCGCTGACGCAGCAGAATCTCACGCGCCTCGGCGATTTGGGTGGTGCGGCCGCGACTTTTGGGGTTGTAGAGCGCCACCACAAAATCGGCGCGCGCGGCCGCCGCCAGCCGCTGCCGAATCAAGGCCCAGTCGGTCAGCAGGTCGGAGAGCGAGATCACGGCGAAATCGTGCATCAGGGGGGCCCCCAGTCGCGCGGCCGCCGCCTGCACCGCCGACACTCCGGGGATGATTTCAACCGCCACGTCAGGCGGGCCTTCGCGCTGCTGCAGCTCAAGCACCAGACCGGCCATCCCGTAGATTCCGGCGTCGCCACTGCAAACCAGCGAAACCACCGCCCCTGCGGTGGCGCGGCGCAAGGCCTCGCGACAACGCTCGGTCTCCTGACGCATTCCCGTGGCAAAGGTCTCTTTGTCGGCGATCAATTCGGCTATCAGCTCAAGATAGACCTGATAGCCGGTAACAACCGTCGAGGCCGCAATCGCCGCTGTCGCCGCCGGTGTCATATGCTGTGCGTCACCCGGCCCCAGGCCGATGACATAGAGTTTTTTCTGCATCGAAATTCCGTCCGCAATTTGAACTCAGAAGGTTCCCTCCCCTAACTTCTTACTGGAAATCCTTTTTCCTTGTTGTAGAGTTTCCTTGTATTTCTTCTTATTCTGTTCGGAGGCATTTACCATGGCTTGCCAAAAAAACCAGTAAAAACCAAATCACCCTGCCCAAAAAAATTGTTGAACAATTCCCCGATGTTGATTATTTCGATGTCAGTGAAGAAAAGGGGCGCATCATTTTACTTCCGCTCCAGCAGAAAAAGGCGGATCGGGTGCGCGACAAACTGGCCGAAATGGGAATCGTGGCCGAAGATATTTCGGCAGCGCTGGACTGGGCCCGCCGCAAATGAGCATCAACGCAGTCTTTGACACCAATGTGGTTGTTTCAGCTTTGCTTTTTCGTCACGGACATCTTTCTCGGCTGCGTGAAATCTGGCGCAGCAAACAAGCAATCCCGCTGGTCGCGCGTGAAACAACGACGGAATCGCTTCGCGTCCTCGCATACCCCAAATTCAAGTTGCTGCCCGACGAGATTGAAGACCTGCTTTGCGATTATCTCTCCTATGCACAGGTTGTGACCAGTATCCAAACGACGGGCTCTTTGCCGGAATGTCGCGGCATTCACGATCAAATATTTCTTGAACTGGCGTTTTCCGGGTGCTGCGATTTTCTGGTGACCGGCGATGCAGATCTCCTTGCATTGAAGGATCTCTGCCCTTTCACGATTCTGACCCCCGCTGATTTTATCCACGCGATTGACCCTCCAGCCATGGGATAAAACTTCGGAAATCTGGACTTTCGGCTACCGCCACTGTGACATTGCCGCTTTTTTTCTTGGTCACCAGCAAGCGCCCGCCGGCAGCGGCTTTGAGTGCCGCCGGTTCACAGACGCCGTTCGCTCCCACCGCCTGTTGTACCACCGCGGAAGGTGGCGTCGGGGTCTTGATGGTATTTAACTCGGCGGCACTGAAAAAATGGCAGGAGAGGCGATATTTTTCAGCAAATTCCCATAAACCGGCTTCATCCTGTTTGGCATCGATGCTGGCGACGGCGCCGACACTGGCAACCGCCAGAAAGGCGTTGCGCAGGGTTTCATGGATGACCGTCTCAATTTCCGTGGCGGCCGTTCCACGGTTGCAGCCGATCCCCACCACCAGATTACGCGGCCGCAAGGCCAGCAACTTGTGCTGTGCGGCCAGCTGGGGAAGATAGCGGTTGCTGACAAAGACCAGCCCGTCACACTGCTGCTGCAGGGCAGCGACAAAATTTTTGGCGGGTGTGACCCCCGGAACATCTTGATAGGCGGCGGCAACAGCGCCGGCGGTGTCGACCAGGAGGATCTTTTTCTGTTCCAGCAGCAGGCGGTTGAGCAGCTTGATGCGTTCGAGGGGCTCGACGGCCATATTGTTGCGTCTGGCAACCTCATCGAAAGCGGGCAGCTGGTTGACGTCGGTGGCAGTCGTAATCACCGCCTGACCACCGAGGAGCTCGGCGACCTCTGCGGCCAGTTCGTTGGCACCCCCGAGATGTCCCGAGAGCAGGCTGATGGCGAACTGCCCCTTTTCGTCGCAGACCACCACCGCGGCATCCCGATCCTTCCCCTGGAGCTGGGCTCCCAGAAGCCGCACGACAATCCCGGTCGCCATGATGCAGATCAGGCCATCAACCCGCAGAAAGAGGCGTGGTAGCAGCTCCGCCGGTTTTTCGTCAAAGTAGTGGGCGTCATCCGCTCGACGGAACCTGTCCGGCAGCCAGAGTTCGGCCTCTACGACCTGCTGATGGAGGCGACGGGCGAGGAGCGCGCCGCCGCTGGTGATGGCGATGATTGCTAATGTCATGATGTCGGGCCTAGTACCCTATAACACATAATCTTTCGCATCTTGCTGGTTATTTTCCGCGTCAGCTGCGTTATGATAATCGCTGTTTAGCTATGGCTAGGCAGCGATCATCATGCCTTGCTGACACGAAAAATCCCTGCGCAATCTTACGAAATCCTATGCGTTACAGGGTACTAGGATTGTCCCCGATAGCCATGGGCAAAAGCGGCATCGTAGAGTTTGGATTTTTCTGGCACCCCCTGACGCCGCGCCTTGAGCACCTCGCCCACCAGCACCAGTGCCTGGCGCGTAATCCCGGCTTCGGCGACACGTGTGGCGATGTTCTCCAGCGTCCCCTCGACAATTTGCTCATCAGGCCAGCTCGCCCGATAGACCACCGCCACCGGGGTCTGCGGGGTAAAAACCTCTCCGGCCAGCAAACGGGTCACCAGCAGCTCCATCATCCCCACCGACAGATAAAGACAAACCGTGCCGCCGATGCGCGCGATCTTCTCCAGGGCTTCGCTTTCGGGCACCGGCGTGCGCCCGGCAAGGCGGGTCAGAACCAGGGTCTGGGAGACGCCGGGGAGGGTCAGCTCCTGCCGGAGACTGGCGGCGGCGGCAAAGGTCGCAGTCACGCCGGGAATCACCCGGCAGGGGATTCCTTCACGCTCCAACACTTCGATCTGCTCCTGAATGGCACCGTAGAGTGAAGGCTCACCGGTATGCAGGCGCACGACCCTTTTTCCTGCCAGCGCCGCCGGAATCAACAGTTCCAGCACCTGCTCCAGGGTGAGGGGCGCACTGTCGTGAATCTCACAGTCAGACGAACACTCATCGAGCAGCACCGGATTCACCAGCGAACCGGCATAGACCACCAGCTCGGCCTGCTGCAGCGCCTTCAGTCCCTTGAGCGTGATCAGCTCAGGGTCACCGGGGCCGGCGCCGACAAAGAGGACGGGATTTTGAATCTGCTTCGTATCTAAGGACAATTCAGTAACTCCTTGCGCTATTGTCTTTTTATGACGAGTGCGAATCCTCCGCCGCCCGTTCAGCAATGCCTTGTTTCCCTTTCACAATCTCATAATAGGTACTGCGCCCTTGTCCCTTACGCTTAATCAAGCCCTTCGCGAGTAAATCATTAAATAGAGATTTAATCTTTGTTTCACCAAGCTGAAGTAAGCCGATAGCTTCTCTCCGACTGATCTTGCGATTGGTGAAGAGGTATTTCATCAGCTGCAATTCATCAGAACTTAAATAACCCCAATCGGGCGTAATCGGGCGTAATTGGGCGCAATCGGGCGCAATCGAAGGTATTTGTCCAATGTCCCTTGCAATCAATCGCATTTTCGATACCTCTTCAGCCGCACCCGTGACTTTTCCAATACTCTTTGTTCCTGGCCGATAAAACTCCACATCTACAAAATCGCCTTTTTCCCGAATTCGTGGTTCTTGCAAACCCTGTGCGATGCAGGCGTTTTTAATCCGCTGAATGCCGCTCCCCCACTGTTCAATAAAATCAAGCTCCTTGAAGACCCTGGCAACCACGCGGTTACGGATTTCCGAGCGACCCTCGGTCAGGGCCTCGGCGGTTAGTGAGCTGGGGAAACCACCAGGGGAGACAATGTTGACAATATCGTCGTAAACCCCCACTTTGATATCCCGCCCCTGATTAGTGTAGTCACGGTGGATAAGGGCATTAATCAAAGCCTCTCGCAGAGCCTCCTCGGGGATCTCGTAGGTATCTATCCGCTGCAACCCTTTGATTTCTCCGCGCAAATTGATGTGGTTTTTGACAAAGGCTTCCACCTGTTCCATTTGGCTGAACAGATCACCGCTATATTCCTTGCGATCCAGAAACAGGCTCATATCCGTCCCCTTGAAACGGGCGCACTTGGTGACAACATGCGGATGCTTGCCAAGCAAGATCATCAATCCTTGTGTGGGATAAAAAGTGCTGTTTTCCATCTGAATGAGTTTGAGGTTTTTGAGCTTTTCTTCGTTGAGCTGTTTACCCAATGCTGAAAATCGTGCATTGAGTGGTGACAAGTCCAGGGATGCAAAATTTTCCTCCCGACAGAGTTCTTCGTCAAAACTCTGGTTGCGCTTCTGTCGCTCCAATTCAAGAATATGGTCAAAATCCGCCTTGCGATTGCTGGCTCCGATACGTAGATAAGTCCCCTTATTTTTACCTTCAGATTTCAGATAATAAGGGAGGAGATTGCCACGAAATACCTCAACCACCAGCAACAGCTTTCCTTGCAGGTTGACAGAATATATTTCCGGCAAAATGGCAGGGTAACAACGGTCAAATATGATGGAAGTAATCTGATCTTTTAAGGTAAATATGGTTTCTTCATCTATGCCGAAGATTTCACGGTTATCGCTAACCCCTATAACCAGCTTGCCGCCGCTGGTATTGGCAAAGGCCACGACGGTTTTAGCGATCTGTTCATGCTGGGGGAGCTGAGATTTCAGCTCCATTACTTTGCTTTCGCCTTGCTCGATTTGCGCAAAGAGGTTCATGGTAGCACCCAGATTTCCTTTATTCCTTCACCGCCGTCAGAATGTACACCGGGTTATAGGCCTCGAACATTTTGTAGCTGGTCAGGGGACGGGTGCGGGCGATGTTGACCGTGACCACCTCGACCTCGTAACCGGCGTTGCCGAAAAATTCGTTGGCGGCGGTCAGGGTGTCGAGGGTAATGGCGTTGAGGACAATGCGGCCGCCGGTTGCCAGGCGCTGGTCGGATATTT
>Ga0210053_1002631_pt1 | contig 15239 bp, 14 predicted proteins | sample CryGeymeta201512_FD_185467 | JGI IMG/M metagenome (GOLD analysis project Ga0210053, IMG submission 185467) | Groundwater microbial communities from Crystal Geyser aquifers in Utah, USA - Crystal Geyser metaG 2015-12 (SPAdes) (version 2) | ecosystem: Environmental > Aquatic > Deep subsurface >... | reverse complement strand
GGGCAGCACAATTTGCACCCGATGACCCCATGGTCCGAATGCTTTTTTCAAGGTATCTTGCCAAAACAAATCGATTGACTGAAGCCGACGAACAATTAGCGGTTGCAGCAAGCCTGGCTGGCGATAACCCACTCACCCAAAACAATGTCGGCTTGATCTATTTCGACATGAAGAACTATGAAAAGGCCCTCATTCATGCCCACAAGGCCTACCAACTCGGCCTGCGCATACCAACCCTGCCGGACCGGCTAAAGAGCGTCGGCAAATGGACCGAGCCAATTCAAGATTTGTCGTCTAAACCGATTAAGGATCTGGAATAGTTTCCGACTCTTTTATGCGCTCAACTGTTGCATCATCAGAGTGCCATGATTGTGGTCCGCCAGTGAAAAGGGGTAACTATCAATGACAATATTTGCAAGTGCTTTCTGCATTCAAAGCGACCAACTGCCGACCGCACTCAAATTCTCATTACGACTGCAATTGCGATGCAATGATGATCACTATGGAGCTATGCATGTATCTGAGCGCACTAACTCCGTCAGATAGGCATACCGCTTGATCGTGACCGGTCATTCTGGTTTATCGTGAACGCCCATTCAGGCCGATCGTCAGATTGCGAATGATGCCTAGTTTTACGTCGCGCATCCCCTAGGGGATTGAAGGTTTGCTTCTCATCGCCAATCTGTATTTTTCAAGCAGGAAGGACTCTGCACCTTGGGGTTTGCCCCAAACAAGCCACAGCAATACAAGCGTGATTGAATAAACCACCGCACCACATCCGACTTTGGCAATTAAATTAAGCAAAGGTGATAACGACAACTTACTTCCTAACCAGACGAGCGCGATTGCCATCACGGTCGTTGCCATGATAGGTCGCGCTATCGTTTGAAGGACCGCTCGAAGGGTAAGTGCTTTGAGTGATTGCATCAGAAGCAAAATAGCAAGGGACAGACCGGCTAGAACCACAAGGACTCTTACCCATGCGATCTGCAGCGCATTTGCATCAGGCATCAATAAAGTAATGGTTACAAAGAATGCAACGACCTGAGCCCAGGTCAGAAGCGCCACAAAGCGGATTTTGCCTAGTGTAATCATGACGTACCCGCCGCTCGTGTAGATTGACTGAATAGCATTCGATAAGGCAAGCATCTGTACGAATGGGACTGCAAGCAACCAACGCTCACCAAGCAAAACGGTGACGGCATCCGCAGCGACAACTGCAAGGCCGACGCTCGCCGGTACGGCAATAAGTGTTTGCATTCCTTGCGCCAATAAGAACAATCTCACTAGTTCACACATATTGTCTTTAACTTGTACGAAGGCTGGGAATAAAACACGATTGATTGGGGCAAGAATCTCGGTCGTAGGCATGGCGGCAATATCGTCAGCAATTGAATATGCGCCAACACTCGCGGTGTTACCTTGGCCGCCAACGAAAAATTTATGCAGGTTGTTATCAAGATAAGCACCAATACTGCGCAAGAGAACCCACAGCGAGACGGCCAGAATCTCATGAATTTTTTCGAAGCTGATTCTGGGTCGCATCGGATGCATAACGTAGCTTAAGGCCGTTCCGAATATACGTCCAGCCAGTGCGCCAATGACGAGTGCCCAGTAATCCCGCAAGAACCAGGCGGCGGTGATGGTAACCAAAAAACCAACAATCCGTTTTGAAAAAAGAAACCGAAACTCTAGTCCAAATTTCATTTCTTTTTGAAACGTAACAATACCAATATTCTCAAACGAAGCCACGATCAGGCCCAACGCCATAACATGCAGAACCGATTCAACCCGTGCGTCCTTAAAATAGGTAGCCGCTGCAGATGATGCGAGCACTATGAGCACCGCCGCAGTGGCAGACTGGGCAAGTCGGAGGGTCCACGCACTGTTGAAGTGGGCAGGAGCAGCATTGCGATTCTGAATCAGAGCAATGTTCACACCAAGGTCCAAAAAAACATCTATAAAACCAATAACCAATGAGGCCATTGCGATGATGCCAATATCTTCGGGTGCGAGGAGCCTGGCGAGAATCAGTGTGCTGACAAATCCAATAAACTTGTCAGTCCAACGCATTGCAACAGTTATAGCAACGCTAGCGAGGACACTGTTAGCTCCTTTCTTTGTCACCATGAAATAGGCCAACCTGGTAATAAACGCCTTGTGTAGGTTAGGTATTGGCGACCGCCAGGCAACAGCAAACTGTGTAAATGGCAGGCAATTGCCCGAAAAAGACGCTCATTTGACAACGCTCGGACTGATTGGTTATGCCAGTCAGCACTCATTCGTGTTCGAATTATTTTGGCTATTTCAAGCGGTGGGCTTAATCCCAGCATTCGGTTATACAGGGACTGATATGCTGCGTGATATGAATCAGATTTTGAGAGAGAGCCAGGCGTATCGTGTATACGAAATGTGGGTTCACTGAGTGCGACGATCTGCCTTTTTGCCATGGCCAGTTTAAACGCAAGCCAAGTCCATTCAGCGAAAGGATGCGCGTCGATAAAAAAGGACGCCGGGAACGCTGATGACCGATACAGAGCATTGCAACTGCTCAACCACCCGGTTTCGAACAGGCTAGCCAATGGCGCCAAGGGGACGTGTGCGATGGGCGAGTTGGCCATTGTTTCACCGTCATCACTTTGACGGAAGCCGCTCGTAATAACAATATCTGCTAAAGGATTTGCCTTAAGGGCAACCAGTTTAATATCGATGCCGCAGGGCAGGTACTCGTCATCATCATCTAGAAAAGAAAAAAAAGGGGTTTGCACAATTTCCCGACCATGACACACGGCTAACGGTAACGAGGGTCTTGCGACACGCTCGTATTGAATATCAGGCTGGGAACTCAACCACTCACATAATTCAGGATCAGCGCGTGCACCATTCACGACAACAACGATACTGACTTGTATATTTGATGAATGCCGTATCGAGTCAACTGCGCGTTTGAGGTTGGCAGCCTTTTCTATTGTTGCCAGGGTTGGAATAATTGTGGTAACTTGGCTGTCTGTCTGCATATCGTAATAAGGTAAAGTGCTTTTGGTTGGAGGTTTTTATTGACGCGCAAGTGCAAGTCTCGTCAGAACGTGCCGCCCAGAGGCCGTTGCGCTAGCATGGTCACTATTTCCATTTGTCGCCATTTCGCCCACATAATTGACGCGCGCTTCTTTAACCGAAACGCCTGGATAGCAGACTGCAATTCCCAGGGCCTGTTCAATATAGTTTTCAAAAGTCCATAGTATGTTGGCACGCTCGGGCTGGATGACGGCTTCCACCATGGTCTGAGTACACGTTCGGCAAAACGCACATCCAGTAAACCGGCTGATTCAGCCATTTGCCGCAATTGCGGTGGTGCAAAATACCAACGGTGATCCAATTGATAGTTCCACCAATTTTCGCCACCATCAATTCGACCATCTGATTGATAATTTCCTGTTTCGACAACGAAGGTGCCATTTGGTCGAAGGTGCTTAGAAAACATAGACACTAACTCCATTGGATATTCAACATGCTCGATAACGTCTAGAAGGACAACAATATCAAATAAGGGATCTTCTAAGCGGCAAGATGCAATATCGTGCGCCAATAGCAGTCGACCTCCTCGCTCATTCCTGAGCTCTGGTATGACGCTAGGCAACGCAGGGTCCAGACCAGTCACATTCCATCCTCTTTGAAACATTTCACGCGCAAAAATGCCATCACCACATCCGATATCCAAAAGTTTGCCAGGCAACGAGCGTACATTGGTTTCAATAAAATTGGCTTGACACATTGCGACGCTCTGACGGATTTCCGGATCGAAATAGGTACCACTGGCCTCTGCAAGTAGGCACCTGAAAAAATTTTTACGCTGTCAGCAGCACTCCTAGCCAGGGGCCATTGCCAAGCCGCCTCACAGTCGCTGCACTCCAGAAAATTTAACCGGCCCTGAGTGCCCGCCCCCCCCCGCGGTGCGTCATGTGCGTTAGCTTGTCGCGGCAACAACCGCGAGCTCTCGCAAAAAGGACACGAATTAGGGTTCGCCTGAATGTTCATAATATTTAACCTGCTATACGGCAACAAGCACTTCTATAGTATTTACACAAGGCCATTGGTTTAGCGGCTATGTGTGATCTGCAGAAGCAACACATCCAAATAGTACTTCGTTGCCCAGTTTGGGTAGCCCGCCCGCATGTAACTGCCAAACAACGGGAACGACCCCGCTATGGCGCCCACCAAGGCTGCGTCGTCAGACCGGGTGACTTGCAGTGCCTTGAGGTAGTTGACCAGTTTGTCTGCGTGGGTGCGGTATGTAGGCTCACCCGTTTGCTCTGTCAGTCGGTAGCACACAATGGCAATTTGGGCTGACCCGGTTAGGCAAGACGAAAACACGGCCGGCTCCCAATCCGAATAAAAGCGCCCTGACAAATAGCCTGCATCAGAAATGCGTGGCAACAGGGCGTCGGCAGTCAGGCGCACGGCCTTGATAAAGTCGGCGCGCCCGGCCAGCACGCCCACCTCGAACACGGCCTGCAAGGTGTAGCCGATGGTGTGCGTAAGCGGCGCCTCGGAATTGGATAGGCAGTCGTGGGCAAACCAGCCATTGGGCTGCTGCTGGCGCAGCGCGGCTTCGATGATGGCCACGGCCGCTGTGCGGTACCGCTCCTCTTGAACCAGGTCGCCAAATCGATAGATGGCCCAGGCGCACAGGCAGGTGTAGGTTTTTATTTCGCCAGCGCTCACATAAGCGCCGTTGGTTTTGAAGTAGCCATGCTCGTCCACATCATTGACCAGCCAGTCTGCAGCGCGTCGTGCCGCATCCAGCACTTGCTGATCGCCAGAGTAAGCGTAGGCCGAGCACCAGCCGTCCAGCACCATGCCGGTGTTGAAGGCTGCGGCAGTCTGTCGCTCGGGCGCGCAGACCGGCCCGCCCTGCACTGCCCCAGACGGCATTTGCACTGCCATTTCCCACGCTGCCATGCGCATGGCAGCCTGTGCGGTAGCCGTGTCGTCATATTTTTTGGCGTAGGCCAGCAGCGAGGTGATGATGTAGCCGGTGGTCTCGGGGTACGACGCAAGCCAGCCTTTGTCAGCGGTTTTGTCGCACGGGAAATATCCCAAAGAAACACCATCGTCAGGGGTGGCGGCCTGCCCGCGCATGAGCCAGCCCACCGCTGCGCGGGCGCGCTCATGGGTTTCACCATTGACAGGCACGACCGATGAAAACAGGTGGCTCAACTGATTTTTGATGACTTCGCCACGGAAAGCGCTGTTGGCGGGCCAAAAAAGTGCCCGGATTTCGCCCGCAAAAGCGGCTGCGCTCCAATAGCTGCGACGCAGGCTGCCCTTGAAGTAATTGTTGCGAATATTGCGCGCAATGGTGCCTGGTTTCAACTTGCGTCTCCCTTAAAGCACCATTTCTAGATTTTTGCCTTGACTGCCTTGACGATCTCTTTGAACGAGACCATCAGTTCAAACTCGGAGACGTCAAACGAAATCGAAAACTCTTCCTCGAGCGCCAAGATAAGGTTGATCTGGTTGGCGGAATCCCAGCCCGGCGTGTTGTCAACCGAGGTGCGGTCGTCAATTTTGGCGGCGTTGAGGTTTAGGACGACAGACATCAAGTCCTTGATGGTTTGTTCTACATTTTTTGACATGAACTGGCTCCGAATAGAAAAACTTGGCGGCACGAAGTGTAGCGGCTGCGTTGCTAGCCTGGCAGCTTGAACCAGTCTGGCAGCCGAACCGGGTTGCACGTCAGGTCAAGCGCCCAACTGGTCATGCCGTGCGCGTCCTCACTCTGTTTGCTAAAGCCATGCTTGTCAAACAGATCGCGGCTTGGTACGTTTTTGTCGGTGGGAATCACTTTGCCATAAAGCTTCGTCAGGCCGCGCGCCTGGGCCGCATCACACAGGTGCGCCAGCATCGCCGATTCGACCGCGCGCCCAATCACCCTGCAACTGAGCAAAAAGGTATCAATGTCGAGCCCGTCTGCATCAGCCCGCGCCATCATGACGCCAACAATGCCGTTGTCGCCAAACCGGTCACGAACGCTGACGGTGATGGCTATCCAGTCAGGGTCAGCCATGCGCTTGGCAAGCTCGGCCTCGGAGTAGCGAATGGTGGTCAGGTTGAACTGGTTGGTTTTTTGCGTGAGCTGGGCCGCGCGTGCAAGCGAGGTTTGGTCCACGCGGGCAATGGTCAGCTCCATGGCCAGGTCGCGGTAATAGTCTTCAAGGTTGCCGCTGGCCGAGAGCATGGTTTGCGCCTGCGCCCGCTGCTGGTACAACTGGCCACGGCGGCGGTCTTCATCAGACAGGGCCAGGGTGTCGAACAGGCCCTCGGCACTGAGCGCATCAGCGTAAAGCTCGGGTCGGCTGGGCAGGTGGATCACGCTAAGCATTGGCAGCTCGCGGCGCACTTGCTCGCATTCGGCGGGGTTATCGTCGGCAAACACCATGTGCTCGAGGCCAATGCTGAGCTGCTTGGCAATGCGCTTAAGCGACTCGCTTTTGGGTTCCCAGTGAATCTGCAACTCGGCAAAATATTCCTTGCGAAGCAGCATGAACTTATGGTTATTGAAAACCGCATCCACATCGGCTGGGTTGTTTTTGCTGGCAATGGCCAGTATGACGCCGCGCCGGTACAGGTCGAGCACAACGCGCTGAAATTCCACGAACGCGCTGCCAGGGTAGTTGGCCCCAAGCTGGATGCCTTCCACGCCGTCTTCACCAACCACGCCACCCCACAGCGTGTTGTCGAGGTCAAGCACCAGGCATTTTTTGGTCAAACCGCCCAGCGCCCTGAAATACTTCATATATTCCAGTGCGAGGTTGCCGAGCATGCCGTTGGCAATGGGTGCCTTGGCATACAGGCGCATGCGTGAGTCATACCAATTTTTCACGCCAAATTGGCTGACAAGTGCGGCGTAATCGACCATGTGCACGTCAACCACATCTGCCAGCACTTCGGCAATGGCGTGGTTGAGATCAGCCACCATGCTGGCCTGACCATTGGGCAAACGCCAGTCGGAAATGCCGGCCCGGCGCAGTCGCGGTTGCGCCAGGTTGTGCACCAGCAGCGGGCTCGAGGTGGCCGCGCGAAACGATGTGACCAGCGCGGCAAGCTGTTGCCGGAACCGTGCCACCACCGCACCAAGGTCGGTGGCGGTTGCGTCTGCATCCATGAATGACGTGTAAATCTCGGGCAACCAGTCTTCGCCTTCGATGGCCAAAATCGTCACGTCCGGGGCAAAGGCATACAAGGCGCTGCCGGGGTCGAGCATGGCCTGATTGATCTGGCCAAAACCGGGCTGGTAGATGTCAACGCGCAGGCCGTTGACAAAGCCATAAGCAATGAGCGAGTCGTGAATGAACTCGATGGAAAACGACGAGATGAGCGCAACTTTGTAGGGCTTGAGCCCCGGCGCACCGGGCGGCAACTGGTCAACCAGCTGGCGCATGAATTTGAAATTGATCAGGCTCGGCTGCTGCTGCAACAGCAAGCGCGCATCTTGCATGGCCGCCTGCACGGCGCCGGATTCAAGGTTTGCCTTAATTGAGGCACGATGATCAGTCATAACAATAAACTCCCTGATTGGTCATGCTGCGTACCACCTCATCCACATCTGCCGCAGCCAGGACGATGATTGTCAACCCGCCAACGCGGCCCTCGCGCCACACGCCAGATTTTTTCAGATACGGCACCATTTTGTGTAGGTTGCGGCGCTTTGACACAGCCGGGTCATAAAGACGGCAATGGGTTTCAAGAATCTCGCCGTTGCGGGTTTTGGACTGCAGGTGAAAAACCTCGGCGGTAAAAGGCGAGGCAGGCAGTTGCGACTCAAGCACTTCTTCGAGCATGTGGAAAAAAGTCAACACACCCATGCCCGTGCCCAGCAAAACGATCTTGCCACGGCGCTTGAGCAAGGCATCAAACGGCGACCCCACGCCGCACGGTGTGCCCGCCAGGTGGTGGCCAGCAGCCACGACACTGGCGTCAGCTCCCCAAATGGCCACCGAATGTGTGGGGTGAACGCTGCGCACCACGCCGGGTGACCGCCTGAACAACTCGGTGAGCAAGCCCATGCGCGAGGGCGTGCGCGCCACATCAAACAAAGCTTTGGAGCGGGCGTAGTCAACCGCTGTGCCAGAAAACGACATGGTGGGCATCATTACCACGCCCTGCTCACCCACCACGCTTTGCAACACGGCGATGACGTCGGTCGGCTTGCCTTGAAACCCGTCAAAGGCATCGAATGAGCTGTGCACCATCAAGGTGTCACCCGATGCCAGACCAAGCGCGCTGAGCTTGGCTTGAAGATCGGCAGGCGTGAATGAACTGAAAGTGTTCGACTGCCACTTTTTGTAGGCCTTGAGGTGCTTTTTTACACGGCTCTTGATGTTCTGAATGGCGTTCATTTTGCTAAAGAAAATGATGAATATTGGATGGAAACCTCAGGCCTTTTCAACTGGCAACTTACGAAACACAAAATACCGCTGCGTCAGATAAGACAAGACCACGCTAAATGGCAGCGCCATTGCACCAGCCCAATAGGCATCAAAGCCAAACGACATGAACCAGGCAATGAAAGAAATATTACAGAGATAAATCACAAGCCAGCTTAATGCAAATTTTCCCAATAATTTATTATCTGTATTGAAAAACACAAAATGACCTTGCGTCTTGAAGCTAAATAATATTCCTACAAGTAAAGCTATCAAATTGGCCAATTGATACCCCAAGCCCAAATACAGCATTGCTGCATATATGAGATAACTGAATCCGGTATTTAATACACCAACCAATATAAAGCGAACAAGATGTTTTATATTGCTTTTAGGAAAAATTTGATTTGGCTCATTCATTTTTCAAATTTTTACTTTTATATATCAACATCAACTCATGATAAATAAATAACTCACCAACAAATTTAGAATTCAACGGAAAATACGAATGCTCTGTTAAACGGAAACCTTCACACTCATCCAATGCGTGCTGATGTAAATAATCCAAGTTGACAAAGGTTTTATGTGTTGCGTCGGAACGATACCCATTGGCGCCTGGCACCACAATAATTACTGTCTCGACTCCCAACTGGTTGCAATCTCGTAACAGAGCACCCAAGACTTGATTAGCATTCTCAAAATGCTCCAGCACATGGGAGAGCACCAGGTTCTTGAACTCATTTTTTTTGATCTGACTCAGATCAAAACTGGCACCACTCGCCACAGCTGGCAATACCCTGAAACCACGTTCTGCAAGATAGTTGACCAAATGGGGATTCACCTCAATACCCAAAGAGCCGGGTGGCAGACGTTCGAGTATCTGTCCCGCACCGCAACCCAGATCAATGGTCGGTCCATTCACTTGGCGCACCACGCGCGACACGTAGAAAGACTTGATCAGCTTGCGCAACGGGCTACGTTGTCTGGCAATCTGGTTGGCGGCATATTCACTGCCAAATTCTTCGGTTTTAGCCATTCTGTTTTCCAGAAAAAAGATGCCAATAGTAAATAGCACGCGCCACAGTATTCAGGCGCGCCTTGGCCAGGCCAATGGTCCGGTCACTGCTTGTTATCTGATACCTTGCATCAGCTCGGAATTTGTCAACAAAGCCCTTGAAGTCGCGATACTGCTTGCCGCCAATGGCCACGCTCCAGGAACCGGGGCAAAGCCGAAACGACGACGCTTGCGTGTCGGTGTACCAGGCGTCGCCATGCATCAGCACCCTGAACCAGTAATCCAAATCGACCAGGTAAGGGTGGCTGGCGTCGTACGGCCCCACTTTGTTGATGAGTTCCCGCCGAATGAGCCCATTGCCAGGCTCGCCGATCGGGTTGGCGCCAGCACGCACCACGCGCCTGATGACATCGTGTGCCGGGATCCGGCCCGCTTTTGCACCTTTCAAACCGCGCGTCATCAGCACGCAGCCGTCTGGGTCGATGATTTGGCGTGAACCAAAAACAAACGCAATATCACCTGCCTGGTCTGCCTCCAGCACCGCCACCTGTTGTTTCAGGCAATCGGCAGCCAATAAATCGTCATGTGGCAGCAGTTTGTAATACTTGCCCTGCGCCAGCTCCAGGCAACGGTTCCAGTTACCTTGCGGCCCAAGGTTGGTGGCATTGCGCAGGTATTTGATGCGCGCGTCGGTGTAGCGCGCTACCAGCGCCTGGGTGTCGTCGGGCGAGTTGTCGTCAAGTACCCAGAGCTCAAAATTGGAGTAGGTTTGTTTCAAGACCGAGTCGATGCTGGCCGCCAAAAAGGCAGTACCACGGTAGGTGGGAATGCACACGGAAACAAGCGGCTGATGCATCTGTGTCGCACTCATTCAGTGGCACACCTGGGGCTGCTGCGCACAAAAGCGGCGCGCTCTGCCACCATCAAGCGCGCAATGCCAACGGCGAGGCTCGTTGCCACCGGTCTGGCGCCATCAGTCAACACCACCGACCTGAACTGCACACGCCGGGCGTAGAGGTTTGAGAGCTTGCTCGCGCTGGTCACGATCAGTGGCGCACGGCGGGCAATACGCTTGAAAACCGAGATGATTTCGGCAATGGTGGTCGGCTTTTCCGAGGCGATGATCTTGGTGCAGACCCCCGGCTGTTGGCAAGCCAGCGCCAGCGCGTCAACCATGGCGCCAGCAGCATCGTCAACGGCGATGTAATCGCGAATGGTGTCGTAGGGCACGTAAATCTGGATGGGCTGGTTACGCAGAATGTGCCGTGCAATGTGGGTGAGCAAGCCCTGCTGCTTTCCCGCAGCCTGGCCCGGACCATACACCGTTGATATCCGCGCATTGAGCACGGTCATGCGCGGCTGGGCAAGCGCAAAGGCGGCCAGCAAGTCTTCTTGTTTGAGCTTTTCGCGCGCGTAGGCGGTGGTGGGCGCTGGCGCCGTATGCTCGGTGATGATGGCGTCTTTTGATGCCGCGTAAATGGCACCCGCCGAGCTGGCAAACGCAATGGCGCCGGGCACCGCCATCAGTTGCGGCGTGGCCGTCAAGAGCTGGAGCAGGTAAGCCAATGTTTGTGTCTCGGGTGCCAAGCTGTCTTCTGTGCTGCTCATGGCACCCACGCCAGCAGCCCAATAGATTTCCCAGCGATCGGTGGCACTGGCCCGCAGCGTAAACGCCTGCACCGCCGCCACCAACTGTTGACCAAGTGTTAGGCTGCTCGCCCACTGAAACCGCTCTGCAGGTGCAAACAAGGCATTGCCGTTGCGCCGCAGCGCATTACGCAACGCCGACCCCAACAGCCCGCCGCCACCGATCACCCAGGTAATGGTCATGAGATCATGGCTTTGTAAAGGGCCGAGTGGGCTTGGTGCTGACAACATAAAGCGGTTTGCCCATGACAATACCCATGGTGACCGCCAGGTATTCGGCGATGACGCCAAGGGCAGTCAGAATGCTGCCGGAGAAAAACGAGACCACGATCAGCATCGACGCCCAACCCTGAACTGGCACCTGCCCGTAAATCTTGCCGTAGAGCGCGTACACAGAGATGCCAATGGCCAAAAGCATGGAGAAAAACCCGGTGATGGTGATCAACCGCAGTGGCCGGGTGCCGGTGGTCAGAATCAGGTTCCAGAAATGACCGAATAATCTCAGATATGAATAGCCGGAGGGACGATCAAGTTCGTTCCTGAGACGCACCGGGCAGTGCCCGATGCGCCCGGCAATCCAAAAAAGGCCTACATCAAGGTAAACGCCATTGCCGCAATAAGCGGCCAGGGTTCTGGCAATTTCGCCATCGACCATACGAAAGCTGTTGAATCGTCCAATCGCAGCGTTCCCCAACACTCGAGTGCTGATGACTTTGGCTGTGCGGCTGAAAAAATTGCGCAGCCAGCCGTGTGGCGGCGGGTTGCTTGGCTGCGCGTACACCAACTGCAGCGATTTGGCCAGGGCGCAATCAAGCATGCCGCCAATGTCTGTCGGATCTTGCTGGCCGTCTTCGTCAATGGTGACCACCCAGTCGCCCGTGGCGCTGGCCATGCCTGCCAAAGTGGCCGGGTGCTGACCATAGTTGCGGGATAGCCACACCGGCTGCACAAACGGATATTGCGCGGCAAGGGCTTCGATGGTTTTGTCAGACCGGTCTGGTCCGCAGTCGTGGACCAGAAGAACCTCGCAGATCATGAAACTATTGCCGTCTGGTGTTGTGCGCTGCTGAGTCAGTGGGGCAATTTCTGCGATCAAAGTCGGCAGAGTGTCCGCGCCCCGGTAAACGGGGATGACGATCGAAACGCGTTGCGAATATGGCTTATCCATAAACAAGAAAGACCAGTGAACTCATCAGCATGTATGCTGCTGCCGGGTGCAGGCGCAGGCTTGCACCGCGCACCGCGATGATGGGTTTGCGACTCTTTTGCTTACCTGCCATGGCAAAACCTCTCTTTGTTTCTTCTGAATAAAAAATCCACCAAACAGTTTACAGTACGCAGCGCGGGCGGCCTTATCCCTCCCTATCACGCCTACAAACTATTACGGACCGCCGCCTGCTCAAGCAAGGATACCAAGGACCGTGACCGGCCAAGGCGCGATGCCTGCTGCACCGCTGACGGCAAAGGTAGCAGCGCCCTACCCTGTCGCCATTCACGTACCAGTTCAGGTAGCAGTTGGGCAATTTCCTCGCTCGAATCAAGACGCGCAATGCTGGTCAGCCCCGCTTGGTGGAGCACACCAGCGGTATCGCCCAGCGGGTCAGTCAGCGCCACGATGGGTTTGCCAGCGCGCAAATACTCATAAATCTTGGCGGGTATCTGGGCGTTGCAATTGCTGGCCTGCATCACCAGCAAGACGTCCACACGCATCATCTCGGCCAGCGCGTCGCGGTACGGGATAGCAGGGCACAGTTCAATAAAGTCTTGCGCGCCGTGGGTCTGCGCCAAATTGTGCAACAAAGCATCGTGCACCGAGGCGCGAAACCGTATACGCAGGTCAGCCGGGCTGAGTGTGCCCGCGTTTTGCAGACGGCCCAGCGCTTCAAACAGCTGGGTTGGGTCGCGCTCTGACGGGTAAACAATGCCGCTGTGCAGCATGATGAGCGGGCGCTGGCCTGGCTCAACCGCGTTGTTGGCAGGCGGTGGTGCAACAGCGGCAAAGCTTTCTTCGTCATAGCCGTTTTCCAGCACCACCATGCGGCTGGCCGTTTCTGGGTAGCGCTGTTGGTAAATGCGCGCTGCCCCGGGCGTCGTGAACACGCAGAAGCGGGCGTGGGCAACCGTTTGTGCTTCGATGTCACGGTATTTTTGCCGGGTAACGAGGTCGGCTGGATAATCGTCTTGCGCCATGGGGTCCCGAAAATCTGCCACCCACGGGATGCCCGTTTTGCGGTGCAGCTTTGCCGCAATGACATGCGCGGTGGCAATGGGGTAGGTGGACCAGATCACGTCGGGCTGGAATTCTTCAATGAGCTTGAGACCTTGGCGGACGGCATCAAACTGCCAGCTCGTCCAGCGGTCAGGCCGGGCCATCCAGCCTGCATAACGCCCACCAATTTGAAGGTGGCGGGCGGTGTCGAGCGCAAAGGCGCGGCGCACCACGGTGCCAGCCGGTACGTCGGGCATCAGGTCGTCACTGGTTCTTTCATAGGCGTGGGGGCTAGCGCTGAGCACAATGGGCTGCCAGCCAAGCGCCGGCAGGTGCTGCACAAACCGCAGGGTGCGCTGGATGCCGCTGCTGCCCGCCAGTGGCGGGAAGTGGTAGGCAATCATCAAAACTTTTTTCAAGCGGGCTCCATTTGAAAAGTTACCGTAGCTTATACGAGGCTCTGCTTAAGCCTTTGCAGTCCATTTGAAAATGAGTCGCAAAACCAACGCCAGCAAAGCCATTGACTTGCCGCCAGGGCACCGCACACCACAGCAAACGCCAAGCCGTACCGAAGCCACAACGAATAACCTTGTGCGTAGTGCTCTCGATCAGTGCTCAACACAAACTGAAAAGCTGAAAACACCCGGCCATATTTGACGACCACATGTTCAGCGCCTAACCAAAACAGCAGCGCAGCACCCAGTGCTGCAACAAACGACACCCCCAACAGCACACCGACACGCTTTGGCGCACAAAAAGCCGCCGAAATGGCGCTGGCGGTCAAACAGGTCAGAAACCAGGCACTGGCCAACGCGCTGGTGGCCCAAAAGCTTGCACCGCCCGCCATTAATTCCGTTAGATTGTCGGTGGCCGCCCAAGTGACCACCACCGTATGCAGTGGCCAAGCCAGCAGCAGGCTGATGAAAACCCAATAAAAAAAATCGGCTACCGTGGCAGGCTCCAAGATGACCCTGACAAGGAGCGCTGCCCCCAGTATTTGAAGCATGACGCTCATGTGCAGGGCAATGTAGCGTCCAAGCATTTCCCATTCCCAAAGCCAACCCAGCACGGGTGAACCAACGATGTCATGTAGGCTCTCCATTGGTGCCGCAACGCGCAGCAAGAGCCAGACAAATAAACCGTGGGCAAAAATGGCGACTGGAAACGAAAAGAACCACTGGCGCTGCCGAGACGCAAACAGCAAAAAACTACCGTTTGACATGCTGTACGCAACCATCGCCAACCCCAAAGCTGACATCACGCCACTGACCCCAGGGGCAAATAGTTCGCGCACGTTATAGGGTACGCCTGGCATGTGGGCGACCAAGCCCAACAAAATGCTCAAGACCACCACATAAGCCAAATGAACCTTGGGGCCTGTGCGTACTGTGGGCAAGGTGGGTACGGTGCTTGATGAGCGTTGTGGGCGTGACGATGGATTTAGATGGATGTCGTCAATATGAGTGGGCCGCGCGCTACCAATCCAAAGCGCCATCAGGTAGCCCCAAATGCCCCCAGCAGACTCCAACAGCACATCTGTCACATCGGCAACTTTTCCGGGCAAGGCCAATTGGCCAGCCTCCGCCGTAATGGCCAGCAGCACCAACAGGAGCATGGGAACAAAGGCAGCCCGGCGCTTTGAGCCATTGGTTTTGTACACGGCAAAACCCAGCAACAAACCACCCGGCAGAAAAAATCCTAGCTTGCGTAACAGCTCATTGATGGCGTGGTACTCGGAAGTAAAGTAATACGTGGTGAAGGGCAGCCGTGTTAAGGCCGAACTTGCCGCTGAAGTGGTCAAGCCGTCCAGGCTGAAATTGAACGGAAACCAGAAAACGCCAAGCGTGAAAACAGCCCAAGCCAGCCACAGGGACAACCATTGGTGTTCCATCAAGCGGCCCACAGCAGGCAAGACACCCGCTGTACGCTTAACCATCACCCA
>Ga0210053_1002628_pt1 | contig 15244 bp, 16 predicted proteins | sample CryGeymeta201512_FD_185467 | JGI IMG/M metagenome (GOLD analysis project Ga0210053, IMG submission 185467) | Groundwater microbial communities from Crystal Geyser aquifers in Utah, USA - Crystal Geyser metaG 2015-12 (SPAdes) (version 2) | ecosystem: Environmental > Aquatic > Deep subsurface >... | reverse complement strand
CGGCATAGCATCGCGCATGTCATGGCTGCGGCCATCAAGCATCTTTTTCCAGAAGCGAAGTTTGGCGTCGGTCCTTCAATAGAGAATGGCTTCTATTACGATATTGATATCGGACGCCCCGTTACTCCAGAAGACTTGAAGGCGATCGAAAAAGAGATGAAGCGCATCATTTCAAAAAATCCAGCTTTCACTCGAGAAGAAATTGCAATTGAAGAAGCAGTAAAACTTTTCCAAGAGCTTGGCCAAACCTACAAAGGAGAGCTTCTTCACGATTTACAGTCAAAAGGAACGACCAAGGTAAGCGCGGAAGAAGCGATGGACATTGATCCGCAAAATGTAGAAACGGTTACGCTTTATAAAATAGAAGACTTTACAGATCTCTGCCGCGGGCCGCATGTGACGGAGGCAAAAGAGATTGGCGCATGGAAGCTCTGGAAAATCGCCGGGGCCTATTGGCGCGGGAAGGCGGAAAATCCGCAAATGCAGCGTATTTACGGTCTTTGTTTTGAAACAAAAGATGAACTGGCCGCGTATCAAAACATGCTTAAAGAGGCAGAGAAACGCGATCATAGAAAACTGGGTGCGGAGATGGATTTATTTACCTTCTCACCGCTGGTTGGATCCGGCCTACCGCTTTTTACCCCGAAGGGCGTAGCGATGCGCCAGGCGCTCACGGATTTTATTTGGGAACTTATGCAGCCGTATGGGTATGAGCGGGTACATATCCCACATATTGCAAAAGCTGATTTGTACAAAGTATCGGGACACTGGGACAAATTTGAAGACGACCTCTTTCATGTTTCAAGCAAAAAGACGGATGAACAGTTCGTCTTGAAACCGATGAACTGTCCGCATCACACGCAGATTTACGCAGCGCATCCGCGGAGTTATCGCGACTTGCCAATGCGCTTGAGTGAAGTCACCGCTGTCTATCGTGATGAAAACACTGGTCAGCTTCAGGGGCTTACGCGCGTACGCTCCATTACGCAAGATGATGCGCATGTATTCTGTCTTCCAGAACAGGTAAAAGACGAAGTGTTAAATCTCTATCGCATTGCGGAAAAATTCTATGAAGCATTCGGCATGCGTTTTCATCGCGTACGTCTTTCCATCCGAGATGGAAGTCATCCGGAAAAATATCTCGGCGAGGATGCCGTTTGGGAGACGGCGGAAAAAACCCTTGCCGAAGTTATGCAATCCGTCGGCCAGCCATTTGAGGTAGGGGAGGGAGAGGCGGCTTTTTACGGACCAAAGCTCGACTTTATGGTGAAAGATGCTATTGGACGCGAATGGCAGCTCGCAACGATTCAATTAGACTTCAACTTACCGGAACGGTTTGAGCTTGAATACGTCGATTCCGATGGAACGAAAAAACGCCCAGTAATGATTCATCGCGCTATTCTTGGAGCGGTTGAGCGATTTCTTGGTGTTATGATTGAGCACTTTGAGGGGAATTTTCCTCTTTGGCTGGCACCAGTTCAAGTGGCTATTCTTCCGGTCGCGGATCGTCACAATGATTTTGCAAAAGAACTTATGCAAGAATTAAAGGGGTACAGGTTGCGTGTGCAGACAGACTTTTCTACAGAGTCGGTTGGAAAGAAAATCCGCAATGCCGAAAAAATGAAAATTCCGCGCATGCTCGTAGTGGGAGACAGGGAAATGGAAAGCGGAGAACTCACAATTCGAGTTCATGGTCAGCAAGATCAGATGACCTTGAAAAAAGAGGCCTTCCTAACACAGGCGCTCGAAGAAATAGAAAAGAGACTGGTGTAATAAAAGAGCCCCCCGGAAGTTCCAGGGGGCTTTTTCTCATCAACTGCGGCGGCTAGTCGTTGCAATTGATGAGGCGTAGATGCCCGCGTGCACGCGGGGAAGAGGTCTCCTTCTTCAAGGGGAGCTTGCCGCCACCGGCGCACTCAGCAAGGTGAGCGACGAAGTCGTAGTAACGCTTCAAGACATCCTCGTAGGTGTACCAGACGGAGGTCTCGGGCTCGAGTTCAATCTGAGCTTTTACAAGGAGGTCCTTTCCTCGCTCCAGCTCCCCATCGGGAAAACCGAGGAAGCGGCGTCTGAGGAATGTGCGCTCTGCAAGCGGTCTAATGTTCTCATCGAAGTCCTCCTCCTTGTGCGGAGCGAAGGATCTTAGGAATTCATCTGGTGCATACTCGACCAGGTTGCCGAAGGCTTCCATGATAGGCACAAATTCCAGAATGCTCATTTGCTCTACATGGCCAGAGAGACCTTGTATGAGAAGGGGCGAGACTTCGTACACGCCTTTACGGAAGGCGCTGAAGCAACTGAGCTTGATTCTTTTGTAACGTCCAATACTCATGATTCTCTCCAAACTTCACTGAAAAGACCTCAACATAAAAATCCCTAATTGTCAATTCCAAGAGGAAGAAAAAATCCCCCAATCGGGGGATTTTTTTTGAGCGGAGGGGCTCTTTAAGCGTCGCGTTTCTTGTGTTTTGTCGCCGCTTTTGACTTTGATTTCTTGGCGGATTTTTTTTCTGATGCCTCTTCAAGATTCTGTCCAACGCCTTGGCCAAGAATCTCATTGGCACGCATGACGCGCATTTTTGCATTCTCATCCTGATCCATCTGTGCAAAGGCCACATCTAACACATAGGCAGTAGCGATATCTTTTGTACCGAAATGTTTCGAAAGGCGTGTGATATCTTTTGGATCAAGCTTGGCTAACTGACGATTCATTTGATCCCACAAGTGGGCCGCACCCTTAAATTCTTTCATGGCGACATTGATTTCCTGCGCTTTTTCAGCGCGGTAGGCGGATATTTCTTCCTGAGCTATATCCGAGGCTAATTCTGTCTTTGGTCCTTCGTCCTGAAGCATCTCAACACGCGCATGCCGCTTCATCGCACTGGTGGTTCCATACGTTCCTTGAGGACTCGAACCTTTTACAGGGACGCGGCTCTTTGGTCTTGCCGCGCCTTTGGCGGCTTGATGTGCTTGCTCTGAGAGGGCTGCATAAATCTCACGATAAACAAGTTCAAAGGAATGTAAGTCCTGCAAAGCTTGTTGTAACAGAGCGAAGGATACGCGATCTTCTTCGCGAATGAGTTTTTTCTGTTCCTCAAGTTCATTTCTAAAACTGTCGAGTTTTTGTGCGAAATCCGCCTGAAGTTCCAGGAGGCTTTCTGCGGTTAATGTATTTAATTCATGCGTAAGCGATTGTATATCCTCGGAAGCCTCAACAAGAGCCATCTGAACTTCAGCACCCTGCTCTAAGTGGCTTGGTTCCAGTCCTTCCGCGATGCTAGCGCCAACGGTCTTTGTTACTCCGGTCTCCTGGTCTTCGCGAGCAGCTTCTCGTTCAAGCGCTTGTTCTACCTCCGTTTCTTCATCTGCCTTGGAACGTATGGCTTGGGCGCGGAGCTGTGTCTCGAGACCACCTCGAGGCGGCTGAATAATATTAGCGAGGTTCTCCAGCTCTGTGCTTACTTCATTCCAGTGTTTTAAAAGATCATCTGCGGTTTGCGTGCTTTTCTCTGTTCCGGCGAGTCTTCCAAAGAAATTTGTAATACGTCGTCCAAAACGAGCCGTAGCTCCTCCGAGTGAAGAAGGATTCATAAAAAGTTCCTCGGCTGTTTTACCGGTGCGTTTTTTCAATTCTTTTTCCATCCAGTCTCGTTGCGAGGCGAGTTCCTTATAGTCCAAAGCCGCTACGTGCAGTTCCGGCTTTTTCTCGGCGTCTTTCAGAGCTTCTTCGAAACTCTGACGATATGCGGCGCTCGTCTGTTCCAAAAGATTTTCTTCGAGCGCTTTTTTTGCTCCTTGAAGTTTGAGTAATTCCTCCACGCGCTTTTGCGTGGCCTGGCTTGAAGCATGCGTTTCACGCATATCATCAAGAGCAATTTCTATTCTCGCGATGCGCGTTTCAAGATCACGAAGTTCTTTATGGCTGGCGTCTACGTCTTTTTCTTTGGGTGCTTCCGGTTGTTTTCTCGGTTCCTTGTTGGTATCTCTCGATTTTGCGGAGCTGCGCTCAATCTTTTTAGCGGCCTTTTGTTCTGGCAGACCTTCTTCAAGAAAATCTAAATCCGCCATAGCATCTTCAAGTTCATCTTCGCCAAGTTGCTTATCCCATTTCTCTTTCTGCGCATGAAGCACACGCTTTAGTTGTTCGCGCACAGCCTGTTTTTGCAGGTGTGTTTCCACGGATTCTTTAGGGGATTTTGATTTTTTTGACCGGGGTTTCTCCGCACCGGGCACGCTTGCGGCTCGGCTTGGCTGTTCCGGGTTCTCTATTTTGTGATATTTTTTGGGCATAAAGCTTCGTGAAAGTTGAGAATGGCTAGATCATAGCATAATTTCGCGAAGAATAATAAAAACATCCCCACGAGGGGGATGTTTTTATGCTTTGACCAATTTGGCAAAGACCTCGGGATGTTTCACGGCGATCTCGGCGAGAACTTTGCGATCAAGATCAATACCGCGCTTCTTCAGGTCACCCATAAGTTTTGAATAGGTGGTTCCGTTCAGTCGAGCAGCAGCATTGATACGAATTTGCTGGATGCCACGGTTCATACGCTTCTTCAGCTTGCGGCCGATATAGGCATGGACGCCCGCTTTTGTCGCAGCGGTCTTTGCCAGCTTGATTCGGTTTTTTCGACCCCACATCATGCCCTTTGTGCGGGCTAAGATGTTCTTTCTTCGTTTTACGTGTTGTGTTCCACGCTTGACTCTTGGCATATAGGTTAGATCTTAGGAAGAAGTGACTTGATATTCTTCACGAATGCCACTGAGACAGGAAGGTCGCTGCGCTTATTGCGCGTGACCTTGCTGGACTCTCGGCTGTTAAAATGGCCTTGGCCACCTTTGCGCTTAAGAAGGGTGCCGTTCTTCGTGAGCTTCACGCGCTTCGCAAGTGCCTTGTGTGTTTTTTGCTTCATAGGATTTAGGATTTACGTCCGACGACGGCTGAAACCGTTCCTCCGGATCTGGTAATGGCTTGTTCAACGACAAGAGGATATTTCTCCTCAAGACTATTGATAAATTCTTGGACTTTCTCTTTTGCAATGTCCCCGTGGGCTTTCTCTCGGCCGCGGAGGCGAAGCTCGATTTTCAGCTTGTCTCCAGACTCGAGAAAGCCATAGGCTTGCTCGAGACGCGTATTGAAGTCGTTTTGTCCCATTTTAACGCTGAGACGGACTCCTTTCACCTCGACTTTCTTTGCATGTGCTTTCTGTGCGCGCAGCTCTTTCTCTTTTTGATACTTGAATTGTCCATAATCAAGAAAGCGACATACAGGAGGAACCGCTTTTGGGGAAACCTCGACAACATCGAAGCCTCGTTCCTGAGCGAGAGCGATCGCTTCTTCCGTACGAAGAACGCCAAGTGCTACACCAGCCTCATCGACCACGCGTACTTCTGAAGAACGGATTTGGTCATTGGAGCGGTAGTTAACCGTTTCTGGTTTTTTTTGGTAACCGCCTCGGCGGCGTCGGTGGATGCGCATTATGAGATATCGAGTGGAATTCAGCGGTTAGCTTTCCCGCCGTGAAAAAATTGAAAAGCGAACGGCTGAATTTTTATGGTGGAGATGGGGGGAATCGCACCCCCGTCCGAACAAACTATCGCATAACATCGTTCACAAGCTTGGCCCGTTCTTAGAAGGTCGCTTCTGTCGCGTGTGAACGGGCGACGGACGGAAGTCTATCTCCCAAGCCTTGTCATTCTCTGCGGGGAGCGCGTAGAGAACCGAGTCTCAAAGATATGGCGATCGGTTCTTCTCCCTGAGACGAGGAGAAGAGGATCGGCCCATCAGGCTCGCTTATGCGAGGGACGGGGCGAAGGCTGGAGCGGTGAACGCCGAAGCGATCGAACGCATAGCCTTGGAAATGACGTTGGCAGTTGTCATATTGATGATCTGGATTTACGTGCGCGATCATCCTGCACGGCTTGCTGTCATGTGAAAAGTCCGTCGTCGAAGCTGATTCATCCCCGACTTATTCGCTTTCTCCGCGGAGGAAGCGACGCGTGGAACGCAAAAGGTCTCGTTCTTTTAGCTGTTGCCGTTTGTCATGGGCCTTTTTCCCACGGCATACGGCAAACGAAACTTTGATGCGTCGGCCTAGAGAATAGAACGATAATGGCACGAGTGTCAAGCCTTTTTCCTGGCTTTTCGACGCGAGATGGCGAAGCTCTTTTTTATGAATAAGCATCTTTCTACGCCTATCAGGGACATGGGCTTCTATGCTTGTATCCTTGCTGTAGGGTCCAATATGAGTTCCGACAAGCCATAACTCACCTCCCATGACTTTGACATAGCTTCCGTCCAGCTTTGCTTTCCCTTCGCGGACGGCCTTTGTTTCCGCCCCGGTCAATACCAAGCCACCCTCGAATTTTTCGAGAATTTCGTAAGTATGGCGCGCCTTACGGTTGTCGGCGTAGATGGGCATAACGTCTCAGTATCAACTACTTTATAGAATGGGTCAATCCTGTACCAGTGTCGGTTTAGACGATAGGAAAAACTTTGCTATGCTAGCTTCAAGCCTTATGATAGAGCTACGGAAAACCATTGCCATTGCTGTTGCAGTATCCATGCTGCTTTTTGCCGTTGCTCATCAACTTGGACCAGGAGAAAAGCGAGTGGACATGCCTCGAGGAGACGCGGGTGCCGTAGATATAAATGACTTACGATCTAAATGGCAGAAAAGCGTTTCGCATATTCTTATCGAGTATGATCAAAAGTCTGATGCGCAAACGGCTCGCGACGCCCTCTTGGGTTTGCAAGTTCCTGCAGATGCGCAGGAAGTTCACCTAGATCTCGTGTTAGCTTTTCAGGCGGAGGCTGATGCGCGTACAAATAGTTCTGCTACAATGCAGGAAGCACGCGCTGCATTTATAAAATACACCACGACACATTCATGAAACGCCTCTTACTTCGCGGCCTGCCAATTCTCATGGCGCTCACCGGAGCTCTATTGGCTTGGCTGCAATGGAGCGCGCCACTTTCTTATCCATGGCCTCTTTTGGGAATCCTTGTCACATTTATTCTGTTTGCTTTTCTTCTCTCTTTCCGTTGTTCGACGACGTTCATAGAAGCGATGCATCTATTTCTTCCGACGGTTGTTGTGATTATTGCGACCGGGTTAGGCATGTTGCTTGCGGAGCAGTCCTATGAACGCGTGGCTTTAACACTTATTCTCTCGGGTATCCCGGCGTTTGCATTGGAATTATATTATTTAGCGAATTATGATCCGACTAAATATCCGGTGAACGGCCTTTCACGATTAAATATAGCGCTCGTCCCTGTCATCGCCTTTTTAGGAGCGATCGCCCTCTATGGTATGCAGGTGTTTCTGCGCCTGGCTCCCTGGTATTCCTTGCTCACGTTTCCTCTTGCTGCCGCTGCGCTCTATTTTGTTACCTCGCATCCAACAGCAGAACAGCCGCATCGTTTGCGCTGGTCTTTAGTCGGGGCGATTGCGGGTCTTCATGCAGCTGTTCTTGTTGTGCTCCTTCCGGTTTCCCTTGCCGTTCACGGAGCGATTGCCGTCACCATGGTTGCGGCTCCTTTGCGTATTCGCCGCTATGCGCATCCACCGATTCCATCGCGCCGCCTTGCTTATACGGAAGGCATTTCATCCATCGTTCTTTTTCTTGTCATTCTTCTCACGAGCCGATGGTCTTAATTGCTGGTATACTGTATCTATGGCAAAAAAACGCGAACCTTTATTTCCCTTCCTTGAGTCTCCTGTTTTCTGGGTCGCTGTTTTCAGCATCCTTGCGAGCACGGGGATATCCTGGCTTTTTGCCCGCTATCGTTTAGAGCCGCAAATCGAACGTCTTTCAAATCTTGTCTTGGCCAGCACAACGGGAACACCAGCTATACAGCCGAGCCAGCCGCCAGTTGAAATTGTTCCTCTAGAAACACGGCCTCTCGAGACGGCATATCCGGCGGCTTTTTCAGAGCGTCGAGTTTCGCCGCTTCTTCAACTTGTGCGCCTGACGCCAAAAACAGCCGCTGGAGTTCCGCTGACGGAAGACCATATTCTCGGAGATGTTGTGGCGCTCACTTCGGACGGTTGGGTTGCGACGTCGCAAAGTGTTCTGAAAGAATATCGCTTAGCAGATCTTGGCGTGTTATGGAACGGGGAGGTTAAACCGCTCACGGTTGGATATCGAGATAAATCAACGGGCATCGCCTATCTAAAAACGGAAGCGAACGGTCTTTCGATTACGAACTTCGTTCGCGCTGCGGATGTTGTATCCGGTTCCGCTGTTTGGATGGAGTCCGCCCCGTCTGTTCTTCATCCAGAAACAGTTGTCCGTTTACGCGCTCCACAGGGCGCAGCGGTACTTTCGAGTGAAACGGCTTCTCGTCGATTTCTTATTTCAGGTGCAGGGACAGAAACCTATCCGGGAAGCGCTATGTGGGATGGAGCCGGACGTCTGATCGGTTTGGTTGAAGACTACTCCGATAAAGATGCCGGTTGGCGCGTCATTCCCGCTGGAATGATGGGGAGTGATCTTGCAAACCTCTTATCAACCAATCAAATTCAGCGTGCGTCTCTTGGTGTACATGCCATAGACTTGTCACAAGTAACCTTTGCGAATCGTGCAGACCTTCCATTAAGAGGAGCTTGGCTTGAACCGGATCAAGCAAAAGGACTTCCGGCAGTGGACAAAAAAGGTCCTTCTGCAGATGCGCTGCAAGAAGGAGATGTGATTGAACGCATCGAACGTGATATCCTTGATGGGAATGCGGATCTCGGCGAGCATTTGCTCGAGTATCGATCCGGCGCAAGCGTAACCGTCGCGGGAACGCGCGCAGGAAAACCATTTGAAACAAAAGTAACACTCGGTTCCGTTGTTACGACGGAATCAATAAAATAAAAAAATACTGTATGCCTAGACCTACCCCGATTAGTGCCCTGGTACAGGGCTGGAAATATATCCTCGGCGCAGCGCTTATTGGCGCGCTGATAGCACTCGCCTTTTCCTTTACGCAAACGCTTCAGTACTCCTCAACCATTCGGTTACTCATTACCCAGCCTTCTTCAACGAGTCTTGATGCGTACACGGTGCTCAAGTCGAACGAACGCATCGCGCAGAGCCTTTCTCAGCTGCTCTATACCTCAACCTTTTTTGAGAACATCCTTTCTCAAGCGCCGGGGGTAAATGCCGCTTATTTTCCCCAGGATGAGCTGAGTAGACGGAAGCTCTGGCAGCGCTCAGTTGAAACGGGAGTAGAGGCGAATTCTGGATTGATGACCGTGACGGTCTATCATCCGGACCCAAATCAGGCTCGATCGCTGGTGAATGCCGCGGCGGAAGAGCTTACGAAACAGGCTCCGAATTACTTCGGTTTCACCGTACGTCTACAAGTTATCGATACGGCGGTTAATTCACGCTGGTTTGCAAGACCAAATTTCATTTCAAATACCTTATTTGGCCTTTTCTTAGGCCTTTTAGTCGGAACGGCTTGGATTCTTGTTCGTAAAGCGGATTAACAGCATCTGTTTAAAGAACGCCCCCTTATGGAACGGGGGGGTGTTTTTTTGTTATCTACTAACTTGACAAAGTTGTATTATTTTGATACAAAGAAACGTTCTTTTGAGGAGAATAGAATTTAAAAACAGGTTTTTTGGCTAAGAACTGAGAAAAAAATGAAGCCAAATCCAGCTCCTTCCCATAATGCTTGTATTGGGTAGTACCCCCTTGACAAAAAGGGAAAGAGCTGCTATATTTCTATGTTCTTTTAATGGTAAAAACCACATGGTAATTGAAGCCGTTCCGCTCTGTCTGGCAGGCAAACTCCTCCGTCACAGGTATAGCGGGACGGCTTCAGGGACCGTGTAGCGGTCTCCTGACTCATGATCCGGATAAATCGGTTCGGCATGGGCAAGACCGCACAAAGTTCCTCGCAATTTCCAAACGATTCTCACTTCGGTGGGGAGAAAGATGAAGACGATGACCAAGACGTTTCTGATCCTTTGCTGTCTGATCCTTTGCTGCGCCTTCGTGGCACTTAGCAACATCGCAACGGCGCAGGATGCGCCGCCGGTCGTGACGCCAGATGGTGCGACGCCTTGTCAGGAGGCCTTCCAGCGCGAGCTGGCGGCCCTCAGCGAGACCTCCGGGTCTTGCGACCAGGGTAACGTCGCACGGGCCTTCGAGGCCGTTCGACAGACCTGCGCCGGCGAACTCGAGCAGGTGCACGCGTGGGTGAACGGACACTGTCCCGACACCGCAGCGCCGACTCCGGCTCCCGTTCCGCATCGCACCGCCACGCCCTTTCGGTACATCTGTATCGATCGTGCGCAGGCGGTACAGCGACATGGACGAACCATTCGTTGCGATTGTCCCGACGACCTCCGAGAGGTCGACGTGGATCGTCGCACGGCGCGACAGGAGTTGCGCTACGATCGTCGCACTGTCGTCGTCACCTGTACGAACCCGAATCCGGCAGCGGAAGGGGAAGGGCGGGATCACGTCGAACGAGACTGGACTCCGATTCTGGATCGTCTCGATGCGCTCGAATTGGCTTGCGATCGCCCGGAGGAGGACATGACTCCCGGATGGCGCGATCTCTGCTCGCGAGTCTCGTCTCTCGAGACGCTCGTCGAGCGCCACGAGGTGCAGCTTCACGCGATCCTCGATCACCTGATCGATCTCGAATCTCGCGTCTCGGCTCTCGAGACAGAGGTCTTCGGGATTTCGGAAGGCGCTTGCGGCATCTCGCCAAGCGAACTGGGTATGCTCACGCAGACACAGATTACTGATCGGTGTCGGGCCTTCGTCCGTGCACCGAGTTCGAGCGAGGATACCCGGCTCAACTTCCAGCTCGGTGTCGGAGCACGCGTGTTCCTGCACAGCGAGATGGGAGTGATGAGCGGCTTCGCCGTCGCCTTCGCCCAATGGGAACCGATGCTCTCTTCGGAGCGGCATCTCGGTTTCTACGTCCGTGGTCTCATCGGCTACGGAAACGTGGGAGATCAGCCCGGCCAGTTCGGACAGGTCCCGCTCGGCGCATCAGGCGTCTGGGGCCTCTCGGCTGGCTTGGCCACGCGAGGCGAACATCTCGCGTTCAACGTAGGACTCGCCTTCGATTCCTCTCTCGTCCCCGGCACCCGTGGACAAGTCATCGGTGAATACCGGTGGCACACCCTTGGGCCCGAGTTCCGGCTTCGCTGGAACCCGGTCGACTTCTTCGGCCTCGAGCTTTCGCTCGAACCGGCGTGGTCGCACGCCGAGGTGGATTTGCCCAACACGCCTGACCTTGGCGGCGTGAACGGCTTCGGCCTCGCCTCTCAGGTGGGCGTCGAGTTCACCTTCTAGTCACTACTTGCCTTCGGGCGAGACACTGGGGGAGTTGAGCGCTGAATGCAAATTCAGCGCTCCTCCCCCTTCCATTCGAACGGATCAATTTCAATTATTGGTCCCTTCAAATGGAAGAGCATGCGGTTCTTCCTCAGTCCTTTACAACACAACGAAACAGCCCCGCGAACGCGGGGGAAAGGCAGGGCCTCATCATGGCCAAGATTCAGTTCGTTCTCGCGTTCGCTTTCATCGTCATCGCCGGGTGCACAAGCGCCAAGGTCGGGGACTACGCCTGCGTACCCGGCTCCGTCACCGACGGAACCGACTGTGCGCCGGCCTGTCCGATGGGATCGACGCACTCCGTGTGCAACGATTCCGGTTCCGGCTCGCGTTGCGTAACGCGTCCGGGCCAGACCTGCGACCTCACGCCTCCCGCTCCGTGCGGTGGCGCTCCGGTCGGCGATGCCTGCGACGTCTGTGGCGTCAGCGGTATCACCGCCTGCGTCGGCGACAGCGTTCGATGCATTGCGGAACATGCCGCAGTTGAAATCTGCGACGACGGCATCGACAATAACTGCAACGGTGCGGTCGACGAGGGATGTACGGCTTCGTGCACGCCTTCCGTCGAGATCTGTGATGGTCTCGACAACAACTGCAACGGCGCAGTCGACGAGGGCTGCGACGACGACAATGACGGCTACTGCGATAGCGGCATGGCCGTCGGGCCGTCGGGTACGCCCACGTGTCCTCACACGCCTTCGGGTGGTGTCGGCAACGACTGCAACGACAACAACCTGGGGATTCACCCCGGAGCCGCGGAAACCTGCGGCGATGGTGTCGACAGCAACTGCGATGGGAGCGATCCCGTTTGCAGCCCGCCCGTCTGCACGCCGACTAACGGCGGAGTCGAGACCTGCGATGGTATCGACAACGACTGCAACGGCTGGGTCGATGACGGTGGCGTATGCGCCACAGCGTGTTCCGAGAATCTCGGTGGCACACTGACGGTTCATCCGAGCACTTCGCTTCGTGCGAGCTGCTCGCGTGGTCTCGTCATCATCGCCTGGGGTCCCGGCGGAACGGAATTCCGTTCCACCGCAGGTGCCACATCATTCTCAGTGCCAATGTCATCGGGCTGGAGGGGATACGTCTTCCTCCAGGCATTCTGCCCCAACCCTGGGGTGGATGGAACGGTCGTGGGCGAGTGGCGCGGCGGTGTCACCGACTGGAGCTCGAGCGCCGGACGCACACTTCGTGCGATTGGTCTCATCGCCGACATCGACGGGCGCGACGTCTCAGACGCCGGCCTCATCTGTAGGGACACGGGCAGCGGCGGCTACAAGCCGGTGACGCCCCTGGACGAATGCTCTGCATTCACCTGTCCTTCCTGAACCTTCTAGACCCGATGTAACTATCTGGGTCACCAACTTCGAGTGAGCTCCCTGGATTCTCCAGAGAGCTCCTCCCCTACGATTTGATCACTCGTTGGTCGAATCATAGGGGAGTCCGAATGTTCGGCCCCTTTCATATTCAATATGGATATTCGAAAAAGTCCTGAGAAGTGGATAGGGGGATCCGAATAACTTGGAAACCCACTCAATGAAGAAGAAGAAAGAGAGGCCTCACGTGCCCAAGTGTTCCTTCCAGTTTCTGTTCTCCATGATCACCTCGGTCATTCTGACCCTGGCCGGCTGTAGTCTCTCGACTGCGACCAACCCCTGGGCGGCGGATTCCGCCACGCCCATGGACACCGACGGTGGCATGGTCGACGACGACGGCGGTCAGACCGCCGACGACTCCGGCCAGCTGGCAGTCGACGGCGACGTCGATGCGGCGGACACCGATTCCGGTTCCACCTTCGAGTGGCGCGGTTGCAATGGCGCCTACTACGCACGCATCCGCGTGCAGGTCGACGACAACGTCGCGAACACGCAGTTCGGCGAGTGTGCCTCCGGATGGGACCCCGTGCTTCTCACGGTGACCCGTCCCGACGGGACGGTCGGCAACATCTTCGCCGATGGTGAAGATGTCGATCAGCTCATCCCGGGCGATGGAAGCTGGGGGGGCGAGGTGCGCCTCGGCGCGCACTGTGACTCCAGCAGCCGCTGGTTCAGCGGCTGGGCCGCTGAACGGACGGCGGGAAGCTACGGCTTCATCGTCACGCTATGGACCGCCGCCGGTGATCAGGCGGACGTGTCCGCCTTGATGACCATGCCCGGTCCCGACGGCTACCGGCCCCAGATCCCCATCCAAGGGGGAACGGGCTGCGAGTAGCCCCACACGGTTGTCGGTCCGAATAAAACCGAATAATTTCCTTACTCTTCTGAGTTCGGAGCTACCCCCAGTCTCTTCGGAGCTGGGGGTTTTAATTTGTCGCAAGTCTTAGCGGAATGTCTTGACAAAAACGGCTTTTTTATGTTAAGGACGACCATTACCCGCGGGTAATCTTGTCCGTTTTTCCGATCGCCCGGCTGAGTTCCCGCGCCCTCCTCCTTGCAGGAATTCGCCGGACGATCGGAGGAACGGATGTGTTCTTTCAAAAATGGCACTCCGAAATGGAGGAGATAAAAAATGGAAAAAGTCAGTCAGGTTATTGTTCTCATGTCGGCCATGCTCATGGCATCGACGACAGGATACGCGCAGCAGGACCAGGAAGCCGACCGCGTCGCTCAGATGGGCGCGTGCGCGGATGCATGTCTCGCGCGCTTCCGATCGACGGACAGCGCGAGCCAATCTCTCGCCACGTGCATCACGGACGAAGCTCCGGAATGTCGCGGTCTCGAGCAGGCTCGTTCTCAGATTTGGCATGCCATATGCGATGCATCGTCCCGTCTTCAAGAGCAATGCGCTTCGGGTCCGCCTGAAAGCACGGTGAGCGACATGTCGAGATCTCCCGACGGCGTCATTCTACCGATACATGTGACGACACATGTGGCGGCGCCTCGTCCGCGAAGGCTCGTGCTCGAGTGCCGTCGTCCCGACGGATCAACCTTCGAACCGAGACATGACGGAAATTCAAGCTGGCGCGATCGCTGCGAATGCGGCGAGGGCTTCGTTGGCGTGCCCGCGTCGAGATACGCGGAAGCGGCAGGTGAACGCGCGCATCTTCATGGAGTGGAAGCTCGCGGGGAAGTGCATCGCATTGTGCAGTGTCTTCCGCGCGGGGCTCCCAGATCTCTCGTCGAGGGAACGCGCAGTCAGCTTGATTTCGCGCTTGCTAGCCGCATCGAATATCTCGAGGACCAGCAGGACCGAAACGAAACGCAAGTTGCGGATCATGAAGAGCGTCTCGCCGCACTTGAACAGGCTCCGGAACAAAATAGTGGTCTCGGAGAAGATGTGGTCCACCGCATCGTCGATGAACGCGTTGGTCCGATTGAGGATCGTCTCGATATCGGTGACGTTCCTGAACGCGACTCGGCACTTTCGCAGCGAATGGATGCCCTGACCTATACGACGGGGCGCGCCTTCCAGAGACTCTGGAACCGCTCGTCTTCAGCAGCCGGCAATGTCGGTGTTCGTATCCAGCCGTTCTTGCTCGTCGGCTTTGCCCGTCTATCGGTCGCGCAAGGATCACGAGCTCCGCTCGCTCTTGGAAGCGAGATGGATCTCATGATCTCGCTCGGTCGGGATTGGCACTTGGAAGCCGGCCTCGGCATCGGATATGCTCTCAGAGATGAAGCACTTTCCGCTGCGATGCAGGGCGTCTATCACGCGGGCGTTGGCCTGATGGTCAAGCACCTATTCGGCATTGGTTTCGGTGCGATCCTCACGGAGCGTTACGGGCACATTTCGGGCCAGGCGTTCACGTCTGATCACACCGTGCTCGGCGGCTATATCGAGGGCTTCGGAGTCGTGAGACTCGGAAGCGGTTGGGCATTCACGCCTGGCGTACGCCTCTTCAGCGGCGTTGGCTTGCGCTTCGACGGACAGTCGGATCCGCGGATAGCTGACG
>Ga0210053_1002625_pt1 | contig 15256 bp, 19 predicted proteins | sample CryGeymeta201512_FD_185467 | JGI IMG/M metagenome (GOLD analysis project Ga0210053, IMG submission 185467) | Groundwater microbial communities from Crystal Geyser aquifers in Utah, USA - Crystal Geyser metaG 2015-12 (SPAdes) (version 2) | ecosystem: Environmental > Aquatic > Deep subsurface >... | reverse complement strand
ATAAAAGATTAAACCCGTATACATTAAAAGCCATTATTCGCGATGCCGGACTTACAGATGAAGAATTTAAGAAACTTCTTTAATAGTAATACGGGGTCAACTCTATTTTCCTGTTACAATAGAAAGGTGACTGTCACTTTGTAAGTCCTGAAGAAATATGATAAAGTTACAAATATGGCTACAATTACTATTCCGAGAAAAATAACCAAAGGTGAGGAGTTAATAATTATTCCTCGTAAAGAATATGAGGAATATTTAGAGTTGCGCAAAGTTATACCGCTGGTTAAAATGACTGCTTCAGAAAAACGCAAGTGGGAACGAGCAAAAAAAGATTACGAACAAGGAAAATATGTAACCCTTGAAAAACTATAATATGAGTTGGACACTGCAGATAAGAGAGAAAGTCAAAAAATGTTTTCAACGTTTACCAGCAAAAGATCAAAGAAAAATAAGAGAAGACCTTTTTGAATTAAAGGAAAATCCTTACTCTGGCGATATTGTTAAATTAGAAAATGAAGATAATTTATGGCGCCGCAGAGTCGGTGCTTATCGTATTAAATTCCAAATTAGGAGTCAAGAAAAGGTTATTTATGTTTACGAGATTGAACGCCGAACTTCAAAAACTTATTAATAAACCTAAACCTCGATTTAAGGATTAAGGGGGACCCGATTAAAGGGGACACACTACTTAATTTGGTTAGATATAAAGGTGACTGTCACTTTTGGGGTCCTGAATAAATTTACCCTGTTTAAATAGTTGCTTGCCCAGCCCAGTAAAATATTGCCGAAGGCAATTTTACCAGGGCAAGCAAATTTAACAGGGTTTACGAACAAATTTCGATTTTGGCACGATTTTTGCAAATTTGACTTTTAATTTTTGCCTGCCCCGTAGGAATCTTTGCTTTCCTTCGGGGGTTGTGATAAAATAAAGGCATATGGATACTATAACTATTCCAAGAAAACTTAATACTATTGATACTTTTGATATCAAAGGAGAAAAATTTGTGGTTTTGAAAAAAGAGTATTTAGACGAACTTTTAATTTTGATGAGGAGTTTTATTGCCGGGGAACAGCTACTTCAAGAGGGTAAAACTAGAAGTTTTAAAGATTTTTTGAAATCTATTTCTAAGAAAAAGAAATGAAAATTTTACGTTCACATACTACTCCCCAATTTGAAAATGACTTTATTAAACTACCTGAGAAAATCCAATTAAAATCTAAAAAGAAAATTAAATTATTTGAAGAAGATTGTTTTAACAGAATTTTAGACACCCACAAACTTAAGGGTGTTTTAAAAAATTTTTGGTCATTTTCCATTGATGATAATTATAGGTGTAAATGGGGTCAGTAAATGGGGTCAGCCACTATTTATGATACTTATGCCAAGAGTAGGGAGAACAGATGTTGGTGAATATGTGTACCATATAATCAACAGAGCAAACGCTCGGGTACAGATATTTGATAGCGACAAAGACTATCAACTTTTTGAGATTATCCTTGAAGAAGCAGTGGAAAAATTTGATATGAGGCTTTTGTCTTATTGTATAATGCCTAATCATTGGCACTTAGTTTTATACCCAAAAAATGATGGGGATCTCGCTCGATTTATGGGTTGGCTCACTAATACGCATACGAGAAGGTAGCATACAGAGAAAGGCACCATAGGTCAAGGTCATCTTTATCAGGGAAGATACAAGTCATTTTTATGCCAAGATGACAATCATTTTCTTGCTCTTGTGCGCTATGTAGAGCGCAATGCGAGGAGGGCAAATTTAGTTAAAAAAGCAGAAAATTGGAAGTGGTCTAGCGCATGGAGGAGAAAGAGTGGGTCGACTAAACAAAAGAAGCTTCTCTCAACATGGCCGGTGTCTGAACCGAGAGGTTACTTAAATTGGCTTAATCAAGCACAGACAGAAGACGAGGAGGAAGCGATTGAGAGTTCAATTACTAAAGGTAATCCCTACGGTGGTGATAGTTGGGTAGATAGTGTAGTAAAAAAATTTAACCTTGGGCAAACTTTAAGAAAAGTGGGGAGGCCGACAAAAAATGGTGGCTGACCCATTTGCTGACTACTGGCGTTGACTTCTCGTTTCACATCTGATACACTTATGTCATAGATATGAAAAGCAAGAATAACCTTTTACTTTTAGAACAGCTAAAAAACCTGCCCTATTTCAGTAAGGACACGGTTCACCAGCTCGGTGGCCAGTTGGGGCTTAAGAAAACTACGGTTGATACCTACATCAGCCGCTATGCCAACAAATAAACACCAGTTCAGCGGGGCAGTTTAAAGAAGGCGGATTAATGATTAACACCGGCGGAGCAGCCAACGGATTAATTGTCCGTTACGGCAACGTCGGCATCGGGACGGCGAGCCCGAGGGCGAAGCTGGATGTCGTTGGTACGGTTCGAATGCCCGGCTTTTTACTAACCGGAAATAGTGATATAATGAATTTACCAGCAGGAAGGACTTATACTGTTTTGTGTTGGGGGACATATTTTTCCTGCGCAGATTACGACACTTGGTTAAGATTAGACAGTAATAAAGTAAAATCCTATACCGGTACCGGGGGTATGGTTTGTTGGCAACCGGATCAGCTTATGCCGGTTATTTCCAGGGCCCAGTTTATACTACGAGTAATTTTATCGGCGCCGGAACCGGTCTTACGGGTATGGCGAGTTTTTAAAATTCTAATTATTAATTTATCTCTATAAAAAAAACCATTATTATTTCTTTGGTGGTGGCCCTGATATTTTTTAGTTTAGGCTATTTGATTGGAAGCGCTAAAGTCAGTCCGACCGGAAAATTAGCCATAGGCGCCAATACTTTCCAGGCCGGCTGGGAAGCGGCTAAAAAAAGGCTGGCTGATTCAGGCTTTGCCGCCCCCATGGCTAATCTGGAAATCAATAATGTTTCCGGCCAAGTCACCGCTATTCAAGATAATGCCATTACTTTAAAAATCAGGCCATTAGAACCGTTAGCCGACCCCAGCCTGGACGAAAGAATCGTCAAAGTAGACGCTAATACCAAGATTTATACTTTAGAGCAGAAAGACCAAGCCGAGTACCAGAAAGAAATGGCGGACTTCGACAAAAAAATGCAAGAGCAGCTAAAAAATCCGCTTGAACCGGGCCAAGCCCCCATCCCTCCGGTTGGCGATGTTGGGCCGCCGGAATTTTTTGTTAAAAAAGAAGCTAGCATTTCAGATATTAAAGTCGGAATGAATATTAACGTCATAGCGGCAGATAAGGATATAAAAAATGCTAAACAATTTAGCGCGGCTGAAATTAACCTCCAGCCGGTGCCGGTAATGACCCCGGCAGCGGTCACTCCACCGGCAGCTGAATAACCGGCAAGATAAATATATATTTTTGGTTAATTGTCATGGCCAAGCCGTTGGGCGGCGCTTTATCCCGTAGGCGGCAAGGCCCAGGGGCGGGAAGTGAAGCTTGCTTCCCGCTCCGTCCGACAACAAAGGAGCCAACCAACTGGTGGCTCCTTCTTTTTATTTAGGAAAATCTCCCTCTCCCCCTTTATCAAGGGGGTAATCAGGGTTTGGCCAAGTATTTTATAATTTCGCTTAAGTTTTTAATTTTTATAAGCTTCATTTTTTTGCTGTCGTAGTCGCTTTGCGGCATGATGGCTTTTTGAAAGCCAAGGCGTTCGGCTTCGTTTAACCTTTGCTCCAGCCGGCTAACCTGCCTAACTTCTCCGCCTAAACCCACTTCTCCCAGAACGATAATTTTATTGCCTATAACTTGATTTAAAAGCGAGGAAGCGATGGCGAGCGAAACCGCCAAATCAAGGGCCGGGTCGCTAAGGCTTAGGCCGCCCACTACGTTTAAAATCACGTCCTGGTTGGTTAAATTCAAATTGGCGCGCTTGGTCAAAACCGCGATTAAAACCGAGAGGCGATTTAAGTCAAAACCCGAGGCTTTCCTTTGCGGATAGCCGAACACGGTTTTAGTGACTAAAGCCTGCACTTCAATTAAAAAAGCGCGCGTACCTTCAATAATACAGCTGATTACCGAGCCGGTAAGATTCTGGCTCGGCTCAACAAAGATGAGCGACGGGTTAGCCACTTCCTTAAAGCCGGTTCCGGTCATTTCAAAAATGCCGATTTCATTAACCGAGCCGAAGCGATTTTTAGTGGCGCGTAAAATGCGATAATCGTGGTTAGTTTCAGTCTCCAAATAAAGCACAGTATCAACAATGTGCTCAAGCGACTTGGGTCCGGCCAAAGCGCCGTCTTTAGTGATGTGGCCGATTAAAATAATGGCGATATTATTGGCTTTGGCGGTCTCTAAAAAACTCACGGCCGAGCCGCGAATCTGGTTAAGGCCGCCGGCTTCGCCCGCGATAGACGAAGAATAAATGGTTTGGATGGAATCAACGATGACTAAATTAGGCTTCAATTGACTTAGGCAAGCGTTGATTTTTTCCGCGTTGGTTTGGCTTAAAAATTTTATTTTTTCCGCGTTGATTTTAAGCCGAACAAGTCTGGCCTTAATTTGCGCGGCGGATTCTTCACCGCTCGTGTAAAGCACCTGGCCGGTTTGACCGATCCGTTCGGCGATTTGCGCCACCAAAGTTGATTTGCCGATGCCGGGTTCGCCGCCCAATAAAACCAAAGAGCCGGGCATCAGTCCGCCGCCCAAAACCCGGTCTAGTTCCTCTATCTTGGTGGCTATCCGGCCGGCTTCCGCCTGGCCGCTTAATTTTTCCAAATCAACCACTTCGGCCGGCCCGCCGGCGCGGGCAAGGCTGACCGCGGCCATTTTATCCGCCTGCTTTAAGTCAACCGTCTGCATCTGCAAAGTGCCCCAGCCGCCGCACTCTAAACAACGCCCGCTCCATTTAGGGGATTGGGCGTCGCAAGCCGAACAAACATAGATGGTGGAGATTTTATTCGGCATTAAAATTTATTTAAGCTTGATTTTATTTATCGTTCCCGTATTGGCGTCCGTGAAATATAAATAATACCCGTTAGACGAGATGATTAAATTGGTCATGGTGGCGTCGCCAGTTGGCGTGGCCACTAATCTTTTCAAGCCGGTTTGCGTGTCAATTTGGTAGAGATTATCTTTGGTGTTCTTGACCAAGGCTGGAAATAGGCCGGCCCCTTCTTCTAAACTCTCTGGTACGGCGCAATATAGGCTGGTATTAGAAGCGAAAACGCATTTGTCCGCCCAGGTTTGCACGTTCAATTTTATTCGTCCGGCGCCGATATTTTCACCCTGGGCGTTAGTAATCCAGAGTTCCGGCTTTAAGTCGCTTCCGCTTGAGTAGACGCTGTAGAGCAAGCGGTCTCCGGCCGGCGCCCACTTCGGCTCAAAGCCGCGACCGTTAATGGTTAAGGCTTTAAAATTTTCATTATTCAGCCCCACGAAGAAAACCGACTGCTGGTCAAAATTAATGCCTTCGGTGTGCATGGCCACGGTCTGGTTGTTGGGCGACCAGGAAGGATAAACCGTTGCCTCGTTATCGCCTAAGGCCGCGATTCTTTGGGTATCGGTTCCCTGGTCGTTAGTAGTGGCCAGCCAGCGGTTGTCCGTATCTTCGGCCAGGCTTTTAAAAACAATTTTAGAGCCGGTGGGCGAAAAGTCAAAATCCTGCCAATGCTTGGGCAGGCTCACTTGTTTTTTGGTTTTAAAATCGTAAATGATTTTCGCCTGGTCCGGATATTCTAAAATGGCTTTATTTTTGTCCGGCGACCAAGTGATTTTTTGCACTTCATGAAAGACCGTGTCGGATAGCAAAGTCGCCTGCCCGTCTTTAGTCAGGCGGTAAAATTTGCCGTCTGGCTGATTGTAATATTGCAGGTCGCTGCCATTGGACGCCAGCACCGCGCCCAGACTGGGAGCTTGATTCAAGGCCGCGGTTTGCGTCAGGCCGCCTCGGGCAACCTCGCTGGCGGCCGGCAGGCCGGTCGGCCGCTCGGCTTCGCTCGGCAAACCGCTAACCGGCTCCCCGGTAGGTGAAATCTGCCCGGTGCCGGTGCCGGCGATGGGCAAGCCGCCCGCGGTCGTGGTGCTGGTCGCGGCCGGGCCTGGGCCGGTCGGCAGGCTTGGCTTAAAAAACAAAAGATAAAGCAAATAGCCCAAAACAAAAACTAGCAGCAAAAAGCCTAAAACGACAAGAATTTTTTTGTATTTTGCCAGCCAACCCATGAAATTTTATTAAAAATTGAGTTATACCGGAAATTTATGGTATAATAATAAAGCGAAACAACCAGACCGAGCTTTATTCTTTGGCGCTTTTATTATATAATTATATAATATAGTAGCTTAAGGTGTCAAAGTCACTATTATTTTTGATTTCTTCTTATTTTATGAGTTTATTTTTTGCCAGCGAAAGTTACTTGGGAATTGATATCGGCAGCTCCAGTATAAAAATAGTTGAGATTAAGAAAGAAGGCGGCAAGGTTAAGCTGTTAACTTATGGGTTTAGCGAAAACCTTGACGATTTGGACCAAGCCGACCCGAAAAAAATCGCGGCCATTATTAATAAAATCTGCCGAGAGGCCAATACCGGGAGCCGCCAGGCGGTTTCGGCCTTGCCGACTTTTTCCGTCTTTTCTTCCATCATAAACTTGTCCGGCGTCAATAAAAAAGATTTGGCCTCGGCCATTAACTGGGAAGCGAAGAAAGTCATCCCCTTGCCGCTTGAGGAAATGATTTTGGATTGGAAAAAAATTGATCGCCCGGGCCAGGCCGACCCCAAAGGCGACATTAAAATTTTATTGACCGGGGCGCCGCGGACTTTAGTAAAAAAATACATTGAAATTTTTAAAAGCGCCCAGATAAATCTGTTAAGCCTGGAAACCGAAACTTTCGCTCTGATTAGGTCGCTTTTGGGCAGCGACAAAGCAACCGTGATGATTGTGGAAATCGGCGCCAAAACCACCAGCTTTAATATTATTGACCAAAACATTCCGATTTTGAATCGGAGTATTGATATCGGCGGCTGGACTATCACCAAGGCTTTGAGCAATAATTTAAGTATTGGCTTGGAGCGGGCCGAGCAGTTTAAATACGACCTGGGCATCAGTTCGTTTGAGTCGGCGGACAATTCCATCCCCAAAACCATTGCCGAAAGCGTAGCGCCGATCGTTAATGAAATTAAATACGCCCTGAACTTGTATCAAGATAAAGGCAATAAAAAGGTGGACAAGATCATTTTAAGCGGCGGCTCGGCCCTATTGGTTAATTTTACCAACTACTTGTCAAAAATTTTAGACATTAACGTGGTGGCCGGCAATCCTTGGGCAAAAATTTCTTATCCGCTTGATTTGGAGCCGCTCCTGGAAGAAATCGCGCCCCGGCTGGCCATTGCCATCGGCTTAGCCCTAAGGGAAATGGAGTAGTAATATTATTTATTTTATGCCAGGGATAGACTTTTTGAAAAAAAGCCATAATGACGATGACGAACCTAAGCTTGAAGCCAAGCACGGCGACCGGCCGGATTTGGCCTGGTCAAAACCAGAGGCGGACGTCAAAGACACGAAGAGCACCCCCTTTTCTTTTTTGCCGTTTTTAAAAAAGAAGCCGGCGGTCAAAGCCAAAGCGCCGTTTGACAAAAAGAAGATTCAACAATCCCGCCAAGAAATTTTGCAATTAATTAAAGGCCAGGAAAACTCCGGGCGAAGTTCCCAGCCGCCAACCGCCGGTCGGGCCGCGTCCGCAACGCTTCGCCCTGGCCGCCTCGCTCTGCTTGGCTGGCGGGCCGGCCGAGGATTTTTAGTCCGCTTAAAAGAAAAGTTGATTAAGCGGACAAGCCTGCTTTCGCTAAAGCTACGGCGGCCGAGCCATAAAGAAGTTTTAATTGATTACCAGAAAGTTTTTGCCGAGGAGAAAAACAAAAGGAATCTGGCCGCCCTGACGGTCAGGCCGGAAATTAAGGCGGTTAGCCTGGCGCCCGAGCCGACCGAACAAGCAAAACCGGAAATAAAGCCGGCGGCAAAGATAAGCCAGCCGGCCAAAGTGGCGCCGGCGGAGACGGCAAGCGAGCCCGCGCCGCTGGTTTTAGAAACTAATTTAATCAAAGGAGAAATTGTTTCTTACTTTGAATGGCAGAAAAAAATTCTTACCTTAGTCGGCGCTTTTTTTATTCCGATTTTTTTAGTTGGTGTAATTTATCTCGGCTTAATGTTTTACCAAAAGGAAAGCCAGGCTAAAAATCTGGCGCTGGTCAAAAAATTTAACGAATTAACGGACGAGATTAAGCGGGAAGAAACCGGCGCTGAGCAGATTTTTAGCTTTCAAGATGAGTTGGAAATAACTTCAGAGGTGTTCGGCCAGCATATTTATTGGACTAATTTTTTCAAATTTTTGGAGGACAACACCATCAAGGATGTTTATTTTACCGGTTTTGCCGGCGATACCGGCGGCCGCTATTCCCTGAACGCCCTGGCCAATAATTACGGCAATATTGCCGAACAAGTTAACGCCTTCAGAAACAATAAAAAGGTGACGGCGGTTGAAGCCGCCGCTGGCGAATTGGTGTCCGGCGACCGGGATAACGCGACCAAAGTTAAATTTACTTTGAATTTCTCGATTTCAAAGAGCATTTTTACCGAGTAAAAATATGGAGACGAAAGATAAGCCGCTTAACCAACCCTTCCGCCAGCCGCCAATCGGCGGAGCGGACGGCGAAAAAGAAAATCAAGGCGACGATTTATTAAAAGTCAAAATTAATGGTTTTTTAATCAGTTATTTTGGCTATTTGGTTTGGGGTTTGGCGATTATTATTTTTGCCGTCGGCCTGTTGCTGTTCGTTTATCCCAATTATAGACAGCTTGGCCAAGCCAATCGGGCGGCCAAGGAAAACCTGCTGGCGGAAAATGATAAAAAGGCGGATTATTTAAATTCCGTCACCAACTTAAAAAAATCCTTTCAATTAGTTAAAGCTGAAGAAGTTAGAAAAATCGTTACCATGTTGCCGAGCGGCAGCGACGCCAGCGGCATTATCTCGGAAATTGAGCTGATTGCTTTAAGAAACGGCGCGATTTTAAGGTCCGTGAAAGTTAACGCGGAAGCGGACCGAGGCGCGGTCAGGCAAAGAGCCGAGACAGAAGAGAAAACCGAACCGCCGGCGGGAATTTTTGAGAAACCGCCGGCGGGTGTTGGCCGGCTAAAGGTAGAAGTCAGTTTTGGTTCGATCAATTATCCGGTTTTAAAAAATATCATCAAGACGTTTGAAAATAATTTAAGATTGTTTGATATATCAAAAATAGATTACGACGCGACTGATAACAAGGCGACCTTAATTATTTATAGTTATTATCTCCAATAATATGCTGGCGTTAAAAAAGATGGCGAGCAAAAAATTAGCGATTTACGCGGCGATTATAGTTTTAATGTTGGCCGGAACCGGCTATTTGTTGTATTTAAATAATCGCTTAGCCGCCAGAAAACCGTTGGTGGTTGACGGCGCCGACCAATTTAAAGATTATCTGCCGGCCGAAACGTTGGCGACTTCAACCAAAATTGAGGCGAAGAAAACCGGGCCGTCGGCCCAGGCCAAGGAGTTACGGGGCGGCGGCGGACTGGATTTGACGATTTTCAGCGACGAAAAATTCAAGGCGTTGATGGACAACGCTTTAATTCCTAAAACCGCGCCCAGCCTGGGCAAGCGGGATCCGTTTAAACCTAACTAATAATTAGACTTGTTTATGAATAATAAGTCGGCCGAATTGATAAGCCTATTGATTAAAAATAAAGCAGTTGACCAGGCGGAATTGGAAAAAATCAGAGAGTTGCCGGAATTTAGCGACCGCCCGGAAGAAGCCATTGTCAGCCAAGGCTTGGTTGACGCTGAAGTTTTGGCCGAGCTCAAGGCTAAAGTCTATAAGTTGAGTTATAAAAATCTTTTGGATTTTAAAATTCCCGACCAAGTGTTGAATTTAATTCCTTTGGAAGTGGCGGAAAATTATCAGATAATTTGTTTTGAAGTTGGTGGAGGCAAAATGAAATTCGGCATGGTTGACCCGGAAAATTTTAAAGCGATTGAAGCCATTGATTTTTTGGCCAAAGAAGAGAATTTGACGCCGGAAATTTATTTAATCTCCGGCGCCAGCCTGGCCAACGCCCTGAAACATTATAAAACTTTAAGCAAGGAGGTTTCTAAAGCTTTAAAATCAAAGGAAGAGGAAGAGGTGCGGGAGCAGGCCAGGAAAAAGATAAAAATAGAAGAAGTTGAAGAGATTACCAAATCGGCGCCGGTGTCAAAAATCGTTTCAGTGATTATCAGGCATGCGGTTGATGGCCGGGCTTCTGACATCCACATTGAGCCCATGGCCAAGGAAAGCCGGGTCAGATACCGCATTGACGGAATTTTGCACACTTCACTGGTTTTGCCGAAAAGCGTCCATAGCGCCATTGTCGGCAGGGTTAAAGTTTTGGCCGATTTGAAGCTTGATGAAACCAGAATGCCGCAAGACGGCAGAATCAGGGTTAGCATTAACGACAAAGAAATTGATTTGAGGATTTCCGTTCTACCCCTACTGAATGATGAAAAAGTGGTGATGAGGATTTTGGACGTGACCAGGGGCGCGCCCACCTTGGCGGAGTTGGGCTTTATGGGCCCGGGGCTGAAAGTGATAAAGAAGAATTTGGCAATGACTGATGGCATGTTTTTAATTACCGGACCGACCGGCTCCGGCAAATCCACCACTCTTTTTTCCGTTTTGACCAGCCTTAACGAGGAGGGGATTAATATTTCCACGCTGGAAGACCCGGTAGAATATTTTATTAAAGGGGTCAACCAATCGCAAGTCCGGCCGGAGATCGGTTTCACTTTCGCTTCCGGCTTGCGCTCGCTATTAAGACAGGACCCTGATATTATCATGGTGGGAGAAATCAGGGATAATGAAACCGCCGAATTGGGCATTCATGCCAGTTTAACCGGGCATTTTGTCTTGTCAACCCTGCATACCAACGACGCTTTGGGCGCCATCCCCAGGCTGTTAGACATGAAAGTTGAACCTTTTCTCCTGGGGTCAACTTTAAACGTGGTCTTGGGGCAAAGGTTGGTCAGGAAAATTTGCGAGCATTGTAAAGAAGAACAAAGGTTGCCGGTTGAAATCGTCGAGAGCGTCAGGCAGGAGCTGGCCATAACGCCTAAAGCGGTGATTGAACAAATGCTGCCCGATTTTGATTTGAAAAAAATTAAATTTTATAAAGGCAAGGGCTGTTCCCGCTGCGGCTTGACCGGTTATCGGGGTCGGGTGGCCTTAGCCGAAGTGCTGGATGTTAATGATAAGATTAAAGAGATAGTGATGGATAATAAAAAAAATTTGACGCTGGACGATTTGGTAAAAAATCAAAATTTCATTACCATGAAACAAGACGGCCTAATCAAGGTTTTAATGGGTCTGACTACCATGGAAGAAATCATGCGCACGGTCAACGTTTAATTAATTTATTCATAACTGAAACATATGCCAAAAGATAAAATAAAAATTCTTTTAGTGGAAGATGATTCGTTTTTACTGGGCATGTATGCCACTAAATTTGAAATGGAGAATTTTAAAGTAATCACGGCGGAAGACGGGGAAAAAGCGGTGCGCGCGGCCCTAAAGGAATTGCCGGATATTATTCTCTTGGACATTATTTTGCCCAAGCAGAATGGTTTTGAGGTCTTGCGCCAGCTAAAAGCCGACCAGTCAACAGCCAATGTGCCGGTGATACTTTTGACCAATTTGAGCCAAAAAGATGAAATTGAACAGGGACTGAAGCTGGGAGCGGAAGATTATCTGATTAAGGCCCATTTTATGCCTTCGGAAGTGGTGGAGAAAATAAAAAAAGTTTTAAATTCACCCCGTTAAATACCCGCTTAATCGGGTCTGCCTATGGCAGAATTTAACGGGGTAAATAAAAATATGGAAGTGCCGTCAATTTTATTAAATCGAATTTTGTCGGATTTGGCCAAAAAAAACGGCTCTGATTTGCATCTGTCGGTTGGCAGCGCGCCCATGATCAGGGCGAGCGGGGAGTTTCAGCCCCTGGCGGACCAGGAAATCATCACCAGCGAAATTTTAAATAAAATTATAGAAACTTTTTTAAGCCAGGAGGAAATCGTCAGATTAAAAGAAACCAAGGGCATAGTTTTGGTGAGAAATCTGGTCAATTTTCGTTTTCGCATCAATGTTTTTTACGAGAAGGGCCTTTTGGCCGCATCTTTCCATTATGTTCCGAACCTGATTAGAAGTCTTCAGGAATTGGGCTTGCCGGAAGCGCGCCATAATTTCTTAAAAGCCAATTCTGGCCTGCTGGTCATTGCCGGCGCTTATAACTCCGGGAAAACCACCACGGCGGCTTCTTTTATTGAAGAGATTAACAAGACCAGCGTTAAAAACATCGTCACCATTGAAGACCCGATTGAATATTTGTTTGTCGGTAAAAAGAGCCTGGTGACCCAAAGGCAGATCGGCAGTGACGTTAACAACGTAACCGAGGCGCTGGATTATTGTTTAAACGAGGATTTGGATGTCATTTATCTTAACGAGATAAAAGACGAGCCAACCTTTAACCAGGCCTTGGTTAAAATTTTTGAGCTGGCCTCGGGCAACTGCTTAGTGGTTTTGGAGATAAACGCCGACAGCTCGGAAAGAGTTTTAGAAAAGATTCTGGGCGGCTTGAGCCGCCAGATGACCGCCGAAGCCGCTCGTTACAATTTAGCCGATATTTTAGTCGGCATCGTGGTGCAGAAGTTGGTTAAACGGCGCGGCGGCGGCTTGATTCTGGCTAACGAGATTCTACTGAATAACGCCCCGGTCAAATCCTTAATCAGAGAAGGGAAAATCTATCAGCTTAAAAGCGTCATGCAGACTTCCAGAAAAGAAGGCATGATTAACCTGGAAAAATCTTTAGAAAATTTGGTTGAAGCCGGAGAAATTAGGCGCGAAGATATCTAATAATTAACCTTTTAAAATGCCGATTTTTAAATACAAAGCTTTTGATAGGGAAAAAAAGTTACAGGAAGGCCTGGTGGAGGCCGCCAATAAGGAATATGTCGGAGAAATATTAAAAGAGAAGGGTTTTTCCGTGGTGGCGATTTCTTTGGTCAGCGGCGGCAAAAAGGGCGGTTTGAGTTTTTTGAACCGCGTCGGCGCTAAAGATATCGTGGTTTTTTCGCGCCAATTTTCGGTTTTGATTTCTGCCAATGTCGCCATGATGCAGGTGCTTAAGATTTTAGTGGACCAGACCAACAACCTTACTTTAAAGATGATAGTTTCCGAAGTGGCCGATGAAGTTGACGCCGGCTCAACCCTATCCGAAGCTTTAAATAAGCGGCCGAAAGTTTTTTCCAACTTTTATGTAAGCGTGGTCAAATCCGGAGAAATTTCCGGTAAGCTGGACGAGGTGCTGAATTATTTGGCCGACGAAACGGAGAAAGATTATGATATGATGAGTAAAATCAGAGGCGCGATGATTTACCCGGCTTTTGTCTTATGCTCCTTGGGCGTGGTCGGCGTCGTCATGATGGTTTTCGTGGTGCCCAAGCTCACCGCCATTTTGACGGAAAGCGGCGCCGAATTGCCCTTAACCACCAGAATTTTGATCGGCACCTCCTCTTTTATGTCCAACTATTGGTGGCTTTTATTGATTATTATCGCGGCCTTGGCTTTCGCTTTTAGGTTTTACGTCAGCAAACCCAATGGCCGGCGTCAGTTGGATTATTTAAAACTAAAATTACCAATTTTCGGCCATTTATTCCAGCTGATTTATTTAGTGCGCTTTACCCGTTCAATGAACACTTTAATTGTCGGCGGCGTCACCATCGCCAATAGTTTAAAGGTCGCCGCCGAGGTGGTGGGCAATAAGATTTACCAGGAGCTGATTGAAGAAACCATTAAAGAAGTGGAAGACGGCAATTCAATTTCCAGCGTTTTCCAGAACAGCAAAACCATACCCAAGATGGTTTCCCAGATGTTAAGTATCGGGGAAAAGACCGGCAAAATGGACGTTATTTTGGAAAGAATCACTAATTTTTACGGCCGGGAAGTCTCTAACATGGTAGCTAATTTAATGACTTTAATGGAACCGATTATTATGGTGATTATGGGCGTAGCCGTGGGTATTATGGTGGCGGCGGTCATTTTGCCCATGTATAACTTAGCTAGCAGTTTTTAATTAAATTAATTTAATTATTATGGAACAAAATAAACTAAAAGGCTTTACTTTAATTGAGTTGTTGGTGGTTATCAGCATTATCGGTATTTTATCGTCTTTCGCCGTGGTGTCGCTAAATAGCGCCAGAAACAAGGCCAGAGACGCTTTAAGAAAAGCCGATATGACGCAATTAAGAACCGCCCTGAATCTTTATTACGATGAAAATGTGAGATACCCGGTTTGCGGTAATTGGGATGACGGCGCGGCTGATTTTGGCGCTACGCCGCAGGCCGGCTCAACTTGCTATAATACGGTTTTAAGCGCCGCTTTGACCACCGGAGCCAGACCGTACTTGGGGCAATTGCCTAAAGACCCAAAAAATCCCACCAATAATTTTACCGTTGACGCCACTTATCTTTATCGTTACGTCGGCAAGGCCGACGGTTCGGAATACGCCTTGGCCTATCGGCTGGAGGAAAATACCGATTTACAGCTGATTAGGGGCTGGTAGTGCGAACAATTGTTTTTTATGGTATAATTGTGGATAAGTGATTAAATAATAAATTAATTTCACGATTAAATTCCCATACTTGGGCTAATAATTCGTGTAGACGAGAGGGGAGGTGATTTATGAGGAAACAAAGAGGTTTTACTTTAATTGAATTATTGGTGGTTATCGCCATTATCGGCTTGCTGTCGACCTTAGCCGTAGTGGCTTTGAATAACGCCAGAATGAAATCAAGGGACGCCAAGCGCGTCAGCGACGTTAAGCAAGTTCAGACGGCGCTGGAGTTATATTATAACGACGTTAACCTGTATCCGGCCAGCCTCGGCACTTCTATCAAGAATGGTACTGTCACTTATATGGCTGCTGTGCCGACCAATCCATCACCAAGAACCGATGGCAATCCCGCTTGCGCGGACGTGGATTATGCTTACACGCAGACTTCTGGCGGCGCCAGCTATACTTTGACTTATTGTTTGGGCGGCATAACCGGCGGCGTACCGGCTGGTTCGCACACGGCCTATCCGGGTGGCATTCAATAAAAATCTTTAAAAGGGTCCTGTTAAGGATTTATGGAAAAGCAGGGTAATTTTTGCCCTGTTTTTCTTATAATGATAAAATAGATTATATGGCGCT
>Ga0210053_1002616_pt1 | contig 15280 bp, 8 predicted proteins | sample CryGeymeta201512_FD_185467 | JGI IMG/M metagenome (GOLD analysis project Ga0210053, IMG submission 185467) | Groundwater microbial communities from Crystal Geyser aquifers in Utah, USA - Crystal Geyser metaG 2015-12 (SPAdes) (version 2) | ecosystem: Environmental > Aquatic > Deep subsurface >... | reverse complement strand
GAATATGGGAAAATGTTTTTATTTTCATAATTCTAGAAGAATAATATCTTGAAGTTGTAACTCGGGAACAATTACTCTGTTTCCATTAATGATTTCAAATGATTTACCGCTCAGAGCAGACTTGGCCGATTGAATTAAACCGATATTTACTTTTAAGATGATATCCCTGATCGGAACTACTTCTCCCGTCCCACCTAACCAGACATCATTTGGAGGGTTAGGATACCGATAGGAAGAGCCGGGGTTATTATGTAAATGGGCTGCCCATATTTTATCCTTTTGCTCACGCACATTCATCGTAACTATTATTGGAGCTTCTATAGTGACTTTAGGTTCAACAATAGAAGTAAGAAGAGTCTTGAAAAACTGCTGCATTGCTGGAGTTGGTTTTTGAAGATAATTGGTAAAGAGGTCAACGCTGAAGTAAATAATATTTCCTTTCCCTATTTTCCGTTTCCAGAGGCCAGGATAGTTTTTTGTCTCTTTTTCTATTGTTGCTTTTATACGGTCATAGATTTTGCCCAATACCACCACATCAGAAGAGGGTTTAACCATTGTATGCGAAGTTTGCAAAGAGACATAGGGATATTCCCTGCAGGCTGATAGAAGTTTTTTATCCTTAATTTCTAAGGCTGGAACTCCCTTTGTCTTATCTCGGGAAACAATACCTAAAAGCTCATCAAGAATAGGTTTTCTATAAGGATATCCTAATTCATCTAATTCCCCAACTTGGTCGCAGGCGAAGAGAACACCGCCGGCCTCTACATATTCCTTTAGTCCCTTGGCCTGCTTTTTGGAGATACATACCATATTGCCTAAAATAATTATTGGATATTTGGAAAGATTCTCTTTCTCTAAGTGGTCTTCAAAGATAACTGATGACTGCAGGTGACTATGCAGGAGAATTTCGTTAGCACCATGAATCTCATCCCAGACCTTATTTGCATTGTTTTTTGCCCAGAAATCCATTGTTTGCTGTGAGGCTACAATGGCGGCATATTCAATAGTTCTGCCACCAAGATATGGAAAACGAGGAGCCGCTGCATTTTCCATCTCTTTTAAGACCAGCGCCGCTTGCTTTGCTGTCTCTCCAGTTCCACAGGAGGCAATACCCCCGGCGGAGATACAGCCTAATACCGCCTGCACCGCGGTTAATTTATCCGGGCAGGGAGCCCAGGCATTCCCGTAATTATGCAAAGGCCACCAGCTCTCTACTCCCTTTTTAAACCCATAGGCTTGATTAATCTTCATCTGAATGTCAGCCTGAAAAGGGAAAGCATCCAGTTCACTGCTCATAATGGCATTTAGTTTAATCTTGCGCATCGGAATAGCGGTATTCCAAGGCTTTAAAGGTCTTCTTCGATAGTTGTTAAAGCAAACAGTAGCTTCAGGTTTCACCACTTCAACCGCTTCTACAATGCGTTTCCACACATCCATCAGCACCTCATACCGCCAGTTTACCCAGATACGGAAATTATGACTTTCATAATCTACTCTTTCAGGTAAGTCTAATCCGGTATCTTTCTTAAAACGCTTACGACAAAAATCGCATTTGCAACCTGGCTGAAAATTAGTATGGTGGTTGCTAAATGTAGCGCCATCAAACCAAATACCATCAAAACCTACATCCTTCACTAACTCGATAGCAAACTTTGGCAAAAGTTTCCCGTAAGGGGAGTTAAAGCAGACATAGTTTACTGTTGCCTCTGGGTCTGGTTTGTAATCAAAATCTACAAACTGCATTCGCCAATCAGGATGTGCCTCAGCAACACCAGCTGCCATATTAAGTGGATACCAGCTGATTACTGGTCGGCCAACCTTATGTAATTCTTCAATTAGATAATGAAATGATTCAAAGTTAGCTTTTGGATGGCAGTTAGGATATACTTTGGAAGGAAAGAGTGCTCTACCAAGTGGGCTCACCCCGGAATGCCAGCTTGCTTCTACGCCACTTTTTAAGATTCCCTCAACTAAAGCATCAACATACTCTTTTGTCGGTGGTGCATCTCCTCTGTTTTCTAATCTCGTCGCACATTCTTCATATTTTTTCATAAATTTTTTCCTTTTTTACCTTTTTGAAAGCTTCATATATGCCTCATTATAATAAAGAGCATTATCAACCGGTGTATTGGGAGGGATATGATTGCCCACCGCCATAATGAATCCTGGGTATTCCTTTCCGATATCCATACAACGTTTTACCTCTTTATAGATGTCCTCCTTGGTTCCCAAAAGAAGAATTCGGGTATCGGCATTGCCCACAAACCCATGCGTTTTACCATATTTCTCGGCAAAACCCTTCATATCATTTCCCGGCTCCATCACCAGCATATTGGCACCACATCTTACAATATCATCAAAGAAGATATCATACTTCCCATCGGAGGTAAAGATGATCTTTTTCCCAGAAGAAAGAATCGGCTCCCATAATCTTTTATAGTAAGGGAAGATCGATCTTCTATACCAATCTGGATGAGTAACCGGACCACTTGTCCAGCAGATATCATCGTGACTCATAAAGACCTTGCAATCTGTTCTTGCCCAGGCGTCAAAGTATTGTTTAATCCAGTGATAGTAACTCTCAATAACCTTGTTGAATCTCTTGGAATCTTTACCGATTGCCAGAAGGAGCATCTCCCATCCAAAAATTTCAATTAATCCAGAAAAAATTGTATGATATACTCCCCCCATAGTTAAAGCAGCATCTCCCCAATAATCTTTAGTCTTTATATACTCAGCATTAAGTTCTTTAACCAATTCTTCCTGATTTCTTCTTTCATATTCCGCACAAGGGTCAAAGTTATATACCTCCTCCAGCGTTTTGAAGGGGCACTCTCTACGGGTATCAAAATCTGTTCCTCCGGCTGCATACTCAGCATGCCCCATTTTGGTTGTTTTCCCCTCTTTAAACCTATACCCACCAGGAGTCATCCACATAAAAGCATAATCCCATTTTTTCACAAATTCCTTCTTTGCTTTCTCTCGGTTTGCCTCAATAGAGGTATCAATTCCGGTTACTCTCTGAACCAATGGCCAGTGGTAACTTTGTGCTGAATATTCCGTTCTTGGAACCCTTGCGCTAAATTCCAAATTTATTGCCTTCCAACCGCTTTGGTAACTCACTTATAGTCTCCATATTCTTCTATAGCTCTAATCATAGTTAAATAATTCTCTACTGGAATATATTTCGCCACAAGGGTATTGCATCCAGCAATATAGCCACCGTTTACCATCCCTTGATTGAGCATATTCTTTGTCTCCTCTATAATTTCTTTTTTGTTTTTCTTAGTTAAATCAACTACATCCATATTACCCAGCAGAGAAATTTCTTTGCCGAATTTTTCTTTAATTTTACCTAAATTATTACATGCTTTCTCAATACCATGCAAAGCAGAAAAGCCAAGTTTAATGAGAAAGGGGATAACCTCATCTACCTTACCATCAGTATGCATGATATAAGTTACTCCTCTATCTTTTAAAATCTCCATTGTTTTCTCCGTGCGCTTAAACCACAACTTCTCAAAAAGTTCTGGCGAGACCATTAAACCATTCTTGTAGGCACAGTCATTATCAAGAACAATAAAATCTATTTTCACTTCATCCAAAATTCTCTTTAAGACAAGCCAATTATATTCCTCTACTTTATCCATAAATGCTTCCACTAATTTTAAATCATCATAGCAAGCAAGAGCAAAATGTTCAAATCCCATTGAGGTGCAGGTAGCATGGAAAGAGGAAAGAATATAAATGTGTGTGGCTAATCCCTCGTTGTTTGCAATCTTAGAGATTTTCTTTAAGTGAATTAAATTTTCTTCTAAAGAATCAAGAGGAAATTTCAAGTTTTCGTAATCCTTCCAGGTTCTCCAGGAACCACCGGCATAATGGCTACTGCCATTAGAAGCCTCTAAAGAAACTCCTCCAGAAAATCCAAAGTAACCTCCATTCACCGAACCCCAGCCGATCTTCTTGGCAAATTTAACACTATCTACTTCATTTTTAACTGGACGACCCAGAAAGTATCCCTCAATACCTTCATTCCCTCCCCACCATACCTCAAAATTAGGTACTCTATCAGGAATATTCCTCTTTAAAGCAGTAAGCAATCTTTCCTTTTGGTTCATTTCTCCCAGAATTTATCTCCTAAGACCACTTCATACATAGCCAGGACATTTTCTAATGGTGTGTCAGCATTAATATTGTTTGAGGAGCAGAAGATATAGCCTCCATTTTTTCCCAATACATCAACTGTATATTTTACTTTTTCTTTTACCTCCTCTTTTGTTTTTCTGGGTAAAAGTTCTACAGTATCAATTGCTCCTCTGAAAGTCAGTTTATCTCCGTATCTATCCTTTAAAAGTTTAATATCCATTCCCTTGGCTGAAACCTGAACCGGGTCTAAAATAGAGACATCTAAATTCAGAAGTTCAGGTATTACAGGATGGATAGAACCACAGGAATGAAAGGCAAATTTAGCTCCGTAATGAGAAAAGATTTGAGGAAAATCTTGATAATAAATAAGGACTTTGTTTTTGACATCATCTAAAGAAACCATTAATCCTTCATTAGTGCCAAAATCCTCATAGGCCATCACATAATCGATAGCACCATCAGCCGGTTCCAAAGGTAATGTCTTAAAATGTCTGGAAAAAGATTATGGCGTGAGGTATCCTATAGGGATAAAAGAAGTTGATAAGGGGAAAATCCCCTAAGAGAGGGCTATAACCTATAAGAGGCTATAGCCCTCTAAAAGGAGACCAACGCCATGAATAATAGAATACCACCATCAGAGAAAATAAGCAAGGAGATTAAAGGGTTAATAGAAAAGTTAGATGAGAAGGCCAGCAATGAAGATATTTTAGGTAGAGTCCTAAAGTTAGGAATGGAAAAGATTATCCAGGAATCGTTAGAGGAAGAAGCAAAACAGTACTTAGGCAGAGACTATTACCAACGGGAAGCAATAGATGAGCATAATGGCTACCGTAATGGTTACAAGACCGGCAAACTTAAAACTGCTGAGGGTAAGCTCAATATCCAGAAACCTCAGATATCCGATAGTCCAGAGCCATTTCGTTCTAATCTCTGGAATCACATTAAAGGGAATACCGATACCTTAGAACAATTAGCCGTGGAGATGTATGCTCGGGGTTGCTCCACCAGGGATGTAGAAGAGATTCTTAAGGACGAGAATGGCAATCTTCTTCTCTCCAAAAGCAGTATCAGTGCTTTAAGTGAGAGACTGTGGGATGCCTATGAGGAGTTCTGTAAACAGGATTTGAGCAAGTATAATGTGGTCTACCTCTTTGTTGACGCTGTTTATGAAGCAATGAGAATGTACAAGACAACCAAGGAAGGAATCCTTGTTGCCTGGGCAATATTAGAAGATGGAAGAAAGATATTACTGGGAATGAAATTGGGAAATAAGGAATCCTATCAGGACTGGTTAGATTTCTTCCGGGACCTTAAGAAACGAGGATTAGAGGATCCTGTCTTAGGAACTTCAGATGGTGCTCCAGGACTTGTGAGAGCCTTTGAGGAATGTCTCCTTAAGACCTTTAGGCAAAGATGTCTGGTCCATAAGAAGATGAATATCTTAGGCAAGGTTCCCTCTGAAGTTATCCCGGAGATTAAGGTCCATCTGAATGCGGCCTACTATGCACCGGATTTAGAGGCTGGCAAAGAGAGAGCAGAAGAATTTGTTGAAAGATATAAAGGAATCTATCCCTCTGCAGTAAAGTGTTTTCAGGAAGATTTAGATGCCTGTTTGAATCACCTGAGGTGTCCGGTTAGACACCGTAAGTTTATTACTTCTACCAACCTGGCCGAAAGATCTTTTGAGGAAGAAAAGCGAAGGAGTAAAGTACTCCCCAGATTCTTTGATGAAAAGAGTTGTTTAAAATTAGCTTTTGCCAGTCTTCTCAGGGCTTCTTGGAAATGGAGAAGAGTTCCTATTAGCTTTAGCGAACAAAGAGAACTTCTTGAATTGCGCTATCAACTGGGACAGCTACCAAGACCAGAGAAAAGTACGGTAGAAGAACATCATGTTTTGGTGTTAAAGAAATAGCGAAAAAGAAATTTTTCTATAAAAGAAGAATAGCAGACAGAGAAGGAGGTCTGCCTGCTGGCAGGCAAGGTACATCTTGATAGGGAGAAAATCAATCGCTCTTTGGAATTTTTAAGTTTCAGTTCATTAAAAACTGGTTTTTAGAAAAAATTAATAAAAACCGGAAGGGATATCTTACAAAAGAAATCTTTTTCGTAGTGAGAAATTGGACTTGACCTAGTCGCCAATTCCCTTTTGTGACGGTAATATCACTGGCTGTTCTCCTTTGTTTATTAGTATTAATTTTTACCCGTAATAATCCCTGTTAAAGAGCTGTTAGTTGGCCCTCTACCAGTACTCTGGTAGGGGGCGAAAATGATGGGACCTTGGCAATTATTAGAAATAGACCTGCCTGGCGATGGGCAGTTGGAGTTCCCAATTTACTGGCGATCTGAGATTAATGGGAATAATGGAGGGGGGATTATTTTGTCTCTATCAGTGGAATTCTAACGGGGTTCACTGAGCTTTTACCCATGGCAATCTCTCCAACAAGTGGCTCAGGGGTGACCCTGGGTGGCTTAGTATAGGTGACCTAAGTGGCTCATTATACCCTGCCCAATGACATCAATATCCTAGAACAATCTCTGTTTCTTTGGCGGGGCTTTAAATACAGCATAAGTGGTAGAATGTGACATTGTCAGTCTCCTATCATTTTCAGTACCCATTTAAGAGAATTAACATATATTCCGCCGTCATTTTTTTTGATAAAAGGTTCTTTTTGGTCCCGCTTCACAAGTACCACCTGCTTAATACCAGCTGCAAGAGCAGGAGCAAGGTCATGCTCTTGGTCATCTCCTATCATAAGTGTCTTTGCAGGCTTAAGGTGGGTTTCTTTTATAATAGAAGGGAAAAAGCTGGGTGAAAATTTGCCAAGAGGGTCTCCAAAACTATCTCCTCCAAAAAAACCTGTAAAGTACGGTGAACCATCTATTGTTGCCAGACCACTAACCGCCAGTTTAGATAGGGTTGCCATCCTTGAATTTGTGGTTGCTGAATAGAGTCTGATGCCCCTTTTGGGCAGAGTTAGAATCAAGTAAACCGCATCTTTTGCTATCTCAATGCGCTTTGATAAATATTGTTGAACCTTATCCCAGTAGTCATGACGTGAAATACCAAGAGTAGGTAAAAAAGAAAAAAGGCAGGTAGTATTAGGATTACCAACTTTTTTAATTCTTTTAAGTGCCTCCTCTTTTGAAATCACCTTGCTTTCCATCATAAGTTCAACCAATAAATTCAGAAAAGATTTTTCGTCTTTTGTCTTGTGTTTTTTCAAACATGTCAAGGTACCATTCATATCTATTAACACATCAGTGGCCGTGAGTCTTGGTAACAATTTTGCAGTCATTATACTTTATCACTGAATTTCTATTTCAAAATAAGGGAGGTTACCTCGCCTTCTCTTACCTTAACTAAAAAAACTTTTTCTGCCCAGCACACTCTCACTGTTTTTATATTACCTGCCTTTGTCCAATCTGTGTTAACCAGATATAGTTTTTTCGTATTATCTTCTTTAAAGACAAAATAATTTACTTCTTTGCTCAAATCGTGAACAACTGGTTCTTCCTGTACCTGTCGGGCAAGGTTCTTTAGGAAGTTGGCAACGAAATTGTGGAGGGCTTCCTCAACAGGATAACGATGAGTGATTAAGAGATATGCCTTTCCCTTTCCAAACCTGTTTTCAACCAGTAAGGGGTCTTTCCCTTTTGACCCCATAGTCAAAATGCGAGCGGTCGTGTACTCAATGCCATTCTTAATTTTTACTCCGAATAAGTCAGAATAATTTCCTCCCTTTAACAACTTTAAATCTCCGTTGCCCAGAAGGAACTTTCGATCATACCGCGTACTCAAGTGTGGAAGAGTCATAAAAAGCCATCCACCTGATTTAGTGTATTCTTTCAGTTTCTCATAAATCTCTTCGGTCATTGTATTCCAGCCAAGAAGTATCAACAACTTGTAGCTTTTCAAAGTTTTTGTATCTGAGTTGATAGGCGTCAAATCTACCTGACCGTGAGGAGTACCGCTGAACCATTGTCGTACCTTTAAAGGATTCTGTTTTATCGGCGCCAACCAGACTCCCGGTAAGAAAACATCTAAATATTGCCAACTGTATTCTGGGTCAAGATATTCCCATTCCTTTGTCTCTGGACTAAAGCCATCCCATACCTTCACCGGCCTATTTCCAATGTTAACCCCGCCGGTAAAGACTCCGCAGTTTCCCTGGAGTATGCCGATATTAACCACGGGTTTTCCAGACAAAGGGTTTTTTTGGCACCATTGACGAAACTTTTTAAGTATCTCACGTCTCTGCGTAGGTAATTTATCGCTAAAGGAATACTTTTTACCATGAAGCATCATAATTGCAGTCTCTTCATCATAGATAATCCGAGCTCCGTAAAGATAAGAGAGGTAAAGGTTCAACCAGAACATTCTTTGAGATTCCCAGTCTTCTGGAAAATGATGTACATGGCAGGCAATGTGCACACCCCAGATTTTTTTATTGTAAGACTTATCTGCTCCTCTGGCTGCAGACAAAAGCAACGCCGTATGACCAGTCATCGTTTCCGACTGGCAAATATCAATCCCTGCTTCATAGTCATAGTGATGGACCGGTATTGCCTCACCCAAAATTTTTCCTACTCCTTCAGGACACGATTTAAACAACCCATGTATGTGTCTTACATAAGCGTTCTTTGCCTGAAGCATCGTCCTGTTTTTTCTTCTGGACAACGGCTCTTTCTTTCCCCATCCATAAATGAGGTTGGAATATTCATGATAGTGTACACCCACGAAATATTGACCACCGCGGGTTTTGGCAATCTTAATCACTTCTTTGATATAAGGAATTACGCCTTTCTTGGGATATCGGCCTCCTTCCGGGTCTATGGCAAAATATATATTTGATTGCCGACAAAAACTGATCCAGCGTTGCCAATCAGTCAAGGTAGTCTGATGCTCTTCTGTCCTGAAGAGTACATAATTCCCTACTCTTTCATCTTTAAGGTATTTTAAAAGGTAATCAATCTGTCCGTTTTCCGGACTTGCAATGTTTAAATCGACGCCTGCCAAAACTGGTGGTTTTTCATCCCACTTTTTTCTAACTGATTTGATAGGGTGTGAGCTCTCCAGCAAAAATACCCTGTTTACTAACAGGTAGACTTTATCGTCGCCATTCTGAATGGAGATTGTGTTGTTCCCTTGATGCAGAAAATTTGGTTTTACGTCAAAAACTATCTCTTCCAATTTCTGGCAGGCCCGGAAGGAAGAAAAGAAGTAAGAACTATCCTTCACCATACGGTTATTTAAGTAAACTTTGTATTTGACATGCTTCCTCACGTCACTTTCCCAGGAAGACCAATCTATCCTATCACCAACCGAAGGGTCCGCAATCATTGCTTTAATAAGTATTCGGCAAGGCAATTTTGGTTTCTTGTCCAGTTCAAAATCAGCCGTCACTTCTCTCAGCGGAGCTACCCAGACAAACTTGACCCTGAAGAAATCACGGTAGTCTGCTGCATCCTGAAACTGGTAATTTTCCAGTAAGACTCTGGCCAATCCATCCTGCTGTGATTGTTGGGCTATTTCCTCCCTGCTTACAATAAATTCATCATAATTTTCCAGAGAGACTGTTACACCTACATAGGAATATTTTGACCCGATATGGAACTTAATTTTCTTCTCTCTTTCAACCTTTTCCAGGGAAAATTTTACCTTTTGAATCTTTGGGAAGTTGACCATAATTTCGGTTCGGCTGTTTCCCCTGACCTGGAGGAGAATTCCCTCTAGTCCTTTATTATTTCTGGGTTTGATTGAAGATTTCCAAGTATTTTTATTTAAGGTTATTTGGCTCTCGCGACTCGGGCCATACAACCCCCAGCAGTTAAACTTTTTCAGAGAAACAATCTCTCCCTTCTCTACCGCTACACTGCCATCCCAGCAATATTGTGGGTTGCAACTTCTCAGGTCAGCATAGAAAGACCACCATCCCCATTCAATTCTGATTTTCCGTTCTTTCACTTTTTGTTTTCCTAAGATTTTTGGAACAATATCTATATATTTTGTAAGGAGTTGTGGATACACTCTAAATCTATTTCTGATTTTCTCTTACCTCAAATACTTTCTCCGCTTGTTGACCACTGGCTGTATCTATTATTTTAATCTTCCATTTTCCCGGTTTCTCGTTAAGGGCCATAGGCAAGGCCCCTTGATATGCGCCCCCCTTATCAATAACAATATTCTTCGTCCAGTATTCTGCCTCTCTCCCATCAGGATTGATCACCTCAATCCGAACTACATGATTCTCCATCATTCCTGATTTCTTTGAAGAACTTAGTAAAAAACTATATTTCATCTCTTGTCCCTGGTAAACGAATTCACTACAATCAAGTTTCAATCCTTTAATGCTATATGGAAATGCTGCAATCAAAATGCCTTTACATTTTTCAGCCTCTATTTCAATTTTATCGGTGTAGCCGTAATACTCATGTGTTCCCACACGGTACACAAACAACTTCTCTGGTAAGTGCAGATATGCCTTATTAGGTTCTTCACTGTCTTCACCCCTCAACACAAAAAAGTATTTTGATTTTCCCTCTGTGTATCTCTGCAAAAATATTCCTGGGACTTTTTTACCGTCCTCATCAACTACCTGTCCTTTGGTGTGCAAGCCAACAATACTGAAGATACTGTCAAATAGATCTCTTGTTGCAATACGGTTACTCGTGTAAAGATCCTTAACGGAGTAGTTCTCAACTGCCCTGTAGTTCTTAACTGTGTAATTCAAATAAACAAAATAACCCTTACCAACTTTCTTGATAATTGTATTTGGTATTCCATCCTCATATCTTCCAAGTGCCACACCATCTATCAACTTAATGCCTTTTTCTCTCTCTACCCCTTCCAACATCCCGTCAAATTTCATATATCGATTTCCTTTGATTCTGAATCTTTGAGGGTCTTTCTCAAAAGACACCATCTCCCTACTTATACCAAAAAGATTTAGAATTTTTGAATTCTCCACTGGTTTCCCATGCCCATCATATTCAGCAAGCCTGTAATCTGCTATCACAAGACCACCGTTTTTGACAAACTTCCTGATTGTTTGATAGCTCTTCTCTGATAAGCACGTTACCCTCGGAAGTATCAACACTCTGAAGTTCTGGTCTATTCCTTTATCCAATTCCTCATTATTGAAAAGTCTCCATGAATACCCGAGGTCGCTACATATCTCACCGTAGGACCTCCAGAATATGTTGTACTTGATTCTTATAAGATTTGGATGCGTTGCCCATCCAAATTTATCCCAATGTTCTGGTTCAAGATAGCCTGCAAATCTGCTTGGATAGGAATCAAGTATTGCTACAGAGGGCTTTTCCGTTTCACAACTTAATATAGTCTTTGCAATACCTGTCTTACCCATTTCCTTGCTCAATTCCTTGGTGAATTGCGCTAACCTCCCTGGTTCATATGTGGGAGTAGAGACAGAGCTTTCGTAGAGAAGTTCTATCCCATTATAGAATCCAATTCTTCCACTCCCGTAGCCCAGATTCTTCCATGCCCAATAGCGAAGTTTGTCTGGATATTCTCCCCAGGCAGTGTATCCGCGATACATTATCCTGTATTTAGAATCCATACTGTAACTTCTCACTAGGTCAAGAGTTTGGGGATAGCATTCACCTGCACTTAATCCATCTGGACCAAAAAGATAATAAGCCATTGTTGCTGCATATACTCCTTCAAATAGAATATTTACAATTCCTTTCGATTCAGGGTTTACTTCCTTTAGGGTCTTTTCCATACCGACCATAGCTATTGCATAATCCTTGCACAGGAATATTCTAAAGTCAATCCATGGTGCAATATTTTTCTTAAACCTGGCTATTCTAGCTGGAGGAGGGACAATTTCATCCCATGTCTTAAAATTTGTTTCCCACTCGCAATTTAGTTTTTCTACGGTTCCATAACTACACCTCAGATATTTCTGAAATGCCTCAATTGTATGTCTACAATAACAAATTTCATCAGTGGGGCTTAAGCGCGAATAACAAACATTTTGAAAAGTGGGTTCATCCTGCAATCCAAAAGCAACTGGATTACAATAGCCTTTATAACTTTTCATCCTTTCCGAGATTCTATCTCTTACACCTTTCATATATGCGGGGTTGTGAATACAGGCATGCTTGTTGCCTCCAGATGTCCTTATGTTATATTCACTGTCAACTTCTGGCTTATCCCACTCATTGGGTACACCTTCTCTCAGTTTCAATGGCTGCCCTCTAAGCAAACTTTCGCGATCTGGATAGAAAGCCGCTAATATAAGATTATTTCTTTTGGCCAAAAAAAGTGGCAAAGATTTGTAATTATAAGCAATCCCCACTCCTTTAACTCCCATCTTCTTATATGTTTCAAGAATAGACGCATACCTGATGCCACGCTCATAATATGTGCTTAAAGTTAAATCACTTACATCTACATCTTGTTTTAAGAATACATAAGAACAATTGCTGTCAACAATCCCCTCCAAATCTCTTATCTCGGTTGTGACAGTGAGAACTTCAGACTTTGTTTCTGTCGGTTTAAACCTGAAGACTATTCTATTTTTACCTGTCGACAAGGCTACATCCTTCTCTTTTGCTTGCAAAACTCTCCCATGGGTGTCAATTAGTTCTTCTACTATCGAAGCCTTCCTGGTTCCAGAATCGTTTTGTATTACCACCACCCCGGAGATACTCTCGCCATTTCTGTATATATCTTTTTCTATCTCTACCTGCTCTATTTTCAAATCATTCTCAATCTCAAAGGCAGCAGACCCAAAATCAACAACTCTTTCACCTCTGTTCCTTATGAACACATCTATTGTGTAGTGTCCTCTTGGGAGAAAAGAAGGAAACTGAATTTCTACAACTTCATGGCACTTCCCTTTTATAAGGCAACGCATAGCCTTTTCGTGTACAGTTTTATAACAATTATTCCTGATTTTTATGTGAAGATTTCCACGAAAATCCGCAGCAATTTTGTTCTCAATAATTACCTTCACAGATGTGTCTTTGCCCCTTATCGTAGGGGCGTTGGGAATGTCAAGGTTGGCAAGTGAAACCTTTGGCTCCTTTCCAGCTGCCCAAATTACCATTCTTGATAGCCACATGAAGGAATATTCGTGATATGGATATTCCGGATTCAAGCCTTGTTCAAAATAGGTTTCAAATCGGGGATATTCTGCAGCAATCTTAAGGTTATCCACCCCTCCGGACAAGAATACAATTCTCCCTTTGCCAAATTCTCCAACATAACACTTACAAGAGATTAAAGGAAATTTCTCAAAAGGAACATTGTTAATCAAATAATGAGATTTTCCCGTTGTATTGCTGATATTACGATCCGTCTTTTTTGCATTGATATGTTTCAGATTGACTGATTCAAGTAACTTTAGCAGACTAGATTTATCCAATGGCTCAGGACCAATACACAGAATTCCCATTCCTCTCCGTACTTTTTCGATTATTAAATTTTTGACATCCTCAGGAAAGAATTTAATAAGAAAATCATGTAAGACCATAACATCGTAATGGTTCTGTTTCAGGTATCTTTTCAGCAACTGAATTTCATCCTCACTACGCTGCCCAGGTCCTGCTAAATAAATTGAATATTTATTTAAAAGTTTACCACCGTGACGATACACGTAGTCATATTCAATCTGCAACCTTTGCTGTAGTTCAATCACATCTCTTGAGGTCCTTACCCCCGTTGTCAAAAGCACATTTATAGGTCCACTCCAATAGGGATTTGCCCAATTTTCATGATAGGATTCAGGGCCCTCTAACATCTCCCTTGTTTTTGCTGCAGCCACTTTATAAATTGTTTTCTTCTCCTCAGGTTCTAAAACGTATTCCGGCATCCCCTGTTTTAAAAACACTGGTTTTTCAAACACAAGTAATTGCTTGCCGGAATTATCTCTAATAGCAACTACACATACGTAGTGTTTTCCCTCTGAATAAGGCAGATGGAATGGCAAGCTTTCCACCTTGTCTGCAAAAAGATCCACATCCTTTGTTTCAACAGTCTTAACCTTTTGATCCGGATAGAATCGATATCCAATATCAACAATGACCTTTCTGTTTTTAGAAGCTAATATTTGTACCATGCCTTTGATATCTTCTCCTGGCTCAAACTTTTCCTTACTAAATTCGATATTCCCCACAACTCCTTCCTTGACCACGGTTACTGATTTCATACTATTGAATGGAATCAATTGTATACGGGTTTTAAAATTCTGCCCATTTTTTAGAGATAAAACTGGATAAAAGAGAGCAATCAAGGGTTCTTCACCCTTTCCTTTATGGAAAGAATATGATATCTTTTCCAGATTTCTATAATCTGTTTTAATTGCCATCCCAGCACCACCACTCTTTGATGTGGATTCAGCCAGAACAGCAAGCCAACCCTTAGACAGATTTTCGATTTCTTTACCTCCGGATGATGTATGCGGAACATAAGGTACGGAAAGTATCTCCTTATCTGTCGGTATCAAAAAGACATTTTCGAATGCATTATTATTCTTTATATCGCCTGCCCTGAGGACATGTCTGCTGATAAACCCTGTTGTGATATAATCATTTTTCAAACCGCTGTCATAGCTCAGAGTATAATCAATATCCACACTGCTCTTGTTTTGGTACATCGTAATTGTCTTGCTTATTTCTAAATCTTTTGCCTTATCAAAAAATCCCTTGGAAAATAGCCTTACACTTATTTTCTCCGGAAGATTTGATATAACCTCATGCTTATAATTGATGCCCTGGTCATGCAGATAATCTGTATTGGCATAGCCAATCTGAGAACTTAATTGATCCCCAAACATGCCTGATCTCGGATCAGGATAATAGGAATTGAACCAGGTTAAGTTGATAGGACCAGTTTTGTATATCAAACTAACCATTCTACCTCCAAAATTACCACCCTTGAGGACAAGTTTTATGAAGTGGTTTTCCATGACTATCTCATCTACTCCGTCACCATCTATATCCTTTACCGAAAGTCTGCATCCCATATTAATATCCCCTGGTATATTATTCACTATGAACAACGGTAGTTCAGTAAGAGAATTAAAGAGAAGTTTATTATTAGTAATTTCTCTTGGCTACCTTCTCTTTAACTATCCACAGAAATCTGTGGATAACTCCGCCG
>Ga0210053_1002614_pt1 | contig 15283 bp, 12 predicted proteins | sample CryGeymeta201512_FD_185467 | JGI IMG/M metagenome (GOLD analysis project Ga0210053, IMG submission 185467) | Groundwater microbial communities from Crystal Geyser aquifers in Utah, USA - Crystal Geyser metaG 2015-12 (SPAdes) (version 2) | ecosystem: Environmental > Aquatic > Deep subsurface >... | reverse complement strand
AGTGGCTGGTTATGGCTGGACCCGCTGATCGCCTTGCTGGTGGCGGCGAATATCGTGTGGACCGGATGGCAGTTGCTGCATCGTTCCGCCTCCGGCCTGATGGATGAAGTGCTTCCCCAGGCGCAACGGGCGGCAATCGAACAGGTGCTGGACACCTACCGTCGGCAGGGACTGGTATTCGAGGAGTTGCTCACCCGTCAAGCCGGGATGCAGGCCTTCATTTCCCTGCACGTGCGGGTTCCCGGCGACTGGTCGGTGAAGCAGGGCCACGACTGGCTGGAGCGGATCGAAGCCGATATCCGTGCAGTCGTGCCGGGCGGCAATGTGACCACGCATCTGGAACCGATCTGAATACAGTGCTTTTCGTTGATGTGGAATCGCACGTATCATTGTCTCGCAGTCGGCAACATGCCGTGACCGTCAGGCAAAATTTGCCTGCGGGCGATGCCCTCCCGGTCGCTGTATAATCCGCGCCCGCTTCAATCACTGTCCCGTTCGCGCGGGTTTTGCCAAATGTCTGCTGCTTCTCCAAAAATCGGTTTCGTCTCACTCGGCTGTCCCAAGGCGACGGTCGATTCCGAACACATCCTCACCCGCATGCGTGCCGAAGGTTACGAGATCACGCCGAGTTATCAGGAGGCCGACTTGGTGGTGGTCAACACTTGCGGCTTCATCGACAGCGCGGTGGCGGAATCGCTGGACGCCATCGGCGAAGCGCTGCAGGAGAACGGCCGTGTCATCGTCACCGGCTGCCTCGGCGCCAAGGGCGACATCGTGCAGCAGACCCATCCCAAGGTGCTCGCCGTCACCGGTCCGCACGAGACCGAGGCGGTGATGAATGCGGTGCACCAGCACCTGCCGCGCTTGCACGATCCCTATACCGATCTGGTACCGCCGCAGGGTGTGCGCCTCACGCCGCAGCATTTCGCCTATTTGAAGATCTCGGAAGGCTGCAACCATCGCTGCACTTTCTGCATCATTCCCGCGCTGCGCGGCGATCTGGTTAGCCGCCCGATCCACGACGTGATGGGCGAGGCGGAGAAACTGGTCGAGTCCGGCGTGAAGGAGTTGCTGGTCATCTCGCAGGACACCTCGGCTTACGGCGTGGACCTGAAATACCGCACCGGCTTCTGGAACGGTAAACCGCTGAAGACGCGCATGACCGATCTGGCCGGCGCGCTGGGCAGCCTCGGCGTGTGGACGCGTTTGCATTACGTCTACCCGTATCCCGGCGTGGATGACGTCATCCCGCTGATGGCGGAAGGCAGAATCCTGCCTTACCTCGACATCCCGTTCCAGCACGCCAACGCGCGCATCCTGAAACTGATGAAACGTCCGGCCAGCAGCGAGAACGTGCTGGCTCGCATCAGGCAGTGGCGCGAGATCTGTCCCGGCATTGTATTGCGCAGCACCTTCATCGTTGGCTTTCCCGGCGAGACGGAAGAAGAGTTCGAAGAACTGTTGGACTTCATCGAGGAAGCGCAGCTCGACCGCGTTGGCGCGTTCAAGTATTCGCCGGTCGAGGGCGCCACTTCCAATGCGTTGCCCGACCACGTCGATCCCGAAGAACAGGAAGACCGTCTCGCCCGCCTGATGTATCTGCAGGAAGAGATCAGCGCGGAAAAGCTGGCGAAGAAGGTCGGCCAGACCATGACCGTGCTGGTGGATGATGTGGACGAGGAAGGTTCGGTCGCGCGCAGTGCCGCCGACGCGCCGGAGATCGACGGTCTGGTGTACATCAACGGCGAGGAACTGGACGTGGGCGAGTTCGTCACGGTGAAGATCACCGGTTCGGACGAGCATGACTTGTGGGGCGAGGTTGTATAATCCGCGCCTTATGCAAATCCTCCGCAGCCTTCATTCCAGCGACGCCAGGCCCTGCGCAGTCACCATCGGAAATTTCGACGGGGTGCACCGCGGCCACCAGTCTTTGCTGCACGAGTTGCAGCAGGCGGCGCAGATGCGCGGCCTGCAAACGGCGGTGGTGACTTTCGAGCCGCATCCGCGCGAATTCTTTACGCCGCAAAAGGCGCCGGTGCGACTGACCAGCCTGCGCGAAAAACTGGAACTGTTCCGCGCGGCGGGAATCGACCGGGTGCATGTCTGTCGTTTCAATGCAATGTTTGCGCGCAAGACGGCCGACGAGTTTATCCATGCGCTGCATGACGACTTGCACGCGAAATATGTGCTGATCGGTGATGACTTCCGCTTCGGCAGCGGGCGCAGCGGCGATTTTGCGCTGATGCGGCAGATCGGTGCGCAACGTGGGTTCGAGGTGGCGGCGGTGCACAGCGTGCTGCACGACAGCGTGCGTATCTCCAGCACGGCCATTCGTGCGGCATTGGTGGCGGGAAAGCTGGACGTGGCGCGCGACTATCTGGGGCGACCCTACAGCATCAGCGGGCGTGTGGTGCACGGCGACGGCATGGGACGCAAGATCGGCTTTCCCACCGCGAACGTGCAGATGAAACACAATCTGCCGCCGCTCACGGGCATCTATGTGGTGGAAGCACACTCCGACGGCATCGGCGTGTTGCAGGGCGTCGCCAGCCTCGGCGTGCGGCCGACCGTGCACCACGATGCGCGGCATGTGCTGGAGGTGCATCTGTTCGAGTTCGCGCAGCAGATCTACGGCAAGCATCTGCGCGTCGAATTCCTGCACAAACTGCGCGACGAAGAAAAGTATCCGAATCTGGAAGCGCTGACGCAACAGATCGCGCGGGATGTGAATAACGCAAAACAGTGGTTTGTCGATCTGTAGGTCGGGTTTCAACCCGACTGCGCGCGGATCATTCAAACTGCGTCGGGTTAAAACCCGACCCACATGAAGCAAGCGAATTATTGGTGAATTTGTTTCGAGAAAAACATGACCGAAGACAAGAAAAAGTACCCGTTGAATCTGCCCGACACCGCGTTCCCCATGCGCGGCGATCTGGCCAAACGCGAGCCGCAGATGCTGGCGCAGTGGCAGGCGCAGCAGCGCTACCAGCGTATCCGCGCCGCCGCCAAAGGCCGCCCGCAATTCATCCTGCACGACGGCCCGCCCTATGCCAACGGCGACATCCACATCGGCCACGCCGTGAACAAGGTGCTGAAGGACATCATCATCAAGAGCAAGACCCTCTCCGGTTTTGATGCGCCATATGTGCCGGGCTGGGATTGCCACGGCTTGCCGATCGAATTGCAGGTGGAGAAGAAACACGGCAAGGCGATTCCCGCTTCGCAGTTCCGCGAGCTGTGCCGTGCCTACGCGAAAGAACAGATCGAGCGGCAGAAGAAAGATTTCATCCGGCTCGGCGTGCTGGGCGATTGGGATAAGCCGTACCTGACCATGGATTTTCAGACCGAAGCGGACATCATTCGCGCGCTCGGCAGGATTCAGGAACAAGGCTATCTCTACCAGGGGCGCAAGCCGGTGAACTGGTGTCTGGATTGCCAGAGCGCGCTGGCCGAAGCGGAAGTGGAATATGAAGACAAAGTCTCGCAAGCCATCGACGTCGGTTTCGAGGTGAAAGATAAGCATGCCGTGGAAAAAGCGTTCGGCGTGTCGCTGCCGGGGAGTGCCAAAGTCTATGCGGTGATCTGGACCACCACGCCGTGGACGCTGCCGGCCAACGAGGCGGTGAGCGTGCATCCCGACCTTGAATACCGTCTGGCAAAAACCGACAAGGGTTATCTGCTGCTGGCCGGCGACCTGCTCGAAGCCTGCGTGCAGCGCTACGGCTTGACCGCCGAAGTGGTGGGGCGCGGCAAGGGACGCGCGCTGGAGAACCTGCCACTGCAGCATCCTTTCTACGACCGCATCGTGCCCATCATTTGCGGCGAGCACGTCACGCTGGAAGCCGGCACCGGCCTGGTGCACACCGCCCCGGCGCACGGGGTGGACGACTATGTGGTCGGACAGAAGTACAACCTGCCGGTGGAGAATCCGGTCGGCGACGACGGCAAGTTCATCTCGACCACGCCGCCGGTGGGCGGCACACCGCTGGCCGGCGTGTTCGTGTGGAAGGCCAACGACATCGTGCTGCATGCGTTGCAGGCAAGCGGTCATCTGCTGCATCAGGAAAAAGTGACGCACAGCTATCCGCATTGCTGGCGGCACAAGACACCGATCATCTTCCGCGCCACCCCGCAATGGTTCATCGGTATGGAACAGGGCGAGGAAGGCGCGACCCTGCGCCAGCTCGCCAACGATGCCGTGGCGGATACCCGGTTCTTCCCGTCCTGGGGCCGCGCGCGTCTTGAAGCCATGATCAGGAACCGTCCCGACTGGTGCGTGTCGCGCCAGCGCAACTGGGGCGTGCCGATGCCGTTCTTTGTGCACCGGGAAACCCTGCAACTGCATCCGCGCACCCCGGAGTTGCTGGAAGCCGTGGCAAAGCGTGTGGAGCAGGCCGGCATCGAGGCGTGGTTCTCGCTAAACAGTGCCGAGCTGCCGGGCGACGATGCGGCGCAGTACCGCAAGCTGACCGATACGCTGGACGTGTGGTTCGATTCCGGTGTCACCCATTACTCGGTGCTGGCGAAACGCGAGGGATTGCGCGTGCCTGCCGACCTGTATCTGGAAGGTTCCGACCAGCATAGAGGCTGGTTCCAGTCTTCGTTGCTGACCGGCTGCGCCATCAACGGCCGCGCCCCTTACGATGCCCTGCTCACGCACGGTTTCGTGGTGGATGGCAGCGGCCACAAGATGTCGAAATCCAAAGGCAATGTGATCGCGCCGCAGAAAATATTCGACACCCTGGGCGCGGACATCCTGCGCCTGTGGACGGCTTCCACCGACTACTCCGGCGAACTGACCATCTCGGATGAGATTCTGAAACGCGTGGTGGAAAGCTATCGCCGCATCCGCAACACCCTGCGTTTTTTGCTGGCCAACGTCAGCGATTTCGATGTTAAACGCGATGCGCTGCCGGTCGCGGAATGGCTGGAGATCGACCGCTATGCACTGGCGTTGACGCAGAAATTGCAGGCCGGAATGCGCGCCGACTATGAGCGCTACGAGTTCCACGTTGCGGTGCAGAAACTGCTGGGCTTCTGTTCGGAAGACCTCGGCGGTTTCTATCTTGATATTCTGAAGGACCGCCTCTACACCGCCGGCGAAAACTCGAAAGCGCGCCGTTCGGCGCAGAACGCGCTGACTCACATTACCCATGCGCTGGCACGGCTGATCGCGCCCATCCTGAGCTTCACCGGCGAAGAAGTGTGGGCGACCCTGCAGGGCGGGGATGAGGCCAGTGTGTTCGAGCAAGTGTGGTACGAGCTGCCGGATGCGGGGCTGGATGGCGCGACGGTGAGCGCGTGGTACGACATTCGCGCCGTGCGCGAACAGGTAAACAAAAAACTGGAAGAACAGCGCGCGGCGGGCACGATCGGTTCGGCTTTGCAGGCGGAAGTGGATGTGTATGCAGCGCAGGAAACTTTCGAATTGTTGTCCCGCCTCGGCGACGACCTGCGCCTGGTGTTCATCACCTCGCGCGCCGAGGTGCATCGGCACGAGGGCGAACTGGAGATCAGGGTGACGCCCAGCCCGCATACCAAATGCGCGCGCTGCTGGCATTACCGCGCCGACGTTGGCAGCGACGCCAGCCATCCGACCCTGTGCGGGCGCTGCGTGAGCAACCTGTTCGGCGCGGGCGAGGCGCGGAGCTATGCGTAAGCCGGCGTTTTATTCAGACCGTCATTCCGGCGCAGGCCGGAATCCAGCGCATTTATCAAAATGCACTTTGGTTTTGTCTCGCTGCGCGAGTATTTTCGATCAACTGGATTCCGGCCTCCGCCGGAATGACGGGGAATAATGTCTATGCGCCATTGGTTAGCATGCGTAGGATGGGTTGAGCGCAGCGATACCCATCAATTGTTGGCGGAATTTAACGATGGGTATCGCTGCGCTCAACCCATCCTGCATCCCAACCCGCACGCTTGCGGAGGGGGAAGAAAATGAGCCGATGGCTATTTATCGCCGCCATCGTCATCGTTCTCGACCAGTTGAGCAAGGCGGCGATCAACAGCCATTTCGTTTTTGGCGAAAGCATGGTCGTGACCGGGTTTTTCAATCTGGTGCTGGCGCACAACACCGGCGCGGCGTTCAGTTTTTTGAGCGATGCGGGCGGTGTGCAGCGCTGGCTGTTTTCCGCCATCGCCATCGTCGCTTCGGTGTGGATCATCTGGCTGTTGCGCAAGCACCAGTCGGAGAAGCTGTTCAGCTTTGCGCTGGCGTTCATTCTGGGCGGTGCGCTGGGCAATCTGATCGACCGTATCGCCTACGGTTATGTGGTGGATTTTCTGGATTTTCACTGGGGGGCTTACCATTTTGCCGCCTTCAATCTGGCCGACTCCGCCATCACCTGCGGCGCGGCGTTACTGATTCTGGACAGTTTGAAGGGGAAAAAGTAGGTCGGGCTTCAAATGTGGGGCGAGTTTGGGCGTGTATTGTCGGACTGAAGTCCGACCCACAAAACCGGCATGGGGTCTTGTGGGTCGGGTTTTAACCCGACGAGTTGTTGGATTTTCGGGAGACTCAAACGATGCAAATCTTCTTGGCTAATCCGCGCGGTTTCTGCGCCGGGGTCGATCGCGCCATCGAGATCGTCGAGCGCGCGCTGGCGTTGCACGGCGCGCCGATCTACGTGCGGCACGAAGTGGTGCACAACAAGTTCGTGGTGGAAGGACTGAAGGCCAAGGGCGCGATCTTCATCGAAGACCTGAATGACGTGCCGCCGGGCAGCATCCTGGTCTTCAGCGCCCACGGCGTGCCACAGGCGGTGCGGCACGAAGCCGAAGCGCGCAATCTGACGGTGTTCGACGCCACCTGCCCGCTGGTGACCAAGGTGCACATCGAAGTCTCGCGCATGCGCCAGCAGGGCAAGGAGATCGTGATGATCGGCCACAAAGGCCATCCCGAAGTGGAAGGCACGATGGGGCAGAGCAGCGGCGGCATGTATCTGGTGGAAACACTGCGGGACGTGGCGCAATTGCAGGTGCAGGACGCACAGAATCTGGCGTATGTCACGCAGACCACCCTGTCGGTGGACGACGCCAGCGCCATCATTGCCGCATTAAAAACCCGCTTCCCTTACATCACCGGGCCGAAAAAGGACGACATCTGCTACGCCACGCAGAACCGCCAGGACGCGGTGAAAGTGCTGGCGCAACAATGCGATCTGGTGATCGTGGTCGGCTCGCCCAACAGTTCCAACTCCAACCGGCTGCGCGAAGTGGCGCAGAATCTCGGCGTGCCGGCTTATCTGGTGGATAGCGCTGCCGAGCTCAAGGCGGAATGGCTGCAAGGCAAGCTGCATGTGGGCGTCAGCGCCGGTGCTTCCGCGCCGGAAGTGCTGGTCGCCGAGGTCATCGCGCGCCTCAAGGAGATGGGTGCGGGTGACGTGCAAGAGCTGGACGGAAACAAGGAAAATGTGGTGTTTCCGCTGCCCAGGTCGTTATCTGCTTTATCCGGCCAATAACCTCTGCGACCGTTCATCCGCCGCCTTCTTTGGCAAATTTGCCGTTCGTCCCGATAAATCCGCCTTTCATCAGACCGGAATTGAAACCCCGGCATTGTCATCCCAGTATCCGCTCCAACCAAAAGGAAATGGTGATGAAACGAAATAGAGGCTTTACCTTGGTGGAGTTGATGGTCGCGCTGGCAGTGCTGGCCATTCTGCTGGGCATAAGCATTCCGAGTTACCGCGAGTTCGTGGCGAACAACCGCATGACTGCACAGGCAAATGACTTGATTTCCGCGTTCAGTCTGGCTCGTAGCGAGGCTGTCAAGCGTGCGGCCAACGTAACCGTGTGCGTCAGCAGCGATGGCGCAAGCTGTACAGGTGGCGTCAACTGGGAGCAAGGCTGGATTGTGACAGCCGACACTGCCGACCCGAATGCTGTCATTCGAATGCAGCAAGCTTTGGGTGGCAACAGCACTTTGACGATTCCCGCTGCCACCAATATCGTCTTCAACGCGACCGGTGCCACCACGCTGGCGGCCAACACCACTCTTACACTGTGCCCCCCCGCTCCGGCAATCGTCCAGGGGCGCGTAATCCAGATCGAACGCTCGGGGCGTCCGCGCGTTGACAATCTAACTGCTAACTGCCCATGATGACAACACAAAAACAATCCGGATTTACGCTGATTGAGGCTATGGTCGCCATGCTGGTGCTGTCCATCGGCCTGCTCGGCTTGGCCGGCTTGATGGCTTCCAGCATGCGCAACAACCAGAGCGCCTATCACCGCACCCAGGCCACCTGGCTGGCCTACGACGCACTCGACCGCATGCGCGCCAATCGCGTGAGCGCTCAGGGCGGTGGCTACATTGCCGCCAATGCCTTGGGCGCTCCTGCAAACTGCGTAACAGCCGTCCCCGGCGGCGGCACGATCGCCGCCCAGGATATCGGCGCCTGGAAAAACATGATCGCTTGCGCGTTGCCGGAAGGGGATGGCTCGATTGTCGTTAATGGTAGCCAGGTCACTATCACCATCCAGTGGAACGACTCGCGCGGCACGGGTGATACCGTCGCCTTGGCCACCCAGCAATTCATCGTTGAAAGCCAGCTATGAAACAAGCCAAGCCAAAACTCCCGCGGCTTTACGCAATTCGCCCAACCGGTGGTTTTGGATTGGTTGAGCTGATGATAGGCATGACCATCGGCCTGATTTTGCTACTCGGCATCGGTTATTTATTTATTGGCAGCCAGCGCACATTCCGTACGCAGGATGATTTTTCGCGCATCCAGGAAAGCATGCGCTACGCGCTGGATCAGATGGCTACAGACGTCAGAATGGCCGGGTACGCAGGTTGCGTGAATCTGGCTTCCATCGATCCGAACGATCCGACTGCTCCGATTCCCATCAACGTAATTGCGAATGGCGCGCCGACGCTTGGCCTGGAACAAGCACTTCGTGGCTACGCTACCGCAGCGTGGTCCGCGCCAGGCGTAGCGCCGGCCGGTTGGGTCGGCAACACCGGCGTACTCCATATCACGCGGGCCAGCGCGCAGGGTGTGAACCTAACTGGCAACATGACTGTTACCAATGCAAACATTCAGATCAATGGCAACCCAGCCGGGTTCGTTGCCGAACAAGCCCTGCTGATTTCCGATTGCGTCAGCGCCGATCTGCTCAGGGCAACCAATGTATCAGGTGGCGGTACGGTAACCATTGCGCACTCGATTACCAATTGTGCCAACATCGGCATGGCATGCAACACTTCCGTTAATCTTTCCAAGGCGTACAACTCGGATGCCGAAGTCTTTACAATCCAGAGCACAACCTATTTCATCGCCACCAATGCGGCGGGTAACCCGGCGCTTTTTCGTCGCGGGATAAATAATGTGGCAGAAGAAATGGTGGAAAACGTCGAAGATATCGTGATGCGTTTTGGCGTCGATACCGATAATGACTTTGCGGTTGACAACTATGTCACGCCAGCCGCCGTAGTCGATTGGCGCCAAGTCCTGACGGTCAGGTTGAATCTGATATTTCACAGCAATTCGGATAATGTGGCCACCCAGATTCAGCCCTACGTCGTTGAAGGCACAGCAGTGACTCCCACTGACAAGCGGTTGCGCCAAGTGGCGACCGCGACCATTGGCCTGCGCAATCGTCTCCCGTGAAAACGATCATGAAACCTACCACACAATATTTTTTGACTCCACTACACCGTCAGGCAGGTTTGGCGCTGGTTACCGGTCTCATTTTCATGGTGATATTGACGCTGCTCGCCCTGTCCGCCATGCGGACCACCATGCTGGAGGAGCGCATGTCAGGCAATGCGCGGGATCGTGACTTGGCTTTCCAGGCGGCTGAAGCAGCCCTGCGGGATGGTGAACAGATTATACAAGGGGCAGTCCTGCCCGCTTTTGTCTTGAACACGGCTTATACCCCGCGCATAGCTGCCGGCACGCTCAGCACTTATTGGCAAAACACGCACCCTTGGGCGACGGAGGCTGTCGCGGCCTGGCAGCCTGCAGGCACCGACTCCGCCCCCCGATATGTCATCGAAGAAATGGGGGCGACCGCAGGCGGGGGTGGCGGAAGTCTGGGATTCGGCGCCCTGCAAGATGAGGGCGTGTACAGGGTGACGGCGCGTGGTGTGGGACGTAGCGCGAATTCCGTGGTGATATTGCAGGCTGTTTACCAACGTTGAGAAGGAGAACCCTGATGAAACAAGCAAATCTGAAGCGCCTCATGTATTCAATGGTGGCAGGGCTATTTTTGGCAATGACGGGCATCGCACCCGCACAAGCCGGAAAAGTAGTGGGACAAATCACGGCTGTCGATGCCGCTCAAAACACCATCACTATTGACGGTATCAGGTTCGAACTATCGGCGGTCGCCGTAAAGCAGGCAAAGGCAAGTAGTGCCAATACCCTGCTACGGCGTTTCAGGCCGGGACAATCCGTCCTCTTTGAAGCGGATAACAACAAACTCAAACGGATCGAAGCGGTCGAGGGCGAGGTTGATTTCCCTGTCCTGTTGATGCCACCTTCAAAATAGCCGAGGCGGCAAAAACGCATACGTGGCAATCATTTTGCAGGAGTCGAAAAAATGAAAACACCAGAGCATACTTCATTCACTTTCCGCAACATCTTCGCTGGCAAAGCCATGCGCTTTATCGCGCATTGCACCCTGGCGTCGATAGCCATAGCCCCCTTTGGCGTCAATACAGCATATGCGGCCATTGCTAATGTGCCGCTTTACCTGAGTAATCCGGTTGAACCCAATATCATGTTTGTTCTGGATGACTCGGGATCGATGCAGTGGGAGATCATGCCGGATGATATTACCTATTTTGCCTACCTCTATCCGAGACCAAGCGGACTTTATGGTGGGTCGGATTATTCAAATAATGTCCCGGATTTCGATCCGGCCAATATTTACAATGTGTTGTTGCGTTCTTTTAATAACAACAAGATTTATTACAATCCGGGCGTAACCTATACTCCCTGGGTGGATGCCGGCGGCGTTCCATGGGCTAATGCCCCGATTACCTGCGCGCCCCACAACCCTCAGCTTTCAGGCTTGGGGTGCCGCAATTTAACCGCGAATCAAACGGTCAGCATGTCCGGCTCGGACTATTGGTATGGCAGTAGCGGTTGGTATCAGGGAAATCATACTTTCTACCCGGCAGTTTATTATCGTTACAACAGCGGGAATATCTGGTCCACGGGCAGCTATACCGAGGTTAAAGTAATCAGCACCACACCGTCCTACACCGGGGAAGGGCGTATGAATAGAACCGACTGCACCGCAGGCACCTGCACTTATGCGGAGGAAATCCAGAATTTCGCCAACTGGTACACTTATTACCGTTCCCGGGTACTGTCCGCGCGCGCCGGCATTGGCAAGGCTTTTGCCAGCCAAGGGACGGAAATGCGGGTTGGTTTTGGTGCGATCAACAAATCCTCATCAACCATAGACGGGGTTTCAACGGGAACGATCGTGAGTGGCGTCCGGCCATTTTCCGGCACTGACCGAACAGCATTCTTCTCAAACCTGTATAGCCATGTTATTCCTGCGTCAGGCACACCACTGCGCAGAGCGCTGGATGACGCAGGACAATATTTCTCCCGCACGGATAACAAGGGCCCATGGGGCAACATACCCGGTACAGATGACGGGGTGGCGACCAGTTCGCATCTTCAATGTCGTCAGAGTTATACCATCCTGATGACGGATGGCTACTGGAATAGTAGTTATGCATCAACTTCTGCCGCCAGGCTGAACGTTGATGGAACGGCTGGTCCGGGGCATACCGGCCCGGGTAGCGCGGTATTTAATTACACCGCCGTAACACCTTTCACGGACAGCTACTCCGATACGCTTGCGGATGTGGCCATGTATTACTGGAAAAACGACTTGCGCTCGGACTTGGTCAATGCCGTGCCAAAAAGCCCGATCGACGTGGCATTCTGGCAGCACATGTCAACATTCGGCGTCGGGCTGGGAGTGACAGGATCGGTAAACGCTACCAGCGCGTTTAATGCGATTACTGACGGGACAACGATTACCTGGCCTGATCCAACCGCTTCCAATGCGGCCAAGCTGGACGATTTGCTGCATGCCAGCGTCAATGGCCGGGGTGGGTTCTTTACTGCCTCCGATCCGGATGTTTTTGCAACCGAGTTGAGCGCAATATTAAATTCCATCGTGGACAGGGTCGGATCATCATCGGCAGTAGCATCCAACGCCACGCGCCTGACAACCAACACTCATCTTTATCAGGCATTGTTCAAAAGTGGTGACTGGTCGGGCCAGCTCAAGGCGTTTCCGCTCCTGGCGGATGGATCGATTGGCCCCGAAGCCTGGGACGCGGCGAATGTATTGCCTGCCCATGGATCGCGCAACATCAAGACGCGTGACAATGGCGGTAACGCCGTTGATTTCAGCGGTGCGCTTGGCGCACTGACTGCCGCACAGGTCGATTACTTGCGGGGTGACGATAGCAATGAAGTCAGCAACGGAGGCACTTTTCGCAACCGCACCAATAAACTGGGCGATCTCGTCAATTCCGACCCGCATTATGTGAAAGATGAAAATTTTGGCTATAACGTGCTGCCCGGGGCGGAAGGCTCCTCATACAGTGTTTTTTTGACGGGCAAAAGTAGCCGCATCGCGATGGTGTACGTGGGCGCGAACGATGGCATGCTGCATGGTTTTCAGGCAAGCGACGGGGTGGAGCAGTTTGCCTATGTCCCCAACGGCACCTGGTCTAGCCTGTCTTTGCTGACCAGCCCGTCTTACACACACAAATACTTTGTTGACAGTTCGCCCACTGCCTGGGATGCCTATTGGGGAGCAAGCTGGAAAACGGTTCTTGCCGGCAGCCTGGGGGCCGGAGGCAAGTCTGTTTATTTGTTGGATGTGTCCAGCCCGGGAACATTCGGCACCGGTGATGTACTGTGGGAATTCAAGGGCAACACGGCAGCCCAGCAAAATGACATGGGGTTCGTGTTGGGAAACGTAACCGTCGCGCGCTTTGCTGACGGCAACTATTGGGCAGTGTTCGGCAATGGTTACGAAAGCATCAACGGCAAGGCGGTACTGTTCATGGTGCGTGCGGATGACCCAACAATAGTGAAGACGATTGATGTCGGCGGCACCACCAACGGCCTCTCCACTCCGCTGCTTGTGGACAGTGATAATGACCGCATTGTCGATCTGGTTTATGCCGGCGATCTCAAGGGCAATCTCTGGAAATTCGACGTTGCAGGCACGAATACTTCCCTCTGGAAGTCAGCTTATCTTTCGGGCGCGACACCCGTACCGCTGTTTCAGGCAAAGGACAGCCTGGGTAACACGCAACCCATCACATCTCTACCGGAAGTAGGCAAGGCACCAGCGGGCGCAACCGGTTTCATGGTCTATTTCGGAACCGGGAAATACTATGAAACCAGCGACAATACAAGCATCAGCATTCAGTCCGTGTATGGCGTGGTTGATAGCGGCAACGCATTCACGGGAGCCAATCATCGGACACACCTGCAAGCGCAGACAATCGATTTTGAGACAACCATTCCTGCGACTGTCGTAAATGGGGTGGTAACCGTTGCCGAAAAAAACGTGCGTGTTTTGAGTGACAACTCCGTGAATTATCCGACTCAGCAAGGCTGGGTGATGGATTTGCTGACCCCGCCCAACCCGCCCGGAACGCAGGACGGTGAACGCATGGTCACGGCACCCGCATTGTTTGACGGCAAGCTGTTACTGCAGACGATCGCACCTTCCGCTTCGCTGTGCGACTATGGCGGCACGAGCTGGTTGTTCCAGGTCAATCCTGCAACAGGCGGGGCTTTGCAGACAGCGGGTTTTGATTTGAACGGCGATGGGCTATTCAATAGTGTGGATATGATCGATATCGGCGGGGGCGTAATGAAGTATGTCAGCGGCCTGGATATTAATGTTGGCATCAGCGGAGGATTTGGCAAACCGATCAAGGCGGGTAGCAAGGCTTTTATTCCGTTAAGCGGATCATCGGGGAATATCGGCGCGCCACCTATTAGCTCCGGCACACTCAAGCCGCGTGCTTCCTGGCGGCAAATCCAGTGAGTGGAGGATATATGAGACAGTATGGGATGACCCTGATCGAACTGATGGTTGTGGTAGCTATCATTGGCATTCTGTCCGCCATTGCCTACCCGTCGTATCAGCAATATGTACTGCGGGCGAGCCGCGCCGAGGCACAGTCGATTTTGATGGAGACGGCGCAGTTGATGGAGCGGCGATTTACTACCTGCGGGACGTATGCGACAAATGGAACGTGTGTGGCGGCAGCATTGGCTACGTCTCCCGTTTCACCCGGGGGAGCGGCTGGGGCTGCTGTACGGTATAACATTGCAATTGGCAGCGCGGCTGCGGCGACCTATAACTTGACGGCAACACGAGTTAATGCCCAGTTAAACGACACGTGTGGTGACTTATCACTGACGAATACCGGGCAGCAATTGCCAGCCGGATGTTGGTAAAAATTGGAGAACTTGCAGATGGTTATCAATGACCGCTTCGCATCCTGATTTTCTGGTTGTTGGCGGTGGTGCGATCGGGCTTTCAACTGCGCAGGCGTTGTTGCAGGCAGGTTTCCAGGTGACACTGATTGAACGCGGAGCTATCGCCCGGGAGGCCTCCTGGGCGGGAGGCGGCATCCTGTCGCCGCTGTGCCCCTGGGATTATGCTGAGCCTGTAACACGGCTGGCTTTGCACAGCATGGCGCAGTTCGAGGTATGGGCGCAACGCTTGCACGACGAAACCGGGATCGATCCGGAATACCAGCGTTGCGGCATGCGCGTGTTGCCCCCGTTCAATGTTCAGGTTGCGAAACAATGGTGCGCGGCGCATGGGGTGGTTTGTCTTCCTTCGCCCGGCGGGGCGGATGAGGATGAAGCCTTGTTCCTGCCCGCCGTCGCGCAGGTGCGCAACCCGCGCCTGTTGCAAGCGTTGCGCGCGCGCGTGGCGCAACTCGGCGGGCGCATCGTCGAGCAGTGCGAGGTCAGACAAGTCGTTGCGGAATCGGGCCGGGTCAAGCATCTGGCGACGACTCAAGGCGAGTTGAGCGCCGGTACTTTCATTGTCACCGCAGGCGCATGGAGCAAGGTGTTGCTGGGCGGGCATGCCCTGCAGGCGGCGATCAAGCCGGTATGCGGGCAGATGCTGCTGTTCAAGTTTCCCGCGCCGCCGCTGCCGCATATCCTGTTGCAGGGCGATCTGTATTTCATCCCGCGCCGCGACGGGCACTTGCTGGTGGGCAGCACGCTGGAAGATGTCGGCTTCGATAAATCCACCACTA
>Ga0210053_1002609_pt1 | contig 15303 bp, 19 predicted proteins | sample CryGeymeta201512_FD_185467 | JGI IMG/M metagenome (GOLD analysis project Ga0210053, IMG submission 185467) | Groundwater microbial communities from Crystal Geyser aquifers in Utah, USA - Crystal Geyser metaG 2015-12 (SPAdes) (version 2) | ecosystem: Environmental > Aquatic > Deep subsurface >... | reverse complement strand
AACGATAATTCTTATTACTCACGATTTAAGCGTGGTTTATAAATTTGCCGACTCGGTGCTTTGTTTAAATAAAGAATCTATTTGCTATGGTCCGCCCCAGGAAGCGCTGACTCCGGAAAGATTAAGTCAGCTTTACGGCGGAGAAATAAAACTTTACAAACATGACCATAAATAACCAATTTTTATTTAGTTTGATTACTGCAATCTTTGTCGGCGGAGCAGCCGGTTATCTCGGCTCATTGATGATATCTAAAAGAATGGCTCTGGTGGGAGACGCGCTTGGTCACGTCGCTTTGCCGGGCATTGGCTTGGCCCTGCTTTTGGGATTAAATGTTTCGTTGGGGGCGTTTGTTTTTCTTTTGGCGGGCGTCCTGTTAATTTGGTTTTTGGAGAAAAAAACCTTTTTACCGACCGAAACCTTGGTCGGCGTGATTTTTGTTTTAAGTTTGGCTTTGGGTTTTTTGATTACTCCGCAACCGGAGTTGCTTGAAGCGTTAATAGGAGATATCTCAAAAGTGTCATTATTGGATACCACTCTTTCAATAATTTTAAGCATTTTTGTTTTATATGTGATAAATAAAATTTATCCCAAAATAATGCTGGCTTCCATTTCTGAAGATTTGGCAACGGTCAACCGGATAAATATAAGCAGATACAATCTCATCTATCTTTTGGTAATCTCGGTTATCGTGGCTTTGGGAGTAAAAGTGGTCGGTTCTCTATTAATAGGCGCTTTGGTCATTATTCCGGCCGCCGCTTCGCGATTGATTAGTTCAAATATGCGGCAATATATTTTCTGGTCGGGTTTATTCGGTGTTTTTAGTTGTGTTTTTGGGATTTTGCTTTCCGGCGTAATTAAATTAGCGGTGGGGCCGCTGATTATTCTGGTTTGCACTCTGTTTTTCGCAGTTTGTTTAATTTTGAAAAAAACGCATAATTGAAAATATGTTTAAATTCATCAATGTCAATAAAGTTATCAAGATTTTAATTCTCTCGGATTTGGCTTTAATTACCGGGATGGGTTTTGTGGCGCCGATTTTCGCGATTTTTTTAACCGAGAACATTGAAGGAGGCACTATTGAGGTAGTCGGTTTTGCCGCAGCTATTTATTGGATAGTAGAAGCCCTTATTCTTATTCCTTCCGGTAAATATTTAGATAAAAATCACGGCGAAAAAGACGACCTTTTATTTATTGTTATTGGCAATTTTTTGGCTGCCTCAGCGGTTTTTGGTTATATCTTTTCTCGCCTGCCTTGGCACATTTATTTTTTGCAAGGAATTTATGCAATGGGTATGGGGATGAACATCCCGGGTTATACCGCCATTTTTACCAGACACGTTGATAAAGGCAGAGAAGCTTTTTCTTGGGGTCTCAGAGGTGCTTCAGTAGGAGTGGGGGCTGGCATCGCCGGAGCCTTAGGGGGAGTAATTGCTTATAGATTTGGTTTTAATACTCTCTTTATCGGAGTGATAATTTTCATCGTTTTAAGCGCTTTTTTGCCTCTCTTGGTTTTAAAAGGGATACGGCCCAAAGACGGAACAATGCCTAAAATTCCCGAAATAAAAACAATTTAATCTCCATTAGTCAGCATAGTGATAGCGGGGATAGTTTTGGGAGTGGTTGGAGTGGTTAAAGCCGGAATAATGATTCCAGCCGCTGATAAGGCAAAAGAGAACGCCGAAGTAGCGGTAGAGAAATCGCCAGCCATCGGCGGTGATCGGGCGTCTACTCCGCCTGGTCTTGAAAAAATAGAATTTATTCACTGGAAAAAAGATTTTGCGAAATTAGAAGGAGCAAAAGCGCCAAAGCCGCCAGCCTGCTACAAATTTCTTACACCAACAAAAATAAAATGGACTGTTTTACCGGTAAGCTATGAAATAAATCCGACAAATCCTCAAGGCCTTGCTGAAGCTTTTGTTACCACTGCTGTCAGCGCTTCAGCTGAAACCTGGGATGCGGCAACCAGCAAGGAATTAATGAATGATGCTTATACTGTTGATTATACAGCTGCTTACGGAGTTCAGGATTATAAAAATGCGATTACTTTCGGGGATTACCCAACCGCTGGAGTAATCGCCGTAACGTCTGTCTGGTATAATCCAACCACCAAAGCCATTGTGGAATTTGATATAATGTTTAACACTGATTGGACATGGGGAGACGCTATAGTTGACACATCAACGATGGACTTACAGAACATTGCTACTCATGAATTCGGGCATGGCGTTGGCTTGGCTGATGTTTATGATTCTGCCTGTTCGGCAGTAACGATGTACGGCTATTCTGATTATGGCGAGATAATTAAAAGAACGCTTGAAAATCCTGATATTACCGGTCTTCTAAAACTCTATCCGTAATCAGAGGTGAACTAGATTACAAAAAGAAGTTACCCTTTTTCTTAAAGGGAAGTTTTTTTTGTTTAGGACTTCTTGTTGCAACTGAGATAATTTTATTTTATTCATTAATCCCGCTAAATTTCAACTCGAGCTATTGGCCAGAATCTGATTGGCGTGTTATCATTATTTAATGAACAAAAATTTAATAATTTTAATTGCTTTGGCAGTTGTTCTTATAGCTGGGGTTTTTATTTTAAAATCCCAGAATATTGGCACGAATTTTTTGTGGAATTTATCCAATGGCGGTCAATGGCTTTTTCCTCTGGTGACGGCCGGCGCTTTGATTGACAGCATCAACCCCTGCGCTTTTTCCGTCCTGCTTTTAACCATCGCTTTCTTTTTAAGCGTCGGCGCTTTTCGTTCCAATATTCTTAAATTCGGCGCGGTTTACATTCTTGGGCTTTTTGTTTCTTATTTTTTGATCGGTCTGGGCATTTTCGGCGCTTTTCATCTCTTTAACACGCCTAAATTTATGGCTAAACTTGGCGCTTCGCTTTTGATAGTTTTGGGCGTCCTTAATATTTTAAAAGACGTTTTTCCGCGACTGCCCTTTGATTGGCTGATGAAATTGCCCAAAGGCAGTGCTGGTCTGATTTCTAAATTAATCGGCAAAGGGTCATTACCGGCGATTTTCGGCATCGGCGTGGTGGTCGGACTTTGCGAATTTCCCTGCACAGGCGGACCTTATTTAATGGTTTTGGGACTGCTTCATGATTATTCCTCTTATTTAAAGGGCTTGGCTTATCTCGTTTATTACAATCTTCTTTTTATTCTTCCTTTGATTATTATTTTACTGATTGCCAGCAATAAGACTTTTACCGAAAAAATCCAAAAATGGCAACAGGAAGAGCGGAAAATAACCAAATGGGGTCTGCCTTTGGCAATGATTGGGTTGGGAGTGATAATATTTTTCTTATGAAATACGAATTTTCAATCAAAACCGATTGCCTGAGTTGTCTGGCCTGTTTAGGAGTTCTTCAGGAATTTATCAAAAAAATTCCTGGTGTTTTAGATGCCCAGTTTGATTCAGAAACTGGTAAAATTATAATTAAGTACAAAGGAAAACTTAGTCGGGAAGAATTAGTAAAAGTTATTAAAGAAAAAACCAGCTATGAATTACAATGACTAAAAATATTTTAATTGCCTTAATTATCATTGTTGTTGGTCTGGTTGGACTTTTGGTTTGGGGAGGCCTGCGGAGCAGCAAAAATAACCCCCAATTAGAAGCGCTTGCCCAATGTCTAAATAGCAAAGGAGCGGTAATGTACGGAACTAATTGGTGTTCTTGGTGCCAAAAAGAAGAAGCTAATTTTAAAGATACTTGGCGGTTCATAAATTACATTGACTGCTCTAAAAATCCTAAGGATTGTTTGGCTTTAGGCATTGAAGCGACTCCCACTTGGATTTTCCCGGATGGCAAAAGACTTACTGGCTATCAGGGATTAGAGAAATTAGCCGAAGAAAGCGGTTGTAAATTGACTATTGATAGATAAAATAAAATAAAGGTCGATTAATTAAAATTTGGGTTGTTTTATGAAAAAGATTGCTGTTTCTTTAATTGTTTTGGCAATGATGGCATTTGGGACAGTTGGTTTATTAGCGGCGCAGAAGCCGACTATCTTGCCTGTTAAGCCTAGACAGACAAATATTTTAGATGAGATTAAGCAAAAAGCCGGAATGACAAAAGAAGAATTTGAGACAAAAAGAGCAGAAATAAAGAATTTAATGGAACAGAAACAAACCGAATTGCGGAATCAAATTGAAACCAAGAGAGAACAGTTGAAATCTCAAATCGAGGCCAAAAGAACAGAATTGAAAAACCACTTAGCAAAGATTAAAGATGAAAATAAAAAGCGGATTGTTGAAAGAATTTATAATCAGGTTAATGAATTGAATAAACGTCTGACCGCTCATTTTTTGAATGTTCTGGAAAAATTAGAAAAAGTTTTAGAAAGAATTTCCAGCCGGGCTGCTAAAGCCCAAGCTAATGGCCGCGATGTCAGCGCTGTCAAAACCGCTATTGATGAAGCAAATACCGCCATTGCCGATAGTAGAACTGCCATTCAAAATCAAGCTGCTAAAGTTTACGCGCCGACCATTAATACAGAAAATACCCTACGGACTGATGTGGGAAAAATTCGGCAAGCGCTTCATAATGATTTAGTGGCAGTCCGAGAAGCTGTTAAAGCTGCTCGAGAAGCGGTGCGGAAAGCTGCGACTACTCTGGCTCAGATTCCGAGAGTTGATGAATTAGAGATACCAACCACTCAACCAGCAACAACGACCCAGCCAACACCATAATATGGATCAAAACATTGAACCAAAAATTGAACAAATTGAACCCCAAGAACCAAAAATAGAACCAGAGAAAAAAATTAACAAGAAAAATATCATTATTTTGGTTATTGTCGGCTTGATAGCGATTCTGATTCTTTTAGCCGTTTGGTATTGGTTGAGTCAGAAAAGTGTTGTAACTCAAGAAGTGACGCCAACAGCTGCTCCCAGCCAGCCGCCATCGGCTGTTCAACCAGTTCCTTTAAAAGAGGATTCTATTTCAGCGATTAATCAGGAATTGGATAGTATTGACATGGGTAATTTAGACCAGGAATTTCAAACCATTGATGCTGATTTAAATTCTCTATAAGAAACGCGGATAGATGCGGAAGAGAAAAAGCCTCCTATTGTGGAGGCTTTTTCTTTTGGTATAATAAAGTGTAATAAATATTGATTCGTATCCGAAACCGTGAATTCGTAAATTTCGTATTTCGGTTTCGGTAAAAAGGTCGAATTTAAAAATAAAAATACTATGACTAATTTAAATGGAAAAGTCGCCGTCATTACCGGAGCCAGAAGGGGGATGGGAAGATCTCATGCTTTGACTTTGGCAAAAGCCGGAGTAAAAGTGGTGGTCGCGGATATTTCTTTGGAAGATTGTCAAAAGGTGGTCGAGGAAATTAAAAAAAATGGAGGCGAGCCCCGTAACTCAACTAAGTTGAGTTTACGGGGCGAGGCCTTGGCAATAAAATGCGATGTTTCTCAAAAATCAGAAGTGGACGAAATGGTTAAAAAGGCAATTGAGAAATTTGGCAAGATTGATATTTTGGTCAATAATGCCGGAATCTGCCAATTTAAACCCTTTTTAGAATTAACTGAAGAAGACTGGGATAAAACTTTGGACATTAATCTTAAAGGGTATTTCTTATGCGCCCAGGCAACAGCCAAAGAAATGGTCAAACAAAAATCAGGTGTGATAATCAATATTGCCTCAGTGGCTATGGGTCAGCAAGGAGTAGGAATGCCAAACATTGTCCATTATTGCGCTTCCAAAGGCGGTATTGCAGGAATGACAGAGGCTTTGGCAGTAGAATTGGCGCCTTACAATATTCGAGTTAATGCCATCTCCCCGGGAATGATTGAAACGCCAATGATTAGTTCGGTTAAGCAAGATCCTAAAATGATGGAAGCAATGTTGGCTAGAGTTCCAATGCGTCGAGTTGGCCGGTCAGAGGAGGTCAGTAATTTAGTTTTGTTTTTGGCCTCAGACGATTCTTCTTATATGACCGGCTCCACCGTGGTAATCGACGGCGGCTGGCTATCTGGCTAATAAAAATTTGATGGAGAAAAAAATTATCAAAGTTCCAATTGAAATTTCAGCGCGGCATACCCATCTAACCTCAAAAGATTTTAAGACTCTTTTTAAGAAAAGTCGGCCGACTTTTCTTAAAAAATTAGGACAGCAGCAGTTTTCCGCCGAAGAAACGGTTGAAATCATAAACAAAGATAAGTCAATAAAAAGAATCAGAGTAGTAGCGCCTTTCCGCGACAAAACTCAGGTTGAGATTTCAGTGACTGATGCCATAAATCTGGGAATAAAACCGGTCATCAGAATCTCCGGCAGTTTAAAAAACACTCCGGCTATTGAAATTAAAAGTCCAAGAGGAAAATTAAAAATCAAAGAAGGAGTGATTGTTGCTCAAAGACACTTACACTTAAATCCTAATGAAGCCAAAAAGTTTGGCTTAAAACACAAAGATATTATTTCGGTTTTGGCAAAAGGTAAAAGATCTGTTTTGTTTAACAATGTGGTAGTAAGAGTGAGTTCTCAGTATAATCTTTGCGTTCATCTTGATTCTGATGAAGGAAATGCGGCTGGGATTTTTAAAAAAGGTACGGGTTATCTTATAAAGTCGTAAAAATTGCCTATGATTTTAGTTCTTAACTGCGGTTCTCAATCAGTCAAATGGAAGATTTTTGACGAAAATCTGAATTTAATTTCCCAGGACAGAAAAGAGTATTATAAAAAAAGTTTGGCTGAAAAAGTTTTGAGAGACGAATTAAAAAAAATTAAAAATAGCCATTCATCGATTGAATTCATCGGCCATCGAGTTGTTCATCCAATTTCCGAGTTGGCACCGCTTCATAACCCATTCGAACTTTTGGGAATTAAAGCGGCTAAAAAGGAATTCGCCAAAGCCAAACATCTGATTGTTTTTGACACCGACTTTTTTAAAGATTTGCCGCTGGTTTCCCAAGTTTATCCTTTGCCGGAATTTCTAAGAAAAAAATATTCAATTAGACGATTCGGATTTCATGGCATTTCTCACCAATATTTAACTCAAAAAACTTCAGAGATTTTGAAAAAACCTTTAAAGAGTTTAAATCTGATTACTCTGCATCTCGGTGGAGGATGCTCGATGGCCGCGATTAAAAATGGCCAGCCCATTGATACTTCAATGGGCTTTACACCCTTAGAAGGATTAGTAATGATGAGCCGGGCTGGCGATCTTGATCCGGGAATTTTAATTTTTTTAGCCAAAAAAATCGGAATAAAAAATTTAGAAAAGATTCTCAACAAAGAAAGCGGCTTGAAAGCAATCGCCGGCATTACTAATTTTAAAAAAATTTTGACGAAAAAAGATAAAAAATCAAAATTAGCAGTAGAAATTTTTATTTACCGGATTAAAAAATATATTTCGGCTTATTTCGGCGTCTTAAAAGGCAAGGTTGACGCAATTGTTTTCAGTGGAGAGATTGGCGCCGGTCTTCCCAAAACCAGAAATTTGATTTTAAAAGATTTGAGTTTTTTAAAAAAGACAAAAATTTTAGTTATTCCTACTGATGAGGAATATCAGATTGCTAAAGAAATAAAAGGAAAATGGAAAAAATTTTTCAAAAAAACGCAATAATTCCTCTTCTGGGAAATGAAGCCATTGTTTTGGGAGCCTTAGAATCCGGGGTGGGCTTTGTGGCTACTTATCCCGGCACACCGGCTTCAGAGATTGGTGATCTCTTTTACGGAATAAAGGATGCTTATCGTATTTATATGGAGTATTCCACTAATGAGATTGTGGCTTTAGAAGCGGCGGCTGGCGCGGCTTATTCCGGAGTAAGAGCTTTGGTGGCAATGAAGCATTTTGGTGTTAATGTGGCTATGGATGCTTTAATTCCGATTGCCTATACCCGACCAAGAGCCGGGTTAGTAATCATCATTGCTGATGACCCCGGCTGTCATTCTTCAGCTCAATCAGAGCAGGACTCCAGAGTTTTTATTGAAAATTTGAATCTCGTAACTTTAGAGCCGGCTGATCCGTCGGAAGCCAAAGAGTTTACCAAATTAGCTTTTGAGATTTCTGAAAAGTTTCAAAAAGCAGTCATTATTCGGACAACCACCCGAGTGGCTCATCAAACTGCGGCTGTAAAAGTTGGTAAAATACCAAGCGCAAAAACAAAAGGAAAGTTTCTAAAGGACTTGAAAAGATTTAACACGGCACCGCCAATGGTTTTATCTCAAAAAAGAGAACTTTTAGCTTTAAAAAAACCAATAGAAAATTATCTTAATAGAACCAAGTTAAACCCCGTCATTAAAGGAAAATTAAAAAATCTCGGCGTCATTGCTTCCGGAGCCGGCTATCTTTATTGTCTTGAAGCTTTAGAAAATTTAAATGTCTCTCTAGATGTTTTAAAAATTGACACTTTTTATCCTTTGCCAGCCGAGAAAATCCGCCGGTTTTTAGAAAATAAAAAGAAAGTTTTGGTTGTTGAAGAAGTAATCGGTTTAATTGAAGAGAAAATAAAAGTTGAAGTCGGAACGACGAATGAAAAAATAGAAATTTTAGGAAAAAATTTATTAGAGCCGGTTGATGAGTTAAATCCCGATAAAATAACCGAGGTTTTAGCTCAAATTTTAAAAAGAAAATACAAAAAACCTGAAGAGATAAAAAAGGATTTAGTAAAAAGAACACCGAGGTTCTGTCAGGGTTGCCCTTATTGGTCTATATTTTCCGCTCTTAAAAATGCAGTTGATTCTAAAAAAGTGATTTTTGTCGGTGACATCGGCTGTTATATGATGGGCTACTATCCGCCATTTGAATTACAAGACATTTTGCTTTGTATGGCTGCTTCGGTTGGCGTTTCTCACGGAATAGCTCAAGCAACCAATCAAAAAGTAATTGCGCTCATGGGCGATTCAACTTTGTTTCACGCCGGCCTTCCCGGGCTTCTCAATATTGTTAACAATAATTCTAACCCTTTAATAATTATTTTTGATAATGGCATCACTGCTATGACTGGCAGACAGCCGCATCCGGGCACGCCTTTGAAATTTAAAAAACACGACGGCAAAGCAGAAATTAAAATCGAGAAACTCCTTCGGGCGATTGGCATAAAAAACATTGTCTTAGATCCAGTAAGACAAAATAAAACTTTAGAGAAAAGAATTAAGGAATTTATTTCAAAAAAAGAGGCGGCCGCAATAATTTGTCGCCACCCCTGCGTTTATATCGGTGAATTAGAAAAATGAATATTTTGATAACTGGCGTTGGAGGCCAGGGAATAATCACTCTAAAAAAAGTTTTGAGTTATGCCTCAATTAAAGAAGGCAGATTTTTTCGCGCTTCAGAAGTTCACGGTTTAAGCCAACGAGGGGGTTCAGTCAGCGTTCATTTTAGATTTGGCAAGAAAGTAAACCCCGTTAGAAATCGCGAACGCTGTTTGCGTTCTATTTCTAACGGGGTAAATTCGCCTTTAATTGGGAGAGCTGAAGCTGATTTGATTATCGGCTTAGATCTTTTAGAAGCCGCCAGAGCTGTTGATTTTGCTTCAGTAAATTCTATCTATTTGGCAAACGACTACTTTATTCCGTTTTTTCAACTTTCGGCTTTTACCAAAGAAGATTTTTTAAAAATTGTCAAGCCGATGACAAAAAATATTTTTATAGTAGAAGCGACAAAAATTTGTCAGGAAAAACTAAAAAGCAGCGTTTTTGAGAGTATTTTTCTCTTAGGTTTTGCTTTTTCAAAAAAATTAATTCCTTTTAAGGAGCAGTCTTTAATGTTCGGGGTTGAAAAATCAGTTCCGGTTAAATTTATTAAACAAAATAAAGAGGCGTTTAATTTAGGAAAGATATGAAAAGTATTTATGATTTAATCATTGTCGGCGGAGGACCGGCTGGCATTACCGCCGGAATTTATGCTGCCAGACAAAAAATTAAGACCTTGTTAATCACAAAAGTTTTTGGCGGACAAATAAGCCGCAAGGCGGTAATGATTGAAAATTACCCGGGTTTTGAGGAAATTTCCGGAGCCGAATTAATTAAACGTTTTGAAAAACATCTTAGAAAATTCCCGGCCGAGATTTTAAATGATACCGTTGTTAAAGTAAAGAAAGACGGTAAAAAATTTAGAGTTTTAACCAAGGGGGGAGAATTTCGAGCCCGAGCCGTGATTGTTGCTTCGGGCGCTGACCCCCGGCCATTGGAGGTGCCGGGCGAGAAAGAATTTATTGGTCGGGGCGTTTCCTATTGCGTAACTTGCGACGGTCCTTTGTTTCAAAATAAAGAAGTAGCGGTTATTGGCGGAGGAAATGCCGGACTTGAAGTAGCCATTGCCTTAGCCCAATGGGTTAAAAAAATTTCTATTTTAGAATTCCTTCCAAAATTAGCTGCCGACGCCATCAATATTCAAAAACTGAAAGATTTAGGCAAGGTTGAGATTATCACTAATGTGGAGATCAAGGAAATTAAAGGTGAAGAATTTGTTAAGGCTTTAATTTATCAAAATAGAGATTCAAACGAATTAAAAACACTTAAAATAGACGGAGTATTTATTGAAATTGGTTCTATTCCGGCCACTAATTTTGTTAAAGATTTAGTTGATTTTAATGAGAAAGACGAAATTATTGTTAATCCTTATACCGCTGAAACCAGGACTCAAGGACTTTTTGCCGCCGGCGATGTGGATAATGTTTTATATAAACAAATTGTCATCGGCTGCGGCGAAGGCGCTAAAGCCAGCATCTCAGCTATAAAATATCTAAACGAGCTTAAGTCAGGAGTTTAAATTTCTATAAGTGTAAAGAACGTTATGAAATTTTACATTTAAGTGTAGTAGTGTAGAGCGCTTGAGTTAACTCAAGCGCTCTAACCGGTAAGAGCGCTTTAATTACGATAGGGCGCCAAAAAAGAAAGTGAAAAAAAGAAATCTAGGGGGGTAGTGATTATCCAATTTATCGTATTATGGAGGTTCAACCTCAATAACCTTAATTTATTTAATTTATTGGAAGTAGTGTCTGATTTTTAAATTGCTATCATCAATGATAGCAATTTTTAGGGATAGTCTGATTGGTTTAGATGAAATAACAAGGAAAAAAATTGTCGGCTATCAGGGTAAGGCATTGATTTACTTTGTCAACACCTTTAATTATAATTAAATCAAATGATAAAAATCAATAACCAAGAGCTTATAAAAGAGCTTATCGGAGAAATTAAAGATTTCCCGAAATATACTACACAAATAATCAATCTTGCCAACCAGAACGCTCAAGGCACGAGACCACGTGTCGTCGGACAACTATCAGAACTAATTCAGGAGTGTCCGGAAAAAACCTACGAAGGATGGAAGAAATGGTATCTTGAAAAGTATCCGGATGCTATTGAAAATGCTACTCAAAAGATTAACGAAATGATAACCAACCTAAAAGAGGCAATTAAGTTAATTGACCAATCATTGATTAAAAAATGGGTAGAAGATTTAGTTTTGGAAAAGACATTTATCGGTCTGCGGTTTCAAGAGGCAATTTTGAAAAAGGTGGCATCAATAAAAAATACAAACTATCGCTTATCCGAACCAAAAGAAGAATCCCAAGGCATTGATGGGTTTATTGGTAATGAACCGGTATCTATCAAGCCATCAACTTATAAAACCAAGAATGCTCTACGGGAAGAAATAAAAACAAAGATTATTTTTTATAACAAAACCAAAAATGGAATAGAGATAGACGCCGACGAAATACTAAAATAACTTATGACGACCAAACATAAAATTATAATTGGTGATTCACGCAATATGGCCGAATTAAATAATGAATCGGTTCATCTTATTATTACTTCCCCCCCTTATTGGCAAATTAAAGATTACGGAGATAAAAATCAAATCGGCTTTAATGATTCTTACGAAGAATATATTGAAAACTTAAATAAAGTCTGGGCGGAATGTTATCGTGTTTTATATCCGGGTTGCCGATTCTGTATAAACATCGGCGACCAGTTCGCCAGAGCCGCAACTTACGGCAGATATAAGATTATTCCCATTCGCGAAGAAATTATTAGGTTTTGCGAGTCAATCGGTTTTGATTATATGGGAGCGATTATTTGGCAGAAAAAAACAACGATGAATACAACCGGTGGCGCTTCGGTAATGGGTTCTTTTCCTTATCCAAGAAATGGCTTAATTGAAATCGATTATGAATTTATCCTTTTATTTAAAAAATTAGGAGAATCGCCGAATCGCGTGCCAAAGGAAATTAAAGAGCAATCTAAATTATCCAACGACGAATGGCGGAAATACTTTACTGGCCACTGGAATTTTGCTGGCGAAAAACAGGGTAACGGTCATATTGCTGTATTTCCCGAAGAATTGCCAAGGAGATTAATAAAAATGTTTAGTTTTATCGGCGAGACCATTTTAGACCCCTTTTTGGGCAGCGGAACGACAACCAAAGTCGCGGCTGAATTAGACAGAAATTCTATCGGCTACGAAATTAATAAAAATTATTTAAAAATAATCAAAGAAAAGATAGGTATTGATAGAAAATCCTTGTTTAAAGATGCTGATTTTGAAATCATTTATCAGAAAGCAGAGAATTTAAAGAAATTGAACGAGAACGCTACCAATCATTTAAATACTCCTTCGCGAATAAATCATAGGGTTAATCACCCCGATGCTTGGAAATTATTAAAAACAAAATGGAAATAGTCATTTTAATTATTATTTTAGTCATCTTACTCGCTGGTTTAGCCGCGATTTTTTGGTTTTTAAAAAGTCGCCTGTCGGCTCCGAAAAGCGACGAGCAGGCGATGCTGATGCTTCAAAATCAGATTCAGGAAATTACCCGGACCTTAGACAGTAAATTAGGCGAATCAACCCAGATTCTTCAGCGTCAATTCGGCGAAAGCGCCAGGATTATCAAAGAAATTACCACTGAACTGACTAAAGTCGGCGAGGGCCAAAAGCAGGTGGTTGATATCGCCAAGCAATTGGAAAATCTCCAAGATATTTTGAAAAATCCCAAACAAAGAGGTGTGCTGGGCGAATATTATCTTAAAACCGTTTTAGAAAATGTCATGGCGCCCGGTCAGTTTCAGATGCAATACGAATTTAAAGACGGTACGGTAGTTGATGCGGTTATTTTCATTAAAGACCAAGTTATTCCGATTGATTCAAAATTCAGTTTGGAAAATTACAATCGGCTTTTAGAAACAAAAGACGCGGTTGAGAGGCAACGGCTTGAATCCGCTTTCCGCGACGATTTAAAAGCCCGCATAGATGAAACCGCCAAATACATTAAGCCGAAAGAAGGGACAATGGAATTCGCTTTTATGTTTATTCCTTCGGAGGCGGTTTATTATGATTTATTGGTTAACAAAATCGGCGCTGTCAAATCCAATACCCGCGACTTAATCCAATACGCGGCTGGCGAGAAAAAAGTGATGATTGTTTCACCAACGACATTTTTGGCTTATTTACAAACAGTTCTTCAAGGATTAAAGGCTTTGCAGATTGAAGAGTCGGCAAAAGAAATCAGAAAAAGGGTTATTGAATTAGGACGACATTTAGGCAGTTACGAAAATTATATGAAAAAATTAGGCACTCATCTTGGCACTTCTATCGGTATGTATAATCAAGCCTATAAAGAATTGGGCAAAATTGACAAAGATGTTTTAAAAATCTCCGGCAAAGCGGCTGGCATTGAACCAATGGCTTTGGAAAAACCAAAAGAAGAAGCCGAAGAAGAATCGGAAAGTTTATTTTAAAAACTCAGCGTTCTAACCTAATTAAGTGCTCTAACCCATTAGAGCGCTCTAATAGGTTAGAGCACTTCAAACCTTCGGACAAAATAAAAATGTCCAATTGATTGGACATTTTTATTTTTATGTTTTTTGAGCTATTTTTTTGAGAAATTTAGAAAATCTTTGATTTCTTATTGACATCGTAAGTCAATAAATTGAAATTTGACTATTTAAAGCAGGTGTGCTAAGCTAAAATCAGCTTCATTAGAAAGTTTTAAAAATGGCGGTTACGGAAAGATACTAAAAAACCTAAAAAGAAAGGGGGAATTGTAAATGAATTCACTGAAAATCTTAGTTATTGATGATGAAGAAGGTATAAGATGGGTTATTGAGCAGATTTTAAAACAAAAGAACCATCAGGTAACGACCGCCTCTCACGGAAAGGAGGGGATAGAAATCTTTGAAAAGAAACCTGACTTCGATTTAGTGATTTCTGACCGCAGTATGCCAGAAGGCGGGATACGAGGAGAAGAGGTATTAAGAATAATTAAATCGCTTAATCCCAGAACTAAAACCATTCTTATGAGTGCCTTTGACAATGAACAGGAAGCAATTCAGGCGACTGAAGTAGCGGGGGCTAATAGTTTTTTTAATAAAAGTGTTCATCTGGACCTGAGCGAAATAAACGATTCCATCAATAACCTCTTCCCAGCTCTTCTGCGATGAACGCAAAGTCTTTGGGCTTATAAACCTTTTGGTTTGGCCTAAAGACTTCTTTTATTGCCAAATCTTCAAGGGGCTTGACAAGATTGCTTGGGTTTGCTAATATCCAAATATAGTTGGAATGACCTCTTATTTATGAGGAAATTTCAACTTTTTTAAATAAATAGCTTTTTGACAAAATAATATGGAAAGTAACGAAAATAATGAACGAAAGGAGGGAAAGCAAGATGAAAAGATTAGGTTTAATTCTAGTATTGGTCTTTGTTCTAAGTTTAGTTTTTAGTTCAATTGCTTTAACCCAGCAGCGAAGAGAAGTAGAAGTAGATGGTTTAATCATTGACCAGACTCAAACCAGAATTGGTCAGGAGTTTTACCAAAGTTTTGTCACTTTTTGGGAAGCGCCTTCAGGAATTGAGGATTATAATATCGTTGTTACTGAAATGGCTAATCCCACCTGGGGGAGTTGGATTTGGATTGAGGTCGGTGGTTTTGTTAGTAAAGAAATAGTTTACAGAGAAATGCTCAAACCAAGGTCTGAAGAGATTGAAGAGGCAGCAAAAAAAGGAACTGAGTCAATCAAAAAATATCTTTATCATTTAAAAGAATATGGAGAGGAGGTGAGCGAAAAGGATATGAAAGGAACTGGAATATATTAAGGTACATAAATTTTTGAAAGGAGGTAAGGTAAAATGAAAAGATTGTTAGTTTGTGTTTTTTGTTTGCTTTTTGGAGTTTTGTTTCTGATGTCAGGGAGGCCGGCTAATGCCACAGAACTGATTTACACACCAGTAAATCCCTCTTTTGGCGGCAGCCCATTCAATGGAGCATGGTTGCTGCAATCAGCCACGCTTCAAAACAAGTTTGAAGAGAGGCGTCCGCTAAGAGAACCAAAAAGTTCC
>Ga0210053_1002591_pt1 | contig 15364 bp, 13 predicted proteins | sample CryGeymeta201512_FD_185467 | JGI IMG/M metagenome (GOLD analysis project Ga0210053, IMG submission 185467) | Groundwater microbial communities from Crystal Geyser aquifers in Utah, USA - Crystal Geyser metaG 2015-12 (SPAdes) (version 2) | ecosystem: Environmental > Aquatic > Deep subsurface >... | reverse complement strand
TGACGGAGAATGGCAGGGATGGAAACAATCAGGTCATTGCACCGGTATGAAAAAGCAATATATAGATTATGAAAAACACGACATTTCTAAATTGGAAATTAGCGGACATTTCTAAATTGGTTTGACAGGGGTTAGAGGATCAATGTGATAAAACAATCAAAAGGAGATAAAATATATCAATAGGTATTCGGAATATTACAAGACGAGTATTTATTACTGTATACCAAGAATAACCACTAGATCGTATTTGTTATCTTCAGCTAAATTTTCAACATTTTGGGTATTAAATTTAGAATCAAGATCAGAAATAAGTAGTGGTATATATTTTTTACTTTTATCTTTTATTCTAATAATTGTCATTTTGTAATCATTTTTGTCAGCATTCGACACCGAAATTTTGTTATAACCTTTATCTTTAAGATAATCAGAAGTCTCTTTAGCGTATCCGTTTTTCTCAGTACCATTTTCTATCAATATATTTAAATCACTCCTTTTTAAAGATGAATCAATCGTAGGGGTAGGAGTTGACGATGGTACCAAAGTAGGTGATGGCGTAATACTTGGACCTCCGATAAAAGACGGCAGGGAAATATTCACTCGATTGACCTTAAGAATATTTATGACGATTAATAAAACAGCCACCGTAACTATCGATACCACAACTATAAGCTTATTTTTGATAAATTCTCCGATACCAGATTTTTTATACTCAATTATTGGATCGTTGGAATACATATTATCAGACCTACTTTCAATTACTGTATTTGAATTATTTACCGTTTCGCTATCTTGACTGGATATTATTTTCTCACTTCCGATATTTTTTGATTTTTTGAGCACATCTTTATCTTTAGTTATATTTGTAGTACAAAAATTGATTGATTGTTTGTTTTTAGCTTGTAATAAAACACCTAAACTAGCTCCAAAAAAATTTAATGAGATTCCTCCAGAATCGAAATTAAGTTTACCTGTTCTTAAAATCTTTTCTAAAATATCATTCAACTTATAGATCGGTATCTCAATTTTACCCATAACCTCATCTGTATTTGTTTCAATTGCACTCTCTCCACCGATGATTATCTTATCAATTTTTATCTCATTCTCTGATCTGATATTATTGATATAATCAATAATATCAGAATCCTGATTTTTCAAATCAGCTGTTTTCTTCTGGATATTAATTACTCCATAAGAATCAAAAAAATAGTACAATTTATTGTTGTTATCATATTCTGTATATAGGATTGTTTCATTCGGTTTTATAATTAATTTTATTATTTCATAGATCGCAAAAGAAACTGTTGAGATGAAATCAACCTTCTTGTTTATATTATTCATCATTTTAATTATTTCGTAAATTGTATCTCGTTGAATAGCTGTATATAGTATCTCTATCAACTCATCAGATTCGTCAATAATTTTATAGAAATTCTCGTATTTGTCTGTTTCAATATTCAAATTCTCTTTAGCTTTTTCGATTATTACTTTTGAAAAATTACTGTTCTTCTCAGATGGATGTATTTTGAATCTGGTTACTAAAACAGAATCGTCAGAGATAACTATCCTCATTCTATTATCTCTAATGGATTTGGGATAGGCAGTTTGGCAGGCATTATCGAGCATTTTGACAAACTCATCTTTTTGCTGAATCGTTCCCTTTTCTACTAACCCGGGGGGAATTGTTTTTTTGGAGGACGCAATAATAGACTCTGAACCTATTAGATTCTTCTTAGTTTGCAGAACTAATATATATTTGTCAGTAAAACTTATATTCAGCATATATCACAAATTAACACTGAATAATATTATAAATCATATTTCTTTTGAAAGATACTCGAACCCTCGGCAGAATTAAATTTTAAAACTAAATCAATTGATGTTACCCCTGTATCATAGACACATTTACCGCCAGTACTGCATGTCCCTAGATCCAAATCTCTTACTAATTTCTTCTCTCCTTTTAACTTAATAGGACCCCCATTCGATCCTTTTAGTAAACCTTCTCCTGTAGTATACGTCATTTCGTATTCAATTGATACAATATTTGAAGGTATTCCATCGATTGCTAGCACTACTGCTCTGTTTCCTTGTTTTGGTTTTAAATCAACAGATATATCACTTGAGATAGTCGGAAAAGCAATTGGGGGTGTAGGCACTTCCTTTATAATCTCTTTTTTTTCTGAAGAGCTTATTGTTCTAATAACGACAATCACAATAATAATTAATATAACGATCCCTATTCCTATAAGTAGTTTTTTCATACAAAATCTCCATCTAACTTATTTTTAAAATATTCATCCAATTTTTCAACTTTTATTCTCTCCTGTTTTGTGGTATCCCTGTCGCGTACCGTTACGGTGTTATCCTCAAGAGTATTATAATCTACCGTTATACACCACGGAGTTCCAATTTCATCTTGTGAGAAATATCTTTTTCCAATGTTTCCTCGATCATCCCATGTAACTATTATCCCGGACTTCTTAAGCGTACGGTATATTTCCTGTGCTTTATTTACAATATCTTCTTTATTTGCTACAAGAGGAAAAACTGCCGCTTTGAATGGAGCTAACCTTGGATGAATTTTTAAAATAATCCTTTTACCATCCTCATAATAACTATCCAATAAGAAAAACAGGGTTGATCGATCAACGCCACCTGATGTTTCGATGACCCAGGGAGTATACTCTTCTCCGGAATTAGTATCTTTATATTTCAACTTATGCCGTGATAAATCCCAATCACCTCTATGATGTATACCTTCGAATTCACTCCAACCAAAAGGTGATTTATACTCTATATCTTCTGCAAATTTTGCATAGTGAGCTCTTTCGTCCGGCGCATGTTCTCTATACCTTAGATTTTCTTTCTTTAATCCTAGTGACGTATACCATTTTAAACGTTCATTTTTCCAATATTCAAATATTTTTTTTGTGTCTTTGGAGGGTTTAACAAAAAATTCAAGTTCCATCTGTTCAAACTCCCGACTTCTGTAAGTAAAGTTACCGGGTGTGATTTCATTTCTGAAGGCTTTTCCGATCTGTGCTATACCGAACGGAATTTTTATTCTTGAGGAGTTTAAAACATTAGAAAAATTAACAAATACCCCTTGCGTAATTTCTCCTCTTAAATATGCCCTCTTTTTTGCTTCCTCAGTGGTTCCTATATAAACCTCAGTAAGTAAATTAAAACGTTTAGGCTCAGTCAGTTCTCCCTTACAATCCGGACATACTTGCGAGTCTAATTTATCTGCCCTATATCTGTGATTGCATTTCTTACATTCGACTAAAGGATCAGAAAACGCTTCTACATGACCTGACGAAACCCATACTTGAGGATTCATAATGATTGCTGCATCAATTCCGACGATATTCTCCCGATTATAAACTATATCTCTCCACCATTCTCTTTTGATGTTGTTTTTTACTTCTACTCCTAAAGGACCATAGTCCCAAAAACCACCAAATCCCCCATATATTTCACTTCCCGGGTAAATAAATCCTCGTCGTTTACAAAGAGATACAATTTTATCCATTAGATTTAACATAATGTTACCTTTAGATAATTGATATTTAGTCCTATTAATTCAATTTAATCAGATCTATTCAAACATCATCTGTTTTCTAAATAAAATATCTTTCTTAGTAAAAAAATAAAAAACTCGCCCGCTTATTATACCGAGGACGAGTATATACCCGTGGTTCCACCCCGTTTCATTTAGGAAATAAATACACTAAATGCTCTTATTAAATAATTATTGCTCCCCTATGCCTTTAGGATCGTAGCATCATTTTATCTATAATAAGCCTATTTTAACAGCTTTGTCAATAGTTTATCGCTCTTAAATCTTTTTTCAACTATATCCTCTAGAAGAGTATTGATCTCATCAAATTTAAGCGTTTTTCCTTTTGGTAAATAACCCAACTCCCACATTAACTGCAATGTGAAGTTATTAACTAACATTGGTAAATTTGGTTTATAAGTTTGATTTAAGTCAAACAATAAATGATAAAGTGCTGAAAATACACTCGGATAAGGTTCATCCTCCGGCAATAATGTATCTACTTCTTCCAATAATTTATAGGAATACGCAAGTAGATCTAAGTTCTTTCGGAGTCTGGGAAAAGAGCATATTGCTTCTGCTTCCGTGATAATATTAAATGAACGACTTCTTATTAAATATACTTCCACTAGATTGAATAATTCAAGATGAGGAGCCTTTTTACTACTGATTCTTCTTATTCCTTTAGCAAGCAGTGTTATTTTCCCGTAATCACGAGATAGTAAAGTGATTAATTTATCAGCTTCTCCAAGATTTCTACGTCTTATAACTATTCCCTCTGTTTTATATGCTTTCCTTATCACATCCTTAATTCTAATTCTTTATCTGTTGATAAAATAAATTTTTCAATCTCTTTACCATTCTTAAGGACATTATACTCGTAACCTTCTGTGCCTGGTTGTTTTTGGATAAATAGTTTATAATATTCTTCATCCGTATATTTAAAAGGTAATTTGTATTTTATTATCGCTTCAGTTGAACCTTGTGGTTTCACTGTAAAAAACCCTTCAAATACAGTTTTTCCTAAATCTTCATAACTTACATTCTCTTTTTCAGATCCTGTAAAGCTTATTAACGAAGATCCCTTAGGTACGTATACCCTTAACCAATTTCTTAGGATTCCGTTCAGACAAAGTTGTCCTGCCTCTAAATTACAATTACTTGGAGGAGAAGGATTTTTGTAAGTAAGTGTTAGTGTTTTTATTATCGAACCATCTCTTTCTATATTAATATCTTGTTTTATAATATGCTTCACAAAAATATTCGATTTAGCTCCGGCAAAATTCACATCGTTGACGTGTAAATAATCACCATCATATGGAAGAATCTTTCCTCCAAAGTCTAGAGATTCAATACCTTTTTGCGCATCAGCATCGTGAAAATAAAATAAAACGTGTTTTTGTTTTGCCTCATCTAAAAACATCTGGAAAAGTCTTCCCCAGTATTTTGAAGGAGACACTCCAAAAGCTCTCTGCATAATCTGATACATCAAAACTCCAATTATATCCTTTCTATCTTCCCGTACATATGCTACAGGTTTAGTTGAGTAATCTTCTAATTCATAAATTGCCTTTGGACAATCACATCTTGGATCGAGTTCAGCAGTAAAATTTCTTCCATATATATTAAAATCACCCAGTATTTTTATTGCACTTACAAAAACATGTGTATCTAAAGCAATGATTCCGTCGAACTTAGGAAAACCAATTACTGACTCGTTTATCATTTTTTCGAACTCTTGCATAGAAATTTGATAGTCTGGGGATAAATTACTATCACGAAGTTCAAGATAATTTACATCTTTATGATATTTCAGTATTGGACTTGGTGCGGGATATTTCTTATTTTTTGAAGCGTCTAGTTTGTATATATCATCTCCTTTTTCAACTTGAATTTTTCCTTTATCAACTTTAAAAACTGAATAGGCTGAAATAAAACCGCCTGTTGCTCTCAATTCAGCATCATTTTGAAAGAGCGCTAGATATCTTTTAGATTCCTTATTACCCAATAGTTCTGGAATTTTTTTTAGAAGAGGTTTAGCTTCTAAAAACAAATTGGCGGTTTCAGAAAATAAGTTTTTTGCATCAATTATCTTTCTACGAACTAGATATTTCCCAATTTTTTCTGGGTAACGGTTTTCATCAATTTTATTTAACTCATCTCCAACAACAGTAATTTTATCAGCAATAGCATCAATATTGGGAATAATTTTATCTAAAGTGTCAACAGCCGTTCTGATTCTTTCATCAGCTGTTCCTGCTACAAAAGTAGATTTACCCTTTAAACCAAGTAAATCAGCATAAGGAGAGAGTGTTTCAGTCGTGATTATGACTGCTTGTATTCCGTTTATGCTGGCTTTTATCGTATGTTCCGCGTCTGTATAGTAAGAACCTAGAAAAGGAATGTATTTAGTCCATGACAACTTACCTAAATTTGATTCTACTATATGTAAATCTGTCTCTAAGTCTTTAAACCGATCTTTAGCGGTATCAATATCCTGTTTTTTTGCAGCATCATACGCGTCTCCCGCCACCAGTATGGATTTTTGTACTGATAAATATAAATCTCTACCTGGAATATATATCGCCACTGAAGATATTATTATAAAAAGAATGAGTATGGAAAAAATAATCCCAATTGACTTGAGAATTTTATGGGTAGAAACTGTATTTTGTTTTGAATTTGACTTTATTTTATTATCAGAAAGTACTATTTTTTGAAATCCTTGAATCATAAATTTATACAGCTCCTTTTCCAGAGATCATGGCCCAAGGGGTTTTTATTAGTATTTTCATATCATACCATAATGAACGATTTTCTACATAGTTTGCATCCATAGCAATCCTTTTATCAAAATTAACCTCTGATCTCCCTGATACCTGCCAATACCCTGTTATACCAGGCTTAATTGACAATACCTTTCTTACTAGATTTTTGGTTCTAGGATATTTTTTTTGTTGGTCTACTAATTCATCCGGATAATATGCTCTTGGACCAACCAAACTCATATCTCCTTTTAATACATTTATCAACTGAGGTAATTCGTCTAAAGAGTGTTTTCTGATAAATTTTCCTACATATGTCACCCTTGGATCTTTTCTCAATTTGTAACTGTTTTTTTTGTACTGTTCGTACAATGTTTTTAATTTAGGATCATGTCTTAACAGCATATGTGCATTTTCAATCATTGATCGAAATTTAAACATTTTAAATAATCTTGCTTTACTTCCGACCCTTTCAGGAGTGTCTGCAAAAACGGGACCTCGCGTATTAAATTTAATTGCCATAGAAATCAGAAAAAATATTGGGGAAAATAAAATTATTAGCATTAATGAGCCAAGCAAATCTATGACTCTTTTTATGTATTTATCATAAAGTTCTCCATTGAATAAATCAGATTTCATTATTATTGAGTATTATTTTGTAAGATTATCTATACTAAATGCTGATTTTCTGATTCTGATAATTTTTCTACCAATTTTTTAATTTTCGGCACTGAATTCTTATGACATACTAAGACTACATCGTGAGTATTTATCACTAACAACCCATTAATATCAATCGTCACTACCAACTTATCAGTATAATTATAAACTAATGAATCTCTGCAATCTGTTAATAACACTTTTCCGTTGATTACATTCTGTTCCGGTGACGTCTGTAATGCTTCTTTTAAAGCTTCCCAGGCACCAATATCACTCCAACCCAGATCTTCTGAAATTACATAGGCATCCTCTTTGTTTATATGTTCTAATATGGCATTGTCGAACGACATTTTAGGCATTTTAGGATATATCTTCTTTAGAAGTTGAATGAATCTACTTGTACCGTATGCTTTATATAATTCCTTCAGTCCGGTAAACATCTCGGGTTGATATTTTTCATATAACTTCCATAAATTATATGTTGTGGTAACAAAATAACCTAAATTCCAACAATTATTCCCGTTTTCTAAGTATTCATCTGCTTTTTCTATTGTAGGTCTATAATGAAACCCGGAAAAATTATAAAGTTTAATATTATTTGTTTCGTATGACACTTTATCAAACTTAATCCAACCTAAATTTTGACTGGCAAACCTTGGTTTTTGTCCGATAAAAATTATTTTATCTTTATGTTTTTTAATTATCTTTTCACATTGATATAAAATCTTCTTGAATAGATCGTTTTTTTTTATTAAATGATCACTCCAAAGAATAACCATGGGGGTATTTTTGTATTTTTTATATAAAATTGCTGTTATTAAGCCTACAGCAGGACCTACATCTCTTAATTCCGGTTCACCTATGACGTTTTCAGAAATCATCATAGGTAATTGTTGTAAAACCATTGGAATATATCTTTCGCTAGTGCTAACAAATATATCCTTCCAATCAAAATTTGGAATTAACCTTTCAACCGCCAGCTGTAATGTGGATTTATCACCAATAACTTTTTCGAATTGTTTAGGTGATTTTTTTCTTGATAATGGCCAAAGTCTAGTTCCAACACCTCCGGCAAAAATTATCGCTTTCATATATTTTTCTTATATTTAATCCAAATTTTATTAACCGATTTTCGCATATTATTAATAAATTGCGACTTCGAAAACCTTCTTGCGTTTTGAGTACACTTAAAAGATGAATAGTGCTTCTTATTGAATTTACTTAACGCATCGAGCAATGAATCAACATCTTGTCTCTCATAAAATTCTCCTGTCTCTCCGGATACAACTGTTTCACATATCCCACCGCTTTTATAAGCAATAACAGGTCTGCCACATGCTTGAACCTCTACCGCTGTCAAACCAAAATCTTCTTCTCCTGGAAAGATTAGAGCTCTACAACCTTGATAATAACAGCATAACTCTCTATCTGTCAAATCTCGCTTGATAAACTCAATATTAGGTTTTGCTTCTTTTGATAATCTGTTTTCATCAATACCTTTTCCAATAATTATGAGACGTAATCCAATTTTATTAAATGCATTTATTACATAATCGATTTTTTTGTAAGGGACTAATCTCGAAACAACTAGATAATAATCCTTTGAGTGGGATTTGCGATTATATTTGAATACTTTTTCTTCAACAGGTGGATAAATTACTATAGAATTATGATGATAATATTTTTTTATTCTTCTAGCGACATTTTTAGAAATTGAAAAATAATAATCTGGCCTAAGAGATGCGATATTATCCCAATATCTTAGTTTGGTAAATAAAGACCGCATAAGATGTCGGGCTAAAGGATTAATAATACCTAATCCTGGCTGTTCAAGATAATCTCGATATCCACTCCAAAGATATCTCGTAGGAGTCAAACAATAACATATATGTAGGGTCTGTGGTTTAGTAATTATCCCTTTTGCATCAGAAGACGTTATTGTCAATACTACATCGTAACTATCAAAAACCATTACCTCGAAAGCATAAGGAGTTAATGTCGGAAATATTTCGTGTTTGGTTTTTATAAAAGGAAAATATTTTAAAAAGGATGGTTTTATCTCAAAAATTTTTGACCAACTAGCTTTTTTTGCATCATATATCCCTGTATAAATTGGTGCATTGGGCCAAATTTCATGTAAAGTTAGAAGTATTCTCTCAGCGCCTCCAAATTTATTGATTCTATCATAAACAAAGGCTATTCGCATAACTTATTACTAAGAAATTAAACTCAGACAAGATAATTCTAATGGCTCGTTCGTAAATAACATATAATGTTATTTACGATTACGGCCTTTTGTGCCGCATCTTTATTTGAAAAAATAATCATGTTATTAACGAATCCCGTATTCTACTAACAATCGCAACCCTAGGGCAGGTTAATGTATTTATCAAACACTTCCTTGGGAGTCATAAATCCCAGTCGTTTCCTCGGTCTGTTGTTTAACTCCCGTTCAACATCCCGTAATTCATCATCTCCAATTGTACTAAAATCAGTTTTCTTCGGAAAGTAGTACCGTATCCAGAGATTGGCATTCTCGTTACCGCCTCTTTGCCAGGCTGAATATGGATCTGCAAAATAGGTATCCATTCCATATATTCTTTTAAGCCTGACATGCCCGGTATTCTCTGATCCGTTATCAAAAGTGGCAGACAGTCTCGCCTTGGGTGGTAGTTTACTGAATATTTTATCAGTTGCCCGATTAAATCCATCTGCATTTATCCTATCCATCTTCTCAAACCTGGTAAGACTCGTTAATCTTTCGTATTCGGTATGCAATCCTGTAATATGACCTTTACCCACAATACTGTCTCCTTCCCAGTGGCCGAACTGTTTTTTCTCATTAATGACCGCCGGTCTGTCATGGATACTTACTCTATCTGGTATCCTGACCCTTTGTGACTTTCTGCTGCCTCTTTTTCTCCTTCTGACCTGTTTCCGCCTCAAATACTCATAAAGTGGTCTGGTATGATCTGTAACGGTAGCTACTGTAATGCCCTGGGAGAGCCTTCTGTCCATAATCCGAGCATCAAGTATTCCCTGTTTTGTCATGTCAGTTTTCTTCCTGTAAATATACTGATAGATAGTTTCATGACAGATGTGCCATGACGTATCCCCGGGATGGATAAGCTTCAGTCTTCCAGCTATCTGTTCAGGCGACCAGCTCATCCTCAGGTGTTTATAAACATAAGAATATATCTTTTTGTTCTTTAATGGTTGTTTGGCAAACCAGGCATTCCGCTTACGCTTCATGGCTACAGACTGGGCATGGATTGATTCATAGATATATTCCCAATCCTTACCGATAGTTACTCTCACCCGGTTGCGGGATAACTCCCGCCCAATGGTGGCAACATGACGATTTAGCCTTTTGGCACATTCGCCATTTGATAATCCCTGTTTTTTCCAGTCAGAAAGAAGACTTCTCTCCGTACCTGTCAATTTTGAATGTTTAACCAATATATATTCACCTCCAATCCTACCCAAAGAAGTGAACATTATATCAGTCACAAAAAGCTTTCAGGGGTTGCGATCGTTTCTAGAACTCGTGAATCTTCCAAAAAAAAGATGCCTCTGGTACAATAGTTATAAACTCCGTCTTAGCTCAGTTGGTAGACCTGCCCGCCAGAGCTTCGCTCAGGTGATGGAAGGAACGGCGGTGTTTTGCTTTCTTACATAAGGTGTTGCCCTTTTAGCTCAACGGCAGAGCAGCGGTATCGTAAACCGTAGATGTCAGTTCGATTCTGACAGAGGGCTCCCATGATCACACAATCAACCCATAGATTAAGAACTGAAGAAAAGAAACTGTACAGGAAATTGTTTTTGACAATCGCCTCTCTGATATTTTCAGCGCTGTTGTTCCTATTTGTTGGTCTGCCGCTGTTTGCCAGAATTATTTTTGGCCTCACCTCACTTAATCAAAATAAGAGTGTAGAAAATAAATCTTCGTTTGCTATTTTGTTCCCCCCCACTCTGGATCCTGTTCTTGAAGCTACCAACTCCGCAAAAATCAAAATCTCAGGCTATGGTGATAAAGATACGACTGTTATAATCATGGTAAATGACGTGGAAGTTGTAAAAGTAACAGCTGACAAAGACGGAAAATTTTCGGCAAATAATATAACTTTAGACCAAGGCGCAAATTCGATAACTGCCAAAAGCGCTTTGAAAGACAGTGAAAGCAGTCCGTCATCTCCCATAAATATTGTTTATAAAAAGACTCCTCCGAAACTGGATGTAGAATCACCCTCTGACGGTGAAAAATTTTACTCGGAAAATAAAGAGGCAAATATCTCAGGAAAGACGGATCCCGAAAATACGATTTCTGTAAATGAAAGATTTGTCATTGTAGATCAGGACGGCAACTTCTCTTATAAATTACCCTTATCAGATGGAGAAAACAAACTTAAAATAATAGCCACTGACCAGGCCGGTAATCAAACTACTGAGGAAAGAAAAGTAAATTATACACCCTGATTCTACCCATCTTACTCAGGTTTGCATCTTTTTAATCACAGCAAAGCTGACTTGTACTGAGTGAGTCGAAGTATTAGATGGGTATATACTGAGTAACTCAGATACAAACCTGAGTTACGTGAGTATAATATTCTTTTTCCTCAAATCAATTGCACTTATCAGCGTTAAAAGATATAAAACCCATGGGAAAAAAAGAGAGTTGAGAAATAAACTGTGTACCAGTACGGCAATCAAAGAAATTTTCATGATAAACCCGCTTTTTACAAACAACTGCTTTAAAAATAAAATAAAGAAGACTCCCCCTGTCAAACCTGTAGTTGCCAGTACAAAAATATAGCTGTTATCTATCCCCGCCCCTGAGTGACTGTATTCCAGATTATCCTGAAGTAAACCATACTCCTTTTTGGCATATCTTAAAGTATTAAACCCTACACCGATAATCGGATTTTTTTGAAAAATACTAATACCCTGCTGCCAATTCCCTACTCTTTCCCTAATCGAAAAAACCCTCTCCAGCATCACGCCTGCGCCACCGGGACGAGGTAATAAAATCGTAAGTACAAAAAAAACGGAAAAGATTATAAGCATCTGCTTAAATTTTCTTTTTGTTAAGAAATAATAAGATAGGGACGAGAGAAACGCCAAATAACTGCTCCGGGAATAGGTGAAAGCCAGCGTTACGACGAATAAGGTTGTTGTCACCATCTTAAGAGCCTTTGAGGAATTGAAATAAAGAAAGTTAACAATCAGTAATAACACCAATATCAAACCAAAATAATTCGGATCAAGAAAACTGCCAAATATCCTTTTGAAATGAGGATCCCAACCCAAGTAATACAGATTTCTCAAGTCAGGATAAAAAAAATACTGAATCCAGCCGAAAGCTATAAGTAAAACACCTAAGGAAAATAACATCCTGGCTGTATCTGTTTTTTTTAACATACCCTTGTCCAGCAAATGCCTGACGCTAAGAAAAACAAAAAAATATGAGATGAACCTGAAAAGATATAAGGAGGATATAGCTTTTTCTGTAACAGTCATGGGAATCGGAGAAAGCACAAGCGCGATCAAACATACAAACGTAAATAATAAAAAATATTTAAAGATCCACGCATTTTTGGAGGTGTGTTCAAATTTCGAAAAATTTATAAGCCACACCAAAGACATTAATCCCGCTAATATATCCATCACATAAATATTTAATCCCGGAGAAACATGTAAAGAAGCAACCGGACCGAAAATGAAAATCGCCAGAGAAGCGTATAATAAGATTCGCAGTATCCTATTCATTGTCATTATTATGTCTCAGCATCCACAACTTGCTTCTTACTAAGAATGAGTGAAAACTCATAAAAATGCTAACGACAAAACCCTGCATCCCGTCAAGAAAACCAAGTCTGAATATAAAATTATAGATAAATTTGCCTAAAGGGTAGACGACCACTGAAAAAATATTTGTCTTTTTTCCCATAACATACAGATTTCTGGCCCTTATATCGGTATATCTGTTAATACTTTTCAAAAAAGCAGATATGGTAGGATGGGGATAATGACTGATTGGGTATTCCAATAAACCTTTTTCTCCTTCAATTTCCCACACTTCATGAACTTTACCTTTCCATATTCCTTTCCCTTTCCTGCCAAGACGAAGTAACCTGATTTTGGCTGTTTCCCCATGTTTCAATTTTTTTCTGAAAATATTATCCAGCCGGGGAATAAAATAACCGTTTACTTCATCGCGATATATATGATTGTTTTTTATGATTGACAGTATCTCTAATTTTAGTTTTTCGCAGACTAATTCATCCGCATCTATGAACAAAATCCAAAGACCTGATGATTTAGTCAATCCATAGTTTCTCTGAGATGCAAAATCGTCATTTAAGTGATTTTTGAACACTTTTACAGATGGAAATGATTCCTTTATTTGTATTAGTTTTTTACCTGTCGAATAATCATCTATCAAGACAATTTCATCACACCAGGATAAAGACCGAATGCATCTATCGATGGTATCTTCCTCATCTTTATAAAGAACTACGGCGCTGATGGAGTTTTTGGTCACTTATTTTAGTATTAAATTTATAATTATTTTCATAGAAAGTACTACTATATATAAATACCCCAGAGGAATTTTATAACCAAGATATTTATTTATGAAAATTATATTACTGGCAATCAAATATCGATACTTCTTTATTTCTCGATATTTGCCTTCCTGAAAATTATGTACAATTATTGATTTAGGTTCAATACTAGTAGTGTATCCCATTTTTTTTGCCCTCAGACAGAAATCGGCATCTTCGAAATACATGAAAAATCGCTCATCAAACAATCCTATCTTATCTATCACTTTTCTTCTTATTAACATACAGCAACCACCAACATAATCTACTCTGCCCTTTGATATTGTGACCGGATAATCTAACTCCCTGTGATGAATTCTTCCTATACGAAAATTAATCAATCCTCCATAATCATAAACCCATTGATTATTTCTTTTGAATTTGATTACCGGAGATACGATATCGTTATTATTTAATATAAGCGGAGATATAAAATCATTCTCAAAATCTACATCTTGATTTACTAAAATGATTGTTCCGGCATTCTTCTTCAAGGCAAATTTGATTCCGAGATTTACAGCTTTGGAAAATCCTATGTTTGTATCACTCCTGATAATTTGTACTTTTTTTGTTTTATCTATCCTTACTAATGAATTATCATTTGAGGCATTATCCACAATTATTATTTCAATAATTCTATCCACAATCTTAATTTTTAAAAGATTACTTACCAAGCGTCTGATTTGACTTCCGGGGTTAAAAGTAACAATAATAATTGAAATATTATTCATATTTTTTTATTACGTTAATTAATTGCCTGGCAGTTCTGTTCCATGAAAATTTCTTAGAATATTTTACGGATTTGCTTAAAAATGAACATCTGTCGAATTTTAATACTTTCATAAATGCTCCTGTTATCTCCTGAATATTGTAGGGATCAACTATAATACCCAAATTTCCAACTATCTCAGGCATGGATCCTTTATCTCCTGCCACTACCGGCACTCCGCATGATAGCGCTTCGGCAATAGGCAAACCAAAACCTTCGTATAAAGATGGCGATACGAATGCTGTTGCACCTGAATACAATAAAGGCAGATCGTCATATGGTACGTATCCTAACATCTTCACTCTGTTTTTTATTTTTGTTTTTTCTAATGTTCTATCTATTTCATGATCATACTCATTATCACTTCCTGCCATTACCAGTTGATATTCTTCATGGTTTATCAGGGAAAACTTACTGAAAGCTTCAATTATCCGAGGAATGTTTTTTACGTGTTTGTAAGATCCGACAAATAAGAAATATGGGTCTTTAATATCGTATTTTTTAATCACTTTTTCGGATTCATTCTTTTTTCTAGGGTAAAAAAATGGATCTACACCGTGATAAATAACCTCTATTTTATGTCTATCTACTCCGTAAATCTGTACTATATCCTCCTTTGTCTTTTTTGAAACAGCGATAATCTGATCAGCATTGTTTACCGCAAATCTGGTCAAACGGGACAATCTCTTATGTGAATTTTTATAATATTCCGGATGCATCTCAAAAGCTATATCATGTACGATTATGACGTTTTTAGCCGGGTGATAAATTGGTAAAGCTTGACTAAGTCCAATGAATATATCGGGTTTTCTTATCATAAATTCATAAGACAGACGCAGATTTAACCAATATTTTCGAGGTTTTAAAAGGCAGTTTTGGATATTCGGATCCAACTCATCTAAAAGCGATTTTGATACCGGCTGATAACTGTATAACCTGTAGATATTCTTTTTATCAATCTTGGAAAGGTTTTTTATCAGATTGTATGCATAATAATAAATACCTGTTT
>Ga0210053_1002551_pt1 | contig 15526 bp, 13 predicted proteins | sample CryGeymeta201512_FD_185467 | JGI IMG/M metagenome (GOLD analysis project Ga0210053, IMG submission 185467) | Groundwater microbial communities from Crystal Geyser aquifers in Utah, USA - Crystal Geyser metaG 2015-12 (SPAdes) (version 2) | ecosystem: Environmental > Aquatic > Deep subsurface >... | reverse complement strand
CTCTAACAGGACTGCGTCGAATGGCTCGAAGACGCCTGCCTCAGCCTCGCCGAAGACACCCCGGACGGCCAAGTCGTCCGCTCCGTCGTCGTGTCCCACGCCGGCACCGACGACGAAGACGATGAAGCCCCCCAACCGCCACCGCCGTAGGCGGGTGAGGGTGCGGGAGGCAGCGAAGCCCGGAGGTCGTCCGGGGCGCCGGAGGACCGCCGGGCACAACGCTCACGCTGCCGTGGCGGAGGAGGTGGGGCGTGGCTGGCCAGCATGGAACTGGACCGGCTGTACGTGATTCTGACGGCGAGGCGGCTCATGGCGAACCCCGCTGTGGCGGAAACGAAGGGGAGGATGCGGGAGCTGAGCGACGGCAAGATACCGAGGTTGCATGGGGCGTTGCTCGCATCGGGGCAGACGACGCCCAAACCGAGGGCGAAGCGATAGGCGGTGGCAGCAGAGCTTCGTCTGTTCTGACGACCTGCCTCGGCGTCGGTGTCCGCCAAGTCGTGCACCGGCGTCGAGAGAGGTCGCAGAATGGCGCCCAGATCCGCGGAATGCGAACACGGCCCGGTGATCCCTGTCACATAGCGGGGCCGGGTGCTGTGATCAGGACACCGGATTCTGTCGCAGGACAGCAGCCCAGCGGAGCGCGAGTGCACAGCCCCGGCTTTGCGCGGCCAGGAACCACCACATCCCCGCGCATCCAGTCGCGGAAGCCACCAGCCGAAGCCATCTGCCTCCCGAGCCACGCAGCCAGGTCGTCAACGGTCTCAAAGACCACATCAAGCGCGCCACTTACCATCGGGTTGTTCCCCCACGATGCCAAGCGGCGGCTATCCGTCTGAAGACCCACACACGGCTTAAGATGCGAGAAGGCGACGCCCAGCTCGAAGGCAACGCCCTCGTCGATCGCTCTCCCATCGAGTATCGCGATCAGGTAGTCGGCTCGAAGGATGGCGTCCATGTCGCGGGCAAAGACCTGCTTCGCAGCCACTTCGGCCGGGGCCCCGGCGCTCATCAGGTCGCCCATCAGACCTCCGTCGCGCTGCGGGAGGTAGACGTCTGTCCACGCTTCGAGACGCTTCGTGACCATCTCATTGAAAGCCCGCTCGGCATCGCTGAACAGGGGTCCAGCGAGGTAGACCGTCGGCCGGCAATTGGGCCGCATGTCAGTTGGCTGCATCGATCCTCGCCTCTCTGAAGCGCTGCAGTCGGTCGTGAAGGTTGCACACCGGCTCGTAGTCCTCCAAGTGTATGATCTCACCCACGCGCCGCGCAACGTCCGATGGCTGCAGTCCTCGAGTGTCGAAGCGGACGACCCCCACTGACCCGTAGGCGTTTCCCAACGCCTCCTCCATCTTCTCCAGTTTGTCTCCCGTGTAGTCCTTGCGTTGGGTGATAACCATCCGGAGTCCGAGCTCCTCCCCGTCGCCCTGCAGCAGAACGACACGTCCAGTCTCAACCTCCCATGTTGCCTGGTCAGGGCACAGCCCTTTGAGGAGGCGCTCTGCCTTGACACCCCATTCTGCATCCGGCGTGAAGCAAAGAGGATCGAGTGGACCTCGATCCATTACGAAGATCCCTTCACGCCCATGTCGGAGGATGTCGTTCTTGAGCTTGAACTGGCCGACAATCCAAATATCAGCCTTCTCTCGCTCGGCATTGTCCAGTTGCTCCCAGTCCTTAGCCAGGATGGCGGGTCGCTCATGAAGCCACTCGTCAAGTACAGCGAGGTTGCGGAACTGGTTAACAGTCGTGCTCTTCCCAACGCCGAGTGGACCCGTGATGTAGAACTTAAACTGCACGGGGATGCCGTGCTGTTCCGCGAAGTCACAGAAGTGGTCGCGTGAGCATTCGTGGATGTTGATCAGCTCGCCAAGTGCTCGAATCTCCTCGTCGCCCAAGAACAGGGTGACGAGGTTGTAGACCTTGAAGTTGGTGAGGATGATTGCCCGCTGCTTGGCCGCCTCAAGTGTCTGTCCCGAAGGCACATAGTGGACGTAGTAATGGAAGTTGCCAGGACATGATCTGGCCCCCTGCATTAGCATACTGCGGAGGGTCTCGTCCTCAAGAGACACCCCGACGAGAAGGCACGTGTGCTTGGAGAAATGGTTGACCAGACCTGCTTGGTCTCCTGCGAAGATCCCCATGAGTTCTTCTGCGTAGGATGCTTCCGAGAAGACGAACCGATCACTGGGCGTCTCGAGGGCGTTCTGGGGGACGACACCATTGGCGTGGTAGATGACAGCCGTTGCTCTACGGAACTGGGTCCACGGATTCGTGACAGACTCAAATCCCCTCGACGTGGGTTCAGTGTTCTCTCGCGACTGCAGGAGAGACTGTTCGATGAAGTCGTCGAAGTTGTAGGTGACGGTCATCTGTGTGCTCTGGATCAGCGGGAGATACTGCCGAAGGTAGGGGTGCGATGCCAGGGATGCACCCAAGTCATCCGGTACGCTACTGTACAGATGCTTGCGGACGATCTCTCGCCAGTCCGCACCAATCCTGAAGTCGAGCGGGCGCTTGTGATGGTCCGCCAAGGCAGCGTTTTGGTAACGTCGTTGCTTGAAGTGCTCGAAGAGCATCTGCGTCTGGTAGGGAAGGCCTGCGCGAGGCGGGACCATCTGCAGAATCTCCTTGCCCTCCACATCCGGGTCTGCGGCTAATCTCTCAACGAGCTTCGCCCAAGTGGGGACGCCAAAGGACCCGCTGATCCCAGCACCAAATACGAGCCCGAAGCGACCCTCCGAAACCTGCCGACGCATGTGCACCACGGGGCGACTGTAGCGTTCCAGGACGGACCTGTGCCAATCTGTGAAGTCGAGCATTCCGTCTACTCCTCAAACAGTGATAGTTGGTCGCTTGAGACGCCTTGGCGTTCATTGAGGTACCAGTCCCGCGGTGCCAAAGGGCTGTTTGGTTGCGGCCTGCTACCGATCGTGACCTTCACGTACTCATGGAAAACCGCAAGGAAATCGTGGGACCAGGAGTAGTCAAGGAAGTCGAGGTTCCACAATCCGGACTGGCGGATCCGTTCGTCTGGACTTGATCGCCCCAACCAGCGATCAGACGGCGGATCAACCGGACCTCCCCGCCCAGCGAGTAGTCCGATCAGGTTCCGCTCGAGGTACGCCCGATCGCTTGCGGGCCCTGCATCGTCTTGAACGGCCAACCAGAGCACGCGCATACTGCCGATGTGGCAGGACACAGCCCGTTCGAGGGGTTGCTCTCGTCTCCGCACCTCAGCGTCGGCAGCCTGGCCGACGCCCCAGGAGGAGGAGTCCAAGCCGGCGTCCCTGGCTGCCAACGCAGCGCCTACGTGGAGTCTGAAGATGGAACTACGATGGTTGCCAAGCCCGTTGGCAGTACCCCGGTGGGTGCGAAGCCTGTTCCAGAGAGTCGCCTTTGAGCCGTGACTCACGCCGTGTGTCCCGACTCGCACCACCCGCTGACCGGACCCGTCAACACGGTCTTCCCCTTCCTCGAAAAACAGGTATACACCAGCCCGTGGCCAGCCTTGCTGACCGGAGCAATGGCGCAGCAGACGCTTACCCCCTACCCCGGACTCCAACGCGCTGACGCTGGCATAGAGCCGCTCGGCGTCCCGCCCCCTCCGCGGTCGTCGGGTCTCCCGTGTCAGCCAGTGGAGTTGCTGCCCGATGCCCAGACCCTCCATCGGCACGTCTACGACGCACCCGTGCTGCTTGATCCGCGGGACCAGGTACTCACGATAGTGGGCACCGGCGAGAACTACCACGCGGTCGCTACAGTGGAGACCAGCGCGCAAGCGCCTCCAGACCGCGTCGGCCCACTGCCTGCGCTCAGCACGAGACTTGGTGTTGAGGGTCTCCTCGTATGGCTCAATCACCTGCTGTGGCGCAACGAGACCGTGCTTGGCGGAAAGGATGAACCAACGGTCGCAGGTCTGCTCTACGTAGTCGCGCGCCTTCAGAAAGAGAGGCGACTCATAGAGGTCCTGTGCGTCTGTTGCCTGTGCTCGTTTTCGGCTGACACAGGATACTAGGCCGACGGTCGCCATCTACGAATCGCTCACCCCCCTCGTGACTGCGTTCTGCCATGCATAGGCGTGCAACACGCACGCGTCGCACGAGCCGCATGGAGATATGCCCCCGGTCGCGAAGAGCGGCGTGTAGCAGCTCCACGTGTCGCCCTGAACGAGTCCGAGTCGAAGCGCCTCCCGTGCGATGTCAGGCTTCGACATGTGCATCAGCGGCGTGACGACCTGTGGGCCACTTGGCATGGCTGACTCCACCATCGCCTTGAAAGCGTCGATGAATTGGGGTCTGCAATCGGGATAGCCTGAGAAGTCAAGGGCGTTGACGCCGATCCAAACCTCACCTGCGTCGATGCCAGCAGCCTCGGCACACGCAAGCGTTAGGAACACGGCATTCCGTCCGGGCAGGAACGCAGGTGAGACGCCAGTCCGCATCTCGGCAACTGAACGGCCGGTCGGGATCGCGCGAGGGGGTTTGTCCCATTCAACTCGCAGCAACCGTCGCTCGACTCCGTATCTACGGCACTGCGCAGCGGCGTACTCAAGCTCGATACGGTGCCGTTGCCCGTAATCAACGCCGAGACTCACCACCTCGCGTCTCGCCTCCATCGCGAGAAGCACACAAAGGGTCGAGTCTAGCCCACCACTGTGCAACACAAGTGCTTTCATGTGAAATGCTCGATGTACTTGGCGTCCACTCCTGTCGCCCATCGGTCGTGCGATGGATCAAGGAGAGAGCACAGATCCACGCAGCGGCCTTGCCAGGGGCAGACTACGGTGTTTCGTTGCACGTTTTCGACCATGACACCGAGTTCCCTGCCCGGGCCGACTAGTAGTCGGGGTCTGGTGTGGTGACCGGCCCTGACCCGGAGATCGTGGCGCCAGTCCAGAGCAGCAGTCACCAAGCTGGGACACCCGGGCCGTGTACTCACACCTCCCTCTTCTCCAAAGCCTCGCGGGTACGTAAGCCCGTGGTCGGAAGCGTGCCCACTGGTCGAGGTCCGGGCCAGACCCACGCCCTTGACTTCGCCAGGAGGCGGAGCCGCACGGAGGCACGCGGCCCTGCCCCGCCGCTCACGCCACGTCCTCCAGCAGCAACTTCCATACCGGCACACACCGCACCCGCCCCTTCATGCCGAACCACACTCGACCGCCCGCCTCGGCCCACGGGCTTACAGCACGTCAGTGGCCGCCCCACAGCGGCTGCAATTGAGCGATCTCGGCGGCTTCCTCGCTGCGCATGGCGTGCCACAGGTCCCGGTCTTGCTGCGGTCCCAGCCAGGAATCCGCCGACATCCCGACGACCCGCGCCAGTCGCAATGCGGTGTCTGCCGTGATCGTGCTCTGGCCGCGCAGGAGCTGGCCGAGGCGCTGTCGTGGCACGCCGAGCCGGGAGGCCAATGCGGACTGGCTCACCCCCAGCGGCTTGACGAACGCCTCCCGCAGCCTCTCGCCACGATGCGTCAGGGGCGCTTGCGCGGCAGTCCTGTATGCCGTTCAACGAGCCGCTCTCCAAAGCACAGCGGCGTGAGTCACGGGGTGACGTGTCTGTCAGGTCGCCGCAAGCTCGCGCATTGGGAAGAAAGGAAGCTCGATGGTTCTCGTCGCTGCGACGCGTTCGCGGATCACCTTGTCCATGGCCCTCGCCACTTCGCTGGGGAAGAATCGCTCGCCGCAGTCGAGGCACTCCTGCGCCGGCACGTCTCCGAAGACCAGCGCGCCGATGTCCGCGCGACGCCGGATAACCTGAGGCAGGCTCACGATGCGCACACGGTCGCTGCCGCAGCTCCCGCATTTCCTGACTCGGAACTCTACGCTCATCGATGACGACTCCTGCGAGCTCGTTGACCGAACTGGCGAGGCGGGTTCCAGTCGGCGGTGATGAAGAACACGACCTCGCCAATACCGCACTGCACGTACAGCGGTACTTCGAACTCGATCCCGGCGATACGACGCCGAGTCAGACCGCGGATCATGCACTCGGGGCAGGGCGACTGCTTCGGTTCTTCGTGGACAATCTCGCCACAGGCGATGGACTCCAGGACCTGCTCGAGATCGATGGTTCGCTCGTCAAGGCGCTCGTTGAAGTGTTCGGTCGGCACCCAGTCGCCGTCTCGGATCATTGCGCGGATTGCATCGATGTCCACGGACGCTCTCCACTCTCGAGGAACGGGCCGGACTCACATGCGGACAGGATAGCAGAAGATGCAGCAAGCGTCAAACGCGCCAACGGAGTCTCCGCCACTTGGCGGCGTTGGGATCGGACTCACGGGCCTTGGCGGACGTGCTCCGCTGGCAGCGGCTGGCCGCGGTCCGGCCGGCTCCATCCACCGCCGTGCCCCTGTCTACTCCGTGATTGACAAGCAGGTAGCATTGTGCTGCCGTCGGGATCATGAGTCAACCAGTCAAGCTCTCGGATACCCTCGTCCTCGACGCGCGCGTGGCCGGCGAGGCGTTCCAGCGGTCCATTGCGGGGCAGGTGGAGTCGCACGGAAGCGCCCGCCCACACTCACACACTCGGCCGCCCGCCTCGGCTGACGGGCTCACAGCGCGTCAATCATCGCCCCACAGCGGCTGCAACTGAGCGCTCTCGGCGGCTCTCTCGCTGCGCATGGCGTGCCACAGGTCCCAGGCTTGCTGCAGTCCCAGCCAGACATCGGCCGACGTCCCGTGCCAATCGTAGCGCGGTGTCCGGCGCGACCGTGCTCTGGCCGCGCAGGAGTTGGCCGAGGCGCTGTCGCGGCACGCCGAGCCGCGCGGCCAATGCGGACTGGCTCACCCCCAGCGGCTTGACGGACGCCTCCAGCAGCCTCTCTCCTGGACGCGTTGGGGGCGTTCCCGCGGCAGTCGCGCACGCGAATGTCGCGCAGCTTGACGCGCATATCCTGCGGTGGTTTTGCGGCCTGGACACCTGCTGCCGCAGGTGTCCAGGGCCGCATCGGTCTACTGGTTGGCGTCGAGTCGCACGAACACGACTTCCGTCGCCGCTCCTTCGGTGACGCCTGCACCGGGGCCACCGTGCGTGTATAGGAGACCGGGAGGGCGTGCCAGCGGCTTCGCGCCGAAGGGCCGCTCGAGGTTCGGCAGCCAGGAGGGGAACGCGGGGTCAGTGGCGGAGAGCTGGGTCACGTCGAAGGTGACGCCCCGGTCCCGCGAGGTCAGCAGCACCACCTCCTGCGACGGGTGCCCCCACCCGCCTGGCGGGTCCTCCCGCACGGCGGCGACGTACAGCGTGCCCGCGCCATCGAAGGTGAGGCAGCCGTGCCAGGCCATCTGCTTGCCCGGGAATGTGACCGCGACTTCCGGCAGGAGCGGTCGGGCGATCCACTTCACCCCGTCGTGGTGCCAGAGGGTGACCGACGTGGGTTTCGCCTCACCGTGGGAGACGGTCAGCCACGGGTGTCCCTCGGCGTCCACAGCCACGTTACCGACGCGCATGTCGAAGCCCGCGTCCTGTTCGAGGAAACAGGGCGAGGAGAGAGTGGCGGGCAGTTCGAGGCTCTTGCCAGCGGCTGTCTCCCGCGTGCTGCCGCCATCCCGCGACCGGAGGTACCCCGCCGCCTTGCCCGCCGCCGGGTGCATGTCGTAGACGTGGAAGACCAGATGGAGCGTGCCGTCCAGGCCCACGGCCAGCGAGTTGCCGTACTGCGTGTAGCCGTCGGGCACACCGGGGTGGACCAGCTCGCGCGGCGCCGTCCAGTCCCCACCGGCCGGGCGCTGCTGGTACATCAGGCGCCACGGCGCCGGCCCGCCTCGGTACGTGCAGTGCAGCGTGTCGTCGGGACCGCACACCAGGCTTGGGTAGGTCGCGTGGTCGCCGAACTCGGGCAGCTTGTCCCATTCGGTGGCGTCGTAGGGCCGCCTCGACCGGCAGAACTGGAATGGCCCGTGGTGCGGACCGAACACGAGGTACAGATACCCGCCGCTGTCCAGGGTCATCGCCGGGCCGCCATGGTTGTCGAGACCCGTGCCCACCAGGATGGTCTCGCTCCACCGGCCGGACTTCAGGTCCAGCGTCCGCACCTGCGTATCCGACACCCGGTCCAGCCAGGCCACGAACACCTTCCCGTTCGCGGTGATGATCTTGGTGCTCATCTCGTAGCCCGTGGCGCGGGTCGAGCCGTTGGTAGACAGAACGGTCCTGGAGAAAGCGTTCATCTTGGCGTTCGATTCCGTCAGGTTGTTCTGGCCGGATGCCGCGCCAGAAAGGGCGAAAACCAACGCAATCGCAGTCATCGGCTGTCCTTTCCCGGAGGTTGTCCGGGCCCCAATGCTACCCTACGAATGGCAGCGCCTGCGCCAGGATCGTCTCCGCGACTTCCATCGTCTTCACCGCGTCAGCGAAGTTGGACCCGGGCTGGGTGCCCTTCTTCACGCAGTCGAGGAACTCGCGGTTCTTCGCCTGGAAGCCGCCGAAGACGTAGTTCTCGTCGCTGCCTGCCACCTCGCGCGTGTCGTGGAGGACGCCCTGGGTGTCGCCGTCAGCGTACAGCCTGCCCTTGCCCTCGATCTCGGCTTCCGCGCAGATGCCGGGTGCATGCATCTCGACGTCGAAGAGGCGCCGGCCGCTGGTCCAACTGTTGATGAGAAACCCGGTGGCGCCGTTGTCGAAGTGGAGTGTCGCCGAGAAGAAGTTGAGATCGGGCGTGCCGACTCGCTTGCAGTGGCTCTGCACGTCTACCACTTCGCCGCCGCACATCCAGCGGACGGTGTCGATGGCATGCACGCCATCGTCCATCATGTGGTCGCGGGCGCCCAGGAACGGGGTCGGGGCGCACTTGTAGAACCGGCACACGGCGTGGACGATCGGGCCGCGCTTCAGGCACTCCTCGCGCAGCATGACCACCATCGGGCAGGTGCGGCGCTGGAAGCTGACCTGAGTTATGCACCCGTTGGCTTCGGCAAGGTGCGCCAGGGCGCGCGCCTGGTGGAGGGTCAGCCCCATCGGCTTCTCGATGTAGAGGTTCAGCCCGCGCTGGAGGCACCACGTCCAGATGTCGTACATAATGTGCGGCTGGCCGATGACGTAGACGGCGTCGGGCGCGAGGGCCTCGACCATCGTGGGGTAATGGACGTAGCGCTTCTCGACCCCGTACTTGTCCGCGGTGGTGTTCAGCCGCTCCGTGTCGAGGTCGCAGACCGCCGCGATCTCAACATCCTTGAACGAGGCGAGCGAGGGGTAGTGGACGCTGTTCGCCATCACGCCGGCGCCGATCATCGCCACGCGTACTTTGCGCTTGCGGGAAGTGGTTCCTGGTTTGGTGCCAGTGCCGGTCTTCTTCGCCATCACGTGTCTCCTCGGAGAGCGAGTGCCTGGTGTCGGTGCCGGAGATACGAGTTCCTCGCGACGGTCCGGGTCTCCTTCCGCGGCGCTGACAGCCTGATCTCCCTGCAATACACTCGAAGCCATCCCTCAGGGCACGGAGGCGGATGGAGTTGCCCGGGGACGAGGAGGCTGCAATGGCTGAACTGAAAGACCGCATTCTGGACATCCTGAAGCAACCACAGTTGTCAGGGCTGGCGACGATCACCGAGGACGGCAAGCCGTGGGTCCGCTACATGATGGCAGTGGCCGATGCCGACCTCACCATCCGCTGCGCCACGTTCGTGGGTGCGCGCAAGGTGGCGCAGCTCAAGGCGAACCCGGAGGTGCACCTGACCTGCGGCGTGACCGACCCGGCCAATATGGTCCCCTATCCGCAGATTCAGGCGCGGGCACAGCTCTGCACCGACGAAGCCGAGCGCCACGGTTTCTGGAGCGACATGCTGGCGCCGATCTTCTCGGGACCTGACGACCCCAACTACGGCGTGCTGGTGATGAAGCCGTACCGCCTCGAGTTCTGCAGCAGGGGGTCGCTGGAACCCGAGGTGTGGACGGCTAAGTGCTGCTGCTGCTGTGCGTGACGGCTGCCCTCACAGCCCCAGCAATCGCTGCGCGTTCCCGCCCAGAATGGCGTCCTCCGCCGCAGCCGGAAGACCCAATGACTTGACGTCCCGGATTCCGTCTGCCTGCCCCGCCCACGGCACGTCGGTGCCGAACAGGATCTTCTCCGAGCCATGCCGCCGGATGATCCCGGCGGCACGCTCTGTGCCCAGGTAGGGGAGGGCGTAGGACGTATCCAGGAACAGGTTTCTGCCTTCCAGCAGGTATTCCACGCCATCCCAGCAGTAGAACCCGCCCATGTGCGCGGCGACGACCTGCGCCTCCGGGAACCGGTCGAGAAACAGCGCCAGGCGGTCCGGCGGGCAGTGGACCGGCGGACCCAAGCCGAAGTCAATCCCCGCGTGGAAGAGGATGACGAGACCTGCCGCAATGGCGTCCTCGTACATCGGGAACGCGCGCTCCTCATCGACGTAGAAGCCCTGGTAGTCAGGGTGGAACTTGACGCCCTTCACGCCCTGATCGACGAGCTGCCGGATTGCGTCCTTGCGCTCTGCTTCGCTCAGGTCCGGGTGCAGCGCGCCGAACGCCTTGACGCGCTCGTCGATGACTTGCCCCTGCCAGTCGTTGATGGGCTTCACCTGACCGGGCTTAGTCGCCACCGGCTGCAGGACCGACACGTCGATGCCGGCCGCGTCCATCGAGCGCTTCAACGCGGAGACGGTCCCGTCGGTATACGTCTTGATGCCGCCGGCCTCCTCGATGAGGTACGCCATCGCCTTGGGCGCAAGTTCGTCGGGGAAGCAGTGGGCGTGGAAGTCGAGGATCATGCTTGTTCGTCCACCCAGTTCTCTACCCTCAGACCGGGCAGGTCGGTGAAGTCGCGTTCATTCCGCGTCACCAGAGTGGCCCCAGCAGTCAGCGCGGTCGCCGCGATACAGAGGTCGGCTCTTCCTCGGTTCCCACGACCTCGACGGAGGCCAGCCATGCGCGCTGCGGTCTCGGCGGTGTCGGGGACGACAGACCAGCGACGGAGGGTCACGAGGGAGGCAACCAGCGCTGCCAACCGTCGGGCATACGCCGACTCCTCACGGGCCTGCGCCACGGCTGCGGTGCGGCCTCGAAGGACTTCGTACATCGTCACGGCGCTCAGTACTATCTCGTCGCCGTCCCGCAAGCGGGCGAGCCGTGGCGCAAGTGCCTGAGAGGCACGCTCCCAGGCTGAGTAGATGTCCGTGTCCCAGAGGTAGATCATGGTTGCCGGTCGGCCGCGTTGCCCTCGTCCCGAGTCACGCGGAGAATCGCCTCGTACTCGTCCCAGTCCTCCTCCTGCAAGTGCGGGAGGTAGCCGGCGAAGTCGAGCCCGGGCTTGCCCGTTGGGGACGCGTTTGGCTCGCCCCGCTGCGCTGCTGCAGAACGCACCAGGGACAGCTCTTCCTGCAAGTAGCCCCCGGCCAGTGCGGCCCCGCCCAACTCAACCGCGACAACTTCGACCTCACTCAGGCGCCGCGCGATATCACTCCGGGCAGCCGAAAGCGTTGCGTCGCGCGTGGTGCCGACGGTCCGGAGCCCGGGAAGCGCCGGAACTGTGGCCACGAAAGCTCCGTTGTCTCTCTCCAACAAGACGCTGTACACCATGGCGAACCTCCGAAGTACGCCATTTTAGCATGATCTGCTTGTCGCGCGCGCCCCTGATTGCCGCAGGAATGTCGCCCGTCCTACGGGCTATCTGTACCCGCGGCTCTGGGCTCCCGCCCCGTCACCGCGAACACCACCGGCACGGCCTCGAGACAGCCGCGGACTTCGACCGACCGGATCACCTTGTCCGGGTGCGGGTTCACCCACTGCGCCACGTAGAGGCAGAGGTCTCTGGCGTCCGGGTCCTCCCGGCGCCTCTTCTCGGTGGCGGCGAAGAGGTAGCCGACTGAGCGGAAGACGTAGGGGATCGCGTCACCGATCTCCCAGCGACTGAGGTTGTTCATGTACAGAAGCGGGCACTGGTCGGTGGAGCCCTCTTCGTAGCTGATCGTGTAGGCTCCCATTGGCACGCCGCGCCAGTTGGGGCCCTTCTTGAAGCCCTCGAGGAAGCTCTCTTCGCTGCCGGGAACGAGGTGAGCGGTGTGTAGGAACCGCAAGCTGGCGGCCTTGCGGCCGACGGGGATCGTCACCGTCCCGGTCCCGGGTGGCGACGGCGCGACGCAATCCAGCGGCGCGTCCAGCACGCGGAACGGGAGCCCGCCGACGGTCCCCTCGCCGCGGGGGAGGTTGCGCAGGTCGGAGTCTGCTGTCGCGCCGAACCAGTGGTCGGGTGCCGGCGGGTCGGCGGCTTTGGAGCTGAGGTTGGCGGGCAGGTCGACGAAAAACGTCTGTCCGGTCGCCGCCGGCTCGGGTTGCTGTGCGTCGCGGCACAGGGCGCCTTCGTACTTCCTCACTTCGGCCCAACTCAAGGGAGGCTGAAGCGTCGCCACGTCCGGCCAGAGGTTCCAGGAGTTGTCGGCCGCAATGGGGTAGTTCAGGTAGCTGTAGCTGCCGCCGCTGCGCCAGGGGGCGTCGCTCCACCACGGGATCTTCGACCACACGCCGAACATATTGCCGGTGCAGTAGTCTGCCTGCTCTCGGTTGACGCCTCGGGAGTTGGACTGCCAGACCTCGAAGCCGAGGCCACGCAGCAGCTTGTTGGAGTTGGGCGCCAGGGAGGTGGACCAGTTCGTCTGCAGGAGGTCGGTCGGGAGGAGCTTGAGCGCCTTTGCGCCGTGGTAGGGCGCGCCGCCGTTGTGCTCCGGCAGCAGCACGTCCGACCACATCATCGCCCGCACACCGCGTTCCTTGAGCCACCCGTGGAGCCGGTTCACCTGATCGGCGAAGAGCTGCCACTTGGGGACGCCGGCGCAGAGCTTGCACCGTTTGTCCTCCGGTACGTCGAAAGTCTTCCACCAGACTTCATCCAGACCGAGGTGGAAGTAGCGGACCGGAGCGAACAGGTCGAGCAGCTCAGCGTACACGTCGGTCAGGATCTTGAACGTCTCCGGGTTCGAGCTGCAGACCATCTCGTGCTCGCCGTCTTCCCACAGCTCCTTGTGCGCCAGGCTCATCCAGGCGGCGTGCCCGTACGAATCGACCAGGGGAATCGGCTCGATGAAGTTGGCGCGACAGGTGTCGATCACGCGGCGCAGTTCGTCCTTCGTCCACGCCGCCGAACCGGAGAGCTCCGGGTGCGAGTCGAACTTGACGCCCTGCCGGATGAGCAGCACCAACGCGTTGAACTTGCGCCGGGCGAGAAAGCGCTCGATGTAGTCGCAGAAGAACCCGACGTCCACCGGCGCATCGTTGGGATGTCCCCAGCGGTCGGTGGGCAGCGGCTCGCTTAGTGCGCGCCACTTGAGGCTCGGCCAGTCGACGACCGTGCAGCACCGTGCCCGCGGCGCGCCAGGGCTAACGGTCGTGAGTTCGAGGTTCTGCAGGAAGGTCTGGGCCGCGTAGTACAAACCGGCGTCGTCGTTGGCGGCCAGGACGACGCGGGTCGGCGCTACGGCCAGGAGGTAGCCTTCGTCTGCGAGCCCGGCGAGCCGACCGGCCAACTTGGCAGGGAGGGGCACCGCCGGTGGGACGGGGGTGCCCTTGGTGTGCCTGTAAAGCAGCAGTACCGCCGCCGCGTTGCTCCTGGCGGCTGGCTCGACGTCGGCCCCGTACCACCGCTTCAGCTCCCGGGTGAGCAGGCCAGTCACCCGCTGGTCGACGCGTTCGGCGCCGAGTGTGCTCACCGTGAGCTTCGGTGGCAGCGCGAAGTCGCCTGCCAACAGTGCGACCTCCTTTGGTGCGGGCACGATGGGTAGCGGGGAGGCTGCGCGCGGGCTTCCCACGGGCAAGAACACCTTGTAGCGGAAGGCGTGGGAGAACAGCGGCCGGCCGTCTGCCGCCGCGAGCGAGAGCCGCACTTCCGCTTCCCCCTCCCGGTCGAGGCGCGCCGTCACGGGCGCGAACAGCTCCCTCCGGCTGAGCTCATCGCCCGCCACGGTGTCCTCGCCAACGAACGTCTGCCCGCCGAAGCGGAACTCAGCACGAAGCGTAAGCGCGCTGTTCTGCGCGCCGAGCGGCGACGCATCCACCCGGGCGGCGTACTGCCCCTGCCCGTAGTCGGCCCAGCTTGGCGGCCCGAGCTTCTCGGCCCCGTCGGCGACTGGCGCCGCCGTGAACGCCCCCTCCCGCTGCGGCGCCTCCAACTGGATCTGGTCGACGAAGAAGTGGTGTGTGCCCGACGCGCCGAAGTAGAACCGCCGCATCCGCGCCGGGTCGAACTCTTGGCCGCCCCGGTTCCAGAACGTGCCGAACGGGAGGTAGACGCGTTTCCACCCCGTGTCTTCAAGCGAAACGGAACGGGAGTAGGTTGCGTTCTGGGGCTCGTCGGTCTCCAGTTGCAGCGTCAGCTTGCCCGGCGACCCGTCGCCCTTCAGGTAGAACGACAACCCGCCCCACGGCTGCTTCCGCCAGGGAGCCTCTTCGGCGAAGTACGGACAGATGACATTGGCGCCTTTCTCCACGTCGGCGTACCAGCCCCGCAGGCAGCCGCTGCCGAACTTCGCCTCGTCGGCGGCCTCGCCGCCGCACTTCCCGCCGCCCCACGGGTTGCCAAGCCAGCCCGTGACGCCCTGCTCGAAGTCGAAAAGCAACACCCGCAGCGGCCGCTCTGGCGCTGATTGGGAGGGCGCGACGAAGGCGGTGAGCATCGACAACTGACAGCACAGGTGGATGAGGGACATGGATCGCTCCTTCGGATAGGGATTTCCTTGCGTCTTCAGCCGACGTCGTGCCCGGCCGGCGGCCGGGAATCCAGGAACGGCAGGAAGAGCCGCCACCACAGGTTCTCCGGCAACCGCTCCTGTCCCTGGAAGCCAAGCTGTTCGGGCTGGAGCGGGTCGGCCGGCATGTGCGCGGTGCCGAACAGCCAGTCCCAGAAGCTGAAGACGACGCCGAAGTTGGCGCCGAACCGGCCGCGAGGCGCCTTGTCGTGGTGCCAAATGTGCATGCACGGGCTGTTTAGGACGTAACGCAACGGTCCCCAATTGACGTTCAGGTTGCTGTGGTTGAGCGCGCCGAAAACGAGCAGGAATCCCCAGTAGATCAGCCAAGCCCTGAAGTCAACACCCAGGACATGCAGTGGCAGGTACTTCACCCCTCGGTACACCACGATCTCGGCGCAGTGGAAGCGCCAGTTCCCGATGAAGTCCATGGTCCGGATGCTGTGGTGAAGTCGATGGAATCGCCACAGCACGGGGATGCCGTGCATCCCGTAGTGGGTGAGGTACTCCAGGAGATCGGCAGCGACCAGCAGCACGAGCGCTTGCTGCCACAGGGGCCAGTGGGTCAGGAGCGCCGCTTCGGTCGGTCGCTTCCCGGTGGTCAGGTGAAACGCGGCGGCAAGACCGTGTCGTTCGGCAGCGAACAGCCAACCCAGGACGAACTCAAGCAGGACGTTGTTGAAGACGTACCAGAAGACATCTTGCAGCCACTGGTCGCGGAGGAGCTTCTGCCGCCGCCAGGGACGGACCCGTTCGGCCAGCAAAAGGACAGCGGACACGCCGAGAAGGCGGAGGTGAGCTGAAGTGAGGAACATCGGACAAAGGCGCGGTTTCGACTCC
>Ga0210053_1002520_pt1 | contig 15651 bp, 11 predicted proteins | sample CryGeymeta201512_FD_185467 | JGI IMG/M metagenome (GOLD analysis project Ga0210053, IMG submission 185467) | Groundwater microbial communities from Crystal Geyser aquifers in Utah, USA - Crystal Geyser metaG 2015-12 (SPAdes) (version 2) | ecosystem: Environmental > Aquatic > Deep subsurface >... | reverse complement strand
AAGATTTGACAGACTTCTTTGACCTCTCGCCTATCCCGATCAACTGCTCGATACCACAGAATACGCTTGTCCTTAGGATATCCTTCGTTCTTGTTTCCCATATGTGTAAGAGTTAACAGTGTTACCCCCTTACCTTATCAGATGTCACCCCTTACTGTTAACTATACACTTGCTTGCTCTCTTTTAGAATATGTTCTAAAATGGTAGTAACTACTCTATTTTTAATCATATCTTGCGTATATGGAATCAGAAAAAACACCGCTGACACATTTTGGAAGAACGATGAGTTATTCAACTGCGAGTCGTCCAGCTTTTGTGAATAATAAGTCTGCAACACAACCAACACAACCAGCAGACAAACAACATAATCATTCGAAGACTGTAGATTTACTTGATGCTCTGGTGTCTGTGTCACTTATTGGTCTTTTCTTTGGGCTACCACTTCTTTTTACCGGACTTACTTTTCAGGGCATCGCTTTTGAAAAACAGATTTATTTTTATTTTTGGTTGCTGATTGGACTGATTGCTTGGTCATCGAAGGGTGTCATATTAGGAGAACTCCGTATCAGACGTACACCTTTGGACATACCTATTCTTCTCTTTTGGACTTTCTATGGTATCGCATCTATCTTTTCGGTAGATCGTTGGCATAGCTTTTGGGGATTCTTTGGTGATCCATCCCACGGCTTCATTTCGATTACCGCTCTCATCCTCGCTTTCTATTTTATCTTGAGTCACTTCACGGTGAAGCGTTTTCAGATGATGTTCTGGTCACTCGTCGCTTCTGGTTTTGCGATTCTTCTCTGGAGTTTCTTGGCATTGGAGCAGATTCATTTTATGCCGACTTCTTTCGAAAAATATGCACCACTCAGTCTCTTGGGTACTATTTCTAATCTCGGTATTTTCTTTGCGCTTCTACTCCCTTTATTTCTAACAGCCCTCTTCTCTCTTTGGCAGGATTCTGCTGTGAAGAATATATATCGAAAAACAGGGACAGGGGTTCTTCTTTTTGGCATCGCACTTACACTCTTTCTTATTCTTGCCCTGTTTCCTTTTATTTCTTGGTCTGTTGTTTTGGGTGGTTTTGGTTTCTTTCTTGTTTATATCTTGGCGCAGATTGTGCGTCCGAACGAACGATGGGTATTTGTTCCGATGGTTGTCTTCGTTCTTTTACTCGGATTTTTGATGATTGGAAATTACCAACTCAACCTTACGCGAGCTACGCTTCCAGTTGAAGTGACACCTGGCACGACTCTTTCTTGGCAGGTAGCCAAGGAGAGTTTGAAGGAACATTTTTTTGCGGGAGTAGGTACAGCAAATTATAGTTATGCTTTCTCACTTTTTTATCCCAAGGAACACAATCTCGATCCTCTCTATAGTGTACGTTTCTATCAAGGGACTGGTTTGTTCTTCGAAGCTCTCTCAACTATTGGTGCTCTTGGTACTATTTTGTTTCTCTTGCTCTGGCTCTCTTTCTTTTCGGTGGGCGTCTACCTCCTTTCTTATGAGAAGAATCGTAATAAGCTTTATTCGCTCGGACTCTGGTCTATGGTGACGATGCTCTTCTTGGCGAGTTTTACATCAGCAATCAATGGTTCACTTTTACTTATTGGCGTACTTATCGCAACGCTCGCTCTTGGGACTGTCTTTTGGGAAAGTGATTCTGAAGAAAGATATATAGAGCTTTCACTCAAAGCGACTCCAAAATTTGCTTTAGCTTTGGCATTCACTTTTATGGTTGTATCTGCAGGAGTGGCTTTTCTTTTTGTCTTTATGGGTAAAGTATTTGTAGCTGATATGAATATGGGTAAGGCTGTTCGCATCTCAGCTGAGAAGCCAAACACTGATTCTTTGGAAATGTTTGCCAAGGCAATCAATATTTATCCACAGGAAGGTCGTTATTATATGCGATTAGCACAAGAATATATGGCACTCGCCAATGTAGAAGCAAGCAAGCCCGAAAGAGAACAAAATGTCAGTGTCATCAGGGATTATGCAGAACAAGCTATTGATCTAAGTCAGATAGGGAAGAAACAAATGCCTAATGATGTCGTTCAGGCGGAATCAATGGGGATGATTTATGAAAATATTGGTCTGTATGATAGTGCGACGCTTACAAAAGCTATTGAAACATATCTGAGGGCTGAGGAGCTTGAACCACAAAATCCTCTTTATTCTGTCAAGTTAGGTCAAATTAAAAAACTTCTTGCTGATGAGAGAGCCGAAGGTGCTGAAAAAGAAGCGTTGTACACGGAATCCAAAAATCTCTTCGAGAAAGCGATTGAGAAGAAGCAGGATCTTGCGGTAGCATACTATGACCTCGCACTTATCCTTTCTCGGCTCAAAGATTTAGATGGGGCTGTGACGAATGCAGAACAAGCGCTGAGTTTTGAAAATAGCAACCTCAATTATGGATATAACCTTGGTATACTCTATCAGCTTCGCAATAAGGATGATGACAAAGCGCGTGCAGAAAAAATGTTTAAAGATATTTTGTCTGTGAATGAAAAACTGATTGACGTAAGACTGAGCCTCGGTCTTCTGTATGAGGATATGAATAAAAAAGATTCTGCTCTTGCTGAATATAATAAAATCCTTACGTATTTACCAAAAGAAGCAGACGAAAAGATTGCACAGACCAAAGAGCAGATTGAAAAAATGATTTCAAATGTGAAAAGTGGAAAAAGTAATCTGAACAGAGAGAATGAATCTGCGCCAACCAATACACCGAGCAGTGTCCCTGAAAATCCGATGCCAGTAGAAGTGCCTATTGGGGCTCCAGCCCCTTTTGGCCAGTAGGAGGGAAGAAGGCATATAATCTCATTTTTCGGGATTATATGCCACAGTAAAAAGAGGGAAAAAGAGAGAAAAAAAACTGAAAGAAAAAAAATATAAAAAATGCCTGAGGAAGCACATTCTTTTTTTGCTTCTGTAGAGGCGAAAAAAGAGGAATGGAGAGTCTTCTGGACAGAAAAAACTGTATCGAAAAGAGTTTCTTTCTGGGGGACTTGACAGGTTTCCAACTACTCTGTAATATAGATAGTACGAATTGAGAAAGTGCTTTGCAGTGCTTTTTTCTTTTCTCAAGCAGTTTCTTTGTCAAACAGTTCTGAAGAAATATTTGTTTCTCTTTTATCTCTCTTTTATACAAAGAGAAGACATAAAGAGTGATACATATTTCCGCAGAAGTGCCTTAACAATTTATGTCTTTTTCAAAAGGGTCAACGATTACCTGGCAGCGGAAAGTAATCAGATTTTTTTGAGATAGTCTAAATAGAAAAGGTCAAGTCACCGTCGTTCGTATAACGACGTGACAAGCAAATTCAACAAAGAAAAACGCAGTGCGTCGAATGAGCAAACATTCTTCACTGTTAACCGATTGTCCGTGAGTACCTTTATTCTTCGGAATAGAGTATTTGCGGACAAGAGAAAAAAAGGAGGTTACTTAACGCATGGTGTGGATGCCTTGACTGAAGCAAGCGATGAAGGACGTAGGAGGCTGCGATAAGCCCCGGGGAGCTGTCAACCAAGCTTTGATCCGAGGATTTCCGAATGAGGCAACTCTCTCACTTTTTAGTGAGAAACCGTATCTGAATACATAGGGTACGGTAGCGCACCCTGGGAATTGAAACATCTTAGTACCAGGAGGAAAAGAAATTAATAAAGATTCCGTAAGTAGTGGCGAGCGAACGCGGAATAGCCTAAACCACCGAGCTTGCTCGTGTGGGGTTGCAGGGCCTATAGACTCGATTGATCGGGGTCGTCGTATTTTTGTTAGCAAAATGTTTTGGAAAGAACAACCAAAGAGGGTAATAGTCCCGTATGTGAAAACAAAAATGCCACGATGTATAGGTACCTAAGTAGGGCGGGGCTGGAGAAACCCCGTTTGAATCTGGGAGCACTAACTTCCAAGGCTAAATATTGCTTCAGATCGATAGTGAACTAGTACCGTGAGGGAAAGGTGAAAAGTATCCCGATAAGGGAGGTGAAATAGAACTGAAACTCCATGCTAACGAAGAGTCGGAGCCTTGTTTAATCAGGGTGACGGCGTGCTTTTTGCAGCACGATCCAACGAGTTAGTTTTACGCGGCTGTCTAAGGGATGATGAATTCCGGAGACATAGTGAAAGCGAGCCTTAATAGGGCGAAACGGAGCATACACTAAGAATCTCTTTCGTTGTGAGAGAGAAAAATATCGAGCGAAAATTTTGAAGAGTTTTGAGACGTAGTCAAAGAAATGTCTACGACGAAAATCACTGAGAAATTTGCAGCCGAGATTTTTATTTCGCAACAGAAAATGGATTTTTAGTGTATGCTCCAAGGTCGCGTGGACTAGACCCGAAGCCAGACGAGCTACATATGAGCAGGATGAAGCGTCGGTAAAACGACGTGGAGGTCCGCACCCACTTGCTGTGCAACTCAAGGGGATGACTTGTGTGTAGGGGAGAAATTCCAATCGAGTTTGGCAATAGCTGGTTCTCTCTGAAATAGCTTGAGGGCTAGCGTCTTGTAAATTGTATCCGAGGGGTAGAGCTACTGGATGAGAATTCGCGGTTTACCGTAGTGTTTTCAACCAAACTCCGAATACTCGCGATATGTACCAAGGCAGTCAGTACTCCGGGGCTAAGCTCGGAGCACAAAAGGGAAAAAGCCCAGATCGTCAGCTAAGGTCCCAAAATTTGTATTAAGTGGGAAAGGAAGTGAAGACTCTTAGACACTTAGGAGGTTGGCTTAGAAGCAGCAATCCTTTAAAGAGTGCGTAATAGCTCACTAATCTAGAGTCTTCGCGCCGACAATTTAACGGGGCTAAAATACAATACCGAAGCTACGGACTGTATCGCAAGATACAGTGGTAAGAGAGCGTTCCATATGCACTGAAGCAGAAGGGTGACCGACTGTGGAGCGTATGGAAGTGAGAATGTTGGAATGAGTAACCGCAATGAGGGTGAGAGCCCCTCACATCGAAAGTCCGAGGTTTCCTGGGCCATGGTGATCATCCCAGGGTTAGTCGGTCCTAAGGCCAGGCTGAAAAGCGTAGTCGATGGACATCAGGTTAATATTCCTGAACTATTTGTATATTCGAAGGAGAGACGCATCTCTGTACCTTTTGCCCCTTATTGGATTGGGGTTTGGTCTTCGAGGACGTCGTACAGGAAAATCCGTACGGCACTAGTCCAAGAAGAATGACGAAGTCTTACTACGGTAAGATGAAGAAAAGGGAGCGGGGTGCCAGGAAAATCTTCTAAGGTTCGTATACAAGTATCCGTACCGCAAACCGACACAGGTGGACAGGGCGAGTAGCCTAAGATGAACGGGAGAGAATTCGTTAAGGAACTCGGCAAAAAAGCTAGACGTAAGTTCGCAATATGTCTTGCCAACCGTTAGGTTGGCCGCAGCAAAAGTTTTCCAAGCAACTGTTTATCAAAAACACAGGTCTCTGCAAACCCGCAAGGGGAAGTATAGGGGCTGACACCTGACCAGTGCTGGAACGTTAACGGGAGCGGTGCAAGCCAATCCCCGAAGCGCCAGTGAACGTCGGCGATAACTATAATCGTCCTAAGGTTCTGGTTCTGTGAAGAACGGAATCAGAAGGACTGGGACGATTGTGGTGAGTGTGATAAAGAGGAAAGAACAAAATATTACAAACAAGGAAAAGTAATTGCTTCTATTGAATTGTTTCAATGGGTCCAAAATACTTAGCCATATGCTGGAAACTCTGGAGTATCTGATGATACTATGGTATAATTATTCCATAGAATAAAATATGCCAAGTAAAAAATCAATCAGTGTGTCTCACTCTTGTAGTAGTGGAACGCCAGACAATCAGCAGGAAAGACTAAAAACCATAGGCTGGATAACCGGTTATGTAGATGGAGAAGGTTGTTTCTCCGTGAGTTTTATTAAAAATGCTACCACAAAGAGTGGTTGGCAAATATTTCCAGAATTTGTGGTAACACAAGGAGGGAAAAGTAAGAATTCACTTGAAATAATCCAAAACTTCTTCGAATGTGGAAAGATATTTGTGAATCGACGATATGATAATCATCGAGAACATATATATCGTTACTGTGTTCGATCACAAGAAAATCTTCGAAAAATAATTATTCCATTTTTTGAAGAACATCAACTCCGAACAGCTAAAAAAGAAGACTTCAAACATTTTTCTTTTATTCTGCATCAGATGAAACTTAAAAAACATCTCACAGAAAAAGGAATGATGGTGATTGCAAAACGAGTTGAGAAAATGAATCACAAGAAATCTTCGAGGTTTTTAGAATCCTCAGAGACCAAACGCTAAGCTCGTGCAAACGAGAAAAGAGAGTCCGTGCTTATCGGCGACGATAAGATAACATAACAGAGCGAAATTCCTTGTCAGGTAAGTTCTGACGCGCATGAAAGGTGTAATGACTTGGAAACTGTCTCAACGAACATCCCGGTGAAATTGCAATGACGGTAAAGATGCCGTCGACCTACAGCTAGACGAAAAGACCCCATGGAGCTTTACTATAACTTGGTATTGACTTAAAGTTTTTGCTGCCGAGCATAGGTGGGAGACTATGAAGCACTCTTTCAGGAGAGTGTGGAGTCATCACTGGAATACCACTCTGCAAAGATTTTAATTCTAACCTACGGCCATTATCTGGTCGGGGGACAGTGCCTGGTGGGTAGTTTGACTGGGGCGGTCGCCTCCTAAAGTGCAACGGAGGCGTTTACAAAGGTTCTCTAGACCCGGATGGAAATCGGGTCGATAGCGCAAAAGCATAAGAGAGCTTTACTGAGAGACCGATCAGTCGATCAGTTACGAAAGTAGAATTTAGTGAACCGACCATTACTCGTAGGAGTGTGGAAGATCATCAGATAAAAGTTACCCTGGGGATAACAGGCTGATCTTGCCCAAGAGTCCATATCGACGGCAAGGTTTGGCACCTCGATGTCGGCTCATCACATCCTGGGGGTGGAGAAGCTCCCAAGGGTTTGGCTGTTCGCCAATTAAAGTGGTACGTGAGCTGGGTTCAAACCGTCGTGAGACAGGTTGGTTTCCTATCTGCTGTAGGCGTGTGTTGCTTGAGAGAACTCTTTCCTAGTACGAGAGGACCGGAAAGAACGAACCTCTGGTGTATCTGCTGTTCCGCCAGGAGCATCGCAGAGTAGCTACGTTCGGGTAGGATAACCGCTGAAAGCATCTAAGCGGGAAGCCAAGCTCAAGATAAGGCAACAGTACAAGTTTACTTGTACAAAATTTCCTAGAAGATTACTAGGTTGATAGGCTGCAGATGTAAGTCCTGAGAGGGATTCAGTCAAGCAGTACTAATAAATTTATTCAACTTTCTTTTTTTCTAACCTTGTTTTCTTTTCGCAAGAAAAGAATCGAAGTTACGGTTAGCAGTGAAGAGTGCTTGTTAAAAGGGGAATCTTATTCTATTATAGACAGACAAATTTGGAGGGGAATGTTTCCGGTGCTTCTAGCGTTGTGGACACACCTGATCCCATACCGAACACAAGTTTTCAAAGTAGAGTTCTCGGTGCTTCTAGCGTTGTGGACACACCTGATCCCATACCGAACTCAGCAGTTAAGCACTTCAGCACCGATGGTAGCCTTCAGTGGCAAGAGTAGGACAGTGCCGAGAACTCTATTTTGAAAAGCAGTTTCCGCCCAAGGCGGACCAGCCTCGGGCTGGAAGCAACTTCAGCACCGATGGTAGCCTTCAGTGGCAAGAGTAGGACAGTGCCGGGAACATTCCTCTCCAAATCAAACAAAGAAATAGGACAGACTAAGTAACTTTCGCCAGTAGGTGATTTTTATAGCGAACGGTAGCAGGGAACGCCTGCCCGCCCTCGGAGGGTTCCTCTTCAAATTCTTTTTACAAAATACAGCCTGAAAAAGGTTCCCTCCCAAGGCGGGCAGGGTTTTTTTGTGTTTATTTCAAATAATCAGAGAAATTTTTTGATCACAAATAATCCCTCTGGGAGCCGTTCAGAAAAATTCTTGCGACAAAAAATTTCAACCGAGACAAAAGATTGCTTTTACTCAGAAAATACAATAAATAAAGGCAGAGAATAGACAAAACGAAAGTATGCTATACTGTACATACAACCTCAGTACTTCTTTGCGCTATTTATAATTTCTTTCTTCTTTATGATATCCAGACAAACGAAGCAGTTTCTCATTTTTTTTACTTATTTTCTTCTTGCTGTTCTTTTTGGCATAATAATATATTATGGCTTTATCAAGGATCCAGAAACATGTTTTGATGGAAAGCAGAATCAAAATGAAACAGGATTGGACTGTGGTGGTGTCTGCGCTTTAGTATGCAAGGAAGTCGTTACTGGGGAACTTCTGCAGATGAAGGAAGAACACTTTATCCCGAGCGGAAAAGATACCTATGATATCGTTGCCAAAGTATTCAATCCAAACGGTGAGGCTGGTGCTGTCTCTTTTTCTTACACGGCTGTTCTCAAAGATGCATCTCAAACTGTTCTTGCATCTCGCACTGGCACGGGTTATATTCTGCCACTCGAGAATAAATATATTCTAGAATTCAACCTTCAATCAAGCACAATGCCAGCGAGCGTTTCGGTGCTCACTGACAATATAGAGTGGGCACACTTTTCTGGTTACCAAGAGAAACCAGCAGTGAATATTTATCAGAAACGCTATAACGAGGTTACATCGAGTGCGGTGTTCGGCGAAGCTGTTGGGCTCGTTTCGAATGAGAGTCAATACGATTTTCGTTCTGTCGTCATACAGGTTATCCTCCGTGACAGAAACAATATGCCTCTCGCAATCAATTCTACTGTGATGAATACTCTTCGCTCGAATGAGAACCGAGATTTCAGACTCGTTTGGCCAACAGCTTTTCCTGGTACTGTAGAGAATGTTGAGATGATTGTTGATGCTGACGTGTACCATTCTGAGAACTTTATCAAACAATACATAAGTGGGACTGTTGCCCCTGTTTCTGTAGGGAGGAGATAAAAGATTCTTCTGCTTGTAGTCTGTCTTCCTTTTACTAATTTTCTCTTTTGTGCTTCAGATATTTTTCAAACTCGATTTTGTACTTCTTTCAGCAGTCTTTCTCCTCTTGGGAGTGAGTCTACTTACTTTGTATAGTATCTCCAGCGTTTCTGGAGTGGACTATTTTTTGAAGCAATCTATTTTCATCGTTTTTGGGATTGCTGTGATGATGTTTATTACATTTCTTGATTATAGACATATTCGAAAATATAGTACGCTCCTTTACTTTTCCATGCTTTTTGTTTTACTTGCAGTGCTCTTCTTCGGTAGGACAGTCAATGGTACAGCAGGATGGGTCTCTTTTGGTCTCTTTCAAGTTCAGCCAGTAGAGTTTTCTAAAGTGGTACTCATTATTTTTCTTGCGAGTTTTATTTCAAAGAAGAAATCAGAGCTCGGGGAATGGGCAAGAGTCATTGTTTCGTTCGTTCTTTCGATTACCCTTATCTTTTTAGTATTGAAGCAACCCGATCTTGGGTCCAGTCTTGTACTCGGTGCTATATGGGTGAGTATGATTCTTTCGTCAGGACTACGAATGAAACATCTCATAGTACTCACTATACTTGGATTGACGCTTACTTTGGGGAGTTGGTTTGTTTTGGCTGATTACCAAAAAGACCGTATTAACACTTTTCTCCATCCAGAGCTCGATCCTCGTGGGAGTGGTTATAATGTCCTTCAAGCCATTGTGGCTGTCGGATCCGGAGGAATCACTGGCAAGGGCGTCGGTCATGGATCGCAATCCCAGCTCAATTTCCTTCCCGAAAAGCACACTGATTTCATCTTTGCAGTCATCTCTGAAGAGCTCGGACTTATTGGAGCGTTTTTTGTGGTGAGTGTCTACGGAATTATTCTCTATCGCATAAAACGTATTGGTGAAATGGCGAGTGATAATTTTGGATACCTTGTTTCTGTAGGGATATTTACAATGCTCTTTGTGCAGATCATCATCAATGTAGGAATGAATATTGGGCTGATGCCAGTCACAGGTATTCCCGCTCCGTTTCTCAGTTATGGTGGGAGTTCTCTTGTTGCCACTTTCTTCTCTGTAGGCCTCCTTCTCAATATCTATCAAAAGAAACACAGCGATTACGATCTCCATATTTCTCTCGAAAGAGGTTCCCTTGATTAGTGCTATCAGACAGTATTTTTTTGGCTTTTTATAAGCAAATAGTATCTCTTGGAGCCCTCTCTTTAGTTAAAATTAATTGACGGAATGTGACTTCCTTGCTAGAATAGAAAGGCTTGAAAAAGGCATTCTTGCCATTTTATCTCGTTTCAGTCAATGGTTCATCGGATTATTTTTTTGATTATACTATGAGGATTCTTCTTATTGTGCAGGCCATCGTAGCTCTTCTCCTTATCGTCTCTATTCTTCTTCAGAATCGTGGTTCTGGACTCGGGAGTACTTTTGGCGGTGACTTTGGAGGGTATTATACCAAGAGAGGGATGGAAAAGTTTCTTGTGTACGCTACTGTTATTCTAGCTATCATTTTCTTTGTGCTCGCAGTATTCAATGTGTGGGCACCTCTTAATTCTTAATATACGCGTATTCGTATCTTAGAATCCATTATTATCCTGAGAAAAATGAAGTGGTTTCGTCTTTTCCAGGTTTTGAAAGTAAGGGACAAAATTATTGTTTCCCTTTTTGTGGCTACCGGACTTGGGGCTCTTCTTTTTTGGTTGGGAGCGTTTTATATGGTTTCGACTGTTCCTGTTCCGAAAGCAGGCGGTGAATATATCGAAGGCATTGTCGCTCAGCCGAGATATATCAATCCGATTCTGTCTCAGACGAGCGAGGCTGATGCAGATCTTGTAGAACTCATCTATAGTGGACTGTTTGGGTATGATGGCGAAGGTCATCTCGTAAATCGTCTCGCCAGTGATTATACTGTTTCTGAGGATAATAAAACATATACTGTTCATTTGAAACAAGGGGTGAAATTTCATGATGGAGAGGCACTCACATCTGGCGATGTGGTATACACCATCCAATCAATCCAGAATCCAGCCTATAAGAGTCCACTTCGGGGGAACTGGCAATCCGTAGAGGTGAGTGCTCCTGATGAATATACCGTTTCATTTTCTCTGCAGAAACCGTATTTCGGATTCTTAGAGAATTTGACAGTAGGTATCCTGCCAAAGCATATCTGGCAAGATATTTCTCCTGAGAATGTTTTCCTCGCTGATTACAATTTGGCACCGATTGGGAGCGGTCCATACAGTTTTGTTGCTACCGAGAAAGACTCTAGTGGCAATATTCTTTCGTATGAACTCCATGCTTGGAAGGATTATTTTGAAGGATCACCGTATATTACAAAAGTCATTCTGCGATTTTATCCTGATGAATCAAGCCTGATTGATGCCTACAAGAGAAAAGAAGTGATTGGTATTGAATCTGTTACGCCACATAATCTTGAAAAATTGCAAGAGCAGAAGAGTACGCGTGTCTACAGTCTGCATATCCCACGTATTTTCGCGGTATTCTTCAATATTACCAAGAGTGTTCCTTTGGCACACGATGAAGTGAGACTCGCTCTTCAGTATGCGACAGATCGAAGAAAGCTCATCGATACAGTCCTCTTAGGAAAAGGAGAACCAGTATACTCAGGACTCGCTCCATTTATGACAGGTTACACAGATTTAAGTGAGCAATCTTCGTTTGACGTAGAGAAGGCAAATGCATTACTTGATGAACATGGCTGGACGCGAGGGGAGGACGGGATTCGATCGAAGCAAGGAACAGTTCTTGAAATAAACCTCACCGTGCCTGATTGGGCAGAACTTGCTTTGACGGCAGACCTTCTGAAAGAAGAATGGCAAGCGGTAGGTGTGCGCGTCAATGTAAACATCTTGCCACCTGCTGATTTACAGCAAAATGTGATTCGTCCTCGTGAATATGAAGCTCTCCTCTTTGGTGAAGCAGCGATGCTCGATTCGGATCCGTTTTCTTTCTGGCATTCAAGTCAGAAACGTGACCCAGGGCTGAATGTAGCACTGTTTGATAACAAAGAAATGGATGATATCCTTACCTCGCTTCGAGAAGAATTAAATTTAGATAAACAAAAAGAGCAGTATAAAACATTTCAAGAGATTTTACAGAAAAAGAATCCTGCCGTGTTCCTGTATACACAAGATTATCTCTATGTTATGAATAGCACGGTGAAAGGTATGAACGTGCAGAATATCGATATAGCCCACTCACGTCTGAGTACTCTGAAAGATTGGTATATTAATACAAAACGTGTAAAGAAGTAGATTTTGGTGTATGATTCACAAAGGAGGCTCAAATACATAGATTATTTGGGAGTATTACATAAAAAAGAATAAATAGTAAAGAAATACATATATGCTTCATTCACTTGATACGTTCAATTTTCGTCAGATGATTGTTGATAGCCCTGATCAGTTTGCTACTGGGTTTGAGATTGCGAAAGATGCAAGAGTGGATGGGGATTTCAAATCGATTATGATTTCTGGGATGGGTGGATCGGCACTTCCAGGGAATCTTTTTCGTGTCTACCTGAGCGATCTCGCCAAGCGTGGAAAATCAACTGGCAAGCGATTGGGGATTTTTCAGAATCGATTCTATGGACTTCCTCATGAAGCTTATGATCAGTGCCTCAACTTTATCTGTTCATATTCCGGTAACACTGAAGAGACAATTGCCTCCTTTGAAGAAGCTCTGAAGCATAATCTTCCCTGTATTGGGTTTTCGAGTGGCGGAAAAATTGAGGAGATGTGCAAGGAGCATAGTGTGCCGTTCGTGAAAATGCCGATTCCATCAGAAGGGTTTCAGCCTCGCGTCGGAACGGGATATTTCTTCGGTGCTATGTATAGAGTACTCATCAATCAGGGACTCGTGCCAGATACCAGGGAAGAGATACTCACCGGGGCGGAAAAATTACAGGGGCAAATATCAGAGTTCGAAGCGCAAGGGAAGGCGCTTTCAGAGAAACTTTTCGGCAAGACTCCAGTCATCTTCGGGACGACTCGATTCAAGAGCGTTGCGATGATTTGGAAGATCAAGATAAACGAGACTTCCAAGACACCTGCTTTTTATAATTTTTTTCCGGAGCTCAATCACAATGAAATGGTGGGCTATACGAATCCCCAGGCGAAGTTTATCGTCGTGATGCTCCGTGATACCAGTGATGATTTTAAGATGATGCTCCGTCGTTTCGAAATCACCGCGAAACTGCTTCAGGAGAAAGGCGTAGAAGTGGAGACTATCGATATGCCTGGAGAGAACGTGTTTGAGAAGATGTTTGGCTCCATTCTCGTTGCTGATTTTGCATCCTATTATCTTGCACTCAAATACGGCATCAATCCGACGCCCGTCGATATGGTAGAGTCTTTGAAGAAGCTTTTGGTTGCATAAATAAAAAATGAAATGCTATGTATAGTGTTATTCTGTGTGGCGGATCTGGAACGCGTCTCTGGCCGATGAGTCGAAAAAATCTCCCAAAACAATTTTTGAAACTGTACGGTGATAAATCACTCCTGCAGGGAACATTTGATCGTATTCACAAACTTCTTCCAGTAGAGCATATTTTCTTCGTCACCAACAAAGACAGTGCCTCCTATGTACTGAGTCAGATCAGGAAGCGGGATCGGAAGTTTTCAGAGAAGAATATTATCATCGAACCATCAGCTCGCAACACCGCTCCAGCTATATCGCTGGCGATGAAGTATCTGACAGAGAAAGTGAAGATTGATGTTTCTGAGAATGTATTATTCCTTCCATCTGATCACTATATCGGCAACGAATCAGCGTACCAAGAAGTAATGCAGACAATAGCTCAGATGCAAGAGAATATTATTGGTACGATTGGCATTGTACCCACCAAGCCGGAAACAGGTTATGGCTATATTCGTCGAGGGAAGAAGGCAATGCATCATATCTTCCCCGTTCTCGAATTCAAAGAGAAACCGGATCTGAAAACTGCCAAGAAGTATCTGTCATCAGGCAAGTATCTGTGGAACTCCGGGATGTATTTCTTTAATGCAAGAACGTTTTTGGAAGAAATCGCTCTTTGTGCTCCAGAGATAGCGAGTTTCTTCGAAGCTCCCTATGCGAAGGTTCTTCAGAAATACAAGACTATTCCTTCGGTCTCTATTGATTATGCACTTTCAGAAAAATCAAAAAGGGTGGGTATGATAGCAGGGGATTTTGGTTGGAGTGATATTGGATCGTTTGATAGTCTGTCTGATATTCTGGGACCAAATTCGAAAATGAGACATATAGGCATCGATTCAAAGAACGTTTTCACCTATAGTACTGAGAATCGCCTTATCACCACCATCGGCGTAGAGGATTTGATTATTGTTGAAACCAAAGGTAGTATCCTTGTGTGCAAGAGGGGGCGAGCCGAAGATGTGAAGAAGATTGTAGAAAAGCTCAAAGAAAGTGGGTCAGAAGAGCTATAAAAGAGCCCTGATTGACAAGAGAAGAAAGTTATGCTACAATAGATAACTGAGCAATCCGAGTTTGACACTTGGGTTCTATATCTCTTTTTCGCTTATGTAAGGTATTTATATCGATAAGAAAGGCATTTTTTGTCTTTTTGAAAAAAGAAAAAGGCCGAGATGGCGGAATTGGTAGACGCACTAGCTTCAGGTGCTAGCGCTCGCAAGAGCATGAGGGTTCGAGTCCCTCTTTCGGCACAACGTAAACATAATCCTTCCCTTCGATTTTTTCGATAAGAGAGGGTTCATCTTTCGTAATAATTCATTTTTCTTGATGGCTAAAAAATACCACAAGAAAAAATAATCAATATCCCAGATATTCTTCACTTGGTATCTTCCTTGAAGACCAGAGCACGAAGAATGTCTGAGAAAAAGTAAACAGTATGCAGACGAATAATTCGTTTCAAAATAAAAGCAATGCGAGCGGTTTGGGCAAACCGTCGGCTCCAGGTGCCTTCGAAGGTATCGTTGCTCATGCTCAAGCCCCTAAGGGTGGACACAAAGAGTATGTTCCAAGACAACAAGCATCAGGGAGATCAGGAGTGTCACCTATGAAGACCGTTGGTACCACAAGCGTTAAGTTTGTATCCTCAGGAACTCCGAGTAAATCAAAACAAGTGGGACAACCAAGGAGAACTGCCGGAAAGAAAGGTGGTCAGAAAAATAATCGTCGTTTTCCGATGCCGATGAAGAGTCGTCTCGAATCAACACACAATGGCATCAGTGTTCCTGCTCTTGGTGAGAAGCGTCTCCGTATCATTCCTCTTGGTGGACAGGAAGAAGTGGGTCGCAATATGACTGTCTTTGAATATGGCAATGATATTGTGATTATCGATATGGGACTTCAGTTTCCAGAAGAAGATATGCCAGGTATCGATTATATCATTCCTAATGTCAATTATCTCAAGGGAAAAGAAAAAAATATTCGTGGTGTAATCTTCACGCATGGTCATCTCGATCACATCGGTGCTGCACCAATCCTTCTGAAACAACTCGGTTATCCGCCAGTCATCTCTCGTGATTTGACACTAGCTCTCATCAAGCACAAAGTTGAGGACCAAGAAAAAGGAGCAGGAAGTCGTCTCAAAACGGTGCGTATCAACAATATTACTGATCGTATCCGCGTTGGTGCTTTCGAGGCCCGTTTCTTCGAAGTGGAACACTCTATTA
>Ga0210053_1002516_pt1 | contig 15665 bp, 12 predicted proteins | sample CryGeymeta201512_FD_185467 | JGI IMG/M metagenome (GOLD analysis project Ga0210053, IMG submission 185467) | Groundwater microbial communities from Crystal Geyser aquifers in Utah, USA - Crystal Geyser metaG 2015-12 (SPAdes) (version 2) | ecosystem: Environmental > Aquatic > Deep subsurface >... | reverse complement strand
ACCTCGGTCGCGAACTCGGCAAGGTTTACACGTTGAAGGATGAACGCCTGTGGCTTCAAGAAAATCAGCGTTTAGCGCCGTATGGGTTTCACTCCGCGTGGGTGAGCAATACCTTCCATCACTATTGCTTGCAGTTCAGGAATGACTTGCCCCCTGATGACTAATCACCAATTACTGATGACTGATGACTGATCACTGATCACTGTGTTATCTCCCTCCGACCTCCTCCGCCTCCCCTTCCCCCGCGACCTCGTCGAGGGCGGGATCGCGTACGCGGTGCGCTCCCTGCCGCACACCTACAACCGCATGGGCGGATCGCCTTACGATCGCCTGCGCCGCATCGTGGCGGGCGTGGCCGTGGAACTCGCCTTCCGCCGTCACCTCACCCAAAACGACATCCCCTTCGACGTGAAAGGCGCGACGCCCTTCACCGACCCCGACCGCTACGATGTCTCGCTCGGCGGGCATCGCTGTGACTTGAAGTCCTTCCTGCTGACTCACCGCGACCAGATCAGCCGCGTCCGCCGGGACCCGGGACTGTTCCTCGACGCGCCGGCGCTCGTCCCCTCGGACCAGGATGCCGCGGATGGTCACTACGATGATGACCTGTACCTCTTCGCCTTTTTGACGGCCGTCACCGCCGCCTCGCCGCGGGACCTGCAAAAAGCCATCGCCGCGGGACAGCCCATCCACCTGATCCACGCCCTGCCGCGCGACTGGGCCAACCCGCAGTCGTGGTCCCCGCTCGGACGCCTCTCGCTGAAATCCGAGTGCGACGCGCCGCTCACCGTGGAACTCGGCGGGCAGACGGAGGACCGCGCCTTCGTCAGCGAGAGACTCATCCTGCCGCCGCGCACGCGCGTCGAAGCAGAGACCGCTTATTTTTCGGCCGCGTCGCTGCGGGTGGAGAGTCTGCCCGATGGACGCGCGGCCGTCCACAGTCCCGCGCGAGGCGAGACGCACGTCATCCATCCGCACGAGTGGGGCAACGTCTGGGTCTACGGCATGGACATCTTCCTGGCCGGCTGGATGTCCCGCGCGGAATTCCGTCAACGCGCCCATTCGATTTTGCCGGGCAGCCGCGTCTTTCAATATGATGAGACGCGCGTCAAAAATCTCGCGGTGGATGTGCGCGAGTTGCGTCCGCTGGGCGCGTTGCTGGAAAAAGTGAAAGAGTGGGAAACAAAAAAGCCCGAAAGCGGGCTTTAGGCTGTGACCCCGGGGGGATTCGAACCCTCAACCAATTGCTTAAGAGGCAACTGCTCTGCCGTTGAGCTACGGGGCCAAACGTGCGAGCGGTATTATACCGCAAAGGAAATATGCGTCAATGCAAGTTGGGTATCACCGCACTTAAGCGTGGTCAGTGCTTTTTCTGCCACGAATTCCACGAATTAGCACGAAAAATTCGGAAAATTCGTTCAATTCGTGGCTAATTTTGTTCGGCGGAGAAGACTCCACGTTTTACTGTGGTGCTACCGCAAGTTGCGCGCGGTGCATTACCATCCAATTTTAATTCCTTACAAGAACGCAAAGCATCCGTTTCGGGAAAATCCGATATAATTAAGTTATACGCAATGCGCTGAGGAAACTAATGCCAAAACGACGCGAAAACTCTGTCGAACTGCAAGCCAAAATTGCCAGCCTGGAAAACCTGCGCCCCGAACTGGGCGAGGAATTCGTCAACCAGAAGATTGACGAAATGAGGGCGCGTATCCATGTCATCCAGAGCGGCGCGAGCGCCAAGGGACGCGGCCGCGCCGTGGGGCGCGACCAGTCCCTGCAAAGCGGCGACGCGAGTGTGGCCGTGCAAGGTGATGTAAGCGACAGCACCATCGTCCACGCCCAGACCGTTGTGATTGCAGACCGCTTCTGGCGCGGATTACAACCCGCCCTGCCTGCCCCAGACCTGAAACAGGCGACAGCCTCCTACCTCACCTACCTGATAGATCGTCACAACTACCTAAGCCTGAAAGGCATGGGCGTCTCGGACCGCGTCCCGTTGCGGCTGGCCCTGCTTGAAGTGTACGTCCCGCTTAAAGCGCGTCTCGAATTGCCCGAAGGCGAAACCTGGAAACGCGACCTCAGCCTGGCCGGGCGCGAACCCACCGATGAAGACCAGCAACCCCTGCGCCTGAGCGACCCCCTGCCCGTGCTGGATATTCTCAGCGCGCACTCCGGCGTGATCGTGCTGGGCGACCCGGGCGCGGGCAAAACCACTTTCCTGAAATACCTGGCCCTGCGCCTGGCGCGCGGCGAAGGCAGCCAGGTTGGACTGGGCGACCGCCTGCCCATTCTCATGCCGCTGGCGGCCTACGCCAACGCGCTCCAGGATGCAGACATCCGCCTCGATGATTTCATCGTTGAGTACTTTTCCGATATCGGCGCCGACAATTCCATCGGCCCCATGCTGGCGGAAGCCCTGCGCGCCGGACGCGCCCTCATTTTATTGGACGGACTGGACGAGGTGCGCGACCTGAACTTGCGAAATACCGTCGTCGAACGCGTGGTGGACTTTTACGCCTTCCACCGCCGCCCGGGCAACAAGTTCGTACTCACCAGCCGCATCATCGGCTACCGCGCCGTGCGCCCCTCCGCAGAAGAGTTGGTGGAATGCACACTGGTGGACTTCGACGACTCGGAGATCGAGGATTTCGTCCAACGCTGGACGGCCGCCCTCGAAAAGCAGATCCAGGGGGATAATGCCGTTTCACGCGGCGACGCCGAACAGGACCGCCGCGATTTGCTGGACGCCATCTACCAAAACACAGGTGTGCGGCGGCTGGCTTCCACGCCTCTTCTATTGACCATCCTGGCGCTGATGAAGCGGCAGGGCGTCAGCCTGCCCGAACGACGCGTGCAACTTTACGACCAGTACGTGACGACCCTGCTTTCGACCTGGAACCGCGCCCGTTCCTTGAGCGGACGCGCACCCGGGCGTGACCTCGATGAAGTGCAAACCGTGCGCGTGCTCGCCCCGCTGGCGCTGTGGATGCACGAGGTCAGTCCCGGCGTGGGACTCGTCAAACGCGAGGACCTGGGACGCAAACTCGAGGAAATTTTCAAGGAACAGGGCAACCCCTCCCCCACCAGCGCGGCGCGCCAATTCCTGCAGGATGTGCGCGAACATGCCGCGCTCCTGCTCGAACGCGGCCCCGGTGAATTCGGGTTTATCCATCTCACATTTGAAGAATATCTTTCGGCAGTGGCGCTGGCGCTGAAAGGGCAGGGCGATGGAGGGATGATTGCCGAAACACTGGTCAAACACGTGGGCGAGCAAGCCTGGCGCGAAATGACCCTGCTGACCATCGGCTTCCTCGGCATCCGCCAGCAACTCTCGAAGGTGGCGGGCGAGGTAGTGGAGATGCTGGCGGAGGCGAAAGCCGGCGCGCCGGGGGAGGCCATCATCCTGGCAGGCGACGCGGTACTGGACACCTGGCCTGCCGGAGTGCCGCTCCAAAGCAAGGAACGCGTCGTGCAGGCGCTGGCGCTGTCCATGCAAAATCCAGACGTTCATCCAGACCTGAGGCGGCGCGCGGGGCTTTTGCTCGGCCGCCTGGGCTGGCGTCCGCCCGATGTGGATCGCTTCGTGGAGATTACGGCAGGAGAATTCCTGTTCGGCGCAAGAAAGGAAAAGCTGAAAGTGGCGGACCGGTTCTGGGTCGGCAAGTATCCCGTCACCAACGCGCAGTACGCGCGCTTCGTGCAGGCAGGCGGATACCAAACCCGCGCCTTCTGGAGCGACCTCGGCTGGGCCTGGCGCTCGGGCAAATATGACGAACGCACCCTGGAAGCCGTGGACCGCGATTGGCTCGATCATCGTCCGCAGGCGCGCCGCAACGCGCCGTATTTCTGGCACAACATCGAACTGGGCAATCCCATCTTCCCAGTGGTGGGCGTCTCGTGGTACGAGGCCGAAGCCTATTGCAACTGGCTCGCCAAGAATATGGTCGCTGTGCCGGATGGTTACACCCTGCGCCTGCCGGACACGCAGGAATGGGAATATGCGGCGCGCGGCCGGAAGGGCAGCGAATATCCCTGGGGCGATGAGTTCGATAAAACCGCCGCCAACACCTGGGACAGCGACCCCGCCGATTCAGGGCTGGGCGGCACGACGGCGGTCTGCGCCTTCCCGCAGGGAGCCAGCCCCGCAGGCGTGTGGGACATGAGCGGAAACATTTGGGAATGGACTTGCTCATGGTATGATGATGATCATCGTTACCGCGTGGTGCGCGGCGGTTCGTGGATCGGCTACCAGTGGTTCGCGCGCGCCACCTTCTGCAACTGGTCCATCCCGCTGACTTTCAACGATGACCTCGGTTTCCGCGTGGTGATCGCCCCGCAGAAAAACGCGTAAAGCGAGATAATATCTCGCTCTACTTTATAGGAGAAAAATATGGCTGAATCAAAAAAGAAACCCACCCACTCCGGCGGTACAAATGTCGGCCGCGACCGCATCGTCTCGGGCGGCGACCGGAGCGTCGTTGTCGGCGGGGATGTCAAAAACAGCCAGATCGTCACCGGTGACTACAACCGCCTGGATGCCGCGTATAAATTTGCCTCGATCTTCCCGCAGATCGAAGATCATTCCAACCTATCCGCAACCGACAAGTCCGACTTGAAGACAGAACTCAGGACATTCGAGGATGAGGATAAGAAGGGACCGGAATCCAACGAAGGCTTCCTGGCCCAAAAGCTGCGGAACGTCCGGCGCATCGCGCCCGACATCCTTGACGTGGCCATCGCGACCATCGCCAATCCCGCGGCGGGCTTTGGCACAATCGCCAAAAAAGTGGCTGAGAAGGTGAGGAACGAAGTAAAGTAATCGAAAAAAACGATGAAAGTTTTCGCCGCGCGGCAGGTAAGTTGACCTGCCGCGCGGCTTCTTTTTGTAGTATACTTATTGCAACCTTTTACAATAAGGAAAACGCTATGACCTGTGGCTCCTACCTGATTGACCGACTGCACACGCATGGTTTCCGCATGACCTCCCAACGGATGGCGATTCTGCACACCCTGCACCATGCGGGCGGACACGTCTCCCCGACCGAAGTCTACGAACGGGCGCGGCGCGACCAACCCGGACTGACGGAGACGACCGTTTACCGCACGCTGGAATTCCTGGTGGAGAACGGATTCGCGCTGGCCGCGCACGTGGGAGGAGGAAAATTAGTCTACGAATTGACCGAGGAGAACCACCACCACCTGATCTGTCGCAAATGCGGCAAAACCGTGGCCGTGGAACACGCCGCGCTGGCGGGACTCTATGCACAGTTGAACGCCTCCACAGGCTATCGGTTGGATGCCAGTCACGTTACGTTTTTGGGCTTATGCCCGGACTGTCAAACGTAAGGCGACATGAATGTCGCGGTACGAATACAAAACCAAACCAGAAAGGAAAAACTCATGCACTACTCCCCCGCTCCCCTTCATATTCCTGACGGATTCCTCAACCTGGTGATCTCCCTGCTCTTCTGGGCGATCACCGCCGTCACCGTAGGGATCGCCATCTCCAAAACGAACAAGTCGCTCGGTGAAAAACAGGTCCCGCTGATGGGTGTGATGGCGGCCTTCATTTTTGCCGCGCAGATGCTCAACTTCCCGGTGGCGGGCGGCACGTCCGGCCACTTTTTGGGCGGCGCGCTGGCGGCCATCGTGCTGGGTCCCTGGGCCGCGGTTTTGGTGATGACCGCGGTCATCGCGGTGCAGGGACTGCTCTTCCAGGACGGCGGCCTGCTGGTGATGGGCGCCAATATTTTCAACATGGGACTGCTGACCGCCGTCATCGGGTACGGGCTGTACCGCGCGGCGGCCGGGCGCAGTAAGGGGGTGCGATATGCGGTAGCGGGCGTCGGCGCGTGGATCGCCGTCCTGGCGGCCGCGCTGATGGCCTCCATGCAATTATGGTTGAGCGGCACTTCGCAATTGCAGATCGTCCTGCCGGCCATGCTGGGCGTGCACGTGCTGATCGGGATCGGCGAAGCAATCATCACTGTCGCGGCGCTGGCCTTCATCGAGCGGACGCGTCCCGACCTGTTGACCGAAAAAGCGACCGCGGAAAAAGGCGGGCGCGGCTGGGTGTACGCGGGTGTGGTGGTCGCCCTGCTGGCGGTGCTGCTCTCGCCGCTGGCCTCGACCAACCCGGATGGATTGGAGCGCGTGGCCGAGGATATGGGCTTCCTGCATCTCGGACAGTCCGCGCCATTCCAAATCCTGCCGGATTACACCGTCCCCTTCCTGGGTCAGACTCCGCTCTCCACCATCGTGGCGGGCGCGGTCGGTGCGCTGGTGGTATTGGGACTGATGATCGTTATCGGCCAGAGCCTGAGGAAGCGGAACGCGTAGGAAGGTACACAGGTACACAGGTACACATCACGCAATTCAAACTGATAACTGATCACTGATCACTGATCACTGAATTCCCATGCACGCCGACGCATTTGACCGTTTCCACGAAGCCGAAAGCCGACTGCACCGCCTCGACCCGCGCGTCAAGGTGGTGGTGACGGTGCTGTTCATCCTGTCCAACGCGCTCCTGCCGGATGGCGCCTGGGCCGCGCTTGGGCTGGCGTGGATCATCCTGCTGTGGGCAAATCAGCTCTCGAACCTGGGCGTGGATTTTTCCTTTCGACGCTCGTTCGTAGCCCTGCCTTTTGCGCTGGCGGCGGTCTCGGCCATTTTTTCACCGCTGGGGAATCAACTGGCAGAATGGCATGTCGGTCCGCTCGTGCTGATTCCCACCGACTACGGCCTGATCAAATTCGCCAGCATCCTCGTCCGTTCGTGGCTATCGGTGCAGGCCGCGATTTTGCTGGTGTCCACCACGCGCTTCCCCGATATGATCCACGCCTTCGAGCATCTGCGCGTCCCCGCCACGTTGACCACCATTGTGGCCTTCCTCTACCGCTACCTGTTCGTGCTGACGGACGAGGTGATGCGTTTGCTGCGGGCGAGGAAATCCCGTTCGGCGGCCGCGCCCGGTCATCGTCCATGTAGAGACGTTGCAATGCAACGTCTCTACATGGCGCGCGTCACGGGCAATATGGCCGGTCAACTATTTCTCCGCAGTTATGATCGCAGTGACCGCATCTACAACGCCATGCTGGCGCGCGGCTACACCGGTCAACTGCGCACGCTCAACGCGCACGTGATGAAATCCAGCGACTGGCGATTCGCGGCGCTGTCGGCCCTCCTGATCCTGTTCCTGCAATTGATTGGAAGACTTTAATGCCCGTCACCCACCCCACCCAAAAATTTTCCATCCCCGAATGCGAGGGCGACGTTCTGCAAGTGCGCGGCCTGCATTTTTCCTACCCCGACGGCCACACCGCCCTGCGCGGCGTCTCGTTGAAACTGTGCGAGGGCGACAAGGCCGCGCTGGTGGGACCGAACGGCGCAGGCAAGTCCACGCTGATGCTGCACCTGAACGGGATTTTGGAGGGCCGCGGCGAGATCGAAGTCGGCGGCCTGCGCCTCACGCGTGACAACTTACCGGTCATCCGTTCGATGGTGGGACTCGTCTTCCAGAACCCCGACGACCAACTCTTCTCCCCGACGGTGTTCGAGGATGTGGCGTTTGGCCCGCTCCACATGGGACTGCCCGAAGATGAAGTCCGCGCCCGCGTGACCGAGGCGCTGGAGGCCGTCCGAATGGGCGCCTACGCCGAGCGGCTCTCGCACCACTTAAGCATGGGCGAGAAGAAGCGCATCGCCATCGCCACCGTCCTTTCGATGCGGCCATCGTTGCTCGTCCTTGACGAACCATCCGCAGGTCTCGACCCGCGCGCCCGGCGGACGCTCATCCACCTTTTGCATGACCTGCCGATCACGATGCTCGTGTCCACGCACGATATGGCGCTGGTGAAGGAATTGTTCCCGCGCACGATCATCATGGATGAGGGAAGAATTGTCGCGGATGGCTTGACGATGGAAATTTTGGAAGACGCAAAGTTGCTGGAGGCGCACGGGTTGGAGAGGGCGTAAACAAGATGACATTTGTCACTTGAACAGAACGCGGTTTTCGCTATAATATAACTTGAATAGACATTGTTTGATCTGTGGGAAAATGCAGGACACCCCAAAACAACCACAAAGTATTTAGCAGACTTTTCCTGTTATAGGCTTGTACGAAAAACGAGTGGCGGTCACGTAAAAATATCAGCGCCAATGCACTCCGGCTATGGGAGATTTCGAATGACTACAAAGTTGAACCCCCAACGATTTTTCTGGATGGTTTTTGTCGCGCTCTTGGTTGCCTGCACACCAGCACAGCCCAATATGACGGATATCCAAAGCACGGCCTTCGCCGCCGCATATACAGGCGTCGCTCTTACTCAAACGGCCCTGCCCACCGCCACACCACCGCCGCCAACTGATACGCCAACAGCCACTGGTGGTGTAATTTTGCCTACGCCACCTCCAACACGGCCTCCATTCACTCCTATTATGACACCTGATGCGATTCAAATGGAACAATGGAGAGAATATCAGACAGAATTGGCGAAGACTCTCTTTTCCCAAGATCCCTATCTAGCATACGACCCTGAGAAATACAAGACGGCTCTGTGCGAATGGGATATATTAGGACGATCTGGTGAGGAGGTTTACACTTGGGCAGTGTGTGGCCCCGCTCTTAGCCGTGATCTCAGTAGGTCGCCTGCTGTGATTTATCTTAAACCAGATGGATCCATACGAGAAGTGAAAGTGCCTGATGTGGAAGTCAACCGTCAAAATCAAACTGTGATCTACGATCTTCATCTATTTCCAAAAGACTCGCAAGAGAAGCTCTGCATACACTATTTTCAAGACATTGTGCCTCAGTGCGGTTCCATAGTTCCCGGTTATATCCCCTCCGAGATTGTGTTCGTTGATAGGCCAAGACTATATGCCCTGTTGATACATCTTGAATATAGAGAAACATATCCAGAGGCACCTCCGTTGATTATTCTTTCGGGGATGCCGACGGCAACTCCTACACCGTAATTGATTGCACCAGGATTTCACTTTTCACCTACGTAAAATGATAAGGAGATTGACATGAACAAGCCAAAAAGTTTCTATATCGCCGCGGTAATAACCTTAATCATGCTATTTACCTTGGGGAACTGGGCGACAGCCGCGCAAGCAATAGGCTATAGCATCAATGGCGCGACGCCAACCCCAACGGTCATGTCTACAGAGCCGCCGGACACTCCACCGGGAGAAATTCCTTCTGTGGAAGAACAGGAGGAGTTGAAATCTATCATCCATTCATATATCAAGATTCGTTATCGCGCTCTCAGCGTGTCGGACTCGGAGGATTTCAAACAAAACGGCTTCGGCAATCTGGTAACGGATATGCGCGAGGCAGAGGTATTCCTGCGCGAAGAAATGGGAAAACTGGCAGTACAGATAAAGCACGCGGAATTGGATCATCTCCGGTACGTGAATTACAAGGTTTTCCTGAATTTTCGCAGTATCACCATTGACACAGCCACTCAGACCGCCACAATATTGGTGAGGGAGGGGAATGAGGTAAGATGAGAACTTCAGAGCAAAGGAGCAAAACATGAAAACTAAAATACTCATCGCGTTTCTAGTCATCGCACTGGCGGCTTGCGCGCCTGTGATAGCGATTGCCCCAACCGGGACATCTGTCCCAACAGCGGTTCCCCCAACATTCACGGCAACAGTTAAAGCCACCATCATCGCGCCTACATCAACGCCAGCGCCACAGTCATTCATTCCCATCATCACGCCTGACGCGATCCAAGTGGAAAAATGGAAGGAATATCAGACCGAATTGGCAAAGGTTGTTCTTTCCGAGACAGGATCTGTTGAATATCCTTTTTATGAAATTGCTTTATGCGAATGGGATATTTTGGGACGATCCGGGCAAGAAGTGTATGTCTGGGCAGTATGTTCCGCTCCTAGTTCTGGGGGGGAAACACCCGCTGTGATCCATCTTAAGGCGGACGGTTCCATTGAATATGTGGAAGTTCCCGGCCATGGCTCAACGATGGAAACCAATATTCAAAAGATGTTTCCAGCAGATGTACGAGCAAAATTTGATTTGTACTATTCCTCTTCATTTTATGGGAGAACAAGAGATCTGATGGATCATCTTCAATATAGACAAACACATCCAGAGGAACCGCCACTGATTGTCCTTAGCGCAACTCCAGCAGCAACCCCAACACCGTAAACTGCCTGTAGCAAGTATAAGAAATTCACTGTTACAAAAAACAAGGAGATTGGCATGAACAAGTCTAAATATTTCGTATTCATCCTAGTGATAACAGCAATAATGTTGCTTGTCCTTGGGAATTGGGTAACACCCGTTCAGGCAAATAACGCAGGGATTGGCACACCAATCCCAACAGGTACACCTGTTACCGTAACAGAGATTCCGGGGGAGGCCGCTTCTGCAGAACAGCAGAAAGAGTTAAAAAGCGTTATTCAATCGTATGTTGAGATTCGCTACCGCGCACTTACCGTATCGGACTCGGGGGATTTCAAACAGAACGGCTTCGGCGACCTGATATCGGATATGCACAAGGCAAAGGTTTTCCTGCGCGAAGAAATGGGAAAACTGTCAGTGGAAATTAAACGCGCAGATTTGAACCGTCTCAGGTATGTGGATTACAAGTACTTCCTGAATTTTCGCAGCATCACGGTTGACCCAGCTACTCAGACTGCCACAATATCAGTAAGCGAGGGAAATGAGGTGATCTACGAAATTTCGGCGGAACTTAATCCAGAAAAACCGATCGTTTCTCACACTGCTGGCATCGAACATACAATTGTTCTGCGCAAACTACAAGGGAAGTGGAAGATTATCTCGGATACCTACGATGATGATTTATGGAGAATGTTGCGGCATGCGGGAAAATCCACGGATGAGATTCTTCGTACCACAGATGAGATGATTCGCATTTTGGAAGCATCGCCGAGGTCATCCGCGATTAGAACGTCTACCACTGAAGCATTGTCTGCCTACGCTATACCTGACGACCCTTCATCCCATCCTTATGACCGGGCAGGCGCTGTTGAATATGCACTTCAACACTGGAACGACAGTGCTGGTCTTTACAATCCAAATTACTACAAATTTCCTCTCACGGATTGCCAAAATTTTGTCTCCCAGGCTCTCTATGAGGGTGGCAACATTACCATGTTTATTTCACCATGGTCCACAAATCTAGGTGTTGGGGATGCTGGATGGTTTTATCTGAACAACAAACAATATGCCTCAGGTTGGACCGAAGTAGGATCTTTTTTCAACGTACCACCCAATTCGGGCCCAATGGCGAGTTGCCAGAAACTTGGAGAGATGACTACAATCAAGGACCAGTGGGTAGATTATTAGCCACAAGACGTTGGGATGAACCCGACGAAGTGCCTAACGAATTGAAGCCAGGTGATGTGATCCAATACGAATGGCTGGATGATGGTGATCATTATTATGACCATACCGCCATAGTTGTGGCTATCGAAGGCGGCGTTCCATATGTTGCGGCTCATACAAATGATCATGATAGGGTACCCTACACCACCTTGACGCCTATTGAAGAAGTTCGCTTCATCCACATCGAGCGGAGCAATGGCTACCCTCCTGTCAAGGCTGAGATTGCGGCGGCAGAAGACGATGCGAGCGGAGATCCTGGATATCCGGGCTTAAGGACATGCAATCCTTTTACAACCTCAGATCCTGGTAACATCTATTTTGGCAGTTGTATCGACAGCAACACCGATATTCTCACAGGCTTTCGGTTTGCAAATGTCCCAATCCCGCGCGGCGCAACTCTTAAATACGCGTATGTTACTTTTACTGTGGATAACTATTCAACCCAATATCCCATATCCTTAAATATTTATGGGGACGCCTCGCAATCGAATTTTGCCGAGTATCCGCTGGCAAGCCGCATCATTTCGGGACCTTCGGTTGAATGGATTATTGACGGAACGGTCAACGGCAGTGAAACCGATACCTGGAATTGGACAGGGAAACGCACCACGCCCAACCTCAAAGATATCATCAATCCAATTATCTCGGGCAGTTGGATCTATGGAAATGCTTTTTCAATCCTCTTCAAGAATAACCCAATACCTGGATATACCGGTACGTTTTACAATCACCGCCGGGTAGTGGCCTTTGAAGGAATGGCGGCTGATCCATGGTTTTGGAGAAACTATTGGACTACCAGACTGATTGCCGCATATGATTTGTCAGGCCCGATTCAACTTGAACCTGTGGTTTCTTCTGTCACGCGCAAGACGCCATCGTTAAGTCCCACCAATGTTTCAACTGTGACTTTTCAAGTGAAATTCTCCGAACCCGTTTTAAATGTGAATGTTGGAAGCTTCACTCAAGCCTCCCCACCCAGCGACTTTACCCTAACGACCACTGGCAATATTGCTGGGGCCTATATAACGGATGTGGCTGTCGTGGGTTCAGGAGATACCTATTCTGTAACCGTGAATACGGGCAGTGGCGACGGCACAATTCGCCTCGACGTACGAGATAATATGTGGAACGATCCCGATATAGTATCCGCAGCGAACCCTCAATACGGACTTAATGGCGGATTTACCACCGGCGAATCCTATACCATTGACAAGACCGCGCCATTCGCTATCTTTATCGGCATCCTTCCACCATCTACAAATCCCACTAACGCCGCCAGCGTGGATTTCTGGGTCTACTTCAATGAACCTGTAGTAGGAGTGGATACAGTTGGCCCCGCCTTTGATGACTTTTCTCTCCAAACCGATGGCATTGCAGGCGCATCTATCACTAGCGTAACCCGCGTAAGAGGCGATCAATACCTCGTCACTGTGAACACCGGCAGCGGTAATGGCACGATTAGCTTGAAATTGGAAAATAGCGGTATAATTAGAGATTATGCAACCAATCCATTACACGTATTTGGGAGCAGCACAAGCGACCTCATCACAATAAACAAAGATGCCCCCACCGCAAATTCAATCCTGCCAGAAATAACGAGTCCCACCGACGCTACCAGCGTGAACTTTACCGACGCCGTCTCTGCCATCACAATAGACCTGGATCTGCAAAACGTGGACCAGGCTGTGGATGTCAATAACAATACCGTGCAACTGCAGGGGCAAATCGAGCATTTCACCGGCAGCGCCTTCGATGACACCGTCTTGATAGCCCCGTTGACTGTCCCGCGCAACATGGATGGCGGGACCGGCAACGACACGCTGAACTTCGACGCCCAAGGATTGCCGGCGACCGACGATGGCACAACCATCACCGTGCCAGGCTATGGGACCGTCACCTATACCGGTTTTGGGACCGTCAACATCACCAACTCGGGCGGATACCGGTTGTACCTGCCGCTGGTTCTGCGTTAGTCCCCGTAGGCGGCTCACGCCAACCGTTGGTCGGCGTGAGCCGCCGAGAAAGGAGAAAAATGAGCATAGGCGACTTATTCGGTTACGGGATAACTGTGTTGTTTGTATTCCTGTCAACCGTTTTGGAAGGGGCGAACGCCAGCCCGATAGCAGCCGTGAACGACACGCAGAGTTACGGCAAAGCATCTCACAACGCAGGTGATTCTGAAAAAAAGGCGCCCTTCGGCGCTGCTGAAACTGTCAGCGCGGCCGCCCTGCCGGGCGCCAGCATCTACGTCTCGACCGCCGGGAGCGATTCCAGCGGAGACGGCAGCCTCAGCAATCCGTTTCAGACGATTGGACACGCCCTCACAATCGCCGTTGCGGGCGACGAAATCGTCCTACGCGGCGCGCCCGCCCTGTCTGATAACCGCTACGAGGAAGCCGTCCGCATCCAGCAGCCAAACATCACCATTCGCTCGCAAACCGGCGAGTGGGCTATTATCGAATGCCCGGTGAATGACGAAGACATTGCTATATGCGTTCGCTTCGACGTGGACAGCGACGGCAGCCGCCTGCAGCGCGTCGAGGTCATTGGCGGGTATTATTACGGCATCAAACTGGAGACCCGCTGGGATTGGGGCGACTCGAACGACCGCAGCGGCGTATCGAATATCCTGCTCGAAGATATCAAAGTGCATGATACCGGCAACGCGGCCATCAAAGTCACGCCCGGCTGCGACGACCTCACCGTCCGCCGCGCCGAACTGTACAACACGGGACTCACCGTGCGACCCGATAGCGCCGAGGGCATTGACAACGTCAACGGCGACCGCATGATCGTGCAGGATAGTTACATCCACGACACCTCGGCCACAGGGCTATACTTCAAAGGCGGGGCGACCGATTGTGTGGTGGAGCGCACCCGCATCGAGCGAACGGGCGGCGCGGGCGTGCTGGTGGGCTTCGATACCAGCCCGGAGTTCTTTGACCTGACCGTCAATCCCGAGTACTACGAGAGCATTCGCGGGGTGGTGCGCAACAACATCATCCGCGACACCCAATGGGCTGGCATCGGACTGTACGCCGCCAAGGACGCGCAGATTTGGAACAACACGGTCATTGATACCGCGCAGACGTATTATAGTCCGATCTACTTTGGCCTCACCTACCAGGATTGGGAACCAGGGGCCGGGCGGCCGCCCTCGGTCAACCCGGTCATCCAGAACAACCTCGTCTATCAATCCAGCGGACTGCCGACGGAATGTGTGTTCATCCGTTATTCCGACGACCTGGGCGGCATGTCCGCGCTCGCCGGGATGCCGGCCATGGATTACAACCTGTATTTTCACGGTGGCGGCAATTGCCTCTTCACAGACCGCAGGCCCGGCAGTTACCTGAATGGGGGAACGTTCTCCCAATGGCAAACGCACATCGGCGGGGAGGGCCACAGCCTGACCAGCGCCCCCCAACTGACCGCAGACGGACATTTGCCCGCCGGCAGCCCGGCGATTGACGCCGGCGTCTGCGCGGGCGCGCCGGTCTCCGATTATGACGGCGATCTCCGTCCCCAGGGCGCCGCCTGCGACATTGGGGCGGATGAATTCGCATCTGGGACCGCGTTCGATCACTTTCTTTACTTGCCTATAGTTTATAGGGAATTGCCATGACAAATTTTAGGTATCATCTCAAAAAACTGGCGCAGTGGAGACTTCCGAAGTCTCGGAGACTTCGGAAGTCTGGCCTGCTTGTTTACCCAAACCTGCCCGTCACATAATCCTCCGTCCGCTTGTCTTTGGGGGTGGTGAAGATATCCCGACCAGGCCGGAATTCCACCAGTTCGCCTTGCAAAAAGAAGGCGGCGTGATCGGCGGTGCGGCCTGCCTGTTGGACGGAGTGCGGGACGAGGATGATGGTGTAATCCTTTTTCAGTTCCTGCAAGGCGGCTTCCACCTTGCCCGTGGAGATCGGGTCGAGACCTGAGGTCGGTTCATCGAGCAGGATGACCTCGGGTTGGAGCGCCAGCACACGCGCCAGGCAGACGCGCTGTTGCTGTCCGCCCGAGAGCGCGATGGCGGGTTCGTCGAGGCGGTCTTTCACTTCGTCCCAGATCGCGGCGAGACGCAGGCTGCGCTCCACGGCCTCGTCGAGGCGCGAGCGACGCGTCTCGCCCGCCAGTTCCAGCCCGTAGGTCAGGTTCGACCGAATACTCATCGGCAGGACAACGGGTCGGGCAAAGACCATCCCCACCTTGCGGCGCAGGGCGATCACGTCCGTTTTGGGGTCGAGGATGTTTTCGCCGTCAATCAGGATTTTCCCCGTCGAGGCGC